>Ga0208274_1000002_pt1 | contig 189372 bp, 152 predicted proteins | sample ETNtaG_22_FD_185755 | JGI IMG/M metagenome (GOLD analysis project Ga0208274, IMG submission 185755) | Marine microbial and viral communities from oxygen minimum zone, Eastern Pacific Ocean - ETNP201306SV43 (SPAdes) (version 2) | ecosystem: Environmental > Aquatic > Marine > Oceanic ... | reverse complement strand
AAATACCGCATTCGTAGCAGCCATAGAGACTGTAATCATACCGCATGTCTTCTTTCACTTCATTGAAGAGTTTCAATTTCTCTTCATAAGGGACGTCCATGTATTTTGCGTCTTTATATATCGACATGCGAATTCCTAATTATTTGCTTCTCTCAATTAACCTTCAAATCCTTCGCAATGGACGCATTCACCCATGTCTTTTTCAGCCATATAAGCGTCAAATCCGGAGATGGCATCTTCACCACTGACCAATTCCGTGGAATCTTCATCGTAACTGTTGGGTAGAAGACGAACGATCCAACCTTGGTTGTAGGGACTCCTGTTTAAAATTGTGGCATCGTTTTCCACATCATTGTTCGCGGCAACAATTTCGCCTGAAAGTGGAGTTTTAACCGGCCCAACCCATTTTCCGCTTTCTACAGTGGCAACACTTTTACCAGCTTTTACGTTCCTGCCCACTTTTTTGGGTCGGCAGTGGATAATATTTCCGGCCATTGATTGGGCAATGTCTGTCATACCAAGATATAATGTTCCATCATCATTCTTGCGGATCCATACATTGAAAGCCACATGGTACAGCAGTTCATCAGGAAACATACAATTTTTTAATTCAGCCATTTATTTCTCTTCTCTAATAGGTTAAAACCAGTTCACTGTCAAGGCCCACATCGGTCATGTAAGCAGCACCCACCACACCATCACATTCCTCAATGAGATCATCTTCCGTCATATCGTGCAACTGGAGGGCGGCAGAACAAACCTTCATCTCCACATCTGCTTCTTTTGCATCACGAATGAAGTCCATAATAGACTTGCCGCCTTCCTTGGCAAACAAACCATCCGCAACGTCTTTTTTCATGAGTAGCACACCGTCAATCTGAAAAATCATTTCTGCTTCATTGTCCATGGCCGCAGCAATATTGGCCATATAAAACGGTGTCGCACATCGTTGCGGTGTTTCCGGCCCCGAAGTGACAAATATGGTTACTTTTGCTTCATCAGGCATTGGAATCTCTTTCTTTTTATTTTTGTTAAATAAACAGTTGAATATCTGATTCTGCAGCAAATTCCAAAAAGGTGGCCGCACCGCCTATATCGACACCATCCACAAAATCACTTTTTTCAAAGCCAAACACATCCATGGTCATTTGACAACCAATTAGCTTTACATCGGATTCAATACAGATATCGCGTAATTCTTCAATAGTTGCTACACCTTTATTTTTAAAGGTCTGTTTCATCAGGGATGTGGCCATAGTTTCAAAGCCGGGAACATTCCCCATAAGAACATTAGGCATGGGCCATTCAAAATTTTGAAAACCTTTTGGTCCAAAAGGCATCTTCATAGGCATAGCTGGATTGGTAGCTGGTGCAACTTTTGCCTTAATATCTTTTTTCAATAGGGTTAATCCATAAAAAGTAAAAAAAACAGCAACTTCCATATCCATGGCTGCAGCAGTGGATGCTAATATAAAGGGGGGATAGGCCCAATCTAAGGTTCCCTTAGACGCAATAAGGGCCATTTTTTTAGGTTCACTCATAACTAATTCCTCTGTCTATTATTTGAAATTGAATGCCTGTTATTACAAAAATAGATCAGGCTTTTTTAATATAAAAAATGTAAATACCACCTTTTTCAGAATGGGCAACCAACTCGTTTCCAGTTCGCCGGGTCCATGCATTAACATCATTAACAGACCCTGGATCCGTTGCTTCCATTTTCAACACTTGGCCTGATTGCATGGCATCCATATGTTTTTTCGTTTTTAGGATAGGCAATGGACAGTTGAGTCCTTTACAATCCAATGCTTGTTCATGTACCATATCATTCATACTGCTTCCTTTTGGTTTTCGATTTTACTAAAGTCAAAATCCCATTCACCTGAATCCAGCTTTTCCTGAACTTCACTCATACAGTCTAGTATTTTGATGATGAAATTATTTGCCAATGAATAAAAATACCGGGTACCTTTCTGACGGAAAGTAACAATATTCCTATCATACATTACCTTAAGATGCTGACTGGTTACGGGTTGCAGAAGGTTCAATTCCCGTTGAATTTGCCCGACGGTTTTTTCTCCATCTTCAAGAAATTCGACAATTTTAATGCGGTCGGGATGCCCAAGTGTTTTTAATATGCGGGCAGCAGTTTGAATAAATTCCGTTGAAATTTTAGATGATTCTCTTACCACAAGTCAGGCATTATATATTACTTTTCATATATAATACAAAGACTATGTTTATACCTATTTTTTACTGAAAATTATGGTAATGAAAATAATTGACTTACGAAGCGATACTGTTACACTTCCTTCAGATTCCATGAAGAAAGCTATCTCCTCTTCTCCTCTTGGTGATGACGTTTTTGGGGAGGATCCAACCGTAAATGCATTACAGGAACGTGCTGCACAAATTACTGGGAAAGAAGCAGCCCTTTTTGTACCAAGCGGTACAATGGGAAATTTAGTTAGTATCCTGTCCCAATGTGCCAGGGGAACAGAAATTATTCTTGGGGATCAATCTCACACATTTCTTTATGAGGGAGGGGGTGTATCCATATATGGAGGAATTCACTCCAGACAATTAAGAAATCAAAGGGATGGGACACTTGACTTAGCTGATATTAAAAATGCAATTCGAACAAAAGATGATCATTTCCCTGAAACTGGAATGATATGTCTGGAAAACACTCATAATCGCTGCTTCGGTGCACCATTATCTATATCCTATATGAATTCTGTATCGAATATTGCAAAAGAACATCATTTGAAAATTCATGTTGATGGAGCCAGAATTTTTAACGCAGCAGCATCCTTAAACACTTCAGTAAAAAAGCTGGTAAGTGTTGCAAATTCCGTTTCTTTCTGCCTCTCAAAAGGATTATCAGCTCCGGTAGGTTCGTTGGTTTGTGGTAGCCAGAAATTTATTGCTAAGGCAAGGCGAATTCGAAAATCTTTAGGGGGAGGAATGCGTCAGACTGGTATTGTCGCAGCTGCAGGGTTGGAAGCGCTGGATACCATGAGTGAAAGACTAAAGGATGATCATAAAAATGCTGGAAAATTAGCAGAAGGCATTCAAAATATTGCCGGTCTTTTTCTCAATCTGAATAATATTCATACAAACATTGTGTACTTTGAAATGAAAACTGACAATGGGAAAACCTTTGTGGAAAGAATGGCCGGTAATGGGGTCTTGTTTTTTCAAACAAGCCCTGGAAGATTTCGGATGGTGACTCATTACGGGATAACGTCTGAAGATATTGACAGAGTGCTGAAACTACTTGAAGATGAGTTATCATAGCTTATGAACGTAGAGTATTTGTTTTTGGTACAATGAACCGTAGTTCATAGATTAAATGGCAAATATAAATAATAAATAAGTAAGGAGTAAATCGTGAATAAAATCAAATCAAACCTAATTGCATTTCTGGTTATTTTAATGGCAGTTCCAACTTTCATTAATGCCCAGCAAATTTCTGAAGAGAAATATAAAGCATTAGTTGAAAAAAATCCATTTAACGCTGTGTATCCAAAAATGTTGGTTGAAGCTGCAGACAATTATTTTGGTGAATCAATGAAACTGTTTTCCGATTCTGCGGTGCCAGAAAAGGAAGCTCATCTAGCTGCTTTAGCAGCATCAGTCGTAATAAAATGTCAATATTGTATACCCTACCATAAGTCTGAATTAAATAGACTTGGAGCTTCGGATGAAGAAGTTAAAGTTGCTGTTCAAATAGCTGCTGAGGTAATGAGAATGAGTACATTATTTTATGGTAATGAGTTTGATTTGGAAGCATTTAAAGCATCTCTGGCAGCACCAGTAAAGGAAACAAAATAACTAGTTCATCTCAAAGAAAACAAAAATAGCCTTCTTACGGAGGCTTTTTTGTTTATAAAAGAGATGCCCACATTGGTGGGTAATTCTGTGTAATATTTTGTTTGTGGATTTAGATCAGTATCATAGCGCTATGGGTGGATATGTACCCAGATTCATAAAACTATTACTACTTCAATACTTTATTTTTTTATAGCCCTTATAGTTATAAGTCTTCGAGCTTCAGACTATAGATATATATTAAAAGTTCCCATGATATTTAAGCCCCACCCAGGTATTTTTATCTGCCAGCCAGTTCCCCTGAATATTATCTCCCGTAGTTTTGTACCTGGTGATTGTGAATGCCAGTTTATCATGGATATTTAGATTTAAGGTTGTAATCATATTCAGTGACGAAATGAACTGAAAAGATAGTTCATAAAAAGGCACATTGCTGATATTGATAAAATCAAAATATTTTACCCTTTCAAGGAATTCAGGTTTTTGGCCGACATTGCCCAAAATATCAAAACGAATGTAAGCACTGATATAGCGGCTGAATGAGCGTCCTTTCTCAATTTTTGAAATACCTTCATCTTCTTCGGACTGGAAAAAATTCCGTTCGTAGAGACCTTCTTCGCCTCTGGTCCTGTGGGCAACCTTTAGGTAGTGCAGTCCCGGTGTTGTAGTCATTTTTGCAAAAAAAGGCACTTTAATTGGCACTTCAATTGTGGTAGCCATCAATGCATACATATCCAAGATGTTTATAAAGCGATTATCATGTTCAATGCTATCCGTGTTGAAAAACACTGTATCCTGGACCAAACTGCCGATGGCTTTCGGATAAAACGAGAACCCCATGAGCGCATGAAAGTCCGTTCGCGATGAGAATATATTATCAATGTTGACTTTAGAATAAAGCCCTAGATAATTGGGACTCAAATATTTTGCATTTTTCATTGATCCCAGTGAGCCTAAATCAAAATTAACCGGCAGGCGCAGGCCAAATTCTGAATTGTGGGTGGCCACACCAAGTTCTGTCGATCCGGAAAGGGCACCAGGCAAACCAATAAGTTCATTGCCAATGGACATATTCGTGGCATATTGTATCAGGTTGGACCGCATGGAAAAGGACTGCAGGGACATGATAAAATTATTAGGATGCCACACCGAGAATTTGGAGCTGTAGCCAGCCATTAGTCGTTCGTTTTCATCCTTAAAGAAAACGATCTCAGATTCACTGGTTAAATATTGATTTTTTTCGATGAGTACTTGCTGGATATTCTGGCTTAATACCCAGTCCACTCTCTCTCGATCAATAACCGTATAATCAAGACCATTGCCATACCAGATCTCATGGATCTGTTCGGTGTTTCCTTTTTCCTGCACAATAATTATTTGGTCGCTGGGCTGCAACTCACTGATGGTTTCATCTGTCCCATACACAAAAATTCCTGATCCATCACTATCCGCGCTATATGCAGAGCGAAGATTTCTATAGTCTATGATGGCATCTTCCATCAGGATATGATAAGGCATATGATCTACGGTCCAGGCAACGTATTTTCTGCTGTCCAGGCTTTCTATAATCTTTTCTGCCTTATCCGTTATCATGATCGTTGCTGAACCATCGGAAAATAGTATTTTATCCTTGGAATCCACTGCCCGGAACGTAACTTTATAGGTGTTGTCTCCATCCATGTCTATTGGGGATTCAAAATCCGGGTCTCTGATAAATGCTAGTTCACCATCCCTGAGAATTTTGAAGCGTGCCTTATCATCACCGCCAACAATCATATATTTTACGTAATCCTGATCGATGTCTGGATCTTCTGCCATCAGTTTGGCAACGATTTTTCCAGATCCCTCCGGATGGGTGATTATCATTTCCTTTTGATCAATAAATTGCGGTGCTTCATTAATATTGGTGACAGTCACAACTAGTTCACTAGTAACTTTTTTATTACTTTTATCTTTACTTCTTACCAAAAGTTTATAGCTGTCACGCAACTCATAATCAAAACTGATATTGGTATATAAAAAGCCATTCTTGATGGAGAAATACTCGTTATCACTTTCCCTTTTCTTGGAAAAAGAATAGGTAAAAATATCATCCAGATCCGGGTCAATGGTAGTCAATTGACTTATAAGAGCACCATCCGGTCCATTTTCAATAACAGTGCTACTTATTAACACTACCCTAGTTGGAACATCATTCACGGAAACAATCGTGATTTTAACCCTGGCCGTATCCATGGAAAACCCATTATCAATCATATACTGAAACTCATCCACGCCGTTCACATTTATATTGGGGGTAAAAAATATATTAAACCCCTGTTGATCAACAGTCCCAAGACTGGGCTTGGAAAGTAGTTTCAAGTCCAGGTTATCACGACTAGTCAGCTTATCATTTTTCAGTACATCGATGAGCATTGCTTCATCTTCTTCAAGTAAAATATTATCATTTACAGCCTGAATATTTTCTGTCTGCCCTGCCACCACAGAAAAAAATATGGTAAAAGAAACAAAAAAATAAAAACGAATATTTTCAATCATTGCACTGAACCCTAATTAAAATTGAACGGACAGGTACGGAGCAATCAGCAAAATGCCACCTTCCCCACCGGGGTGCCATGTCCAGGTTTTATCTGCATCTGTCTTTAGAGGCCGAAACTCGATACTGCTTCCTTTAGGATACAGCGCACAGTCTAGACCCAGATGGACACTCTTCCAGATATTGTGCTTCAGTCCAAAACCTATAGATTTGAATCCGCTGCCCGATGAATTGAACTGTAAATAAGATTTGCTCCTTTTGTTATCTGTTATACCCTCTAGCTTCACATAAAATCCAATTGCTTCCGATCCATTAATCCGGTCCGTGATGGAGTAAATATCTATTTCATTATCATCTTCTGCCGGATCTACGCGACCATGAACGAATTGAGTGAAAGAGAAACCAGCCTTGATCCGAAGAGAAGCATAAGGCTGGCCAATCTTGATCTTCCTTCTTCTTTTTCCAGGCTTGTCTCGAATGGAAGCATTTGCTGTATTAATTAATTTTTGGTCTTTTTCACTAAGCGATTTTATTAAGAGGGACCCTACTTTTTTTCCATCCCAGACTAGTTTCTTTAGGAATTTCTGGTCGTTTTTACTCAGGGCTGATATTTTTATTTTTACACGTTTTTTATCCTTCTTCCTCCGCAGGACTACTTTCTCTTTTGAAATGCCTTCCCCTTGTTCTACCTTGCCCCGCTGAACCAACGAAGCATTGATCACATTTCCTGATCTGGATGTCCACTTGCGTCCCTTTTTCGCTTCCTTATGGGCAGAGCCATCCTTGTCCATAACAATATATGCTTTCCCATTTTTAATATTTTTTAAGCGACCGTGATATATAGTTCCTTTTTTTGTTTTCCATATCCTTGACTTAGATAGTTCCCGGACAGCATTTTTTTTTGCCTTTTTCTGTCCCTTGATACTTGTACCATAATCCGTAAGCACTTTCCTTTCCAAACCAAATGTGTTGCTCCAATAAAACAAACCACTGGAAGCAGGAATGACCAGATGCTTACGACTGTAAGTGTTTTCCACCTCAAAATCAGTACCTATATCCATGTAATTGATCTGACCGCCAAGAGTTTGAGTATCAAATTTGAATCCCAGGCCGTATGCGCCTTCAAGCGGGTGACCAATGCCTGCAGCAATATCCCTGGTTGTTACTCCCGGCATGATGAAATACACGCTGGCAATATCATTAGAAAGCCCCAGAATCAAATTTTTTGATAAGTGCCGGTAAAGACCCAGGTCCGGAAAACCAGATTCCAGACGAAAAGCAAGGCTACTTGCTTTATGCCGGACGAAAGCGGTCACGGCAGTAGAAACGTCAAATTGAGCATTTGTCCACCAGAAAGCATCCCGGGCATCCTTAAAACTGCGCTCCTGCAGTATATTATCCAATGTACTGAACATTTCCAGTTCAGACAGGTCTCGGCGACTCATCTCTTTCCATTTATATTCCCTGGACATAAGTAGATTAGTCAAGGACGGATCCATTTTTTTCACCTGATCCATTAAGAATGACTGATATTCGCCCATTTGGGTGTTTTTGGCTTTCAGCTTTTTCAATTCAACTCCATCAGCTGAAAGTACCATATGGATAATGATCGAATGGGATGCCTGGATAGTATTATCTTCAAACTTATTAGATTCTATAAGCTGGTTGATGTATGCCTCAATGAATTTACTATTGACTATGGGATCCGCAACTTGCCAATAGAGCGATTCATCACTCTGTGAGAAAAGGACTGTTACCGATAGTGAAATAATGAACCTGATTATGTTTCTAGTTATCATAGTATTCGAATTCATTATCAGAGACTGTTTGCTTTTTATATTTATCTATCACTTTGATCTTAATTGTGGTTGTGAAACCGGACTGTGGTTCATCCATCTCAAAACTGTACTTTACTACGCTCCTATTTCCAACTCTCTTCTCTTTCTGCTCTTCTTCAAGCCGTCCAAATACACCAGACAGCGGAGCAACCACATTTTTCCCATTCTTATTGCCATAAGTCGTAACGGTGAGCAATATAGTATTGGTACGTTTTCCCAAGCGTTTAAAGGTCAGCTTGGGCGGTGGAACTTTTTTAACCGTCATATTGTGTACAAGATTGCGGACCGCAACACCATCAACAAATGTTTCCAGTTTAAGCTCTCCTTCCTTTTTAGGAGTAAACTGTGCTCTGTATGAATTGTATACCTTCGCTCCCATTGCAGTGCCTGATACCTTGACTGATATTCTGTCTCGATCCACATCTTTAATTCTGCTGTCAAAAACGAACTTCTCGTCAACGTAAGTTTCATTTTCTTCTTCGGGTGAACTGTATGCTGGGTCCACTACAACAACCTTTGTGCTGGCTAGGCTTGACTTTTTATCTTTTGTCCTCAGACCGATCACTTCAATGGTGCCGTTATTTCGGCCCATTCCCTTCAGAACTGTTCTGGGTAAACCCTTAATCATTTTTTTCACAAGGTCCTTACCGCTTCCTAAGTCCACCGTGAAATCTTTATCCGTGTTTACTCCCCCAACACTAAAGGGGATTTCCCAGTTAAGACCTCTTAGAACTGTATATTTCTTCTTATCGAATAGCACAAAAAATTCTGACTGCATACCATCCATGTAAATAAGCGTCATCGGAGTATCGAACTTCCGACTGATTGTAAAACTCCCTTCTCTGGATACTTCCTTATTTATAATTTTTAAGAGTTTATCTGTAACCTTATAGTCTCCAAACGCTTCAGACCATATATTGTATGTTACAGTATCAATATCCGGAATGAACTTTACACCAAGTTCAACGTCAAAGGGCTGGTTAAGATAATTTTCTTCTACTGAGTTTAGTTTAACCTTGGCTACATATCGATTCTCGCTGCCATCATCTGTGTAGGGCTCAACTTCTACAGAATCAAGTTCCCATATATATGAGTCATCTACTAAAACAGTATCACCATCCACTTCTACTCTGGATGTTTTAAAACTGGGCTCAAACTTAATGGAGCCCGACTCGTATTGTCCTTCTACGTCAAAGAAAAGCCGATAATAATCCGGATCTTCATAGTTGGATTCAACATTATTTAATTCAATTAAGGTTTCCAGTTTGTCGTTTGCCACATTTTTTAAAATGTCATCCTGACGCTGCATATACAGCCTAAGCTCCCCCTCAATCGCAAATAGACTTATAATTGCACCCAAGTTGATTATAAAATAAAGTTCAACTTTTCTCATAATTTATTACCTATTTCTTGATCGCTTTTGACAAAATCTCGTTCACCTCTTTTCTGACCTCATCCCGCACTTTTCCACTGGCTAAGTTTGATAACCCTTCTCCCATTTGTGCGACTTTAATAACAGCAGCTGTCAGTTCTGAAATTTCTTTACCATCCATATTGCCAACACTGGCATTACTTTCGCCACCGCCATCAGGCCCAAGATTGTAAATACTATGTGCGTATAATATTAAAAGGAAGAACTCAAGGACCAACCCCCCAATTGATAAATAGGTCATGACACCAATATGGTCCGGATCCAAGGTGGCAAAAATTGACCGAAATCCTATAATGACAAGTAAAAATGCTGCACCACCATAGACCATGGCGGTTCTGGCGTTCATATCTGATCTAATATTCATTTTATTTCCTTTATTTGTTTTGAATTATTAATTGGTGACCTCAATAGAAAAAGAGAAAGAAGTCTCTTGACCGCAATCCGCCGCCTGAACAGTGACGTTGTGCGTTGCGGATGTATCTGATAATGAAGGAGTGCCATAGATTCTATAATCGTAAGAATTATAATATAACCAACTGGGTCTGGTCGGCACAGTGAAAACGAAGTCGTCACTATTTTCATCACTGATTCCAAACTGGAATGAGTATTGACTTCCCACTGTTGCGGTTGAATCTACACTTTCTATATTATCAAATTGAGGAGCATAGTTTTGATCAACAGTTATGGTAAATGCGTAATCAGTAGACAAAGGCACATTGGGTCTGTTATCTGCAATAGTCAGCAATACCGAGCCACTAGCACCAATATCGCTCTCTGCTGGTGTGCCTGAGAGTATTCCAGAACTGGTGTTGACGTTCAGCCATCCTATGCTTTCACTCCCTTCAAAGGTTACACCATCTCCGTCTGGATCAGTCCAATTTACGTCGTAATAATATTGACAGCCATGGTGGATTAACTGAATAATATTCTCTGTATTTGTAAATTCAGGTGGGTCATTTGGATCCACATTTATTGTAAAGGTTTCAGTGGTGGTCAATGGATTTCCATTCCTGTTGTCATTTAACGTAATTTGGAAGGTCACCTCTTGATCCACATAAGAATGCGGAAGTATACCTGATACTGTCCCGCTCATATAATTTTGTTGAAGGGTTAATCCCAGTGAAGAACTTATTTCGGCCGTCAAGGTGCTGTAATCTGCATTATTTGGGTCAGGATCAGTAAAAGTTATATACCAAGAATCGCTTATTTCTTCTTCCCAAGTATCATTCAGAGGTCCATTAAAACTCGGTGGGTCATTTGGATCCACATATATTGTAAAGGTTTCAGTGGTGGTCAATGGATTTCCATTCCTGTTGTCATTTAACGTAATTTGGAAGGTCACCTCTTGATCCACATAAGAATGCGGAAGTATACCTGATACTGTCCCGCTCATATAATTTTGTTGAAGGGTTAATCCCAATGAAGAACTTATTTCGGCCGTTAAGGTGCTGTAATCTGCATCATTTGGATCAGTAAAGGTTATATTCCAAGAATCGCTTATTTCTTCTTCCCAGGTATCGTTCAGAAGAGATCCATCAAAACCCGGTGCTTCATTGCCACGAACATCGATGGTGAAGGATTTTGTTATTTCCAGACCGCCTTGGTCCTGAAGCTTAAGAGTAAAAGATGTACTTGAGTTTACATCTGCTGTACTTGGAGTTCCTGTTAGTTTTTTATTCACATCAATTGTCAGCCAATCGGGTAAATCATCTGATGAAAGTGTGTGGCTGCCACCATGGTCAACATCACTCCAGGTGATTGCAGGTGATTCATATAATATTCCTTCATCCGCAGTAGTCCCAATAGACGTGTTATCCCATTCAGGGGATTCGTTCACATTTGTTATCAACACACTGACAGCAAGTGTCCCTTTTTCCTCTGTTGGACTGTCATCTGTAATCTCCATTACAATTTCGGACTGTGTGCTTGATCCATTTTGATCATGAATGGTTTCATAGTCAATATTTGCACTTGATAAAAGTACAACTTTCCAAGTGCCAGAAGAATCCTTCATAACAGTAAAAAGATTTCTGTTATTACCATTTATTTTTTGAGATTGGATTGTAACTAACTTTATTTCATCATCGGGGTTTGTGTCAACAACATCAATACTGCCTAATGTAGTATTGGTACCCTGCAGGTTTTCTGGTAGCTGGCCTACATTATTTTCATCATATAGAATTGCCCAAACTATACTGCCTTTAGGCTCACCCGGAGAATTTTCCTGAGTGTTTCCGGGAAATGCAAGCTCTGCATCTTCACAGCCACTAACCATTAAAATGCTTATTGAGAGCAAAATAAAATTATATTTATTAATCATATTATATACAGGACTAATGCGATCCACTATTTATTACAGCCGGGGAAGTTAATTAAATTTATTGTCTTTCAAAATATATTTTATACTAAGAATTAACTAACTTATTTTGTAAATACCATTTCAATACAATCTGCATCACCATTCCCATCTTCATCCTCACAGGCAATGTAGAATATGGACAGCAACAAGCCGACCATCATTAATTTTGTTTTCATGATATTTTCTCCTTATTCGAATTGGTGTTTAAAATGATTTGTATATATATAATGTAAATAGTTTATTTAATGTAATGCAAGAATAATAGTGGAGTGTTTCAATACACTATTGTTAATTGTATAATTATTATAGTATATGATACACTTCTTTTCTTGTAATCAAGAATTAAAGAACATTTTTATGTAAACCCTACGCTATTGTCGCTCAAATGAAAAATCAATAATAATAATTGTCACAATAGGTTCATACTGGAACCTTATAACAAAAGACCCCGCGGGAGTGGGGTTTTTTGTTTGTGTGATAATGGGTAGATTTCAATGCTATAAAGAGCCAAAAATAGAACAATTCTACATAGTATCATTCACAAAGGTTAACCTGGTCCGATTTACGTATGTCTGATTTATCTCGTCGGGAATTTCTCCGCCAAAGTATGCTATTAGCTACAGGTATGGCATTGGTGTCTTGCGAAGATGATGATCAAGATGTAGAAACAGGATATGATTCACCAGGCATGCTGTTGGGAAATCAACCCCCCAAGCAGGTAATTATTGTTGGCGCGGGTATGTCCGGGCTGGTCGCCGGATACGAGTTGACCCATGCCGGACATGATGTGACAATTCTGGAAGCGAGAGACCGAGTGGGAGGGCGAGTCTTTACTCTGCGCGCGCCGTTCTCCGATGGACATTACGCCGATGCCGGGGCGGCTCGAATCCCTCCAGACCACGATATGACACTTGGCTATGCGGATCATTTTGGACTAACGCTCGATCCATTTTATCCCGAATCGAGTTATTATGTTAACTTGTCAAGTGATGAGCGAACTCTGGTCCCCGCAAGTGATTATCTCAATGATCCGCCCTGGGAAGGATACTACATAAACCGTCAGGAATTTGTAAAAATTCGGGGTGGTACTGACATATTACCTCATGCTTTCGCCGATTATCTTACCGAACAAATTCATCTGGCAACACCTGTTGAATCTATTGAACAAAATTCCGCTGGAGTCGTTGTGCGCGTTTCCGCTGGGACCGAGTTTAGCGCAGACAGAGTTCTCTGCACCGTTCCATTACCGGTGTTAAATCGTATTCAATTCAGCCCGCAACTTTCTGATGAAAAAATAGAGGCCAGCAGCGGAGGGTATGATTATCTCAACTTAACAAGAGTTTTTATGCAGTTTGTAAACCGCTTCTGGGAGAGCGAAGAACTTAACGGCTGGGGCAATACCGATTGGCCGGAGGAAATATGGCATCCAACCTGGGACCGGGGGGGACCCAGAGGTGTGCTTTTGTCCTATTTGAGTTTTAATCGTGCAGACGAAGCAGACCAACTCAGCGAGGCAGACCGTATTGAGCATGTGCTCAGTCGATGGGGAAGTGTTTTCCCCGGTGTACAGGATCATGTAGAAAGCAGCACTTCACTTTCGTGGGCTCTGGAGGAATGGTCAGGCGGTGCAGTTGCTTGGCCAACACCTGACCAGGATGAAGCCCTGGCCGCACACATTGGTGCGGCTGAAGGTCGAATTCACTTTGCTGGCGAACACGCGTCAGATGTTCATGGATGGATGCAGGGCGCACTCCTTTCTGGATTGCGGGCAGCAACAGAAATCCACGAAGGAGATTAATTTTTTGTAGCTAGGTCGGCCTCATAATCCGATGGGTGTATATTAATTCTTCACCAACTTATTTAGTTTCGTAATTTAGATGTTATTTATTAGTCTTAATTCTTAAATATAGATAAAGATTATCGCATCCTTATCAGCTGGATTATCATTAATTATTATTAAGTAAATGAGAAAAGAAAACTATAGAAATATTGCAATAATCGCCCATGTAGATCATGGGAAAACCACCCTTGTAGATGCAATGTTAAAACAGAGTGGTACTTTTAAGGCTCACCAGGAGGTAGTGGATAGAGTAATGGATTCAATGGATCTTGAAAAAGAACGCGGTATTACTATCACTGCAAAAAATACAGCAATTTTTTATAATAAAGTAAAGATCAATATTCTTGATACTCCAGGTCATGCCGATTTTGGAGGAGAAGTGGAAAGAAGTTTGAATCTTGTGGATGGTGCTCTCTTGCTGGTCGACGCGAGTGAAGGACCTTTACCTCAAACAAGGTTCGTCCTAAAGAAAGCCTTAGAAAAAGATTTACCAATTATTTTAGTTATTAATAAGATTGATAGGCTTGATGCTAGGATTAAGGAAGTTATTAATGAAGTCTATGACTTGTTTATTGATCTCGATGCCTCAGATGAGCAAATAGAATTTCCAATTATATACACCAATGCTAAACTGGGGATAGCGCACAATGAACTTGAGCATGAATCAATAAATCTAACTCCATTGTTTGAAACCGTTCTTGAAAACATCAAAGGGCCTCTGGTCTTCGATGATCATAAACCCCAATTTTTAATTACGAGTCTGGACTATGATTCTTACGTGGGACAGATTGCTGTTGGAAGACTAAATAATGGTAAGCTGTCTATGAATAAATCCTATTCATTATGTACCAGTGAAAATCATAAACCCAATCAAAAGTTCTCTGCCCTTTATACTTTTCAAGGTTTAGATAAAATACAGGTTGATGAAGTAGAAGCTGGGGATATCATTGCTTTCGCAGGAATAGAGGGGATTTCTATAGGCGATACTATTTCCGACAATGAAAGTCCGGAGCCATTGCCAAGGATCAAGGTAGATGAACCCACGGTATCAATGCTGTTTTACGTAAACGATAGTCCTTTTGCGGGGCAGGATGGAAAGTTTTTAACCACCAGACACTTATCAGAGAGGCTTGATAAAGAAATACTCAGAAATGTTTCATTACAGGTAATACCTACGAAAAAAAATAATGTCTTCGAGGTTCGCGGGCGGGGCGAACTCCAAATGGCTATATTAATTGAGACGATGAGAAGGGAAGGATACGAGTTTATGGTATCAAAACCTCAAGTAATTACCAAGGAAGAAAATGGTAAAACTCTCGAACCGATGGAAAAAGTTTTTTTAGATATTCCTGAAGACAAGGTTGGAATCTTGTCTGAAAAACTTTCTGCAAGAAAAGGAAAAATGACAAATCTTCAAAATCATGGAACGGGTCGTGTCAATCTCGAGTTCTCAATTCCATCCAGAGGTCTTATAGGTTTCAGGTCTCAATTTATGACGGATACAAATGGAGCTGGTATAATGAATAAATTGTTTGATGGACACGCATCCTGGTTCGGACCTATTCCTCAAAGAAATTCAGGTGCGTTGGTTGCGGATCGTCATGGAAAAGTTACGACGTATGCTTGTATTGGAATGGTTGACCGTGGTGAATTATTTTTAAATGTAGGTACAGAAGTATATAATGGTATGATCATTGGCGAACGTAATAGAGATGGTGATCTGAACATCAATATCACAAGAGAGAAAAAACTTACTAACATGCGTGCTGCAGGATCCGATAATACAATAACTCTGCGTCCTCCTAAACAGCTGTCTCTTGACCAATGCATTGAATTCATTGCCGAAGATGAACTGGTAGAAGTGACACCCGATAATATTAGGCTAAGAAAAATGGAATTGGATCAGACCAAACGCGCAGCTATAAAAAGAAAAGAAAAATATAACTAAGTCCGTACTTTGGTGGGATAATTTGTTTGTGAAATAATTCGCCACCCATTCGTTTTCCAGTTATTTTAAAATAGTAAAATATAAGTCATCCGCCGTACGGTGGGTAGCATGGCCATTTCATTGCTGATGCCTTTCATCACCATTTTATCTTTTAACTAATTTGTATGAATTTAGGGATAAGTTCCAATTCGAAAATCGACTTCTTAATCTCCTTTCAATGTGCACAATATAAATGGATAATTTTAAACAGACCCGACTGCATCCGGACATTCTCAAAGCTATCACTAAAATGGGTTTTGAAATACCCACGCCAATCCAAGCCAAAACCATTCCCCATTTAATGGCGTCTGCCCATGATTTGATCGCAACGGCACAAACAGGGACGGGCAAAACGGCAGCCTTTGGTCTGCCATCCATCCATTTAACGGATATAGAGGATAGAAGGACGCAGACGTTGGTTCTGTGTCCCACCCGGGAATTATGTATGCAAATCACCAAGGACCTGGGCAATTTTTCAAAGTACATCAATGGGATTAATATTCTGGCCGTTTACGGCGGTGCCAGTATCCAGTCCCAGATCAAATCATTAAAAAAAGGCGCTCAGATCGTTATTGGTACGCCGGGACGGACAAAAGATCTTATTAAACGGAAAAGATTGGATATCTCTCATGTGGTACGTGTGATTCTGGATGAAGCAGATGAAATGCTTACCATGGGATTCAAGGAAGATCTTGAAATGATCCTGGCCCAGACACCCCGGGAAAAACAGACTTTACTCTTCTCCGCAACCATGTCAAAACGGGTGGTGGAAATTACGAAATCCTACATGAATAACCCCCTGGAGATTGCTGCAGCACGGATGAATATAGCCGCAGATAATGTCCAGCACATCTATTATATGGTGAATGCCAAGGATCGCTACGAAGTAATAAAACGCCTCATTGATATTAATCCTGGGATCTATGGTATCGTTTTTTGCAGGACCCGCCGTGAGACGAAAGAGGTAGCCAATAAACTTATGCACGACGGCTATAATGCGGATACCCTCAACGGGGATCTGTCCCAGGTGCAGCGGGATGAGGTGATGGGACGATTTCGGAACCGTCAATTGCAGATTCTGGTTGCCACAGATGTGGCCGCACGGGGGCTGGATGTGGATGACCTTTCTCACGTGATTAACTTTAATCTTCCCGATGATGATGAAATTTATGTTCACCGCAGCGGCCGGACCGGCCGGGCAGGGAAGAAGGGCATATCTATCATAATTATCCATACGCGGGAAATGCGGAAAATCCGGGAGATTGAAAAAAAATTCAGTATTACATTTATCCGGGAAGCGGTCCCCAGCGGGTTAGATATCTGCAAAAAACGGCTCTATAGCCTCATTGATAAAGTTGAAAATGTTGAAGTGGATGAACAACAAATCGGTCAATTTATGCCCGATATTTATAAAAAGCTGGAGTGGCTCGAAAGAGAAGAGTTGGTCAAGCATTTTGTATCCACGGAGTTCAATCGCTATTTATCCTATTATAAAAATGCCAGGGATATCAATATATCTGGGGATAGAATGGGGGGGGAAAGAAGCAAGCGGGAAAAGCGAAGCCGAGAAGATCGACGGAATACCTCATTCGCCGGTTATTATGTTAATGTGGGCTTCCAGCATAAACTGAACCCGGGGCGACTCATTGGCTTGATCAATAAATGTTTGCGATCCAGCGATGCGGTGATCGGGAAAATTGAAGTAATGAAAACATTCTCCTTTTTTGAGATCGACAATAAATGGGAATCAAAACTGTTTGTGGGTTTCAAAGGTAAGAAATTTGAAGGTATTCCATTATTAGTCGAAGGGGATAAAGGCAGCCCGAGAGGTGAATCAAGATCGAAAGGAAAATCGAAATATCGCGATAATAAGGTCGGTCGTTCCAAAGCCAGAAAAAAGCGGAATAAGGGCGGTGCCCGAAAAAGAAGACTGTAAATTATTGTACCGATAATCCTAAATATCTTCCGCTGTAAAACAAACCATAGATATTATGTCTGTCCCCTGGTTACATAATACTTATCAAGCCTCGCTGAGTAGCAGGAGTTTTTGTTTAAATTCTGTTCCTTTGGTAAAAAGAAAGCTTAGAAATAGAGACGAAATACAGTTTCTGCCACACAGGCAAACCGTTTTCTATTTTCCACTTCTATACTGATTTCATTTACCAATTCAATACTATTATTTATGGGTGTCACACCTACTAGACGAACACGTGCTCTGACTTTAGAACCTGATTTAACCGGGTATGGAAAACGCACTTGATTCAAGCCATAATTAACCATCATTCTCGCTTCGGGGTACACAATACTTGTGGAGCTCATGGTATTGGTCAATTTCGGTATTAAAGACAATGTTAGAAAACCATGAACAATTGTTGATTTAAATGGCGATTCTTTTCTCGCGCGATCAGGATCAGTGTGAATCCATTGTGTGTCGCCTGTTATTTCCGCAAATTGATTGATACAATGCTGATCAATCGTTTCCCATTCGCCCACATATATCTCTTGGCCAAGTTGTTCTTTCAGCTCTTTATAGACTTTTTCTGCCACCTTATTTTTGATGACTTCTTCTGATGGAATAACTACTTTTTTATCAAATGGGTTAAAATTGGTTATCCAGGGATTATTCAATGTATTTGTAATTTTATCATTAATGGTATTAGACCAGTTGCGAAACCTGGGTTCTAATTTGGCCCTGAACTCGGTTGCGTTCTCTTGGAAACCTTCGGTCTTTTCTCGGATAAATTCGAAAACGTTCATCTAATTATATGTTATTAATATAATATTCCTGTGAGTTTACTAATATGAGCCTGAGGCATGTCATTTTTAATCTTCTAAGAGGAGCCATATTTTTATATCCCCTCTACCATGTATCCATATAGGTTAATTAAGTGGTAAAGACTCTTGCTCCGGAGGAGGGACTCGAACCCCCGACAAAGTGGTTAACAGCCACCTGCTCTACCAACTGAGCTACTCCGGAATTGGTAAATTGTCCTGTATGAAAAGCTGGCGAATTTATTACAATATTTCAGGTCCTCAAAACTACATTTCTTTTTCTGCTTCTAATATTCTCCCGGGAACAAATAATCCATGACCAATCTGTTCACCGGTTATGTAAACCACGCCAGGTTCATCATGCGGTTCTCCAAATACTGAATGGATTGACTTTAATCCACCAAGCCATTTTCGCTTATCAGACAGGTATACAAGGTCTCCAGGCTGGGCTTTCATCTTTGCCATATCCTCTGTCGAAAAACGGACGACAGCAGTATCACCGTCAATCTGTTTCCAATGGACAAACACCTTCTCCCCTTCTTCATCATTTGGCTCACCGTCTTTGAAATACCTTCGGGCCTCACCAATTGAACCTGCTATCAACCCTTTTGTGTTTTTCTCCTCATCATATTGCACAAAATAAGTTACAACAAATGGAACGAGAATAATGATGCCAAGCGCAGCAAGAATCTGAAAATCGATACTCGCAATATTGAACGTAACCAATACAATTAAAAAGATAACGAATCCTGTTAAAACGTTCATTGCTGTTTTTCCATTCTGTTTATTCTGCAATACTGAAACTGTTTTAGCCTGCCATGGACCAGTAAAAACAGCTAAAATAGCCACCCCAAGGCAAACAAGTGTATTGTACGATGCACGAATATATGAATATGGATGCGATTGGTTCATCTCGATCCCGTGATCAAATGGTGCAATCAGGATTCCAGGATATCTTGCTCCAAGAATCATCAGCGCAACTCCTCCAACAAAAGTGGTGATTACTCCAGCAGGAGTAAATTTTTTCCAGAATACACCAAGAAAAATTCCAACAACAAGCGGTGGTGTCAGGGTGGAGTGGAAGTAACCGTGCGCTTCGTAAACAGTGGGAAAATTTTTAAACGCCAAAACAGCCAGCACACCAAGTACTGTTACACCAATCGATGCATAACGCGCTGCACCCAGTTCTTGGCGTTCTCTTTCGCTTTTCGTCCGAATCGTCTTTTTTAAAAACTTCTGCACTGGTCGGTACACATCATTGATAAAAATCGCTGCTGTGGCATTGATGAGTGTGTCCACCGTGCTCATGAGAGCAGCTGTCAGCGCTGCCATGATGAACCCGAATATCCCTGGACTTGCAATGATGTTTGCTACAACCACAAAGATTTGGTCTGGAGAAACGGCAGGGCTTATTACATCAGGATTTGCAATGGATATTGCCTTCCCCACCCAACCTGCGTTGCCAACTACAATTGCTGATATGGGCAGGACAAACAAAATATTTACCGCTGCCGCCTTGCGCCCCTCATTCACATTCTTACACGCCATAAAGCGCATAATTAATCCCTGATTCATAAATAAAAATCCGATAGACCCTGCAATGGCATCCTGCCAGAATATTCCTACAAAGTTAAAATTCGCCGGCTGATTAAAATCCGCCAGCGGCAGTTTCCATTCCACCGGAAGCAAATTCCAGAAAATATCAAATCCGCCAAGGTAGGTAATACCAAAAAAGAAAAGCAGCAGGCCAGCGAAAAGAAGGATGAATCCCTGGAGCAAATCGGTGAAAATAACAGCTGTTTGACCGCCAAATGTAATGTAAATCCCCGTGATGATTGCGATCACAACAATCGCCCCCATAAGCGTAATCGGAACTGTAGTTCCAAAGATCACAAATGCTTGTGGAAGCATCGGTATCACCGCTTTTCCCAATGTGAGAAAACCAATGCCGATATATCCGATCATATACAGAAGAAGTAGGATGGTTGCCAGAAATCGTGCGGATGGACTAAAACGTTTTTCAAAATATTCAGGTATTGAACGAACCTTTGAATACACAATAATTGGCAACCAGCCAAACATGAAAAAGGCAATAAAAAACCAGTCATTTAAATACGTCATGGACGAAGAAATCCCGTGCTGAAATCCTTTAGCGGAGTACTTCACAAAGCTGTGACTGCCCACACCGGTTGCCACAATAGACATTGTGATCAGCCACCATGAGAATCGACGTCCACCAAAGAAAAAATCTGATGTATTTTTTGTATACCGTCCGAAATAACTGCCAAAAAGCATAATCGCAATGAAATAAACCACCATGACAATCCAGTCCGTGGTCGTTCCGATATTATGGAAAGTTTGTGCAGCGGTGTGTTCCATTATACCCCTGTTTTCTTTCTAAGAATAACCGTTACAATGATAAATACCACTGCCAACAGCAGCAAGATAATTGGCACCGCATATACAGAAATCATACCAAGGGCAGCAAGCGTCATAAGAAAATGCATTGCTAAATACCAGACAAAACCAAACAGCAGAACCCACATCCATTTTTTATGAGAATATCGGCGCAAATCAAATGATCCAGCTTTCAAGGTTATAATGATTCCAAAAACGAAGAGGAATCCTCCCAATCCATACAGATAAATGAAAGGCAGCCAGGAATGTGAAAAAAGATCCATAAATAGTTACTTATCTATTTTTGATACGGTCAAAATGAGGCCTCAATAAATCATAACATTCCTGAAGTCCCTGGACCTCCACTTTTGTGTGCCCTAAAACCGGCATGAAGTTGGTATCTCCAGCCCATCTTGGAACAATATGGAAGTGGATATGCTCTTTAATTCCGGCCCCGGCGGCTGCACCAATATTTGCTCCAAAATTAAATCCCTGCGCATCCATGGTTTCCTTAAGGATTGCCATGGATTGATCTGCCAGCACCATTATCTCTTTGTATGTGTCCGCATCAAGTTCCTTGGTATTATCCACATGAATATAGGGTGCTAACATAAGATGCGCATTATTGTAGGGATAGAGATTCATAAGAATAAAGACCTTCTCTCCACGATAAAGAATCAAATCTTCCCTGTCATTATCCCCGGCTGGTTTATCGCAGAAAATACAGCCATCCTCTTTCGGGGAACGGATATACTCAATCCGCCACGGAGCCCAAAGTTTTTTCATGGGGAAAGGAAATAACTTAAAACGATTAGTTTATTCTTCTCTTTGACGTTTATAAGCTGCAATGACTTTCTGTTCAAACTCCCTTGGTAGATTTTCGTAATGGCTGTGTGTTTCGGTATGAAAGCCGCGGCCACCGGTCAGAGATCGTATCTTGGTTGCATAATTATGGAGTTCAGCTTGTGGAAGTTGGGCTTTTACTTTTTGAAAATGTCCATCAGAATCCACTCCCATGATTTTGCCCCTCCGACCAGAAATATCACCCATCACATCTCCCATATACTCCTCCGGAACTTTCACTTCCACATTGGTAATCGGTTCCAGTAATCCGGGCTCGGCAGCCATAAATGATTCCTTGAATGCATTTTTCCCCGCAGTTTGAAAGGCGATATCCTTGGAGTCAACCGGGTGCTGTTTTCCATCATAGAAATCCACTTTTAAATCCACAACCCGGTACCCTGCAAGAATCCCTTCATCACAGGCTGCTTTTACCCCTTTTCCCACAGATGGGACAAAAACACGATCCACATTCTGTCCGCGAAGTGAATCAACAAATTCAATTCCTTCGCCACGATCTTTTGGTTCAATGCGCATCCACACTTCAGCAAACTGACCGGCTCCGCCAGACTGTTTTTTATGACGGTATTTGGATTCACCTTTTCCGCGAATAGTCTCACGATACGGAATTTTTGGTTCAATAAGATCAATATCAACATTAAATCGCCGTTTTAGACGTTCAACTGAAGTCTTGATATGAAGTTCTCCCTGACCGGATATAATTGTTTGTCTCACTTCACTATCAACACGATATACAAACGTCGGATCTTCTTCATGAAGAGTTGCCAAACCCATAGATATTTTTTCTTCGTCCCCTTTTGCTTTGAGGACAATTGCAGAGTGAATATTCGGATTTGGATATTCAATTTCCGGTATTACTACTTTAAACTTCGGACTGCACAGGGTATTTCCAGCATGAGTATCCTTCAATTTAACAACGGCACCGATATCACCTGGATTTAATGAGTTTACACTTATCCTATTCTTCCCGTTTAAAACAAAAAGCTGTCCAAACCGCTCAGTCGTTCCACGGGATGTGTTGAACATATCCATCCCTGTTGTTACCTTGCCGGAATAGACTCTGAAAAAAGAAAGATCACCAACGTGAGCTTCGCTAATGGTTTTAAACACCTGCACCACTGGATTACTGTTTTCCAGTTCAACATCTATATTTTCATCTGAGCGAGGAGCTTTTGCAACAATTTTTGCTCTGTCCACAGGTGAAGAACCATATTTCGCAATAAAATCCAACAACCGCGAAACACCCACGTTTGTTGTTGCGGATGTGCAGAATAGCGGAACGATAGTTTGGCTCTGAATCGCTTCGTGAATTCCACTGCGCATTTCATCTTCAGAAAGTCCACCTTCTTCAAAAAACTTTTCAAGAAGAGAATCGTCTGATTCCGCTACATATTCAATCAGTTCTTCATGCAGGGCTTCAACTCTATCACTCCATTCACCTTCTGCGGTATCTTCTGTGAATTTCCCGCTTCCGTCTGTTTGATATGTGATTATTTCTTTCCGCATTACATCAATGACTTTATTAAATCCCGGACCTGCACTAACAGAGATTTGCATCGGGAATACGTTTTTCCCGAACCGTTCTCTAGCAGAAGACAAAATTTCATCAAATTTTGTATGCTCTCTGTCAAAACCATTCACAACAATAACTTTAGAAATACCCTGGTTGGTTGCATGGGTCCACATTTGTTCTGTACCCACTTCAATACCATTTACGGCATGAACAACGATCATCGCAAGGTCGGCTACACTGATTGCTCCAATTGCTTCGCCGACAAAATCCATGTATCCCGGTGCATCAAGCAGGTTAAACTTTTTCTCCTGCCAAGACAAATATAATGGCGCAGCATGAATAGATATTTGTCTTTCCTTTTCGCCGGGATGATAATCTGACGTGGTTGTCCCCGCTTCAATAGAACCTATGCGGTTAATTTGCCCCCCGCACATAAGCATGGCTTCGCATAAAATTGTCTTTCCACTGTCTCCGTGTCCTACGACAGCAATATTTCGTATGTCAGCAGGTTGATAGTCTTTCACAATAGTAATCCTTTATTAATTCATTCTATTCAAAAACGAGCAGGATTGTAGCCTTTATATCCTTTCAAAATCAAGGCTTTTCCACCTGACCCATTTCAAAAAGATCCAACCCTTTTTCATTTATATATTCTCTAAGTACCGGGACAATATAAACTCCGGTTAAATCAATATCTGCAAATTCACGGGCCAAAACTCGAAGTCTTTGTTCGATAGGCTTCAATTTATTCAATACAATGACCTTATCTTGTTTCAAGATACATGAGCCCCCATAAAAATCACCCTTTCCCTGGACAATTCGCAATCCCAATTTTTTTGCTAAAGACACAAAATGTTCTAATAATTGTTTCTGTTTCATTTACAACAAGTCATCCCGGGCAGTTTTACCCATTTTTTCCACCAACAATTTGACTTCTTCTGCCTGATCCTTATGGACAACTAGTGTAGCATCTTCCGTATGGACAACTACAATGTTATCAAGTCCCAAAACTGCCGTAAAATGATCGTAAGAATGAATAAAATTTTCTTTTCCATTAAGAACCAGTCCATTCCCTCTCACCACATTCCTCTTCTTATTTTTTTGCAGGATGTCACACACTGCATTCCATGACCCAACATCATTCCAGTCAAAATCTGCCCGAACAACATAGGCATTTGACGTTACTTTTTCCATTATCCCGTAATCGATGGATTGAGGGATTATATCTTCCCATATGGCGGTGATATCTTTTTTTTGATTCAACAAGGATTTCATTTTTTGCAACCGATCATGAAGGTCCGGCGAGTGTGTTTTCATCAGATCCATCAGTACATCCACACGCCAAAAGAAAATCCCTGAATTCCATAAAAAATCTCCACTCTCTATAAACCGTTCTGCTAATCTTAAATGGGGTTTTTCTGCAAATGCCTTCAAAGAGTGTGCATCTAAATAATGTGCGGTACTCTCTTTTGCGTGCTGGATGTAGCCATATGCGGTTGAGGGGAATGTAGGTATAATGCCGATCGTTACCACAGTTTGGTTCTGTTTAGCCAAACGATTAGATGTACTAATTGCTCTCACAAATTTCCGATGGCCAACTATTAGATGATCCGCGGGAAACACTCCTATAACCGCATCTTTTTGTAACTCACCAATACGAAGAGCGGCCAAGCCAATACAGGGTGCAGTGTTTTTCCCACTTGGCTCTATTATTATATTCTCAGCACTGATCCCCTTAATGGATTTCAATATCTTTTCAGCCAGTTCCGCTCCAGTAACAATAAAGATATCTTCCACGACCTTCAATTTTTTAAGACGGTCAACAGTCATCTGCAGCATAGATTTATCACCAACAATATCCAGAAGTTGTTTCGGCTTTACTCTGCGGCTCAGAGGCCAGAAACGTGTCCCGCTTCCACCGGCCATGATCACACAATACATTCAGAATGTCCTCAAAAATAAAATTTTATCAAGATCTATATCCCAATTAGCCCGTATCTCTAAAGTGTCCGGCATCATTAAAAATGATTCCGATGGAGAATAGGGTACTGCTTTCCCATATGTATAGTTGTGATCTTGATCTCTGTCTTCAAATATCATCAGAAAATAATGCCCTTCTGGAATCATTACTAATTCAAATCCAGACTCTAAGTTTACAACTGATGTCCATTTATTTTCAGGATTTTCAAGAGATTTTAATTCAACAACCAGATGCGACTTTTCACCAGATTCAACAGTTCCATACAGATTGCCATAGCCTATAAAATCTTCAGTTTGAATATGTATGTTTGTGAGAGAATCTTCAAATGTCATTCTTCCAGCTTCTTTATTACTAATTAATTGTAAAAAATAAATTTGATTTGGTTCCCAATCATTAACTGTTGCCACATTGATCTTGAGTGGACTAATAAAATTTGTTACAAATTCTACGGAATCAGAATCTCCCTGTATAAATTCGATGCTTTGAAAAACCATTCCCTGCTGTACAGGTTTAGAAAAAATAAGTGAAACCGGGGGCTTATTCCCCAGTTCAGGCTGAACGATTACCCTGCTGCCCGGGAAAATCAGTTCAAGAAAGGACGAATCAGGTGTCTCCGGCATTGTAATTTTTATGAAAGATGTATCAAGAATTACATGCTCTTCCTGGGACAAATACTCCAGGTGAATTTCAATTGTCTTTCCTGCCAAACTATCTAAGACAGTAATAATTAAGTTTTTACTATCAAGGGGGTCATGAAAAAAATCTACTGGCACAGATACACTATCTTCGGTTACAAGTATAATTTTACCTTCCAGTTTTTCCGTTGGTAATCCCCGATTGAAAAATAACCTTCCCCATCTGGATGAATTCCATTCTCCTTTAACAAGGCGGAAAGGTTGCGGCTCTTTTCGAACAATCATATTTATCTCTGTTAAGGAATCATTTTCCCCAAGCTCAAGGTGATCCTTCCAATAAAGACCGTACCGCATTCTCTTCGTGTCAAGAGGCAGCCCTGCGCCTTCATTACCGATGGAAAGAATTTGATATCTGCCGGGAGATAAATATTTAAACTGATAGTAATCATCATCCGTTACGTCAGTTACATAATCAGGCTTTGTAAAAAATAATGAATCAATATCTTCATCATTAAACCGCCATAAGTGGACAGCAATATCATTTTCATTAAATACCTGTCCTGAAATCTGACCCCGGGCGATTTCACTGCCGGTACTATAAGCCATATGAACAGGTTCTGCCAATGGGACACCATGTTCGTCTTTCAAGCCTCTTCCAGCTGTAATGACGTAGGTCTGGTTTGGTGCTAAATCGTGAGGAAGCTCTAAAAACAATTCATCCCCTTTAAAGCGAATATCCAATTGTTCATTCAGTCTGGGGAAAACTCGGAATCCATGTTCTACGGTGGATTCATCCATGTATTCTGAAAATCGGAGATGGATTTCACCTCCACGAAATTGTATTGTCCCGCTGGGAGGAGTCACCGCAACCAGCTCCGGGGGTGTTGTGTCAACTGGTCCTCCAGATGGTGCCTGAACAGCTGCACATGAAAGCAGAATAAAAAACAAAACATGTACAATCAGATAAATAAATAGTGTTTTATTAGGAATAATAAATTCTTTCCTTCTCAATACCTGTTTTTTCCCCTTAATCAATATTTAAATTTACGGGAATTTCCCGTAAAAAAGTGATTTCTTCTAAAGTCACATTAACTGTAATACACCATATTCTCACTCCAGTTTCGAATGCGCTTTGCAATGCCTTCCCAAATTTTGGATCGCGATCCCACATAGGTCTGAATTCGTGTGCATCCGGACGCTGGCACACAAACAAAATACCCGCTCTTTTGCCGGACTCCACTAATTTTTGGAGCGCCATGGCATGCCGACGTCCCCGCTCTGTTACAGCATCTGGAAATGCTGCAATTCCATTTTCTGCATAAGTAACCGATTTTACTTCTAAATAGAATTCATGCTTATCACTATCCTCCAGTAAAAAGTCAAACCTGTGACGGCCAACTGTGTATTCCGGTCTTAAGATTTTATAATCAGTAAACATTGAAAGTTCGCCTGACTCAAGGGCTTCCTTAACAAATTGATTTGGAAGAGCAGAAACCAGGGACACAAGAGTGCCATTGTACCGAACCATCCTGGTTGTATATTGAGTTTTTCGATGTGTATTTTTCGGAACGGAAGATATATATAATTCCGCCCCCGGGGTTAATAACTCCTTCAGCCGCCCAGGGTCCGGCAAATGACTCTCCACTACTAAGCCGTCCATATCCACTACAGTTAAAAATCTGTTTGGTCTTTCAATAAATTTGCCTTTGAGAAGCTGTTCTCTGATTTTCAAGTTCGGATGGTTTTATTCTGAATTCAACGTGTAAATTTGCTCATATTATAATGAACAAAACAAATCTGGAAAAACGAATCTATAACGCTCAATGCTATGGCAATATTGAACCCATTGAATACATGGTGCCATACCCGAATCTCCATGCTCTCGTGGAGGGACAAAATGTAAAATATAAAGATCATCTTCTGTATCATGACTTGAGTATGACAAATGAGGATTTTTTCATTCGGGTTCAGAAAACCGCCCATTGGCTGAAAGCCTCAGGTGTCCGTCCAAAAGACAGAGTGATGATGGCTGGACTTCCCTTTCCAACTGCGGAAATTATTGCTTTTGGTATCTGGACGATGGGCGCAACCCTTGTACTTACCGCACAAAATGATCTCAAAACAGCAAGAACAGCCTGCCAACCAATTTTTATAGTTCAGCCTGAATTAGATCTGGAAAAGGAAATTGATGTTTTTGATGAACAATTTATACCAGCTTTTAAACCCAATCTCCATGAAGAGGCAGCAATCTATTGGAAAGACGGAAAAGCCATTCGGCTCAGTCATTATAACCTGCTGGTAAATGCAAATGGAATCCAAAAAATACTCGATTTATTTGAGCAGGATACTTTTTTGATTCAACTGAAAGCGGAATCAACCGCCTGGGTTGTTCTTCAGGCAATTCTCCCATTATACACTGGGGCAGGAATTACTTCAAAAAATCCGAAAATTACCATCAGTCTTCCAACTCAATTTGATTCAGCAGATTATATTGTTGATTTTGACTGGACTGAATTAAAAACCACAACCCCACTCCATCTATATATAAAACCTGAGAACACGGCTGTTCTCGCGATAGGTTCCTCACCGGTTCATATGACTGCTATTGAGAAAGATAATCAGCATCTAAAAATATCTGGACACTCTGTTATGATGGGATACCTCAATGATAAAAACAACCAAAAAATATTTATTAAAGGAAAAATGAATATCTAATTATATATTGAAAAGTCTACACTCCTTTCAAATTTAAGCAGTGCAAAAATCAGTCCAGATCTGAAAGAATATCCTTCGCATGAGTTTTTGTTTTTACTTTTGAATATACCCTCTCAATAGTGCCATTTTCATCAATAAGATAAGAATATCTGAAAATTCCTTCATATTCCCTCCCCATAAATTTTTTCGGTCCCCAGGCACCGTATGCCTTGATGGTTTCTTTTGAAGGGTCGCTGAGCAGTGAGAAAGGAAATTCCTGTTTGTCACAAAAAGACTTCTGAGCTTTCACAGAATCTGCACTCATACCAAGAATCACCACATTGTTATCCTGAAATTTTTGGAACTCATCACGGAGCCCCTGTCCTTGGACCGTTCATCCAGGGGTGCTTGCTTTTGGAAAAAACCAAAGCAGCACTTTTTTCCCTTTTAAACTTTCGAGAGATATAAGATCTCCATCCTGATTCATCGACGAAAATTCCGGCGCAGTATCACCAACTTTTAACATAATTTCCTCCAGTTTTTGTTTTGAACACTTTCATAAAGTTTCTACTCATCATCCCATTTTCTCAAAAATGATTTTGACCATTTGAAAAATTCACCACATTCTATTTTTGATCGGATCGTTTTCATTAATTTCATATAAAAAGCAATATTCAAGGCGCTGGAAATCCGCACTCCAAGGATCTCATTCACATTAAACAAATGCCGGACGTATGCTTTTGAGAACTGAGCTCCAAAAGGCGAACTACTTATTGCATCAATGGGACTGAAATCCGATTTATATTTACTGTTTTTAATATTAATAATTCCCTCATCTGTGAAAATATGCCCGTTTCTCCCATTCCGTGTAGGGATGACACAATCGAACATATCCATTCCCATTGCTACTGCATTCACAATATCTGCCGGTTTACCCACACCCATCAAATACCTAGGTTGGTCAATCGGTAAATGTTCATCACATAAACTGACCATTTCCAACATGGCAGATTTATCTTCACCTACTGCCAAACCTCCAATTGCCATACCGCATGAAGCAAGGGCGACTAATTCATCTAAACTTTGTTTTCTCAGTTCTGGATAAATATTCCCCTGTACTATAGGAAAAAATATTTGGTCCCACTCAAAATGGGAAGGATTTTCATCAAGATATTGAACACAGGATTTTGCCCACATGGTTGTTCTTTTAACAGACTGGCCCACTGTTTTTTTATCACTTTTTCCCGGAGGACATTCATCGAAAGCCATAATGATATCTGCACCTAAATTCCGCTGGATACTCATGGATTTTTCCGGAGTGAAAAAATGTTTACTCCCGTCTATATGAGATTGAAACTCCACTCCTTCATCCGAAATTTTATTCAATCGTGCTAAAGAAAATACTTGAAATCCACCACTGTCTGTTAACATCGGTCCTTTCCAGCTTGAAAAGGAATGAAGCCCTCCGGCATCCTTTACTATATCATCTCCCGGTTTTAGGTAAAGGTGATACGTATTCCCCAATATTATTTCTGTATCAAGAGATGTTAATTCTTGTGGTGTAAAAGTTTTAACCGTTCCCAATGTCCCCACAGGCATGAAAACCGGTGTGTGGATGATGCCATGATGAGTGTCTAACAATCCCGTCCTGGCTGAAGTTTCTTTGTCAGAATGTAAAAGAGTAAATTGCAATACTTCAGAACAGAATATTAAACGCTTCCTGAACAGTGGAAACAGGTCTGACTGTCAAGCCTTTTGGAAGAGGCTTGATGGATCGTTTGCCGGAATGAGGAATCAATGCCTGGGTGAACCCAAGGGCTTTTGCTTCTTTTAGGCGTTTTTTCAATTGACCGACAGATCTCACTTCACCGGCCAATCCCACTTCTCCTATAAGGACAAAGTCCGGTGGAATTGCCTTTTCTAGTGCACTGGATGCCACGGCGCTGATAATGCCAAGGTCTGCCGCCGGATCATTTACTTTCAGCCCTCCAACAAGATTTACAAACACATCCCTGGTCCCCATAATAATTTTCATCCTTTTTTCAAGTACTGCTAAAAGCATTGATAATCGTCGATAATCAAATCCGTTCACATTCCGCTGAGGAGTACCAAAATTTGCGGCAGACACCAGTGCTTGCACTTCTACCAAGATTGGCCTTGTTCCTTCTAATGAAGGATAAATAGCTGTCCCGGCTACATTGGTTGACCGCTCTTCAAGAAATAGCTCCGAAGGATTGCTGACTTCCAGGAGCCCTTTTTCATCCATCATAAAAATGCCCACTTCGTTTGTAGCACCAAAACGATTTTTCACACATCGGAGGATTCGATGGTCATAGCGTCCATCTCCTTCAAGATACAGAACAGTATCCACCATATGTTCGAGCATTTTAGGTCCAGCAATAACACCTTCCTTGGTCACATGGCCTATAATAATTACGGAGACACCTCTCTGTTTGGCCATCTGAAGCAATTGTTGACCGCTTTCCCGAATCTGGGTGGGAGACCCAGGAAGAGAATCAATTCCCATACTGAACACAGTCTGAATTGAATCTATAATAACCAATTCTGGTTTCAACAAAGATATGTGTTCGAGAATTCTTTCTATCTGGTTTTCACCGGAAATTTGCAAGTCATCAGATTGAATATTCAATCGTTTTGCCCGCATGGCAACCTGATCCTCACTTTCTTCTGCAGATACAAACAAAGACGGCACTCCGCATCCCACGACAATCTGGAGAGCAAGAGTTGATTTCCCTATCCCGGGGCTTCCTCCAAGAAGGATGACCGATCCTTTCAGTAAACCCCCACCCAGTACCCGGTCCACCTCTTGAAGTTTTGCTGAAAACCGCTCTGTAGATTGCTTATACAGGATTTCAGTCAGGGATGCGGGCTTCCGTCTGTTTTCACTTACAGTCTTTTTAGACCTCTTTGAAATTTTGAATTCACTAAGGGTTCCCCATTCATTGCATGCTGGACATTGACCATGCCACTTGGGAAAATCATTCCCGCATCCTGAACATAGAAATGCCGTTTTCACTGCTGATTTCATGATGCTGGCAGGGTTAATATTTATATTTCAATTAAAGGATTTGCTCTTCTTTTCTACCAATCAGGACCAAAGGAAAAAAGATACTGTGGCCGTGAATAACTTCCGTCGGGTTTTATATCCCAGGCTGTATCAACCCGGAGCAATCCCAGCGGTGTGAAAAGTTTGAATCCTATTCCAAATCCTGCTACCTTTGGAGACGTTACGCTAGTCATATCTCCATATTTATCTTCGATTATTAGTTGGTCACTGAACTCTTCATATTCATCCCAGGCAGCACCGACATCTAAGAAGGCATGACCAAACAAATAAGTGGCTGCCACCCGGGAAGGAGGTCCAAACGCAAAAATAAAAGGAAATCGAAATTCAAAATTAGCCAGGGCAACATTTGTTCCCATCCGCTCGGCATAACGTGCTCCCCGAACCGGCATGGCATATTCAGTAAAATAGATATCCTTCAACAGGTTATCATTTTCCTCATCCAGCATCACTTCTCTAAACTGGCCTGAATCGTCTTTCCCATCGGTTTCTCCTCTCCCAAAATACCAGTTATGTGCCCCTCCAAGAAAAAATTTCTGTGGATCATGCCCCATACTTTTTCCAATCATCAAGCGCCCTGCAAAAGAATAATATTTCCAGAGCCTAATATATTTACGTATATCCCATACCACTGTCTGAAATTTAATTTCTCCCGTACCAATCCCCGGTGTGGCAGTTACAGAAATATTTTGACGGAATCCATCCAATGGCCCTGTGTATCCAAAAACAGAATTATCATAGACCCAGCTTACCATAGGCAAAACGGTTGACAATTTTTCTTCATCCTCAAGGGCATATTCTCCGGTTAAAAATTCATCTATAAAAATTTCATATCTAAAAATATGATATGACAATCCCACGTCAATCCGGTTAAAACGGTTGAATGGATGGGACAGAAAACTCCCAATCCCAATATGACGCAGTCTCCCGAATCTTTGATAACCTAATGAGAAAAAATTAGCAGTTTGAGAAAAATTAAAGTAGAGGTCAGTCCGGTTTTTTAAATACGCATAGGATAAAAAATAGTCGCTGTTTTCAAGGGTCAAAACCATTTCAGTCCCAAAAAATATTTTATGATCCCCCATAAGATCACTCCAGGAGAAAAAGGTCATCCCTTGGGCTCCAAACACACTGCTGATCATCATATTGCCCCCGATCATATCCAGGGTAAAATGCGTTTTGTATAACTGGGGAAGATAGGTGTCCTCTTGCCGAAGACTATCATGAAACGCACTCTTTTTTTCTTCTCTCTGGTTTAGAATCGTATCATTGTATTGATCATATTGCCGTGCAAAAATATATTGAGAATAATCATCCACACCTCTGCTGCTCTTCATTTGTTTGTCTTTATTCCATCTAAGATCAGCTAATGATTCGTCTTGATCTTTATTTTGTGTATAATTTGTCAACGGGATTTCCTTTTTAGATAATCCTCCCGGATTCGTCAAACTATAAATATCCCACCCGCCTTTACTGTAACCAGCAAACACTAGGAGCTGATCATCATTTGATAAACTCAATTGCTGAATCCCAGTCAATACATTGCTGACCGGTATCTGTGTGCCTGAATCCAAATCACGATAAAATATATTCCATACACCGTTATAGTCTGCCGTAAAAAAAAGGGCATTTCTTTTATGCATCCAAACAGGATAGTTTTCATTGTAATCTGTATTGGTGACCCGAATAATCTCTTTTGTCTGTGCATCTATTACATAGATATCATCTTGCGAGAAATCATGTGTAAACATATCTACTTCAAGCGTCTCACCAGTCGTGTTGTCTGCACCAACCCGAAGGTAATCACCACGATCAGAAATGAAAGCGATTTTCTTCCCATCCGGGCTCCAAACTGGTTCTGAATCGGAAAAAATATCATCAGTCAAGTTCACTAGTTTTTTTGTGGAAAAATCATAGAGATAAACATCACTCGCTCTGCCTTTATTCCCAATAAAAGCCAGCTGTGTTCCCTCCGGGCTCCACGAAGCGGTAAAAAGTCCATCCAATTCAAGGGATATTTTTTCAGATTTCCCGCTGGCTACATCAATTAAATGAAAGACATCTCCTTTTCCTGCTTTAGATGCGATCACAATTTTTTTACTGTCGGGCGCCCAGGATATCCCCGGTTGAAGCCATTTCAATTCTTCAAAATCAATAGAGCGGTTTCCCTTAACCAGCCGCCTGATTACCTTTCCATTCAAGGCATCAATCAAATAAATGTCCGCATATCCTTCCCGGTCTGACAAGATCGCAATTTTGCTTCCATCTGGAGAGAGTGCCGGAGAAATATTGTAAAAATTCCCTTTTTCTTTATGGTCAGTCAATTGTTTGGAGATATCTTCAAGTTCATCCCGTCCGGCCACATCCGGCCAGTACTCTTTCTTCAAATATTTTTTCCATTGTTTGCTCAGTTCTTCAAAATCAAAGCCCAGAGCTTTTTCATACCCTTTTTCAGCATTCTGATACTTTTTCATCTTGGTAAATATCTCACCAACTTTTTCACGTCCATATTTTTCAGAAATAAATCGCCATACTGATTGCCCACCCTTATAGGCCATGTAGGATTCCAACCTTTTCACCTGAGGTATTTCATCATGAATTGCCATATCCCGAATAATCATATCCGCTTTGGTATCCCAATTGGAAGAGAGATATTCTGCAAGCCCTTCATTAGTCCAAAGAGGTATATTGAGCCTAATCCTCCCTGAAATGATTCCCTGAACGTTCCCTCCATAAATCATATCGTTGATTACAGCGTGCACCAGTTCATGATGAATAACATGCCTAAATTCTTTATAAGATCCATCAAATGGTAAGACCACACGGTTCTTAAATAATTCTGTGACCCCACCAATTCCTTCAGACATGTACGTATCCACTACATTTGTTTGTTGAAAGTCATTGTGAGAATTATATACAATGACTGAAACCGGTTTTTTTAATGTCCATCGAAGGTGGATCGAAATTTGTTCATATGCTTCTTCCGCTGCATTTGCCGTAAACTCTGCCAACTCAAATTCATTTGCATAATAATAAACATCAAAATGGGGAGACTTAATAAATTTCCAGTCAAAGTCCCTGTATTGAACTTTATTTTTTCCAAAAGACTGCCCAAAAACAATCTGAATACAAAGAAAAACTAATAATATGAATCTATGGTTCATTATTCTATCTACGTTACATTTGACACTGTTAATTTACAATAGGTTAAGATAAACCAATCGTATTTTCAAGATAAAGTTACGAATAACATTTTAATTTGTCTTAATCCTTGGGTAGCAGTAAGTTTTCTCACTTATGGATTTACCAGTCTATTTTATTTCTGATGCCCATTTGGCAATACAGTCATCCGAAGAGGAACATCAAAAACAACAGAGGTTATTCCAGTTCTTCCATCACGTTGCCCATACGGGAGGTACTCTATTTATTTTAGGAGACCTTTTTGATTTCTACTTTGAATATCCTCATGTAATCCCTAAAATGTACTTTCAGATTTATCACGAACTTTTTCATCTTAAAAGTAAAGGTGTTGCACTGCATTTTATGGTTGGGAACCACGATTACTGGTTTCAGGATTTTATTTCGGACAGACTGTTTGATAAAACCTACACTGATAACACAATTGCTGAAGTCAACGGAAAAAAATTCTACCTGACCCATGGTGACGGAATCCTATCCTGGGACCGGGGATATCAACTGTTAAAAATGATCATCAGAAATCCGGTCTTTATCTGGCTGTATCGTTGGGTGCATCCAACCATTGGGTACAGCATTGCAAATTGGATTTCAAAGAAAGGTCAACATTATGAGCACTCTGATGAATACAATGAGCGAGTTCTCAGTGAGTTGGAAGCATTTACAAAACCATATATAGCCAATGGATTTGATTATGTGATTACCGGGCATTATCACCAAGCAACAGAAAAAATGATAAACGGTGGAAAGCTTTTGATTCTTGGTGATTGGATTCAGTATTTTTCATATGGATATTTCAACGGAAATGATTTATCCTTAAAGTTTTGGGAGACCGATGAATAAAACACTTATTCTTTTCCTTATTTCGATCCTGATGTTTGAAGGATGTTCAAAAATCAAATCCCTTCTTCCTTTTTTCGGAAAAAAGAAAGAAGGGACTACAACAATTCAACATGGCGATGTAGAAAAACTGCACACTGCTTTCCAAGATGGACGCATTCAGGCTTTGGAAGAACTCATTAGTATTTATCAGGATTCAAATCAATCTTATGATGTCCGGCTTGCAGCAGGTGAATCCCTTGCGGAAACTCATCATCCAAATGCGTTAAATGCGATCGCGGAAACCGTTGCCAGCTCAGCGGCAATAGACCTTTCCTTTATGGAATTTTCTATTGATTTACTTGCCAAGTTTAAAGAAAACCCAAAAGCTGCTGAAGCTATGATCCGGGCAATGCACACCATCCAGAAAAAAACAAATAAATTGCATCTTTACCTAGTGAAAAATTTGGGGAAAGTTCGCATTAAAGATCAGGTTTACGCATTAATGGATCTTTATGAAGTCGCCAAGTCTAACCTGTCTCGGACTGAAGAATTGCTCACGAAAACTCTTGGAACTATTGGTGATGACAAAGTCATCCCTGCCCTGGTAGATATTGCCAAGGATCCTTATATAAATGTAGGCATCCGAAACCGGGCTGTTGAAATCCTGGGGAAGAAAGAAACAACCGAAATTGTAGGTGCATTCACGGAATTGCTTGGTGATCCAAATACAAATCTTGAAGTCAGAGAATTTGCCCTCAATACCATGGAGGGTGTTACAGAAGAAAAGCTGATTCTCACACTTTTAGACACATACAATGTTGGGAAAAAGCAATACTTTAGTCTGCTCAATACCTTGATCGACGCTCTGGGGGATTTTAAGGATCCGAAAATACGTAATGCTTTAACGGAAATCGCCCTGAACAATGATCATGATCTTGCCCTGAGAAAAAAAGCCATAAACAAACTGGGTGAGTCGGGAAATGTGTCTGTAATTCCAGCCTTTTTACCTCTTTTAAGTCACCCTGATAATTACAATATATATAATGAAATCACTACTCTGGTTAAAACCCTTGGTGTAACTGACAAATACCAGGAGGAAATACGCAGACTGGCTTTTAAAGCGCACTTAAATAGTGAACTCTATGAATAAACAGGTTCTGATAACTTTAGGACTTTTTATCACTCAATTCGGTATGGCTCAATTGCCGGATACGGTAAAAACCGATATCCCATTAACTCCCTCCAAATCGGATACGTTGAAAACCGATACCCCATTGATAACTCCTTCCCAAAAGATCCCCCTTCCCCCTTTCCGCGATGATGACACTACCTCCAAAGCGGAAGAAGAACCTTTTTTCGATTATAAGTCTAAAATCCCTGATATACAGTCCCAAATAGATTCACTAAAAAAAATAATGAGGCTATATGAAAAAACACGGGAAATGCCTACAATCAAGGAAGAACTGCTTGATCTTATCAAAGTACCGAACCGCTTGCACCGGATCACATTGCACAATGGAAGTATTGTCCTGGGAGAAATCATTGAAGAGAGACTTGATAAAATAGTCCTAAAAACCAAAATCGGGCTGCTTGTCCTTGATCAAGAGTCCATAATGATGATAGAGGAAGAACTTCCACCCGTTGCCGTGGTTGCATTTATTGAAGAACCTCAGGTTGAAATCTTTTCCGGGAAAGAAGTAATCACCGGATCTGTGATAAACACTGGGAAAAAGCGTGGAGATTTCGTCCGGGTTATAGCAAATCTCTGGACCAAAACTACAGAACTTGCTGCCAAGGACTCCGCATTTATAAACGGAATAAAAATGACATATAATACTGGAGTCAAGACTGATACAGCACTGGAGCCTGATCAAACCGCCTCATTCAGGGTCGAGGTGCATCTCTCAGATTCACTTAAAGTTCAATATCGAACCTTTGACATCCGCTGGGAAGAATAATAAAACAGTAGATTCCCAATATAATAAAATGGTTCTTTATCCTGCATTCCCAAACCCATTCAATCCAGTAACAATATTACGCTATAATTTGCCCAAGGATGGTTTGGTCAATATCACTATCTATGATATGATGGGCAGAATAGTCAGAACTCTGGAAAATGGCAAACAGGCTGCTGGCTTAAAATCAATCCAATGGAATGCTACCAATGATGTCGGACATCCAGTTAGTGCTGGTCCCTACCTCTACACAATACAATCAGGGTACTTTAAGCAAACCAAGAAGATAGTATTACTTAAATAATTCTACCCTTTACACAATATCAAGTCCCACTTTCGTGGGGTTTTTTGTTTGTGAGATGATGTTGTAAATTGGGGGATAGCGAAATGAATCATGGAGCAAAAACTCACTAGATTTGACACTGTTCCCAGCATTATAGCCGGACTCATCAATGGGATTCTTCTCATTGTGATAGCCATGGGCCTGATACAATAATGATAAATATAATTAAATCACATTCTTGGTGGTTAATCCGCTTAGCATGCAGTCCCTTTTTATTCTCAATACTAATAGCAGGACACCCCATTAATATTGATGGACAATTCCACGATTGGGACAATGTAGGAATAGCCTATTCCGATATGGAAGGTGATGGCATGGGTGCAGATTTTGGTGATATAAAGATTACCTACGATATGGAATTTCTGTTCATCTATTTCAATTTTCATAATGGCGAATATCTCATGCAGGACTGGAACGCATTTCATCTTTACATTGATGCAGATAATAATGCATCCACCGGACTCGATTTTCATGGTATTGGCGCAGAACTGGATTGGACCTTTGGTCAGCGGGAGGGCGTATTTTATATTAATGGAGGCAGTGAAACTGTTTGGCAGAATGACTTAACATTGCGGATCGGCCCCACCATCACATCCACAGAATTTGAAGTAGCCATCGCCCGTGATTCTGATATTATGACCTTGAATGGATCCCAGATTTTATCGGAAGGAAAGATCGTGATCGCAGAGGCACCGTCAAACTCAGACACTGTGCCAAATGAAGACGGCGGAATCTATTTTAGTATCGGGGAAGATACTGTACCATTGCCAGATCCAATTCCGTTAGAACGCAAACATGAAGATGATATTCGTATTGTAACCTATAATACTTGGAATGACGGATTTTTAGACGAGGAACGCCAGCCCCATTTTATGCGGATCATTCAGGCTTTAGATCCTGACGTAATTGCGCTTCAAGAACATTCTGATTGGGATGAAATTAATGATATTATTCAATCATGGTTTCCAAATGAACCGTGGTATGCCAGTTGGACCCATCGGGATATGGTGGTTTTATCCAGATTTTTCATCATTGATGATGCCAGTTTGATCAGTTCAGAAAGAACCATGTGTGCGTTATTAGATACAGAAGAAGAATTGGGAAAAAATCTATTGATCGTCAATTCTCACTTATCTTGCTGTGCTAATAACGAAGATCGTCAACAACAGGCGGATGAATTCTCGTCTGTCTGGCGTGAATGGATTTCCAATGGAAATGGGCCCTTTGATTTGGAAGATGAAACACCTTTTGTCCATGTAGGGGATTTCAATTTTGTTGGGTACCGCCAGCAGGTGGAAACTATCCGCATTGGGGATATTGAAGATGAAAATGAATATGGCGTAGATTTCCTCCCAGACTGGGACTCCACAGCAATCGTGGATCTTTTTTCCCGTCATACTCACAAGCGCATGGGTTACACGTGGCGGAAGGATGGTAGCTCATTTAATCCAGGGAAACTGGATTACGTATTTTATTCCGATGCCACCATTGATACAGGCAGACATTTTACTCTCAATACCCTAGCTATGGAAGAGGCAACGTTAACGGAATATGGATTGGAATGGGACGACACCCAGGAGGCATCCGATCATCTACCAAGAGTGTTTGATATTACAGTAAATGATTTAGACATTGGAGTTGATTTCAATGCAGGCTGGAACCTGGTTGGTTTACCGCTTGAGGTTGATGATGCTTACTATCAAATACTCTTTCCCGAAAGTGTAGAAGGGACTTTGTATTCCTTTGATGGTGGTTATGTGCAAGAAAATGAATTATTACATGGTTCTGGTTATTGGCTTCTCTTTGAAAATTCCGGGAATGTTACTATAACTGGCAATGGGTTAAATCAACTTATCATTGAATTAAACCAAGGATGGAATCTCATATCAGGGATTTCTATTGAGCTTCCTTTAGAAAACATAGAAGATCCTGAAAACCTTATTATTCCGGGGACGGTTTATAGCTTTGAGAACGTGTATGTGCAGACAGACAGTTTTCAACCCGGAAATGGATACTGGCTCAGGTCATCAGGAACGGGTGCCATTATACTAAATCAAAATTGAAAAGGACGAAAACTTACTGGGCTATTTCCAATAACTGGTCTGGCGTGATAACGTCTCCATATTCCGCTTGAAGTCTATTGAGTTTATCAATTTGTGCTTGGAGTTCAGTAAAGTATAAATCCGGAATTTTCTGAGAGCTTTTAATTTTACCATATTCTTCCATCTGATACTTTAGCCTAGAAATAATATTTCCAAGGTAAAGAGAAAACTGTTTATCATAAAGACTTTTCGTGTAGTTCTTATCAATCAATTCATTAAATAAGTCTTTTAATTTTTCATAGGTTGGAATTTCCCCAATTGGAGTATCTACTGCTTCAGCCTCACCGTGTTTAAATCTTTCTAACCAGGCAAGCCACACTTTTACATCCTGCTTTTCTCCAAGTAACTTATCAGATTCCCCACCCCTTGCTTTATCTGTTAAGAAGTAGTTAAGCCCGGCCATAAGCGGTTTTTCTTTCAATTTTTCATTATTGAATACTCCAAACTGAGATTGCATATATGCACCAAGTTCACTTGGAACAAATGGTGCATTTGCCCATGGAGCTCGTTTAAGAGAACCGTCAGCGCCAACTTCAGTTGCAGTTGTAGCTGAAACAATGTTCGCTCCAATTAATACGCCTTCATTTGCTGAATTCGCAATCCATACTGGAGGCATTGTGTCTGGATCTCTACCACTATACGTAATGATTTTTGCTTCAACTCCAGTCGAAGCTTCAGCTTTTGCCTTCGCAAAGTTAGCAATATCTGCAGAATTTAAAGTGACCCGTGCATTCCCATGTGATATTGGTGTGTCTGGCAACATCGTTTTTGTCCAATTCCCCTGAAAATTTATTCCCTCCTCCGGGATAGGCCTGCCATCATTAGTCCATCTTGCTTCACCTTTTGGAGTGATTAAAACATTAGAGAAGATAACTTCTTTGCCTAGTGTCTTTAGTAGGTTAATGATGTTAGGATCACTTTCTGCAGTCATATCTTTCACGATTCCAAAGATGCCGCATTCTGGGTTTATAACTGCTAGCATATTATCTACAAGTAAGAACTGGGCAAGGTCATCACCGATGAACTGATCTCCTGCCATTGCAGTGGTTGTTTTTCCACAACCACTTGGGGCAGCACCCACAATCCATGTCAGGCGATTAGTGTCTTTTGGTCCTTTAACACCAGTAATAAACATATGTTCAGACAAAGTGTCAAACTCACCTTCTTCAATTGCACGTTTAACCGCTCTGTTAACAGCCAATCTATGGTGACCTTTTTTCATAAGAAGTGCGTTGCCGGCATAGGATACTTCAAATGCAATTGTCGTTTCTTTTTTCAGATCCATGAAAATACGTCCCTTTTCAGTATCAAGGGTTCCGGTACTATGAAGATTTGTGAAATAAGTGTCTGTTAGATCCATTTGTTCAAAGAAACCTTCAAAATCATTTCTGTAAAGAATCCCTGCGCTGTGTGCTACATATGCAGAGTCAGTCATTTGTACAACAGGGAATGAGAGAGGGAATCCTTTGGGGCCTCTCGTATATAATGATATATACATGGTCCTGCCGTTCATAATATTTGTCATACCGTTCCTAATTTCCTTAACAGCATCTTCTCTATCCATACCCTTTGCTAAAGCACTGAGGTTGCTTCCTTCGTCTTTAATGTAGTATGTATTAGCAACTATTCTCCCCTGTTCTTTCACTGGATCCATGTGGTAGGTGTGGCCCTCTTGAGTCATTGCTGTTTCTTCTCCACTGTCAATAGCTGCTTGTCTAATTGCGGCTTTATCCGTTGCACCCATATCTATGAAGATTTTTTCAGGTCCAGTTAGCTCAATAGCTTCGGCGATTCGATCTAACAGCTTCGCGCTTGGTATCCGGACTAGCTTGCCTAAATTAAAATCATCCATCTTGCTTGCAATAAATGCGATTTGCTGTAAAATGCTCTCTTCGGTGGTATCTGCTTTTAGCGAAAGGCCTAAAATTCCAAGCCTTGTATTAAGAACGTTAACGAGGTCTGTTGTATCAGTAGAGATCACGTTTGTTTTTGATGTCAGTTTATATTTATGAGTGAAATGTCGTTGCTGTTAACTTCTTAATATACATGAAATGCTTATTTCAGTTTAAATATTTAATGTTTGATTGAAAAATAGGGCGGTTTCTTCGTGCTCCACAAATAAGAATTGGTAAACTATTTTATTAACAATGCTAATAGCATTATGATCTAACCTATAGGTTGAATAATCTTCCCATTCATACTGGAGAAAAAAACTCCTCCGTGATCAGTGGTTAATTTGGTCTTCAATGACTATCCTTCCGCTTGTAATTGGATGATCCAGTCCTTCAATGAGCAATCCCAAATTATCACCAATGCCGGTGACTTTCCCTTTGGCTATTTCTTCACTCTGTTCTATTGAAGTGTCCGTAAATACTCTCACCTTTTTCCCAATTACATAGGAACGATCCTGATAAATATTTAGAAGGTTTGAATGTTTGTTTTTTAATAACTGCTGATAGTTATCATCCAAAATAGGGACCAGCCGATCCAGTATAATCTTTTCTGAACAGTAGTTTTTCTCCGCTACAAAATCAAATAAAGAAGCCGCTACCTGATTGAGTCTGCTGGGAGGTATCTGGGGGGTCGTTTCTACATTTAGTCCGATTCCAAGCACAGCTCCTGTGATAATATCTCCCATTGTGTGTGTATGAGCCAGAACACCACATACTTTTTTTGAATCAATAATAATATCATTAACCCATTTAATCGATGCTCTTCCAGTCAATTCTTTTATGGAATCAATTGTCTGGATTACTGATACCGCCGATAAAATGATGAACCCGCCTGCAAAATATTCTATCTCCTGGTTTGGTGAAAGATAAGCAGATAGGTGGATATTTCCGGGTAAGGTCTCCCATGGTCGATTTTTAAAACCATGAAAATATTTTCCTGATCCAGCAAGGCAGAGTATTCCACCTGGAAGCTCTGGTTCAGACTGAGAAATTTTAATCAGGGTATCATACTGCGAGGTGAGAGCAAATTCTAAAATAAAAAAATGTTTCCAGTTGCCTTGCCTATTGATTTCACCCATGAAAAATGTATTATTTTTTATCAATTTTTCTGCCAGGGATTTGATATTTTTATTCAATGATTTCTGCCCGATATTTCTCCAATTAGGCTTTTGATCTAAGATACCTTCAGCATAATCTGTATTATCTGTGTAGACTAACATATTCTGTGTTAAGGATTTTTTTTAAACAGTTACAGTATTCAAATTAAATCTTTCGGCCGAAGCAAAGGGGGAGGTTAATTAAATACGAAGAAAATAAGCCGGGCCCATAGCCCGAAGAGCATGGGTTTTAACCCTTGCCTGCCAATGTTGCCATTATGGAATTCTGTATATGGAGGCGGTTTTCTGCCTGACTAAAGACAATAGAAGTATCTGATTCAATGACCTCGTCCGTTACTTCCCGCCCTCTCTCAGCGGGAAGACAGTGCATAAACAAAGTTTCTTTTCCTGCTGACTCCATCAGTTTTTCATTCACCTGAAAATCTTTGAACAGCTTTTCTCTTTCCTCCACCTCTTCTTTCTGACCCATTGAGGCCCACACATCGGTATAAACCACATCTGCATTTTGCACTGCCGTATGAGGGTCATGACTAATCTCAATTTCGGAACATCCGCCTTTTCTTGCTAATTCAACTGTCTGTTCCTCCGGCGTATAGTCTTCCGGGCAAATACAGACAAACTTTATGGATATTTTTGAAGCAAGGTTCAGCCAGGAATGAACAATATTATTCCCGTCACCTACATAACATATTTTTAAGTCATCGATCCTGTTTTTTGATTCCCATATGGAAAAAATATCTGCCATAATCTGGCAGGGATGATTGTAATCAGTCAGCCCATTGATTACCGGGATAGACGAATATTGTGCTAATTCTAAAATATGTTTATGATCAAAAAGTCGTGCCATTATCATATCATTGTACCGGCTAAATAGACGGGAAATATCTTTGATTGCTTCCCGCTTTCCAATGCCTATATCATTGGGGCCTAAAAACAGTGCACTGCCGCCCATCCATTCAAATCCTGTTTCAAATGAGACGCGGGTCCGTGCAGAAGGCTTAGCAAATATCATAGCTAAAGAACAATTTTTGAATGGCGTATAGTCTTCACGATTTCGAAATTTTATTTTTAGTTCTTTTGCCAAATGAAGTATATCTAACAGCTCTTCCTTCGAATAATCTGATATATGTAAAAAATGTTTTGCCATTACAAAATATACCGGCTTAAATCCTGGTCACTGGCAATACCTGCCAGTTTTTCTTCTACAACATTTTTTGTAATAACAATATTCTGTTTTTTCCTTCCAGTCTGTTCATATAAATGGTCATCTAAAAGGGTAGTCATAATTGTATGGAGGCGGCGGGCTCCAATATTCTCAGTTTTATTATTAACTTCTGTTGCAATCTGTGCAATAGCATTTATGGCAGTTTTTTCAAATTTCAAATCCACACTTTCCGCTGCAAGTAAGGCCTGATATTGTTTTATCAATGCCGATTTTGGATGGGTGAGAATTTTTATAAAATCATTGGTGGATAGTTTGTTCATTTCCACCCTGATGGGGAATCGGCCCTGAAACTCAGGAATCATATCTGATGGTGTAGAAATATGGAAGGCGCCGGCAGCAATAAATAAAATATGATCTGTTTTTACCATACCATATTTTGTGGGTACAGAACTCCCTTCAATGATAGGTAGCAAATCCCTCTGAACTCCTTCCCGGCTTACGTCAGGACCAACACCTTTATTACTTCCTGCAATTTTATCTATCTCATCAAGGAATACAATTCCATTGTTCTCAACAGATTCTTTTGCTAGACGAATAACTTCATCCTGATCAATCAAATTATGGGCCTCTGCATCAGTAAGAATTTTTCGGGCAGCTTTTATACTCATCTTTCGCCTTTTTTTCTGACCAGGCATGATATTGGACAGCATATCTTTCAAATTGGTTCCAATTTCTTCCATCCCAAACGGGCCGAACACTTGCATCTGAGTCGCAAAATCACTGGAAATATCTAATTCCACTACCTTGTCTTCAAAATCCCCCTTTTCCAGTTTTTTCTTTAATCGCTGACGATTCCTCTGGTATCGTTGCTCCACCTCAGGTGATTTTTTTCTTTCGGTCTGCCTGTCCACCGGAAAAAGTATATCAAGGATTTTTTCCTGAGCCAATTTTTCAGCCTGCTGAACGACTTCTATTTCTTTTTCTGACCGAACCATATTAACTGCAATATCTATAAGATCCCTTATAATCGACTCCACATCTCTTCCAACGTACCCAACTTCCGTAAATTTGCTTGCTTCCACTTTCATAAAAGGAGCATTTGCCAGATTTGCCAGGCGCCGAGCAATTTCTGTTTTACCAACACCAGTAGTCCCAATCAAAATTATGTTATTTGGGACAATTTCATCTCGCATATATTCTGCAACCTGTTGTCGACGCCATCGGTTTCTCAAAGCAATCGCAACAGCTCTTTTGGCATCTTTCTGTCCAACAACAAATTGGTTTAATTCCCGGACGATTTGTTTCGGTGTCAGTTCATTCATTTTATTTCCATAACCGTTATGGCATCATTGGTATAAATGCAAAGATCTGAAGCAATCTTGAGTGATTTGTTTACAATTTCCCCTGATTTCAATTTCGTGTTTTCAAGAAAGGCAGCGGCAGCTGAATGGGCAAAACCGCCACCGGAACCAATAGCAATAATCGGTCCGTCTGGTTCTATAACGTTGCCATCTCCTGACACAATAAAACTGGATTTTTTATCCATGAGTGCCAAAAGTGCATCTAAATGACGAAGATATTTGTCTGTGCGCCATTCTTTTGCTAACTCCACGACTGATCGTTTCAGATCACCGCCATATTCATCAAGCTTTTGCTCAAACTTTTCAAATAAAGTCAGCGCATCTGCTGCTGCGCCGGCAAAACCGCCCAGCAACTTGTTCGAATCCGTTTCAAACTTACGAACTTTCACCGCTTTTTGTTTGAGTGCCATATCTCCAAATGTAACCTGTCCGTCTCCTCCTAAAGCGATGGAAGTATTTCTTCGGACTCCCAAAATTGTGGTGGAACGAAATTGCTTTTCCATACTATCTTAATCTCCCTTTTGAAGCAAATCAAAAAGCTTTGAATTGGAAGGAAGAACCAACGTGGTTTTCTCACCCAATATCTTTTTGTATGTTTCAAGAGTCCGGACAAATTCATAGAAATCGGGGTCAGCACTGAATGCCTTCGCATATATTTCCAGAGCCTCGGCCTCTCCCTCACCCCGCCGTTCTTCCGATTCCTTATAAGCATTTGCAAGAATAATTGTTTTATCTTTGTCTGTTGAGGCACGAATTTTCTGTGCTTCTTCTTCTCCTTCAGATCGGAATTTATTTGCTTGCCTGTTTCGTTCCGCCTTCATCCGGGCATATATGGATTCTTCATTTTCCCTTGGAAGATCTACTCTCTTGATGCGCACATCAATTAATTCGATTCCGTAGGGACGGGTTGCCTTTTGACTTTTTTCAGTCACCTTTTCCATGATCAATTCCCTGTTTTCTGAAATGATTTCAACCATATCATGGGTTCCTAATTCCTGCCGAAGCTGAGAATAAACTATGTCATCTAACCGTGTCATTGCAGTAGGAATTGCCTGTACTGTTTGGAGAAACAACAGAGGATCAGCAATACGCCAACGTACATAATTATCCACTATCAGGGTTTTTTTATCTTTGCTCAGAACTTCCTCAGGCGGGACATCATATTCCAACAGTCGTTTGTCAAAAACAACTTTGTTCTGAAAGGGCACCGGCAGTTTGAAGTTCAAACCGGGTTCCTGAATGGTTCTGACCGGTTTCCCAAACTGAAGAATGACCACCTGTTCGGTCATATCTACGGTAAAGACGGTGGTCCATATACCAACCACTATAATAATAATAAATCCAATAAGTACTTTTTTCATTATTTTATGCTTCCTTTCTCTGTACTGCCAAGATTGAGAAGATTGAGAAGATTCCCATCTTTTCCATCAGGAATAATATATTTTTGTACATTTGGTAATATATTTTCCATTGCCTCCAGGTACAATCGCGTTCTGGTGACAGCCTTTGATTTTCGGTATTCCTTCAAGACAGCCCTAAATTTTGCCACATCTCCTTCAGCGCGCTTCACCCGAGCTTCCATAAACCCTTCAGCTTCTCGGATCATGGCTTGAGCCTCACCCCGGGCTTTCGGGATAACATCATTCCGATACCCTTCCGCCTGATTAATCATTCGGTTTTTGTCTTCCTTGGCGGACGCAACATCTTTGAACGCTGCGATAACCGGTTTCGGTGGAGAAACATCCTGAAGCTGGGCAGCAACAACAAGAATTCCTGTGTCGTATTTATCCAGAATAGACTGAAGCAGTGCCTTTGTTTCTTCCTGAATCACGAATTTACCTGCTGTAAGCACTACATCAATGCCATGACGCCCCACCACCGTTCTCAATGAAGCTTCTGCTGCTTCTTTAACTGTCAATTGAGGTCGGACAAAGTTGAAAAGAAAAGCTTCTGGATCCTTTATCTTATACTGAACAATCAACTCTGCATCCACAATATTCTCATCTCCGGTAAGCATATTACTTTCTTTTTCAATTGTTCGAAATTGGCCATTTCCAAGGCTTCGGAATCCTATTTCAATCCTTTTCACCTCGGTAACTTTAGGTGTATTCCGTACTTCTATTGGATAGGGGAGATGGTATGACAGCCCTGGCTGAGCAACCCTGCTGACCTTTCCAAAAGTCCTTATGACCCCTACTTCATCGGGTCCGACACTGTACACCCCCGTCAGCAACCATAGCACCAGTATGGTTCCTACAACGGGGAGAGCTCCCAGTTTAATTAACTTATCAGATATCCGGATTTCCTGATCCCCAATAATGATTCTTTTTGCTGTCATTAGTGTATCCTCCTAATCATTCATTAAAGTTGCCGCCTGAGGCGAGCAACAGGAACATTCATTTGTTCACGGTATTTTGCGACCGTTCTCCGTGATAAGGGGTATCCCTTCTGTTTTAATAATTCCACAAGCCTTTGGTCATTTATTGGATGCTGTTTATCCTCTTCTTCGACAATTTTCTTCAGCGCCTGCTTTATGATATGATTACTTATCATCTGACCATTCTCAAGTTTAATCCCCTCGGAAAAAAAAGATTTTAATTCAAACACTCCATAAGGTGTATCAACATATTTCCCCCGGGTCGAACGACTAATGGTGGAAATATCCAATTTTATATCTTCCGCAATGTCCAGGAGCTTCATTGGGCGTAACTCATGGATCTGTCCAGAAAAAAACTCCGGTTGGCGATCAATAATGGAACGCATCACTCTTTTTAGCGTTTGCTTCCGTTGTTCAATGGCTTGGATAAACCAATTTGCTGAATAAATTCTCTGTTTTAAAAACCGTTGGGCCTCTGTTTTTTTCGTTCCCTGTTCTTCCATCATAGCAACATAATCCGGACTGACCCTAAGGTCCGGCAGTCCGCTATCGTTCGTATAAATAACCCAGTTTTCTCCCTGTTCCCTTACAATTAAATCAGGGATTACTACTTCATCTTTGGTAAACCTGGTGCCCTCACCAGGCCTGGGGTTCAAATGGGAAATAATATTGACTGCTTCTGCCAGTTGTTCTCCGGAACAATTCATCTTTTTTTTAATCACTTCAAACCGTTTATTAGCGAAATCTTCAAAATGGTCATCAATAATATCATAGGCAAGGGATTCATTGTCTTTTTCCAGTTGAATTAATAAACATTCCCGTATATTTCGCGCTGCAATCCCCAGGGGCTCTAAACACTGAACTGCCCTCAAAATAGATTCAATCTCTGTTCCATCCTTGTTAAAACGATCTGCAATCACATAAAGGTCTGTAGCTAAATAGCCCCGCTCATCTAAATTCCATAGAATTTCTTCCGCAATAATTCTTTCAGAATCATTCAGATCAATAAGTTTTAACTGATTTAGGAGAGTCTCTATAAAGTCCTGTTCCTCTTTTACAGGAAGATCAATGGGTTTCTTTGATCTGTCATAAAAATTTACCGGCTCATACGCATCATCATCTGATGATAAATCAAGAGAATCATCAACTCCTTCATCCAAATCTTGTTCTTTATCATTTGTTGATTCAACCTGTTCAAGAACAGGATTTTCTTCCAATTCATTCAAGATTTTCTCTTCCAGTTTTATCGTGCTTAACTGCAATAATCTTGCTTGAAGAATCTGCTGTGGTGATAAAACTTGCTTCTGGGAAAGCTTTTGCTCAAACTTTAACATCAGTCAAGCCTGAATTTTTCCCCAAGATATAAACGACGTGCTTCTTCATCGTTCGCCAGATCACTGGAGGTGCCTGACTTCAAAATTTCTCCTTCAAAAAGTAAATATGCCCTGTCGGTTATTGAAAGGGTTTCCCGAACATTATGATCTGTAATTAGTACCCCAATATTTTGATTTTTTAATGATTGGACAATGAACTGAATATCTTCAACAGCAATGGGATCGACACCTGCAAAAGGCTCATCTAAAAGGATAAAATCCGGATCAATAGCAAGGGAACGGCAGATTTCTACCCTTCGCCGTTCACCCCCGGACAAGCTGTTCCCCTTGTTGTTCCTGAGGTGTTGAATTGTCAGGCCTTCCAACAGTTGTTCAATTTTTGTTTGTTGATCTTTTTTGGACAAATCAGTCATTTCCAGAACAAGTTTCAAATTGTCCTCAACGGATAGTTTCCCAAAAATAGATGGCTCCTGAGCAAGATATCCAATCCCCTGACGTGAACGTTTGTACATGGCATCCTGAGTAATTTCCTTTTTATCCAGAAAAATTCTCCCCTTAGTTGGCTTTATCATCCCTGTGATCATATAAAAAGTTGTGGTTTTTCCGGCACCATTTGGACCAAGCAATCCTACAATCTCTCCCTTTTTTACTTCAATATCCACTGCCCGCACAACCCAGCGTTTACCATACTGTTTATGGAGGTTTTCTGCTGTTAGCACATGATTGCTATTTTTCATCGTCACCACGATTTGTCACTCCGGAAGGATGTAAAATTTTCCAGTGTTCCATCTGAACATCTGATTCAAATCCAATCCCATAGAGTGTGTCCTGTTTTGCTGTTGTTATTTTAACAGAATCGTCAGTATAGATCGTTCCCTGGGCATGATCCCATGATAATGTGTCAGTAAAAAGAGTCACACCGCTATCCGATTTTACAACCACGTTTTGAATCGCGCGCATGAAATCTGATTTTTCATCAACCTCCGCTAGCTGCGAGGTCAGACGGGAGGTATGCCTTTCTTCCATATCAAAAAAATCCACTTCAACCTTCTGGTCCAGCAAAACATAAAGACGATCATTGAATTTCTCTAAATGACCAGCCTGCACGATAGCCCGCTGCAGGCCTGCATCAGTCATGGAAATGGTTACCTCCCAGCTTTCCTGGTCAGGTCGCCCTTCACTGGTTTCTCCTGTCCCTGCTGAAGTAGGCGATGAACAACTGGGGGAAAATAACATCAACATAATAACAAACGGTGTAATAGACATAACAATGGGTATGCGCATTTTCATCCACTGGAAGTCTTGATAATCTTTTTTGTCATACGCTTAATAGCTTCCTCATACAATCCTTTCGCTTGAAGAATCAAATCAACGGCTTCCCGAAGTGCACCACTCCCACCATTTTTATCGGTAATATACAGTGCAGCCTTCTTCACAGGTGGATAGGCATTCCGAACAGAAATGGGGACACCGGATTTTTCCATCACAGGAAGATCAATCAATCCATCACCAATATAAGCTATTTCCGAATCCTCCAAATTATATTTCTGTTTCAATTCCTCATACGCAGGAATTTTATTGAGCATCCCATTATAAATATCCTCAATTTTTAATTCCTTTGCACGTGTGTCTGTTGCAGGTGAATACCTCCCAGACAAAAGTGCAATTTGTAATCCAGCAGCCCTGGCAAGCGCAACTCCGGCACCATCTTCTACAGAAAATCTCTTCATTTCTTCACCACCAGCACCAATATAAATGGATCCATCCGTGAGTACCCCATCAACATCAGAAATGATCAGTTTTACGTTTTTCAGCTTTTGTTTTAATCGGTCGTTCACCATGATTCCTGACTTTCTACTTTTATATAAATGCTGCCCTGATAGCTTTCACCGATCTCAGCAAGGATTCTAATTGCTCAAGAGGCCATTGGGTGTCCGCATCAGACTTGGCTTTTTCCACATTATCATGGACCTCAAGGAAAAGACCATCACAGCCCGCAGCTACTGCTGCTTTCGCCAGCGTTGGAATATATTCCCTGAATCCTCCTGTTTTGCCGCCTTTCATACCAGGATTCTGAGCGCTGTGGGTAGCATCAAAAACCACAGGATACCCAGTCTTTTTCATGACAGGAATTGATCGCATATCAGACACTAAACTTTCATAACCAAAAGTTGTTCCACGTTCTGTAAGTAAAATATCAGTGTTCCCCGTTTCCTCAAGCTTCAGAACAATACTTGATACTTTCCATGGAGGCAGGAATTGTCCCTTTTTTACATTGACGGGTTTGCCCGTCTCACCTGCTGCTATCAACAAATCTGTCTGACGGCAAAGAAAAGCAGGAATCTGGAGCAGATCAACCACTTGAGAAACTGCTTTCGCATGTTCTGGTAAATGGATGTCCGTAGTAACCGGGATATTAAAAGACGTTTTAACTTCTTCAAAAATCCGCAGTCCTTCCTCAAGTCCCTGACCACGGAAAGACTGAATTGACGTCCGATTGGCTTTGTCAAAAGAGCTTTTAAATATGAAGGACATACCAATTTTTTCTGTGATTGTTTTAATAGATGCAGCCATCTTCAGGCTGTGATCTAACGATTCAATTACGCAGGGACCAGCAATCAATGGCAGTGTATCACTACCAAAAATAACATTTCCAACTTTAACCTGTTTACCCATTAAGATTTTCCATTTAAATGTTTTACAGCTGCTTTTATAAATTCCCTGAAAAGCGGATGGGCCTTGCTTACCCGGCTTTTTAATTCTGGATGAAATTGCCCGGCAACATACCAAGGATGATTAGGCAGTTCAATGATTTCAACCAAATTGAGTTCCTCATTTATACCAGAAATTTTCAACCCGTTTTTTACTAGGCGATCACGGTAGCGATTATTTACTTCCCAACGGTGACGGTGGCGTTCTGAAATTTTCTTTTTCCTGTAGGCCGCATAGGTTTTCGTACCCGGTTCAATGGTACAATCATAGGCCCCAAGCCGCATGGTCCCCCCTTTCCGTTTAATGGCCCGTTGTGATTCCATTAATTCAATAACAGGATAATGCGTATTTTTATCAAATTCCGTACTGTTGGCACCTTTCAATCCACATATATTTCGAGCAAACTCGATTACAGCACATTGGAGACCAAGGCAAATACCCAAAAATGGTATCTTATTCTCACGGGCATACTTGCAAGCTAGGATTTTCCCTTCAGATCCCCTGGGGCCAAATCCAGGTAAGAGAAGGATACCATCTATTTTCCCAAAAATTCTTTCTGCATCTTTCTCCGATCTCATATCTTCCGTGGCTACCCAATTCACATTAACCCGGGCATCATTTTCAACGCCAGCATGGATGAATGCTTCCAGCACACTTTTATAGGCATCTGGAAGTTCTGTGTATTTCCCGCACATAGCAATATTTACCCTGTGAGCGGGACGTTTAAATTTTTTAATAAATGTTTCTAAATAAGTAACGTCTACTTCCCCCGGTAATTCTAAACGCTCCATGATGATTTTCCCTACCTTTTGATTATATAGATTCAGGGGAACTTCATAAATACTTTTTACTTCTTTTCCTTCGATAACATGGTTGGGATCCACATTTCCAAACAAACCAATTTTTTGCTTTATCTCCTTAGTAAGTTTGTATTCGGAGCGACAAAGAATCATATCTGGCGTTAAACCGATTTCCCGCAGTTTCATCACAGAATGCTGGGTTGGTTTGGTTTTCAGTTCTTCGCTGGCTTTAATATATGGAACAAGTGTCAAGTGCATAATAGTGTGATTATGATATCCCACTTTCAGAGATAATTGTCGAATAGCTTCCATAAATGGTAAACTTTCAATATCTCCCACTGTGCCGCCTACTTCACATATGACCACATCATATTTTTTTGGTCTATTGACTGCTTTGATCCTGTAAATGATTTCATTGGTAATGTGAGGAATAACCTGAATTGTCGCACCGAGATAGTCGCCACGCCTTTCCCGATCAAGTACGGTGCTATATACTTGTCCTGAGGTAGCATTGTTATCCTTGCTCATATCCAAATCGATGAAGCGCTCATAATGGCCTAAATCAAGATCCGTTTCGGAGCCATCATCCAGAACAAAAACTTCTCCGTGTTGGTATGGATTCATTGTACCAGGATCCACATTCAGATAGGGATCAAGTTTCAAGATTGTAACCTTTAATCCAGCACTTTTTAAAAGATAGCCAATAGAAGCGGCAGCAATCCCTTTTCCCAGACCGGAGATTACACCGCCCAAAACAAAAATGTATTTAACTGGTGTATTCTGTATCATGATTTTTCATGCTTGTTCATTTTAATAATAACATTCAAATCCTCTTCTACATCCACACCACGATACGGATAATCCGTGATAACAGCTCGAATCGGAATTCCGTTATCCAGCGCACGTAATTGTTCCAAATGAAATTTTTTCTCATTCTCCGAAGTTGGAAGTCCTGCAAATTTCAACAAAGTATCTTTTCGATAGGCATAAAGACCGACATGGCGATACCATCCCCCTATTTTTTCTTGAAATAAATCTCTCCGAAACCCAATAGCATCACGATTTTCATCTAGTAAAACCTTGACAATGTTTGAATTAAAAAAATCCTTCGGGCTGATATCTGTGCTTACAGCTGTAGTCATACTTATAGAAGAATCATCAAACTCATTCACAAGACCATCAATGATTTTTGGATCCAACATCGGTTCATCTCCCTGGATATTTACCACTATATCAACATCCCTGTTTTCTACTACTTCTGCGATCCGATCTGATCCAGAGAGATGATCTTTTGCTGTCATTACAACTTTTACGTTAGACTTTTTAATTTCTTTGTACACTTCTTCACTATCAACTGCAATAATGACCTCATCAAGTAATGAAGCATTCATAGCACGTTCAGCTACACACATTACCATGGGTTTCCCATTGATCGGAGTAAGTATTTTTCGTGGGAACCGCTCCGAATCTAAACGTGCTGGAATAACACCAATTACACTCATCAATTCTCCTCCCGGGGAATTTTGTTCCTATACAACTTAGTCAAAATTAAATATTTCTAAATAATAAAAATATACGGTGAATTTACAGTGAATTTAATTATTATACAGATTTACTCTTCCAGTAATTATGTATAAATTTCTGAATTGAAGTAGTTTTTTGTTAGGAGATAATCCAGCAATTTATCTTCAAAAAATTAATCGAACGTTAATACTGGATCAAATCAATTGATATACACATCCTTAATTTTCATCATGTAATCATACGCTGCATTATAGCTATTTTCTATTTCACCCTCTAAAATCGCTTCTTCAATAGCAGTTTTAATTTCCCCGACAATTCTCCCTTCAGTAAGACCACATACGTCCATGATTTCATTCCCCCTTACAGGTGATTGGAAGTCTCTCAAGGCATCTTGTTCCTTTACATCCTGCATCAACTTCTCCACCCGTTCAAAGTTTCCCATATATTTCTTAACCAGATGAGGGTTTTTGCTGGTAATATCCGCACGACAAAGAATCAAGAGGTCATTAATCTCTTCCCCTGCAGTCACCATAACTCGCCTCACAGCTGAATCTGTTATCCCTTCTTTAGCCAGGGCAATTGGGCGTAAATGCAGCAGTGTCATTTTTTTCAAGTAGTCCCGCAGTTCGTTAGACAGCCTCATCCGTTTTGCAACTTTGTCAAGCATTTGTGCCCCAATATTATCATGCCCGTGAAACGTGTACCCTTTTCGGGAGTCTATACGGCGTGTTCGGGGTTTCGCAATGTCATGAACCAAAGCAGCAAACCGAACCGCCATCTTATCCGACAATTCCGCAGCATTATCTACTACCTGAAGAGTGTGGTAAAATACATCCTTGTGATGCCATTCTTTTACCTGTTCCATTCCATGCATAGCACTAACTTCCGGGAAAACGTGTTTCATCAAATCAGTATCCTGAAGAATGGAAAGCCCTATGGAAGGTTTTCTTGTTTTGAGTATTTTCTTCAGTTCCATTGTGATGCGTTCCCATGAAACAATGGTAATTCGACCAGCCTGGTTTTTCATGGACGTGAGGCATTCTTTAGTAAGGATAAATCCTAATTTCGCTGAAAAATATGCTGCCCTTATCATCCGAAGAGGATCATCGGAAAAGGTCACATCTGGATCCAGAGGTGTCCGCAACTGTTTTTTCTTAAGATCAGTAATTCCCCCCAGGGGATCGTGTAAATCTCCAAAAATTTTGGGGAGTATGTCCATAGCCATTGCATTAATTGTAAAATCTCTTCGAAGTAAATCCCCCTGCAAATCTGTATAGCTCACCTTAGTGGGTTTCCGAGAATTTTCTTTATATGATTCAGTACGGGCAGAAGCAACCTCTACTGGGAGATCTTTTCGTGGTATCATGGCTGTTCCAAACTGTTCAAAAGGGATAATCTTTTTTGCTTTTAAACGGGTTCCTAGTTCTTGGGCAAATGCGATTCCATCTCCCACAACCATGATATCAACTTCCATTATTTTTCTATGGAGAAAAAGATCCCGAACTGCCCCGCCCACCACATAACATTCAAGACCCAAGTCTTCTCCTAGGTTTCCTGCACACCTGAGTGTTTTGTATAATATTTTATGAGGATGGATAAGTTCTTTGATGTTTGCCATTGTTGAAATTAATAAAAATAAATGAGAACCTCAGGATTTAGCAATCCCAAATACAATAATTTCCATCTTTCCCTTGTCTACAACCAAAGTACAGTCTATTTTTGATTATAATGCTTTTCCGCCGAATCATACAAATCACTGTTTTTTGCTTTTTTTATTCTGTTCCTCTCTATGCTCAATTTGGACAGATAGAAGTTACTTTTGACGAACAGTTATTAAAAAGCAACATTCGTCAATTTATTCTGCCCCTCCGGGACGAAATAAAACGGTTTTATTCTACAACAGTTTGGAATGAAGAGTTTAGTGATCTGAATATCCCCCTCAATATTCATTTCGTTTTCGAGGGCGTCTCTCAAAAAGGATCAAACCAGACGTTTCTTGCTCAGGCTTTGTTCTCAAATAGAAGTGACTTGCGCTTTTTTGATAAAGGAGTCCAATTCATTTACAATGACAGCGGAACTCTGTACTATGATCCTGTTATTTTTGACCCTCTTGCAAGTTTTCTCGCTTTTTACGGCAACCTTATCCTTGCTGGTGAAATCGATACATATACACCTGAGGGTGGAACTTCCGAGCTAGAAATGTGCCGATCAATTGCCATACGTGGAAATGCCTCTGATAATCCTCGCGGATGGATGGACCGAATTCAGTTAATCAATGAACTAAGTACTAACTCCGGACTCCGAAAAGCGCGATTTGCCTTTTATTATGCGGTTGATCTCTTTAGACAAGGGAAAATTGAGATATCCATTTCTGAATTTAGAAATATGATTGTGGGACTTGATGAAGTGTATGAAATCACACCAAGAAACCACCATACACTTATGTTTCTCAAAGTCCATGCAGATACATTGACCCGCGTGCTTACAGTTTTAGCCCAGAAAGATATTCTTATGGATTTGACCGAACTAGATCCTGATAACGAAAAAACCTATACAAAAGGTTTAGAGGAAATTTCGGAATAAACATTTCTTCGCCTGATGTAATGTGTCAAAACTATGCTCCCCCTATAGAGCCTTGACATAATCGAACGATCCCTTTTTACCCGAATAGAGCCTGTCCTGAAATGTTTCTTCCAAATAACATGAGGATGAAATAAAAGCCACACCTGTGCATTAATAATTCCTAACATATGTTTAAAATCTAATTTAAAAAGAGCATAACCAAAAGCTACCCACTCCAACGCAAAACGGATTGAGAAAAGATACATGGCAACAGGTAATGAATAATTGCCCAAGAGCATTAAGAGCGAATTTTTGTGATTAAGATAATATTTCTTATAGCTGTTCATAGGTAAGGTTACAGCATTTTTATGAAAAACAACCGATTGGGGTTCTGCCCAAATCTCGTATCCCATCAATTGAAAGCGCCAACACAAATCAATTTCTTCCATATGAGCAAAAAAGGTTTCATCAAATTCTCCCGCTGCCTGAAACAATTCCTTCTGAACAATAAATGCAGTACCTGATGCCCAGAAGATTTGTTCAGGGTTGTCATACTGTCCTTGATCTTCTTCCTGCTCAAGGAAAATACGACCACGGGCAAAAGGGAAACAGAACACATCCAAGTGTCCCCCCGAACCGCCGGCGTAATCAAATATTTTCCTTTGGTAATAATTTAAAATCTTTGGTTGGACTGCTGCAATTTTCTTGTTCCTCATCATCCGGTCTACCAGGGGTTCAATCCATCCAGGTTCCATAATTGTATCATTGTTTAAAAAAAGAATAAAACTTCCTTTTGTATGAGAAATTCCTCTGTTGCACCCACCAGCATAACCATAATTCTTATCATTTTGAATCAAAACAATATCCGGATGATGCTCTTTGATCCAAGCTGAACTATCGTCCGTAGAGGCATTGTCTACTACAATAATTTCAAGGGCAGGATAAGTAGTTTGTTTCAGAGAATCCAGGCACTCCGACAGGACCTCAATACCATTCCAGTGGGGAATAATAACCGAAACAGCGGGATAAGATTTATGAGACAATGGGTTTGTATCAAATAAGATTATGAAGGAAATAAATTAGATCAAGACACTATTTTTGAACATCCTCTAACATCTTTTTTGCATTTATATCTCCAGGATTCCTCTCCAGCCAGGACGTGAGAACTAACTCTGCTTCACTTTTCATGTTCATTTCCTGATAAGTGAGAACCAGGGTGGAAACGATATCTCCATAGTTTTTCTGCCATTCATTCCACGTTTTCTGATTTATCCCCGTCCGTTTCAGTCCAGAACTTTTTACAGCATTTTCAATTTCAAGATAGGAATCATATAAATCCTTAAATATCTTTTTGGCCTTCTCATAATCCTCCAGGTCCTGAATATAGGTTTGACCATATCGAATCCTGTCTTGGACAGATAGGTTTCTGCGGGACTCCAGATTGTCAAGAATGTGCCTGAGCCTCACTTTTTCACCAATCTCACTGTATATTTGGCCTATCTGAAAATATAAATCTTTCGATTCGATCGCTATGGTTCTTTCCGGGAGATTTTTTTCCATCTGATCCAGGGTTTCCTTTACCCTCAACCTGAGTATTTCAACCTCATCTGGGTTTGCATCTTCCCTGCGGTTTAATCTTTGATAATCAAAGAAATAGTGAACGGCCAACTGCATATAGGCACTTCGATAATTCTGGAGTAATCTTATGATTTGAGGATTGTAATGAACATTCTCATTTCCAAGGTTTCTGAAAAGATATCCCGGTTGATAATCCTTTGACCAAAATGATTTATTTTGACCGCCATCAACTCGCAGAAGTGATGACTGGGAGAAATTTGTTGACCATGTACTGTCGCCCAATTCTGTCATCAAATAATCCTGCATTTTCCCCGGATTTATAGCATCCACTTTATGACTTTGAAGTCGAAAAGTCAATCCTTCCATATCCAAATATTTGTCTAAACCAATTTTATTCGTTGGCGATACAGTCACAGCAAAATATATTGGATATTTCCATTTTGCATCGTTGATGATTCGTAAAATCATCATGTCTTGAACTTTCAGTGCTTGGTTTGCAAACGTCGGTTTCAATACCCATTCAATATATCCATCTGCATTTTGGGGGTCACCCTCCACAGCAATCTGTATTTTCTGAGTTTTCCAGGGTGTCAGACCTGATGTTAAACCTAGAATCTGGCCATCAGTCAAATTGATAAACCCTTCTCCTTTTGGGCGTGAATCCCGAAGTTGCCTGATATACCATGGTGTATTCAACAGGCTCAGGTTGGCAACAGTTACATCCTTGCGCATACCTTCTACTTCCTGCAAATACCATAAGGGGAATGTATCATTGTCGCCGTTAGTAAAAATAATACCATGAGGCTCACATGATTGAAGCATATTATAACTCATATCCCAAGCAACATAATTTCCGCTTCGATCATGTTCATGATAATTCGCACGTACCATGGCAAACGGAATAAGAACAACTTGCAATAAAATAACAGCTATGCCCAGGCGATGTCCTATGTTTTCTGTTTTTATTTTTTTGATAATATTTTCGACAATTGCTGCTGCACCAACTCCAATCCAGACAGAAAAAGCCAAAAAACTCCCCACATAAGAATAGTCTCTTTCTCGAGGCTGTGGATTATCTTGGTTCAGGTAGATTATTACAGCAAGGCCTGTGAGAAAAAACAGGGTCATCATTGAAAATGCCTCTTTTTCATCCCTGTAGAAATGATAAACCATACCAACCAAACCAATAATAAATGCCAACGGGAGGCCGAATTGTGACCAATCAACTCCATCCTGCCTGTTATTTGCTCCAAATGCTGTTACTCCCGGTTCCGTTGAATTTCCTCTGCCTGCAAACTGCCATAGAAAATATCTCCAGTACATTTTTTTAACCTGGTAATCCCAGAAAAAATCCCACTGTTTCGCCACATTATAAAACATGTACTTCCGTTTTTGAGATAAACTGTATTTCTGCCCATTAGCAGGGGCTCCTACAACCTCATGTTGCGCTGGTATTCCTTTATATCTTCTTGGGAATCGTCCCACCTGACCATACTGTTCTCTCTCCAGATATGAAACCGCAGCTGTAACAGTTTCAGGATCATTTTCATCAATAACAGGATCCTGTCCGGATCTAATAAAAATGATTGTGTAACTGGAATATCCAATCAAGATCAGGACCATCGAAGTAAAAACAATTGAAAGTAATTGCTGTTTATTCACAATAGACCAAATCATGATACCAAACACAATCAGAACTGCCACCACGACACCAAAAACTCCTATCTCACCTGCCAGTTTCGGAAGTCCTTTAATGACTCCATTGTGGATAATAACAAACGTAACTCCCGTAATCCCAATCGTGATTAAAAATGATTTCCATTCAAAAGACTGCTTCCGGAAATAGATAATGAGAGCAATAAAAGGTAACGCCAGCAAATTTAATAAATGTATTCCAATTGCAAGCCCAATCATATACGCGATGATAAGGATATATCGTTCATTTCCTGGTTCTTCAGCTCTTTCTGACCAGTGAAGAATTAACCACACAACAATCGCGGTAAAAAAGGTGCTCATAGAATAAACTTCAGCTTCCACAGCATTAAACCAGTGACTATCCGTAAAAGCGAAGGTAAGTGTTCCTACCAAGGCTCCTCCAAAAGCAATAATCACATCCGAGTTCTCTTTGATGCCACCGCGCCAGTGCGCTATTACCTTCACTATAATCAGGTAAAGCAGCATGACTGCGAATGCACTGACAAGAACAGAAATCAAGTTCACGCGGAACGCAATATCCGGACTGAATGGGATCATGGAAAATACCCGTCCAATAATCAGAAAAAGGGGGCTGCCAGGCGGATGAGGTACGCCGAGGGTATGAGATGTAGCAATGAACTCGCCGCAGTCCCAAAAAGAGACAGTAGGTGCCATCGTATCATAATATACAAGAAACGAAACAAGAAAAACGATTCCTGCTATTATACGGTTCAAACGGTTATTTCTTGAATTGATCATTAATGCTCTAGGTTAAATATTTATTATACAGTGTTCACAAAATTATGAAGAACCAAAAATATGGTATTTTACAATACATTTCAGCTATTATTTGATGTCCAAAAGTCATATCATACTTTTTATTTTATCTTCAAAAACCTACGTTGAATCACACCTTATGTTCCATCAGAAATAAATACAATATCTTTGTCTGAATAAGGAGTGGAATATAGGCTAAATAAAATTGAAGGAGCGAAAACTTAATACAATCTTTTTCTAACTAGCTAATATTTACAAAATCGAGCATATGCTGGTATTTTTTCAGGAAATGACGTCGCAATTCAATAAAAGACCGATTCCGCAGATGTGGATCTTTTGCAACCAGATCAAAAGCTGCTTTTCGTGCCGATTTAATGATAGGTCCATCCATAACCAAATCAGCGATTTTATATTTAAAGAATCCGCTTTGCTTTATTCCAAAAAATACGCCTGGACCACGCAATTTTAAATCTTCATCCGAAATAACAAATCCATCATTTGTTCTTTCCATAATATCCAACCGCTTCCTGCTATTTTCTGTAATATCCCTCTGAACAAAAATACAGTAGCTTTTTTCACTTCCACGCCCAACTCGCCCACGGAGCTGATGAAGCTGGATTAGCCCAAAACGATCTGCATGTTCCACTAACATAACTGTAGCATTAGGGACATCGATTCCTACCTCTATAACAGTAGTTGAAACCAGTATCTGGATTCTATTATCTGAAAACTCGTTCATTATATTGTCTTTTTCTTCTTTTTTCATTCTGCCATGGATCAATCCAATGTTCACATCTGAAAAAGCAGTGCGAGATAGCGTTTCATATGCTTCCACAGCTGCTGCTAAATCTGATTTTTCTGTTTCTTCTACCAAAGGATATACAATCATACACTGTCTCCCTTTGGATACTTCATTTTTCATAAAATTATATACATTTTTCAACCGCTCAGGACCAATCTTTTTTGTAATGACCAGTTTGCGGTGTTTGGGTAATTCATCAATAATAGACAAGTCCATGTCACCGTGATAGGTGATTGCAAGTGTACGTGGAATTGGTGTCGCTGTCATGGCAAGAAAATGGGGATTCAATCCTTTTTCAACCAAATCACCCCGCTGGACAACACCAAAACGGTGCTGTTCATCAACAATGACAAGCCCCAGGTTTTTAAATTTTATATCTTTCTGAATGAGAGCATGGGTTCCTACAATTAAATCAATTCGACCTGTTTTTAAAGCATCTATTACTTTTTTTCGTTCACTCTCTTTTGTGTTTCCTACAAGAATGGCACAAGTGATTTTCCCTATTTCAGAAAATGTTTTGAAGGATTCATAATGCTGGTGAACCAAAATTTCCGTTGGAGCCATTACCGCAACCTGAACATTATTCCCTATCGCAATCGCCGCTGCCAACACAGCAACAATAGTTTTCCCCGACCCTACATCACCCTGAAGCAGTCGATTCATTGTAATGGGTTTCCCTAAATCCGTTCTTATTTCTTTTAATACCCGGTTCTGGGCATCTGTCAGCTCAAAATTCAATTGATCGTAAATCAGTTTTACATGCGGTCCCGTTTTATCCAATGGTTTTGTTCCAACACGACAATTGGATTCTTTCTTTAGTGCCATGAGCAACTGGAGAAAAAAGTGCTCATCAAATTTCAAGCGGTAAATAGCTCTCTTCACATCTTTTTCTTTTTCAGCAAAGTGGATCCAATGAAGTGCTTCATATCTACTAACTAATTTGTGCTTCTGTAAAAATTCAGGGGGAAAGAAATCCGGGATATTATTGATTCCCTTTAACATTCTCCGGATTATCTTTCTAAAAAAACGATTTTCAATTCCAGCCTTTTGCAATTCTTGCGTAAGCGGGTACAGAGGAATGACAGAACCGGTGCTCAGAGGATCATCGTCTATATTTAATTTATCATATTCTGGATGCACAATCTGCAATCCGTTATAAAATTCAATTTTTCCATGAACAGCAAACTGATCTCCAATTTCAATTGACTTTTTTATATATGGAATACCATTAAACCAGAGGAGGGTCAAAAAACCTGTCCCGTCGGATAAGACAGCTTGAAATAATTTTCCTTTCCTTGTTTTTCTTTCTCCACAGGCCTCCACTTTCCCTACAATTGTAGTAATCATATCCTTTTTAAGTAAACTGATAGCTGTGACTGTGGTCCTATCTAGGTGACGACGGGGAAAATAATACAGTAAGTCTTCCGAGTCCTCCAGGCCCATTTCAGATAAAACCTTTGCTCTCTCGGGTCCAACATTTTTTATATATTGCAGGGATGTAGAGAGATTGATTTCAGTCATTTAGATAGAAAGAGTACAAAAAAATAAAAATTTTACAGATCCGTTGGATATGAATTGTACTGACTACAAGCACATTATCCAGATAACAACTAAAAAACAAACTAGTCAATTATAGGTATTATTTCCATTCTTTACGGTAGGTATAGGTTATAATTTTATTGTCTTCGGCATCGATGTTCAAAGGAAAATAAATCGTTGTAGCATCTTCTTTGGTATACATACTTGAGGCATCTCGTATTACCCAATCACCAGAGATATGTTCGACAACCCGCACTTGGATATCTTCATCATCAATATTTTTTATCTGGATTTGAATGGAAGCTTCTTCGCTGTTTCTCTGGCGGTCATAATTCAGAATTGTTCGTTTTCCAGTTATATCAAAAGCCCGACCTGCAGTGAGCAAAACTGTACCCTCCTTTGGGGTTTGCACCAAATAATCTTCACCTGAAAATTCTAGCGATCCTTCCTTTGATGCCAAATACATTTCTACCTTTCCAGCTGGCAAAGGAATGCCAAGACCGTTTTCTTCAGAATTAATGATTTTTAGTTCAACAACCAAAGGTTCTTCCCGCTGGCTTCGTTCCTTGTTTTCAAAAATATATGTTTTTTCGTAATTTATCACTCGCGGATTGTAGAGTTGAACTGTAATATTATCGTCTCCCATAAAATCTAAAACTTCCGATAAGGTATAGATATGATAGTCCCCAAGAGATTTTTGATCTGCAGAGACTGGACTACTTGCTACTCTACTGGATTGGGCTCGAAGATACTGCTGACTTCCAGAGCTAATCTTCTTTTGGCCGGCGCGATGAAGTTCTCCTTCAACAAGTTGTAGCGTTAAATCGCTAAAATCTACATCGCTTCGATTTGATATTATTGCTTCCGGAATTAAATTTGCCTGGTTATCCTTACCATTCATAACCAAACGATAGACTGCATTCCAATCAAATCCAGTGCTTAAATAAATTAATTCGCCTTGAACCTGCATTGATTTTTCCAGATTAATTTCCCAAATCAGGGTAGGTTTAAACTGGGGATTTTCTATCTTATCTTCAGTTGAAATTAACTCGATCTTATCTCGGGGGATAGACAAAACCTCTGATTTTTTCTGAAGTGTTACCTTGGCATTATTGTATTCCAAAAGGATTCCTTCATGGGTTTTGCCTCCTAAAATCTTTATTTCAACATATTCACCAAGTTTCCTAGAAAAAAACTCTTCTCCAGAAAAGATATTTGAATTAATTCTCTGCCATCGGACAACAATCTCATCCTGTAATGTAAGGAATGGGGAATCAGTAAATAATCCATAGGGAAGCTGGTCATACTCTATAGTGCTGACGCCAGAGGGGACATTGGACCAGTTTACCGGTTGTTTCACAAGAACAAATCCGTCTTTGTATAGAGTCATGATTGCTTGGTCAGCTTGTCCAAGCAAAAGAGAAAACATTAATAGACACATACTCTTTATCATTGCAACATCTCCAAATTTATGGTCAACATTTTAAGCTCGTTATTCATTTCTATCAATTTTTTTTCCTCTCTTTCTACTACTTCTTTAGGTGCACGACTTAAAAAATCTCTTTTTGATAACTTTTTCTGTATATTAGATATATAGACCTTAAGATCTGTTTTCCTTTTCTCCAATCTTTCCTGCTCTAAAACAACATCTATTAGTCCTTCAAGGGGGATAAAAATTTCCATATCCCGTATAACTGCCACAGCAGAATGCGGGGGTTTATCTAAAGACTCTCCAATTGAAATTTCTCTGATCCCACATAAATTTTTTATTACACCATCATATTTTTCAAGAACAAATTTTGAGGCCCCATGCATCCGAACCACCATATCAGCTTTTTTGCCTGGAGGAACATTCATTTGACCTCGGATAGTTCGTACAGCAATAATAATATCCTGAAGAAACCCCATTGTCTTTTCAGTTTTACTGTCTACCAGTCCCGGATGATAGTCTGGCCAAGGTGAAACAATGAGCTCTAAATCTTTTTCGGCTTTAAATTGGCTCCAAAGTTCTTCCGTAATAAATGGAGCATAAGGATGTAAAAGTGCCAAAATTGTTTTTAAAACATGAACGATAACTCCCCGGACAACATCTCCTTCTCGAGAATCCTTCTCACGAAAGTGTATTTTAGTAATTTCAATGTACCAGTCACAAAAATCATTCCATGTAAAATCATAAAGCACTTTTGCCGCTTCATTAAAATGGAATCTTTCCAATTGGCGGTTATAGGCTTGAATGGACTTCTGCATTTTGCTCAATATCCATTGTTCTGGCAGACCTAATTTTTCTTTTGCAAAATCAATGTCCAGGGCCTGGCCATCTTTCAGATTCATGAGCACAAAACGGGAGGCATTCCACAATTTGTTCATAAAATTACGTCCCACTTCAAGTCTGTTCGATGAAAACAAAACATCCAAACCTTGGGGCGCCATGAGCATGGTTCCAAAACGAACGGCATCAGTACCATATTCATCAAAAAGTTCAAATGGGTCTGGTGAGTTACCCAATGATTTGCTGAATTTTCGTCCGGTTTTATCTCTAAGGATCGATGTGAAGTACACATCTTTAAATGGCAGATCGCTTTTGAATTCATAACCTGCCATGATCATTCGTGCTACCCAAAAGAAAATAATATCCGGCCCCGTCACCAGAACATCTGTGGGATAAAAATAATCCAGATCGGCACTTTCTTCTGGCCAATCGTGAACCGCCAAAGGCCACAACCACGAGCTGGCCCATGTATCCAATACATCTGGATCTCTATACCAATTTTCAGGGTCTTCTGGTGATTCAATGGACACATGCATTTTTTGTGGGTCTTCCTTATGATACCAAACCGGTATCTGGTGTCCCCACCATAATTGACGGCTGATGCACCAGTCTTTGATATTTTCCATCCAATGCTTATAGGTCTTAACCCAATATTCTGGGTGAAATTTGATTTTTCCATCAGCCACTGCATGCAGTGCCGGTTTGGCCAGTTCGCCCATTTTCATGAACCACTGTTCAGACATGTAAAATTCAATAGGCACTTGCCCGCGTTCTGAATAACCTACTTTATGAACATAATCTTCGGTCTTGACTAGAAAATCCTGTTCTTCAAGATCTTTAACAACCGTTTTCCTGGCATCATCACGAGATAAGTTCTGGTATGCATCAGGGGCATTGTCATTGATAGATGCATCTTCATTCATGATACTCACCAATTCAAGACCATGGCGTTCACCCATAGAAAAATCATTGGGATCGTGAGCTGGAGTAACTTTAACACAGCCTGTTCCAAATTCTGGATCTACATGGTTATCAGCTATTACAGGTAACTCCCTTCCCACCAATGGTAAAATCACCGTTTTACCTACTAAATGTGAATAGCGCTTATCTTTTGGATGAACTGCTACCGCAGTATCACCAAGCATTGTTTCCGGTCTTGTTGTAGCCACAACCACAAATTCGTCACTGTCCTTAAGCGGATATTTAAAGTGCCAGAGATGTCCGTTGACCTCCTGGTGATTTACCTCTTCATCGCTGATCGCTGATCTGGAAACAGGACACCAGTTCACAAGCCGGTGACCTTTATAAATAAATCCTTTTTCATATAATTTTACAAAAGCTGACAACACAGCTTTCGTATAGCCCTTATCCATGGTAAACCGTTCCCGCTCCCAGTCACAGGAACAACCCAGTTTTTTCAACTGTTGGATAATAATACCACCATATTTCTCCTTCCATTCCCAGGCGTGGTTTAAAAACTCATCTCTGGAAAGACTTTGCTTTTCGACACCTTGCTCTTTAAGCATCTCAACCACTTTTCTCTCAGTGGCGATAGAGGCATGATCTGTGCCGGGAATCCAGCAGACTTCTTTCCCTTCCATCCGGGCTTTACGAATAAGGATATCCTGAATCGTGTTATTCAAAACATGCCCCATAGTAAGTATGCCAGTTATATTGGGTGGGGGAATTACTATAGCGAAAGGTGTTTTTTTGGGGTTAGGTTCCCCGTGGAAATAATTTTTTTCCCCCCAAATCTTATACCAATAATCCTCAACCTCGGCAGGTTTAAACACTTTATCCATCTAGAATCTTCACCACTGCCAATTCTGGAATAAATATTGCTTTCTTTTTATCGTTCCAATACCAATGAGAAAGCAGTGGTTAACTTTAGGACATTGTCATTGGCATTTACAAGGCGTATACACAAGACCCTACAGAGGGCTAACATAATTTTATATCCAGTATCGGGGTAGGTATCACAAACCTGAAGAAAATCGTCCTTCATAATTTTGAGCAAATGACAATCTGTCAGTGCTTTTACATTTGCAGTTCGTAGGTCATTTTCATTGAACAGAGACATCTCGCCAAAAAGAGGCGGTGGCAATTGGTCACTGCTGAATTTTGTGAGTGCCTTTTCGCGATGATCTTTCCCCTGTCGGTCCAAATTCAATGTTAATGCTTGGCTAACTTCAACTTTTCCATCCACTAACATATACATTGAATCTCCAACTTCACCTTCCTTAATAAATATGTTCCCTTCTGATATTTGTACTTCCTCTGTTATGTCAAAGAAATATTTTGCTTCCTCATCAACAATATTCTGAAAAACTGAAAAACTTTTCAACTGTTTAATATCCATATTATCCTCAAGAAATCACGACGGCTTGTTCACCGTCACTAATTAAATATTCTTCATGCGGATTTATTACCGTGCTAACCTTTTCCGCCTCTTGGAGAGATATTCCTCCCTCTTTTAATTTGTGTTCAATAAATGCATCTAGAGATGAGGAATCCGCTGATAAAATTGAATTAATTCCAAGGTTTTCCTCTATGGAGAATACACCCACTAGTATCAAACCATGCTCATTACGAAAATGGTCGGATAAAGCTGAAAAAGGTCTCCCTATGAAATCTTCAGGAATTTTCTGACATACAAACCTTGATGAAGCTGTTTCATCCAATAAGTGTGATACAGTCTGGGGCACCCCTGTTTCAATTACATGTGAAGCAACCATATATGCCCCAAAGTCATCGCTCACTACAACCTCATCAACATTTGTCCGTTTCATATGAGTAAGGTTCTCCTTATCCATTAGATAAGCCACAACGCGAATATTCGGGTCTATGCTTTTAATAGTCATCGTAGCAAAAATGGTTTTTTCATCGGGACTGCTCAACGCTGTATCAGTCTCATTTGGAATAACGACCACCGTTTGTGAATCCCTGATACTGGCTTTTTCAAGAATATTTTCTCTTGTAAAATCACCCGACACAAAATGGAGCTTGATCTGTCGGAACCGGGACCTTAACGCAGTGACTTTTTCTTCGCTCAAATCATTTATCAACACAATCTCTTTCTCTCCATGAGCTAAATTATCAATGGTTCGTATAATTCTTCTCCCGTGTTTATTCCAACCACATAAAACCACATGATTTGTTATATTGATTTTTTCCAAACCTTTACCCTCCCGGATTTTCTTTGCTACAAATATAGACGAAATCGTTGCTGTCAACAGTGAAATCAGAGATATCCCGCCAAACATTACAACTATAGAAAATACCCTCCCAGCAGTTGTTACAGGTGCAAAATCACCATATCCTACTGTAGTCATGGTGACGATTGCCCACCAAAAAGGATTCTCTCCTTTAGTAATATCTCCAGTTTCCAACAGTTTTAATACTATTCCACCAAAAACCATAATAATAAGAATACCAATACCAACTTGAAAAAAACTGTTGCGAAGTAATGTTCTAAACCACAGCTGCATAAACTGAAGTTAAGGTTTTCATATGAAAAATTAAATGAGAGAAATTGGAAAGATAAAAAAATATTAATTCGGGACAAAAATACTATTTTTCAAACAATGTCACCACTTCAATATGAGGCGTGTGGGGAAACATATCCACCAGAATAGAGCGACGAATTGTGTATCCGTTTTCCGTTAATATCCTTGAATCGCGTGCCTGTGTCGTTGGGTTACAAGAGACATAAACAATCTTATCAGCTTTAAGCTTTGGTAAGTAATGAGTCAAATGAGGATGCATACCTGCTCTCGGAGGATCTACGATTACTACGTTCGGTTTTGGTACTCTTTTTGGTAGTTGGCCTTTTTTAAAGTATGTATCCAGATTGGCCTTGAAAAACCAAACATTAGAAACGCCATTTTTTTCTGCATTTTTTTCTGCATTCTCCAAAGCAGATCGGATTATTTCAAATCCATAAACCTTTTTCGCATGGGGAGCCAAATACAAAGAAATAGAACCAATACCACAATATAAATCATAGACAATTTCTTCGCCGAAAAGTCGGGCAGCTTCAACAATTTGTTCATAGAGATTTTCTCCCTGAATGGTATTGGTTTGAAAAAATGAATTAGCAGAAATATCAATAGTAAAATTACCTATGTTCTCTTTAATAGTTGGCTGACCATAGAGTAAAATTTCATATTCACCAAAAGCAGAATCAGCTTTTCGTGTATTCACATTGTTTACCATGGATGTGATTTCAGAAATATCATTCAGGAGTCCATCTACCAAAGGGGAAAGTTTATCCATATCCTCATAGGCAGTTACAATATTCACCATCACCTGATGAGTCCGCACACCAAAACGCAACATAAGATGACGTAAAAACCCGTTATGTGTTTTAGGATCAAAAGGGGCTAATTCCGGATGGGCGCGGCATATCTTCTGAGCCTTATTCAGAATACGGTTTCCAATTTCAGGTTGAATGTGGCATTCCTTAATGTCTAAAATTTTATCAAATCGACCAGGGATGTGAAGTCCCAAAGCAATAGATTTTGGCGTATCTTCAGGTTCATCAGACAACAACCAGCGATTGGGTGAAAAGGTAAATTCCATTTTATTCCTGTAATGATACACATTTTCTGCCGGAATTACTTCGTCAAGTTCAAATTTAGGATATCTTCCAAGTCGGCGAAAAATATCTTCAACCTGATGGACTTTTTGATTCAGTTGTTCTTTATACACTAAATTTTGAGTTTTGCATCCACCACATACACCAAAATGCGTGCAAGGTGGTTGCACTGCATTAGGAGAATCTTCTAACACTTCAAGAACACGTGCTTCAGCATACCCTTGTTTTTTCCGATAGACTAATGTTTTTACTGTTTGTCCGGGAATTGCATCCTTTACAAAAACAACAAAATCGTTATACCGTGCAAGTCCCCGACCTCCAAAAGCCAGCGACTCAATTTTGAGTGTAAGCTCTGCACCTTTTTTAACAAAGTTAGAATCTGGCATTGAATAGTTTAGTAAATATCAGGAAAAGGTTACACCCCGACGGGATGCCAAGTTGTCTTCATTTCCTGGGTTTCTAATATATAATATGGTCCCTGAGATGTTTTTTTAGACCAACCCTCATTTTTGTAAATAACAGTACGTTTTACATTAAGGGCGGCATTTTCTTCCACCATTTTGATTTCCTGAAGATTCTCCCCACAATAAATCATGGAGTTTACATCCATATGCGATGAAAAATGTTCAAGCAATTCAGTCCGTAAACCTGTGAGAATATTCACCACACCTGCAGGAACATCGGAAGAATGCAAAATCTCCGCACACGAGATAGAACAAAGAGGCCGTGATTGAGAAGCTAAAATCACACAGGTATTACCACCTGCAATTACGGGCACAAGCACGGAGACAAACCCCAACAAAGAGGATTCTTCAGGTGCACAGACAGCCACAACACCAGTGGCCTCCGGAACCGTAAAATTAAAATAGGGCATGGAGACTGGGTTTACCCGGCTAAATATCTGCTGATATTTATCCGCCCATCCAGCATAGTAAATAAATCTGTCTATGGTTTGTGTAATTTCTTTCTCTGCAGCTCTCTTTGTTAAACCCTGAAGTATCAGTTCGCCAATGAATTGGTCACGATGCCCTTCAAGAATCTCGCCGATTCGATATAAAATCTGTCCCCGGTTATAAGCAGTTCGGCTGGACCAACCCTCAAAAGCCTTTCTAGCTGCCACAACTGCATTTCGGAAATCCTTCCTGGATCCACGACACATGTTCATGATTGCAGTTTTTTTCTCATCAGTCCATTTATAGTATCTCCCTGATTCCGTTCTGGGAAATTTTCCATTTATATACAGTTTATACGTTTTACGAATGCCTAATCGTTTGCTCATTTTTCAACTCCCCCGTTAGACCAATTCAACATATGAATGGAGTCCTTCAACACCGCCTTCTCTTCCCATGCCACTTTCCTTATATCCACCAAAAGGAGACCCTGGATCAAATTTATTAAACGTATTTGCCCAAATAACTCCTGCCCGAATTTCTCTTGTTACTTTGAATAGTTTTGAACCCTTATCTGTCCACACACCGCCAGAGAGACCAAAAGGGGTATTGTTTGCTTTTGTAATTGCTTCATCCACTGTACGGAACGTTTGAATAGCCAATACAGGTCCAAAAATTTCTTCCTGAACAATACGATGGGATTGGGAAACGTCAGTAAAAAGAGTGGGAGCATGCCAAAAACCCTTCCCCGGCAGTTTACAAGATGGTTGGTAAATCAATCCTCCTTCTTTTTTGCCGATATCCACATATGTACATATTTTTTCCAGCTGCGGCCTGGAATTAATCGCACCAATATCTGTATTTTTATCTAGCGGATCTCCAATCACTAGAGTTTCCATCCTGTCTTTCAGTTTACTAAGGACTTCCATTGCCACACTTTCCTGCACATAAAGCCGGGAACCGGCACAGCATACATGCCCTTGATTAAAAAAGATAGCATTGATAATGCCTTCGACAGCTTGGTCTAAAGCCGCATCCTCAAAAATAATATTGGCTGCTTTTCCGCCCAGTTCAAGAGTGTACTTTTTTTCAGACCCCGCCACTGCTTTCATAATATATTTCCCGACCTCAGTGGATCCAGTAAACGCCACTTTATTCACACAAGGATGCTGCACCAGCATTTGTCCTGTTTTACTACCCCCGGTTATAATATTCACAACACCCGGAGGCAAATCTGCCTCCTGAATCACCTCTGCAAGTTTCAATGCAGTGAGAGGTGTGGTTTCTGCCGGTTTCAGAACTACCGTATTACCTGTAGCTAGGGCTGGCGCAATTTTCCATGCTGCCATCAACAAAGGAAAATTCCAGGGAATTATTTGCCCGGCAACTCCCAACGATTTTGTGTTGCGGCCTGGGAAAGCATAATCCAGCTTATCCGCCCAACCTGCATAATAAAAAAAATGTGCTGCTGCCAGCGGAACATCCACATCCCGGGACTCCCTGATTGGCTTACCGCCATCCATGGATTCAATCACTGCAAACTCCCGCGCCCGTTCCTGAATTAAACGTGCAATGCGAAAAATGTATTTTCCCCGTTCAGAGGGATTCATTTTTGACCACACTTTTTCATAGGATTGCTGAGCTGCCTTAACAGCCTTATCCACATCTTTCTCATTGGCTTCCGAAACTTCAGAAAGCTTCTTCTCATTGGCAGGATTAATTGTATCAAAATAATTGCCCCCTTTTGAGGATGTGAATTTTCCGTCAATGAATAATCCATACCGATCTTTCAGCTCTATGTGATCTGTGCTTTCAAGCGCAGGACTGTATGACCAGTTCGTATCAAACTTTAATGTCTTTGTTTTATTCATTTGTTTTATTCTCTAATCAATAGAATAATAATTGATGGATTGATAAACACCTGTCGACTGTTTGACAATTTGCATCAAAACATCATTCGCCAAAGAACTGGCTCCAAACCGAAACCTGTCTGCAGTCATCCATCCCTGCCCCAGAGTTTCCCTCACCATAACCAGATATTGGATGGCAAGTTTCGCAGTACTGACTCCCCCGGCTGGTTTCATCCCGACCATTCTTCCTGTCCTTTTATAATAATCCCGAATGGCTTCCAGCATGACTAGTACCACAGACGGTGTGGCAGCTGGCTTTACTTTTCCTGTTGATGTTTTGATAAAGTCTGCTCCCGCCTCCATAACCAAATCACTTGCCTTGCGCACATTGTCCAATGTAACCAATTCTCCCGTTTCCAAAATTACTTTTAGAAGGGCTGAACCACATGTTTTTTTTACCTTAGCTACCTCATCAAAAACATAAGAATAATCTCCCTGTAAAAATCGTCCCCTGGAAATTACCATGTCCACTTCATTGGCACCTGCACCTACAACGGACTTTACCTCTTCAAGCTTTGTGTCTAAGGTTGTCATTCCACTGGGGAATGCCGTGGCAACAGATGCTATGTTAATTGAACTTCCTTTCAATGCTTTTTTAGCTACTTTCACCATGCTAGGATATACACACACTGCAGCCACCTGGGGAAGTTTTGGAAACTGGTCGTGCAGATGAACCGCCTTGTAACAGAGCTGCTTTACTTTTCCCGGAGAATCCTTACCTTCGAGGGTGGTCAGGTCAATCATGCTTAAAACCAATTTCAAAGCCTTGATTTTAGATTCTTTTTTTATACTTCGGGAAAATAATCGGGAGGCTCTCTCTCCTACACCTATCTGATCAATTGGGTGGATTTGAGGATGGTAGTTCATTATAACATGTTTTCCGTTTACTGTTCTTGTTACAGGGTAGATTTTACACTTTCTACCAGGTTTAGGGCTTCAGAATTATTAGGCGCTTCAGCATAGATACGTAAAATGGGTTCAGTGTTGGATTTCCGCAAGTGAACCCAGCGGTCATCCCAGATAAATTTCAACCCATCCTTGTCATTCGTCTCAACATCACTGTATTTCTCCCTCACACTTTTTAGAACGGATTCTACATCCATATCGCCCAAGTTTATTTTATCTTTAACTATTTTAAACTGAGGCAACGCCGAATAAATCTCACTCAAAGGTTTTTTATTCTGTGCCATCCGATTCAAGACCATAGTAACTCCGACAAGGGAATCCCGTCCCAGGTGTGCTTCCTTCAGGATTACACCGCCGTTCCCTTCTCCTCCAAATTTTGCTTTCAATTCAATCATCTTTTCTACAACATTAATTTCTCCCACAGGGGTTCTTTCCACCCTGCATTTGTACTTTTCTGCTGTTTTTTCCAATGCCATGCTGGTTGAGAGATTCACAACAAATGTTTCGGATGTACCCATTTTTTTCATATATCCTTCTGCAGCCAGCACCAATGTGTATTCCTCTCCCAATGGCACACCCTTCTCAGAAACGACAGCCAGGCGGTCAGCGTCTGGGTCCACAGCAAAACCTACATCCGCACTGTTGGCGATAACGGACTGACAGAGGTCAGTTAGATTTTCCGGTAACGGTTCCGTGCCCCGGGTAAATTCCCCGGAAGGTTCACAGTTTAAAGGCACTACATCACAACCAAGCGCCTCTAACATGGCCGGCAAGGCTACCGCACCGGCCCCGTTTACTGCATCTATTACAACCTTAAATTTGCGACGACGAATTCTATTTATATTAACACAGTTCAAACTAACATTATGGATTATATGTTTTTGAATTGAATTTTTATCTTTCCAATATATTCCGTTTGGTTGGGATGGCTCCTTTTTCAAATGATCGTCTACGAAGGAAAACAGCTCTTCACATTCCTTAGGATAGAAAAAGATACCGTCTTCGCGGACAAATTTCAAACCATTCCATTCAATTGGATTGTGGCTTGCTGTCACTATAATTCCCCCGGCAGAATCCGTCTCGCCAACCAAAAATTGGATGGTGGGAGTTGGAACAATGCCACAATCAATTACATCTCTTCCCAATTGAATTAACTTGTCAACAATTCCCATGACTATTTCATGCCCTGATGGACGGCTATCACGTCCAACGATAATCACTCCATTTTGTTGAAGGGAATGTACCGCTTCTGCATATCGTCTTGCTTTTCGAGGAGTTAAATGGGTTCCAACCAGACCCCGTACACCTGATATATTCTGAATCAGCATTGTGTATACATTTTAATAATAAACAGATAAAAATAAAAAAGGTTCGGTATATTTACCGAACCTTTTACATGACTTATCAAATAGATATCTAATAAGAAGCATATCTGGCAAATCTTGCCAGTCTTCTCATAGTTTTTTTCCGTTCTACCCTTTTTTCATCACTTGGTTTTACATAGTAAGCTTTTCGCCTGACTTCTCTCAATATTCCTGCCCGTTCCCACTTTTTTTTAAATCGTCGTAAGGCTCGCTCTAGCTGTTCTCCATCACGCACTTTAACTCCTACCAATTTATTGCCTCCTTCATATAGATTATCCTAAATAGGTTCTCAAGGCTTTGCTCCGTGAACGATGGCGCAATCTCCTGATTGCCTTTTCCTTGATTTGTCGCACCCGTTCCCGGGTTAAATTAAATTCTTCACCAATCTCATTCAGGGTCAAAGCGTAATCCCGATCAATTCCAAAGTACATTTTGATCACATCTCTTTCCCTTTCTTTTAATGTGTTTAGCGAATGACGAATTTCATCTTTTAATGAATCACTCATGAGCGGAGTATCTGGTGGTATTTGTTTATCATCCTCAATGACATCAATGAGTGCATTTTTTTCTCCATCTTTAAAGGGTGCGTTTAAAGAATGGTGTCTCCGTGAGATTCTCATTGCATCAAGGACATCACCAGAGGACATTTCTAATTGGCGTCCAAGTTCATCTTCGTTCGGGGTTCTTTCTACTTCTGCTTCTAGTTTTTCAGCTCTTTTCGTGATTTTACTAATTGTCCCAACCCTGTTTAATGGAAGACGTACAATTCTGGAATGCTCAGCTAAAGCCTGAAGAATGGACTGCCGAATCCACCAAACTGCATAGGATATGAATTTAAATCCCCGAGTTTCATCAAACCGCCCTGCAGCTTTTATCAACCCAAGATTGCCTTCATTAATCAGATCTGTTAGAGGAAGTCCTTGCCCTTGATAATCTTTTGCTACTGACACAACAAACCTTAGATTTGCTTCTGTTAATTTTTTCAATGCCGGATAGTTGCCCTTTTTTATTAATTGAGCACATACAATCTCTTCCTCCGGAGGAAGGGGTTCATACTTTCCAATTTCTTCTAAATAACGACTTAAACTTCGGTTTGATTCGTTGATAGCTCTTCCAGCCTTGGCCATAAAGATTCCCTATTTTTATTTCAAGAATAGCTTACAAGTATACAAAATTCTCGACAAGAATACAAGCTTTGTCATTTATCTGCTTTGAAGAAGTTTTACAAACTCCTGAATCAGTAAAGTTTCTGGTCTTCTGCTGAAATCAATTTTTTCCTGGATCTTCAAATGAAAATCAAATTCTTTCAGAGAATTTCTGAGCATCTTCCGTCTTTGAGAAAATGCCGATTGTACAATTTTCCCAAATCGTTTAAACTGATCATCTCGAATTAATGGTTTCGGTTTCTTCACTAACTGAATAATTGATGATTCAACTTTTGGTTTTGGAATAAATACATTCGGAGAAATATTAAAACAAATTTTCACATCTATAAATACTCCAATCATTACAGTGAGACGACCATATGCTTTTGTCCCCACTTTCCCCGTCAGCCGTTCCGCCATTTCTTTCTGTACCATCAAATATGCATCTGACCAGTGGCTCCGTTGCTTAATTAACCAGAACAATATCGGGGAAGTAATATTGTACGGAATATTTCCTATAACCCTTACAGGTGGTGCAAGGGGAAGTGAAACCAAATCCAGCAAAAGAATATCCTTATGGAGAAAATGACACGACTGTAAATGTTTCAAAGATTGTAAATAAGCTACAAGCTCGGGGTCAATTTCCACCGCTGTCATTTGTTCCACAGCGGGTAACATCAACTCCGTCAGAGCGCCCTCACCGGGGCCGATTTCAAGAATCCTATCTTCGCTTTTAAGATTGAGAATGCTAACAATTTTCTTAAGTAAATTCTTGTCCACAAGAAAATTCTGCCCCCATTTCTTTTTTGCATACCGCACCAAAATAATCTATCCTTTTTTCATAAAAATAAATAGGTTTCGGCTCATACCTTTACAGGATAATTCTTCTTAAGAGAGTTCTGATTTTAGACCAAAAAGACATTTTGCATTTTCACTGGTTTGGGAAGCCACTATCTCAATTGATATCCCCTGGATTTCCGCTAGTGTTTCCGCTACAAAACGAGTCCGTCCTGGTTCATTTGGTTTTCCACGAAAAGGGACGGGACTGAGATAAGGTGAATCTGTTTCAACCATCAATCTTTCAAGGGGAAGCTGTTTTGCCACCCCAGGCAAATTGCTGTTTTTAAAAGTCAGGTTACCGGCAAATGAGATATAATATCCCAGTTTTAAAAACAAATTAGCTATCGCCAAATCACCAGAGAAACAATGGGCAACCCCATTCATGCCTGGATAGCCTGAAAGGATTCTGACCACATCATCGTCTGCTTCACGGTTGTGAAAAATAACCGGTTTTTTCATTTCTTGTGCCAATTCAACTTGTTCTCGAAACACCTTAACTTGAATTGTTGGTTCAGAAATATTTCGAAAGAAATCCAATCCCATTTCACCGCAGGCAACTACTTTAGGATGTTCTAATAATTCCTCCAGTTCTCGCAAATACCCATCTTTCACATTCTTTGTATCATGGGGATGGACACCGGCTGAAGCATAAATAGGTTCATATTTTTCGGCAAGCTCCAAACTTTCCCTGGAATCTCCCAGGTTTGTTCCCACACAAATAAAGCGAGTAACACCAAGCTCATTGGCTCTTTCAAGAACTCCTGGAAGATCATTCTTTAGGTCATCATAAAAAAGATGGCAGTGTGTATCAATTAACAAGGTTGGCCTTCACTGTATATATAATAAAAAAAACTATTAAGCAGTGATTACTTTAAAACTTCCCAATTGATTGGAGTTGCCTTTATTAAACATATCAATTAAGCCTAACCTTTCCCCCTTGTCCTTCTTTTTATCCAATACCTTAAGTATTCACTTCAATTCTTGGGAATAGCGATGGATGTTCTTTCAGTTCACTCCCAGGTTTAAGCTGTCCCCACGCTAAGCTTGTATGTTCAGCATTTAGAGTTTCCAATACAATCAATGTCCGGTTGGGCATAACCGGCTGCAATAATAACGCCCCCAGTCGCATTGCTTCTGCTGCAGTAATCAACACTCTTCCTGCTGCTGATTTATCCTCTTTTACTCGTTTCCAGGGCACCTGCTGTTCCATGTACCGATTTACACTGCGGATAAACTGCATTGTCTCTTCGATAGCTTCATTGATCCGCATGTTATGAATCAGTTTGTTCACTTTTTCAATAGTACCTTCCGCTTGTTTTTTCATCTCATTCTCAGCAGATGTTGGTTCTCCCCACTTAGGCATTTTTCCATCAAAGTTTTTTTGGATTAACCGGCTCACACGGCTCAGCAAATTCCCAAAATCGTTGGCAAGATCGCTGTTATATCGCTTAGTGAAGGATTCCATAGTAAAATTAGAATCCTGCCCCAGCACCATTTCACGCATGAGGTAATACCGCACCGGATCTACACCATACTCATCTATGAGCTCCATAGGATCCACCACATTCCCCATAGATTTACTCATTTTCGATTTTTCCATTAGCCACCAGCCATGTGCGAAGATGGTTTTCGGTAGAGGAATACCGGCGGACATAAGCATCGTGGGCCAGTATACGGCATGGGTCATTAAAATATCTTTACCAATAAGATGAACTGCCTGGGACCACCATTTTTCAAAGACTTCCGGGTCACTACCGTAGCCGGGGCTGGTAACATAATTTAGGAGTGCATCGAACCAAACGTACGTCACATAATTATGATCAAAAGGCAGTTCTACCCCCCAGTTCAGTCGGTTTTTCGGGCGTGAAATACAAAGATCTTCCAATGGTTGACTCAGAAATCCAAGAATCTCATTTTTCCGATGCTGTGGTTGAATAAACTCCAGATTTTTATTGATATAATCAATGAGTTCCTTCTGGTACTTGCTCATTTTGAAAAAGTAATTTTTCTCCGTTATGTATTCCAGTTCTTTTTCATGTTGAGGGCATTTCCCGTCTTCCAACTCCTTTTCCGTATAAAACCGTTCACAACCAATACAATAGCTGCCACCGTACTCATCCATATAAATATCCCCAGAATCCTTTACCGCATTCAAAACAGCTTTTACCACTTTTTCATGGCGAGGTTCAGTAGTACGAATGAAATCATCGTATTGAATATGCAGTTTCTCCCACAGATGTTTCCATTTCGGAGCCATTTCATCACAATGTTGCTGTGGATCAATCCCCCGCTCTTCCGCTACCTGCTGCACCTTTTGTCCATGTTCATCAAGACCTGTGAGGAAAAACACCTCCTGTCCCATAGAGCGGTGATATCTGGATAATACATCCGCTAAAATAGTTGTATATGAATGCCCAATATGAGGTTCATCGTTCGCATAATAAATTGGAGTCGTAATGTAAAAAGTGTTCTCAGCCATATAGCCTGCCTTCATTCATTTCTCGATGTAATTTGATCAATAAATTAGTCAATGCTATGGATGTATTCAAATTTCGAGTCATTCCAGTCAGTATTTCTTCCAGATATGTATCAATTCGAAGGAAGTCAATTTCCCGAAGTTTTTGAACCAACGATAGGGATCCTTCATCCAGCCCTACTAAAGATACATCACTGGATAGACCTAATTTCCCCCTGTATGCGCTTCGGAGCCAAAGTTGAAGTAGGTGAAATTTAAATATGAACTCTTGGGGATCATTTAAAGCCAGCCGGGAATATTCATTGATAAATTGTCTCCAGTTTGAACCATCTTCTGTAAAAATTGATACAACCATATCCTTTATCATAACCAAAATATTTTCTGTAGATTTATCTAATAGAGAGTAGGCTCTATGCATATTGCCCTGAGAAATTTCTGTAACAACAGGAACCAGTTCAGAACTAATACCCATTTTTTCAAGGTACAGTGTCATAACTTCCGGATCTAGCGGGGGAAAATTAACCTGTTGGCAGCGGGATGAAAGTGTTGGCAAAAGTTGTTCTTTATAATCTGTCACTAAAATCAAAGTTGTATTATTAGGGGGCTCTTCTAAAATTTTCAAAAGTGCATTCCCTGCAGCACCTTGACCAATAGAAAGAAGATGGGCATCAAAAATCAAAACAGTTTTTCGACCCTGAATATGAGATTTTAAATAAAGTGTTTTTCTAAGGTCTCTAATGGAACTGATTAAAATTTGTTTTGCTTTTGGAAAAGCAATTTTAAAAAATGGATTCGTCGCTTTTTCTTGAATAGCCGCCTGAAATAATCCTATGTTTTCTCTGTCTTCTTTCAGTTGCCCCTTTCCACCAGCAACAGTACTTGCGCTACCGGGAAGAGGTACAATAAAAGTAAGATGTTCATGCTGAAGTGTCCTAAATCGTTTACAGGACCCGCATTCACCGCACGGGCCCTTAGGTTTCTTTTCACAATTAAGTCCAGCGGAAAATGCTATTGCAATGCCTTCTTTTCCACAGCCGGAAGGACCAGAAAAAAGGTATGAACTTCCTACTCTTCCTGTGGCAATAATTCCCTGAAGTCTTTCCCAAATTTTTGGCTGTAAAGATATGGAAGCAGAAATCATTTTTTCACCAGCCATTTTTCCGGATTCAGTTTTTGATTCTTTCCCCAAATTTCAAAATGAAGGGTGGCACCATTTATAGAGCCCGAATCTCCCATATAGGCGATTACATCTCCAGCCTGTACTTCACTATCTATACTGGTCTGAATATCGGACACATGACTGTACACTGTATAAAAATCTCCCCCATGATCAATAATGATCATAGTACCGTATCCGCGAATATAGGTGATGGTTGTAACCACTCCTCCTAAAACAGATCGAATAGGCGAACCCAATTTCCCCTTAATATCAATCCCAAGGCTTTCTGTGACCGTTTTGAGTTCCGGATTCCGATGTTTGCCAAATTTAGTGACAACTTTCCCTTCCGCAGGCCAGGGGAGCAGGCCCTCAACTTCGGCAAAGGTTTTTGATTTTAATAATTCTTGTTGACGGCGAATGCGCTCTGCTCTCTCGAACCGGGCTTTATCCTCTAATATTTTCTTTCGGAGTATTTCTAATTCTTTTAATCCTACCTGCTTTTCCTCTATATAATGTGTCAGCTCCACCTTGTTTTCTTTTATTTTTTTAAGTTCTTTTTCCTTGGATCCCTTCTTCTTTTTCAACACGCCTTTCTGCCGTTTTCGTTCTTCTGCAAGGACCTGGGATCTACGTAACGCTGATTTCTGTTTTGATTTTAAAGTGACTTTTTCCTGCAGTAACTCTGCAAGACCTTCCTTTTGTTTATTAATTTCCGCTAGCAGAGTCTTTAACCTATCCTGGATTTGTGATTCAATTTCGGAAATCAGAAATAAATAATGTGATCTGTAAACAGCCTGCCTCCAAGATGTAGAGCTTAATAATTTTTCCAGTATTGAGAGGGTTCCTCTTTTATAGGTATATACAGCACGGTTTGCATACCGATCCCGTACAAAGGATAATTCTTCTTCATTCTTTGCTATTTTTTCTTCCGTTTTTGTAATCTTAGCACGGATATTTTTTTCTTCTCTTTCATGTCTGGTTATTGCCCTGCGTATTGACTGTATTTCTTTTTCAATTTCTGTTAGTAAGCGGTTAATGAGAAAAATTTCTTCTCCAAGAATTGTAACTTTCCTAGCAACAGTTTTTTCCTTTTTTTCTTCCTTTATTATCCTTTTTTTTGTGCGTTCAATCTCTTTTTTTATGGACTCAATCTTATTTTTTTGTGAATCCAATTCCTCATCAAAGTCCTGAGCGGAGGATTGACAATATCCTCCGAAAGATACAAAAAAAATGAAAACAGTGAATATTTGATAAATCTTCATCGTTCAAAATACCCCGTCTTAAAATGGTATACCAACTGTGTTTTAAGGGGTTATAGAAAATTCTTTTTTATATATTAAACTCGCTTTAAATATATCCTAACCCCTTTCAATTTTAAAGAGTATAAACTCCAAGAATGATAATTGCAGCACTGTATCTACGTCTGATCCGTACAGCCATAACTGCATATCTTCCCCTTTTTTATTCGTTTTGTGGATAATTTCCATCGGTTCTCCCAAAATTTCCTGCACCTGGGGAATGGTCATACCAATTTGAAGGGTCGGGCGCAAACGCTCTTCTCTTTTTTCTCTCTCATCAGCCATACGTCTATCAATATCCTTTTGGATGCTGATTTCCTCTAACCTGATAACTTTTTCCTTTAAAGCTTTTAATGTATTTTCATTGTCTTCACCAAGATTACCTGTAATATTTTGTGCATCCTCCAGTGATTTAATTACCAGCTGTATGGCAGCTATGTCTTCGGCTTGATTGGCCTGGTTTACCAACATAGTGGCTATTTCATATCGTAATAATTCCACCTCAATATTCAAATCCTGAACCTGCAATAACGCCTTTTCAAAAAAATCTAACGCGTTCATAAAGAATCCGGACTGCATTGCTTTTTTACCCTCCGCAAGATATATTTTTGCTCTAAAATAAGGAATGGATTTGCGGGCTTCTTCAGAATAAGCAGCCGTTTTGACAATGACTGTTAGTGCAGAGTCATTTTGGCCTCTAACGACCATTCTTTCTGCATCGTACATATATTTTCTTGCAATTTGGCTGATTCGTTCATCTAACCCAGCAAGAAGATTTGCGTCCAAGGTTAAATTCCGAGCTTGGCGATATTTTCCTAATGCCTTTTCTGTCAAATGACGTTCATCAAAATTCATTCCCGCCCTTGCCAGTTGAATTGGAATCTTCTTCCTGCACTCTTCAATATATTTCTCTGCTCTATATCGATTAGAGTGAAGCGGATATCCAATGATGAACTCTTCCAGGTTTTCTTTAGCAGAAATAAAATCCCTGTGATAGTAATATTCCTTCCCAATATCTCCGACTGTTTTCTTTCCTCCTTTGGAAACAGACAAGGTAAAAAATAAACCGTAATTTGCAAGATCGAACCTGGAAATAGGAGTTAGATCATCTGGGTCGGAAATTCGGTCAATTTTTGTATAGCTGTACCGTAAATCAACTCCTAATAAAAACTGGTTTTCTGCACCCTGGTTTAGAACATAGCGAAAACCTGCACTAAGTGCGGACGATGGCCCCCAGCCAGATGGAGTATCATCATATGATTTCCCTGTCCTGTAAAATTTTCCTGATGCCAGGCCATAGACATACCGCACATTTATCAGCCACGAATCATACCACTGTATATTCATAGAATTGCTCATGCCTAATTCCCAAAGAAAGGGAGAGAACTTTTTGTCACCTACTCCCCAAGATGCTTGTTTCTCCCCCCAAGATGTACCAGGGATTGCCTCTGGTAAAAATATTGATGAATACTTAAAACTCAATCCCGTATGAATATCGGCCCAGCTTGTCTTTAACAAAAAATAACTCAAATTTGTTTTCAGAACATCCAACTCCAACTGATGGCCAACTCTCGCATTCCAAGGTCCGCCGTCAAACTTCTCTACGCTTGGATCTTCGTATTCTATCCAACCACTTTTCATTTGGTCAAACGTACTGCCACCTCCATTAAAACCTAAACCATAACGAACTTCAAGGGGAATAAGTGGGATTTCCTCATAAAATTCCCGGGGATGGAAAATACGATTTGTCCAATAACCCTGTTCATATTCAAGCCCTTCATGTCGATCAACCTGTACAAAATTCCTTGGGGCAGTAACAACAGAGTCAGGTTTGGTGTCTTTACCATAAATCACAACAACCACAACAAAAAATAAACCTAGGAATGAAAAATTTCTTGAAATCACCATTTCTCAAAATACCCGATTTCAGATGTATTGAACAAGAGAAAGAGGTCATCCAACAATTGTTTAACAAATCATCATTTATCACTAACTTCCCTGTTGTTTTTTTTACAGGGAACATTCTTGTCCCTCATCCATAAAAATGAACGCTTTCTTGAATATGAACAGACCAAAATTACACCACACTCTATTATTGTGTTATGTCAGGATAATGATCGTCCTCCTGCCTGTCCTCAGTAGTATTGCAGCACAGGAATTTACAGTAGCACGGATTCAGTACAGCGGTGGTGGTGATTGGTACAGCGATCCAAGCAGCCTGCCCAATCTTTTGAACTATCTTTCTTCCAGAACATTCATTAAATCGGTCCAAGAGGAGGTTCGTATCAAATTAACAGACAAGGAATTAACCAGTTATCCTTACCTCTATATGACAGGACATGGAAATGTCCGATTCAGCGAAGAAGAAATTATTATTTTACGGGAATTTCTACTCAGGGGGTCATTTCTACATGCTGATGATAATTACGGAATGGATAAATCCTTTCGTCGGGAAATGAAACGTGTTTTCCCTAACAAAGATTTTGTTGAATTACCCTATGACCATCCTCTTTTCCACTCCTACTATGATTTCCCAAATGGTCTTCCGAAAGTACACGAACATGATGGGAAAGCCCCCCAGGCTTTTGGACTGTTCAATGAAGACCGGCTCATGGTGCTGTACACCTATGAATGCGACCTTGGTGATGGATGGGAAGACGAGGAAGTGCACAAAGATCCCGCGGACATCCACGAGAAAGCTTTACAAATGGGTGTAAACATCATTTACTTCGCTCTTACGCAATGATCCATTATATAATAAATTTATTTTATTGATATGACAAACTCTCAAATATCTATTACTCGTATTTTAAGAGATATTCGAACTGTAAAAATCAAAAATGATCTTTATCTCTTAGGGTGGATCCTCTATGCTTCTGTCCTCAGCTTAGTACTCTTAGGGATATGCATCGAATCTGTATTCTATTTACCAGCAAATATCCGTTTAGGAACATGGAATGCCTTGCTCGTGGTTGCTTCTCTCTGTATCATCTTTATTATCATCATTCTTTTTCGAACATTCCAAAACAAAATATACCGTTTTCGCTTATCAACTATCGCTCGAAATACAGGGGTTCTTTCATTTCCAAAAAAGGATACAGTTGTTAACGCTTTGCAATTGGAGCATAGCTTGTCTCAAAGCACGTCTCAAGATCTCAGCCAGTCTTTCATACAGGAGGTCTTTCACAAGTTAACAACGTTAGAGTTAAAAGATCTTTTTCCAAAAAATGGTGTCTGGAGCTGGAAAAAAATAACACTCACTCTCTTAATTCTAGTGGCGTTATCCATCTCAATTTTCTGGAATCATAGCTCTGGCGCTGTCTATCGCTGGATACATCCCAGGACTAAATTTGCTGTACCAAAACCATTTGTTCTTGAAAGTGTCACAAAAGATATCCGCATCTTAGGGGGAGAATCGGTTTCTTTATCCATTAAGGCAACCTCCGCTCTGCCGGATACAGTTTTCCTGAGCCTCACTCCCCTGGTCAGTAAAGACATGGATTCAACTCAAACATCATCACTGCTGGTCAAATCATCGCCCGATTCAAGCAAACTCTATACATTTGTCATAAACGATATCTATCATGATTACTCTTATCAGGCATTTGTTCTTGCCGATCACTTCTGGCAAACATGGAAAAAGGTTTCTTCCAATGAATACCGAATCCTTGTAACTGATAGGCCGACAATGGAGGATTTTTCCATCACAGTCATTCCGCCGAAATATTCCCAGTTAAAACCACAAATACAAGCAGGCAATCAGGCAAATGTCCGTGGATTAAAAGGATCAACTCTATCAATAAAACTTTCAAGCAACAGAGTGCTGGAGAAAAGTTTTTTACTGCTTGGTGACAATGAAATACAATTAACTTCTCGTGGGAAACGCGCTCAAGGAGAGTTTTTACTCCATCATGATGGTATGTTTACTGTACATCTTCTGGATAAGCGTGGAATCACGAACCGCAATCCAATCCCATACCACCTGGAGGTTATTCCAGACCTTTTCCCCGATCTGAACATAATTGCTCCACCCCCAGTCATCGAACTTGGAGAAAGCCAGCTATTACCGCTTCATCTTGAAATTGAAGACGATTTCGGATTTTCAACACTCCAGATTGGATATGAACTCCGCCGGCCCACCTATATTCAGGCAGATCCATTTATATCAATCTTTACAATCCCTGATCTCATACCGAAACAGCTTCATCAAAAAATATACACTGTATGGGACTTGTCCGATTTAGGGCTTATGCCAGAAGATGAGGTTCATTTTCATTTTGAGCTGTATGATAATGATGAGGTTTCCGGACCCAAAAAAACACTTTCGGGAACTTTTATTGCTCGGTTGCCTTCCCTTGCAGATCTTTTTACTGCTATGGGGGAGAAAGAACAAAACATTATCGAAGAAACTGAAATCCAGCTTGAGGAACTCAATGCTCTTCAAGAACACCTGGAAAAAACTGATTTGGAGCTCTTGAAAAGTGAAGAAATTAACTGGGAACAACAACAAGAAATAAAAAAGATACTGGAAGAAACCTCAGAGGAAATTGAACAGTTGAAAAAATTGACCGAAGCCATCGAAACTCTGGAAGAATCTGGGGAAAAACATGGTCTTTTTTCACAGGACCTTATGGAAAAATTCCAAGAATTGCAGAACCTCGTGAATGAATTAATTTCTGAAGATCTGCTCATGAATATGGATGAGGTCCGGAATGCCCTAGAAAATATGGATATGAAAGACCTCATGTCCGCTATGGATCAATTATCTCAAAACATGAAGCAGATTGAACAGGAGCTTGATCGATTTATTGATATTCTAAAACGCATACAGGCAGAACAAATGACCTATGAAATCACTAAACGCCTTGAGCAGCTTGTTAAAGAACAGAATGTTCTAAATGATAATATTCAGCAAACCAATGAAACTACTGATCCTTCTGAATTTTCCAGGCTGGAGCAGGAAGAAAAAAGAAATCTGGAAGAATTCCAAAACATCCTGGATATCATGGAGGATGCTTCATATCTTATGGAGGAATACAGCAAGTCTTCTTCTGAGGCGATGGAGAACCTTTCCCAGTCCGAGCTGGCAGAAGAAACCGAATCAAATCTTTCTGAGTCTGCCAATCAATTAAGAGAGGAAGCCTCTTCCTCCTCCAAACAAGCCAGCCGTTCTGCACTCAAAAATCTCCAGTCATTTCATCAAATGGCACTGAACATTCAACAACAATTCCAGCAGGAAACCGCTTCCGAAATGGCAGGAGAATTTCAATCAATTATGCAGGACATTCTCACGCTTTCAAAATCCCAAGAATCTCTTCATGAAACAACCTCCGGGATTCCAAGAAACTCCCCCCGAATAAAGGATCTTGCAGTGCACCAGCAAATGCTGAGCGACCAACTCACTCAGGTTATGTCAGCACTAATGGATCTGTCCAAAAAAACCTTTGCTGTTACACCACAAATAGGAAAGTCTTTAGGGAGGGCATCAGCAGAGATTAAAGAGTCCATTGGTAATCTTGCTGAACGAAAAGGGAATAATGCCAAATCACATCAGGCACTTGCCATGAAGTCTCTGAATGAGGCCGCCTTAGAAATATACAATACCATTCAGCAAATGCAGTCCGGTGGATCAGCCAGTGGATTTGAACAATTTCTTGCACAGATGGAAGGCCTGTCTGGGCAGCAGAAATCTATTAACAGCCAGGGAATGCAGCTTGCCTTTAGCCAGCTTGCTGCGAACGCACAGCAGGCTATGATGCAACAAATGCTTTCTAGCCAAAAGCAGGTGCAAAAATCTTTGCAGGAACTCATGAATGAAATGGCAGAGTCCGGACACCAGGGTCTTGGAGATATGAGTGGTGCAGCACAGGAAATGGAAGAAGTAATTAAAGACCTTAAATCTCGAAAATATTCACGGAAAACATATGAAAGACAGGAACGCATCCTTTCCCGAATGCTGGACTCTCAAAAATCCTTAACAAGACGAGGACAGAAGGAAGAACGGTTGGCAACAACAGCAAACCAAAACAATGTATTTATAGGCCCATCAGGTCTCCCCGTTGATTTGGGACAAAGGCAAAGCATCACTATTGAAGCATTGAATCGGGCAATGAAGGCCGGATATTCTCGGGATTATCAGACAATGATCCGACGTTATTTTAATGCTGTAGGTCAAGCGAGTTTTTTAGAAACCTCTAAAGAGCCTCAAAATATTATCAATGAAAACATTGAAAATGAATAAAAATTCCCTCACCATTTTACTCCCCCTTTTTCTGGGAATACAAATTTTATACAGTCAAAGCTCTTCAGCCGCTTTAAAAACGGCTGCCCTTATGGAAAAACGGGGAAACCTGGAAAATGCCGTTGCCATTTATGAAGGATTACTAAATAATGAACCAAAAAATTTACAGGCATACCGAAAGTTAAAAAACGTATACAAAAAACTGGAAAACTATCCAAAAATGGTCCTTTTAATTAAAGAACACATAAAATTATTTCCTAATGATCTCCAGTCCCATTTAGAGTTGGGAGAAGCTAAGTATCTTAATAAAAATATTAAAGGTGCAGAAAAAATATGGAATGATTTAGAATCTAAGTTTGGTAATACTCCCAACACTTATCGAATCCTCATGTATATGTACAGCCGATTGTCACTCCAAGAAGAAATGGAGGCTGTGGTGTACCGGGGACGTGAAAAACTTAATAATCATGCTTTACTTTCCCTGGATCTGGCAAATTACTATAAGGCACGAAGAGTATTTGATAAAGCCATGGATGAATTTATTCGTTACCTTATTGCAAATCTCCGGCAGAAAAAGATGATTACAGACAGGATTCTCCACATGAGCGATGAAGAAGAAGCTCGTGCCGTGATTGAAAAAAAGATTCTAGAAAATGTAGCAAAAAACGAATCAGCTTTACGGGTACTGGCTGCCTCATTTTATTTTAAAACCGGTAATTACACGAAGGCTTTTAATCAACACTATACTCTGGGATTTACAACCAAGGAAGATATGATACGCTGGTTAGGTTTTGCTGATAATCTTCGGCGGGAAAGGAAATATGAGCTGACAGTCAAAGCCTATGAACTACTCCTCTCTCCTGAGTTAATATCCAATAACACCAAAATTATAGGACAAGCTTTGCTGGGACTGGGACTCACTTTTGAAGATAAAATTATCCCCAGCCAGAACAAATTTCCCCTGGTTCAATATTTTCCTGATAATATATTTTTTGAAAATCATTTTTACGACGATCAAAATCTCTCTTTTGCCTCACTTGAAACCGCATTTCAATTCTATGACTCTTTACTGGTTAAAATGCCTGTTTCATCCTTTTCGGCTTCCGCCCACTTCCGGCTTGGTGAAATACAATATAGGATAACAATGGATTATGATGGGGCTTCCAGATCATACGAAACAGCTTTACGTTCCAAACCTAAAAAAACGCTGGAAAATGATATTCGTTTGCGAATAGGGGATCTTTATCTGGCTAAAGGTGACACAACTGCCGCCCTGGCTTATTTTGAACACGAACGCTCTAGGGGAACAACATTTCTCAACCGTCTCATTCAGGCTAATTTACTTGCAGGGCGCCCAGACACCGCCATGGTTCTTATTAAATCTGCCCTGAGAACCATTCGCCCGGAAGCAGCTTCTTTTAACGATTTATTGGAATTACGTGACCTTATCCAACAACACTATCTCTCCGGCTCTTCGGAAGACCGAATGGCGTTTGAACTATTCTTTTCTTCAGAGTTTCTGATCCGCCAAAAAAAGCTTTCAGAATCAGCAGAGACATTATATTACCTACGGGAACAATATCCCAATGCCTCTATCCTGTCACAGGCAATTCTTAGGGAAGCCCTCATCCGCAAAACCTTGAATCAGATTCCGGAAGCACTGCTTCTGGCTGAAAAACTCACGCAGACTCAACATGGAGATATTGGGTGGGTACTTTATGGTGAGATCCTGGAAAAATCAAAAAACGAACCCAAAAAAGCTTTAGATTATTATTACAGGGTTTTAGAAGAGTTCCCCACATCTCTTTTGTGTGAACCAGTTCGGTTTCATGTGAGAAAATTAAATGAAAAGCTGAAAAGCTGATCCCAAAAATGAAAAGAACAAAAATAATATTCCTATTAATTTTCATAATTCAATTTAGTTTGTGTCAGAAAATCCTGATACCGATGGACTTTTCCCAGAAAGATCATCTCAAGGCGTACGGAATTGCCTTTGATATCCTCACTAAAAATATCAATGTGGAATGGCTCTTAAATTATCGCGGGGGTTCTTTCATGGTGGACGAATATCCTTTTATCCCTCAGGAATGTAGGATCCGGGGAGTCAGTTTTGAACGAGTCCATGAGGGAGACGTATTGTCGATTTACGGTACAATTGATCAGAACAACATGGAAGTAATCCTTCTTGAAAAAGCTCCGAAAATCGCCATTTATACCCCACCAAATAAACAACCGTGGGACGATGCAGTAACCCTTGCGCTCACCTACGCAGAAGTGCCCTACGAATCGCTCTGGGATGAAGAGGTTTTTATCGGGGGCTTAGATAACATTGATTGGCTTCATCTTCATCATGAAGACTTTACCGGTCAATATGGAAAATTCTACCGCAATTACCACCGGGCTCCCTGGTACATTCAACAAAACAAACAGTTTAAAGCCCTGGCCTCCAGCCTGGGATTTATCTCTGTACACGAAGAAAAAAAGGCTGTAGTCAGAAGCATAAAAAATTACGTCGGCCAGGGGGGGTTTCTCTTTGCAATGTGTTCCGCTACTGATTCCTATGATATCGCCTTGGCAGAAGAAGGATTGGATGGTGCACACAGCGTCTTTGACGGGACTCCAATAACACCAAAAATTCAACAAAAATTGGATTACAGTAAAACGTTTGCCTTTACTGATTTTTCTATTATCACCGATCCTATGATTTATGAATATTCCGATATTGACTACCCACCCAGCAATAAACCAGTGACCCGGGGTGCAGAAGCAGACTATTTTTCACTCTTTGAATTTTCTGCAAAATATGATCCTGTCCCCGCAATGCTTACTCAGAATCATGTGGGTGTTGTAAAGGGTTTTATGGGCCAGACTACGGGATTTCTTAAAGATAAAATCAAGAAACACATTATCATTATGGGAGAAGACCCTGCTTCAGACCAGGTAAAATATTTACATGGGAGTTTTGGAAAAGGAGCCTTCGCGTTTCTGGCTGGGCATGATCCGGAAGATTATCAGCATTTTGTCGGTGATCCGCCCACCGATCTTTCGCTTCACAGGAATTCTCCCGGGTATCGCTTAATACTCAATAATATTCTCTTCCCGGCAGCCAAGAAAAAAGAACGAAAAACATAATCACTTATTTAATATGTGGGTTCAAAAAGAGATTTCACTACCATCGAAACCTAGAGGTTTTCATCTGATCACGACTGAAATTCTTAAGAAAATGCCCATTATAAAAACCATCAACATTGGGTTACTACATGTTTTTATCAAACATACTTCTGCTTCACTTACTATCAATGAAAATGCTGACCCCAGTGTCCGAACAGATTTTGAATCACATTTTAATCATTTAGCACCAGAGAATCAGCCATATTATATACATACATTAGAAGGGTCTGATGACATGCCGGCTCATATAAAATCTTCTGTTTTAGGGTCATCTGTCAGTATCCCCATCTCTAATGGAAAACTAAACCTAGGAACCTGGCAGGGGATATATTTATGTGAGCACCGGGATCGCGGCGGCAGTCGCAGAATTGTGATTACAATAAACGGAAATTAATTTTCACATACAAAAAACCCCACGAATGTGGGGCTTTCACTTAAAACCTATCCTTATTTAATAATGATATTCTCAGATAAAATGATTTGTCAAGAGTTTGCTTATTTCAAAAAAACTATCTTTTTTGATGCAGTAAACCCTGCATATTTCAATACAACTAAATAAGAACCGGAAGAAACGGGATTTCCAGTTGCATCAATGCCTTTCCAATTGAATGAATGGGTTCCGTTAGATAAATGATTTTCCACTATACTGGTTATCCATTTCCCCTTGATATCGTAGATGCCTATGCTCACGTGTCCCGGTCCTGAAATACTGAATTCAATTCGGGTAGAATTGTTAAATGGGTTTGGATAAGCTTGACGTAAAACCGGTTTTTCGGGAAGCGGGACCGTTTCACCATTAATTCCAGCCTGGATCTCTTCTTCATCCATCACAATATCAAAAATGCCAATAAGCCCATTTTCACCTTCACCTAACGGTATAATTTGTCCGGGATGATCGGCTTCCCATTGTTCAGTAACCTGCGGGTCTCCTTCGAAGTAACATTGAGTGACCAGTTCTAATCCGTTAGGTGTCGTAATCTTATAATGAAAATGTTTAGGGCGGGTGGCATAATATCCCGGCCAGATAGATTCAAACGCATACTCTCCATTTTCATTGGTAAGCATTTTACCCCGAAGGTTATAAGGATCATCGTCACTGTTCCCCGTATCACATTCCTGAAAAACAGTGTAACAACCATTGTCATTTGCATGCCAGACGTCCACGACCCCATTTTGGATGGGTGTTTCACAATCGTTTGCTTTTACGGTTCCAGAAATAAAGATGCGTGTCCCCGGTTCGTCGGAATTGGCCAAAATTATTCGGTATGGGTGATCTTCTGACCAGTAAGGTCCAAGAATATCCGGATTTGTGGTGTCGCAATCCCTGCCTTTTAATAAGGACATGGATGTCATTCCCGCTGCAAATGTTCCCACCAATCCGGTCTTAATAAATTGTCTTCTTTTCATAAGTCTTTATCATAACATTTATGGATTACGGCTACAATTGCAGTTATAAAAACAAAAGCAGCGGTGAGATGCGATTAATTATATTAAAATCTACCCATTATCCCACAAACAAAAAACCCCACGAATCATTGGAGCCATAAAGATAATCTCAATATTTTAGTATTCTGTTTAAACTTTGTGAAGGTTTATAAGGTTTTATTTCATCGTTCGTTTGGAAAGTCTGGTTAAATCTGTTCCGACTTCAAATGGGACCAGCATGAAGGAATAGTCATAATTCCCCGGAGAAAGTGTATATTTATCATGGGGCCTTGCTCCCCAGCTATTGTCGCCGCCAACGCCCATTTGTTTAAGATCAATCAACCAGTCCACCTGGTCCTTTTGCTGTATATTCAGTTTGCCGTGTTTTTGTCCTTTGGGAATATAATCAAGATCTTCGTATGGATAGTGATGGACACTGCCATCAAATGTGGGTGATCCTTTGACCATCAACCCGATCTTCCCATTGGAAAGTGCCATCCAGCGAACATCAGTTTTATTCCCTGTTTCCTGGGGACGTACATATTGATAAGTCTGATCCCATACCGACCCATGATACAGTCCAACTGCAGCCGATGTTTTACGATCAATATAAGATTCATGAGGACCACGTCCAAACCAGGTTACTTCATCAAAATCTCCCGATAAACTCATCTTTATTCCTATTCTTGGAATTTCCGGAAGTGAGGTGTCTGCCATTGAATATTTATTATCAATTTTTATAATTCCATTTCCATATACTTTATAAACAGAAACTAAATTAAAATTAATGGATAGATAGCTGTTTTTAACCACAACGCAAGCAAAACCGTTTTTTATTTTACTCCTTATCGCTTCTGTCTTCAAACTATCACTCACATTTCTCCATAATCCAGTTCGCTTTGGCATCCCATTCCCCAGATCATTATCATTAGGCGATCGCCAGAAATTTGCCTCAACAGGTTTAATGAAGAGTTCAATACCATTATAAATATATTGTTTTATTTGACCTGTAGCGCGGTTAAAGGATACACTAAAATTTTCGCCATGCACTTCAATTTCTTCATCTGTATTCAGGATAGTAATCATGGGCAGACCAGTTAAAGGAGCTGCAGTCAACTCGCGACTAATTGGTAATTGAAATTGTTCCCACGCGACGATATGACCTTTTGAAATGAGTGGATGATTCTGATTGGTTTTAGATCGAACCATTAAAAAATATTCCACTCCCGGATCTGGGATAATCCCGGAAAGATTGAACGTTAATTTCTGTGATTCACCTGCTATAAGATCAAGTTTTCCAATTTTTCCTGATGAAATAGTTTTATCATTGCCTTTAACAAACCATTCAAAATTCAAATGATTTAAATCAACAAAATCGTAGCGATTGGTTACTTTGATGCGGCCTCGGGATAATTTATCTGCTTCAAACTTAACCGGTTGATATACTTTTTTCACTTCATGCATATGAGGATTGATGGTTCTGTCGGCAGCAATAAGGCCATTGGCACAAAAGTTAGAATCATTCTCAGAAAACTCTGTTCCGAAATCACCGCCATAAGCCCAATAATCTGTTCCATTTTCATCTGTCTTTAAAATGACCTGATCTACCCAATCCCAAATAAAACCACCCTGAAGTGCCTTATATTTTTCGAATGTATCCCAATAATCCTGCAGGTTGCCAACACTATTGCCCATGGCATGGGCGTATTCACAAAGGATAAGGGGTTTTTCAGTTTTTTTAGAAGCGTAATCAGAAATGAATTCTATTTTCTTGTACATGGGAAAAACCACATCGGTATGGCGTTCATACCAGGCTGGTTGATAGACCACAGGACGTGAATCATCTCTTGATTTTATCCAATCATAAAGTATTTTAAAATTCTTACCATCACCTGCTTCATTGCCCATGGACCACATAACAATACAGGGTTGATTCTTATCCCTCTCAACCATTCTCTTTCCTCGGTCGATCCATTGGGCAGTCCAAGTGCTATCATTGGCAATATATCCATAACTCTTTTCATGGAATTGCATACCATGAGCTTCTATATTAGCCTCATCGATGACATAGAGACCATATTCATTGCATAGCTCATACCAGCGTTCCTGGTTAGGATAATGAGATGTACGAACGGCGTTTATATTATTCTCTTTCATGAGTTGTATATCTTTGACCATGATCTCTTCGGTAATGGACCGCCCCCGAACAGGATCCCATTCATGGCGATTAACACCGCGGAACATAATGGCCTTCCCATTTACGAGCAGATTTCCATCTATAATTTCAACTCGTTTGAAACCCACCTGTTGAGTGAAACTTTCTATGACTTCCTTTTGAGAATTAAACAAATTAATCTGCAGGTTATACAAGTACGGATCTTCTGCTGACCATGGATTGATCTGGTCAATGACCGATTCAAATAATATTGATTTTTTTACAACTGTTGTCGAATCAAACAATGTTTTGGATGAACCGGTTAAAACAACTTTGATAGTTTTTTCTTCTGCTGTTTCATCATCTTGTAAATAATCAATATCAAGGGAAAAATAGCCAGATTTTAAATCGTTGCTCAACTCTGCTTTAACAAAAAAATCTGCGATTCGTGCTTTAGAGACTGCATAAAGATACACATCCCGTTCCAATCCGCTGACCCTCCAGGTATCCTGACCTTCCAAGTACGAACCATCAGAAAAACGATACACCTGAACTGCAATTCGATTCTCACCCATGATAACTTTATCTGTAATATCGAATTCTGCTGGAGTTTTTGAACCTTGACTATAGCCCATAAATTCACCATTCAGCCATAAATAGAATGCAGACCGCACACCGCCAAAGTGAATAAAGATATCCTTTCTATTCCATAATTTATTCAACTCAAATGTCTTTACGTATGACCCAACTGTATTGTAGTCATGAGGCACAAATGGCGGATTAGGTGAGAAAGGATATTCTTCATCCAAATAAATGGGAACTGACCAGCCCTGCATTTCCCAGTGTCCAGGGACTTGAATATTTTCCCAGCTAGAAATATCATGGTCTACTTCTTCAAAGCCAATCGCTTTTTGTGAAGGATCTTTAGCAAAATGGAATTTCCATTCGCCATTCAATGAATGATAATAGTTAGATAAGGATTTATCATTTTTTAAAGCCAATGCTTCTGATTCAAATGGGAAAAAATGGGCTCGCGGTTCCTCGCGATTGATTTGAAAGACAGTTTGGTCTTCCCAATGATCATTCATCTCATGTTTTTTTTCTATTTTCATCATTACAATAGCCACAACTAACATTAAGATAAAAATGAGTAAAATTGCATTTTTCATTATTCAGACATTGTTTCATCGATTTTTTTAACCAATTCATCGGCATTTTTCTTATTGAACACCAAGGGCGGTTTGATCTTGATAACATTATGGTCCGGGCCGTCCGTACTCAATAGAAGTCCTTTATCTTTCATTTGATTTACGATGGTTTGTGCTTCAGAAGCCGCAGGAACAAGTTCATCTTTTACTAACTCGATCCCAATAAATAGTCCCCTGCCACGTACTTCTCCAAATAGATCATGTTGATTCTGTAGATTTTTAAGTTGATTTAAAAGATAACTTCCTACTTCCAAAGCATTTTCTTGTAAACCTTCTTCTTTGATCACATCCAGAACAGCTTGTCCCACAGCGCAGGAGACTGGATTTCCGCCAAAGGAATTGAAATATTCCATTCCGTTATTAAAAGAATCCGCGATTTCTCTCGTCGTCACCACTGCTGACAACGGATGGCCATTACCCATAGATTTTCCCATGGTCACTATATCCGGGACAACACCATGTGTTTCAAAACCCCAGAAATGCGAACCCACCCTGCCAAATCCAATCTGTATTTCATCAGCAATACATACTCCACCAGCTGCCCTGACTAAATCAAATGCTTTCTTTAAAAATCCTTTTGGCAGGATTAATTGACCACCACAGCCCATTAAGGCTTCAGCAATAAAAGTTGATACTTTCTCCCCTTTTTTCTGAATCTCATTAATGGCTGACTGCACCTCTTGTGCATACTTTTCTCCACAGTCCTCACCACGATATTTCCCGCGGAAAGAATCGGGCATAGGTAGCGTATAAACAAAATTTGGTGACCCGTTGCCACCTGGGCCGTTATGTTTATACGGGCTGATCTCAATTAATGAAAATAGATTCCCATGGTAAGCACCATCCAGAACGATCGTTGCCTTGTCTCCGGTAAATTGACGAACCAAGCGCAACGCTAGATCATTCGCTTCGCTTCCAGAATTGGCGAAGAAGCACACCTCCAATCCATCAGGTAAAGTGGACGTAATATCTTTGGCATAATTGACAATGGTTTCATCCAGATAGCGTGTGTTCGTATTCAGTTTTTTATATTGCTGTTGTGCTGCTTCGATGACTTTTGGATGACAATGCCCCACATGCTGTATATTGTTGACACAATCCAAATAGCGATTCCCTTTTGCATCAAAAAGATATTGTCCCTCACCACGGACAATATGCAGAGGTTCATCATAGGATACGCTCAATGATGGTCCCAAGTGTTTACTGCGCAGGTCTAATATCTCTTTATGATCCAGCATATTCCACTAATTTATCTGACCACCTGTTCAGGTCTTCATTTTGCATTTTTTCCAAGAAATCAAAAGCTTGATTTTCTGTAACAGAAATGTATTTATTATCCGGGAATAATTGCTTTCTATATGCAGCCATTGTTACGGTGATGCATAAGCGGATACAAACCATATAAATTAAAGCTGACAATTCTAAAAGAGTTAATGGAAATCGCTCATGGAACCCTTTTAATACTTGTACTATGGGCTCCAATGGTTCATCTTTTCCCAGAACCACATAGGCCATACACACTGCAGGCTCACAGGCAATATATGTATATACCATATCGCCAAAATCAATTATACCGCAGGTTTCCCCATATTCATTCACCAGCACATTATGATCATTACCGTCGTTATGGATCAAGGCTTTCCTCAGTTTCGATGTAATAGGTAAAACCATCTGCTCATACTGATCAATAAAATGATCAACCACACCCTCTTTTGATTTAAGATAATGTTTATGTTCTTTGATGAAATCTATATATGCCACATCCCAGGGAAAATCGCGATGTCCTGCAGGGTGATCAAAACCATTCATGGCGGTTCTTAATCTTCCAAGGAAGGATCCCAATTCATAAAGCAGATCGTTATGATGAACAACATCTATTAATAATTGTCCCGGTAAGTAATCTACTAGTCTGACAAAAAACGATGTCCCTTCATTTTCAATCGTTTTGACCTCTTTAAAAGCTAATGGCACTTGCAGTGACGGATCATATTCTTTAATGTATTGCACACATGCATTTTGCATCTCTAGGACAGATCTATCTTCATCTGGATTGGAGATCTTCAATACATATTTTTTTTCACCTGCGTTACAAAGAAAGTTCTGATCTCGTTCACTGTTAAGAACCGTTGTCTGGACTTTAATTCCATAGTGCACTTTGATCAATAACATTACATCCTCTACTGAATAATTTGGTGGTGGCGAACTAAATACAGACATAATTGAATAATAAGTTACAGTGTGAAATTTGTATTGTTAAAAATTTTCACATACCCACTGAATAGATCTGTTGTGACCTAAGCGGATATTATTCCATTCTTCAGGAAGCAAGATACTTTTACCACTCTCAATAGAAACTTCTTGAGGGTCAACTGTTAACTTTCGGAAAGCTCCATCCTGGCTATGAACAGTTCTCCACTGAGTATAGTTTACAGTACTGCTGATCTTATACTCTTTTCTTTGAATTTTTTCACAGCCATACATCTGACGATCCATCCCTGCCAAAGGGGCTGCAATGCTATGAATGGTAATTGGAAAATCATGGTCCCAATTCTCAGCAAATAAAGATGTTATCAAGCCACCTATACTATGACCTATAATCCATAATGAATCTAAATGCGGATTGTTTTCAATTAACATCTCAGTTTGACGATATAAATAACCCGCGGAATTCTCCGGACATCCAGTCCAATCATACCTGAAAAACCAAACCGGAATCTCCCGACGGGATAATGCCATCAGCGGGTTAACCCATTCAAAGCCTTTTGTTTGCCAATCTGTTGGATAATAGCCATGCACCGTGATGATCCCATAGGTTGAGTCTTTTTCATTGATACCACTCAATCTGTGAAAACCATCTGATCGATTAATCAAATATTCATCATAATCCGATTTATTGATTTTTAACTTATTTAATAATAAATCTGGATGATCAGATTGAGTACAGCTTAGAAATAATAGAAATAATAGCGAAAGATAGTGATTCATCACTCAAATCTACCCATCATTCCACAAACAAAAAATTACACATCGGGTTATGAGCCCGTTTGATGTCCTTCTATTTTATTAATCATCGTTATTTTTCACCGCATTCCAGATTTCGTCCATTTCTTCTAAAGATGAATCTTCCACCGTTTTACCCCTTTTTTTTAATTCTTCTTCCACCTTGGCAAAACGGGAAGTGAATTTCCGATTGGTTTTTCTTAGAGCAGTTTCAGCGGAAATTCCTAAGAACCGGGACAGGTTTACAATAGAAAACAGGGTGTCGCCGAGTTCCTCTTCAATTTGCTCTGTAATTCCTTTTTCCTCTGCCTCCTTCAATTCCCCAATTTCTTCGTGGACCTTTTCCCACACCTGTTCCACTTTTTTCCAATCAAAGCCGGCATAACTGGCTTTTTCCTGTAGTCGCTGCGATCGTGTCAACGCAGGCAGGGTACCCGGGACACCATCCAAACGGGACTCCCTTTTCTTTTCATCATGCTTCGCCGCTTCCCAGTTTTGCTTGGCATGAAAAGGGCCCTCTGCTTTTGCATCCGCGAACACGTGAGGATGCCGCCGAATAAGTTTTTCGTTCACATAATTCAATGAGTCCTGAAGAGTAAAATCCTCATTCTCTTTTCCTATGGAGGCCTGAAACACCACGTGCAGCAATATGTCCCCAAGTTCTTCTTTCAGCAGTTCCATGTTCCCTTCTTCCACGCTTTCAATCACTTCATAGATTTCTTCTAGAAAATAGGGAAGAAGGGAAGCCTGCGTCTGGTCTCTGTCCCAAGGACATCCACCTGGTGCCCTTAATTTTTCTACAATTTCTATTAATTGAGAAAGGGAATCCCCAGTTGATTTGTGTTGATTAATCTCTGTCATTGTTCGTGAATGGGGATCTTACTTTCCTTTGTGAATAATTTTTCCCATTGAACCATTTTTAAATACTTATTCTCAAGCGAAGTCATTACCATTTTAGACTTTTTTGTATCATCCTCGTATCCCAACAAATGGAGCACTCCATGGATAAGCAGCCTAGAAATTTCTCTTTCGAATGGTTCACCAAAAGTCTTCGCATTCTCCCGTGCTCGGGGGAGACTGATATACACTTCTCCTTCAACAACTTTTTCCTTATAATCGTTTAACCGAAATGCAATCACATCTGTATATTTGTCTTTCTTGAAGAATTGCTTTTTTAAACTGCGCAAAAGTTCATCTTGACCTAAAATGACTGTGATTGTTCCATCATCATTGCCTTGATTTTTTAATACAGTTTTTAAAATTTTACAACATGCATCATCATTTGGCTGATCCAATACCGAATCCTTTTCTATCTGGATTTTTATCATTAATGAGACTGTCCTTCTGCCGCCTCTTTTGGATCATCTGGGTATTCTATACGAATATGGTAAATTCCCCGCAAAACTGGTAGCATTCCCCTCGTCCCATCTACTTTTCCCTTAATCTTTGTTAGCTCATCCAAAGTTAGGGGACACTCGTCCAATTGTTCATCATCAACACGACCCTTAATTATTTTATCTATCATAGCTTCAATTTTCATTATATCTGGGTTTTTAATGGATCGCACAGCGGCTTCAACAGCTTCACAAATCATCAGGATACCTGTCTCCTTTGTGTCCGGCTTCGGCCCAGGATATCTGAATGAATTTTCGTCAACTTCAGTAGAATCTTCAGCAATTTCCAGTGCTCTGCGGTAAAAATATTCCACCCGGGTAGTACCATGATGCATTGGAATAAAATCCCGAATAATTTTGGGGAGACCATATTCTTTTGCTAGCTGTGAACCTTCTTTTACATGATTCCTAATTATTTTAGCGCTCATGGCTGGCGGAAGACTGTCGTGCTTGTTTGTACCGGAATACTGGTTTTCAATAAAATATTCCGGACGAGCCAATTTCCCAATATCATGATAATATGCACCAACTCGTGCCAGGAGGGACCGCGCCCCAATTGCATTTGCACATGCTTCAGCAAGGTTCCCAACTACAATACTATGATTAAATGTTCCATTTGCATTTTGTAAAAGACGCTTAAGCAATGGGTGATCGAAATCAAGCAATTCCAACAGTGTTAGATCTGTCGTGATTTTAAATGCCCCTTCTAATAATCCGATAAGTCCATAAGTAACAATAGGGGCAAGAATACTTATGATGATGAGGTAAAAAATATCTGAGCGAATAGACACCCACGAATTATCTTTAAAAAAACCAATGCCGATTGCTACAATTATACTTGCAGCGATCAATGCAAATATAGTTGTAAATACCTGACTTCGATTCCGAAGCTGCCGAACATTGTACATTGCTACGCCCGACGTAAACAGGGCAACCACGATAAAATCAAGATTGTTTCCAATCATAATTCCTGTCAAAATCACCATTGATGTCGTACCCATAAATCCAATCCTGGCGTCGAATAAAATCGTAAGAGACATGGCAGCAACGGTAATAGGGATGAGATACGGAGAAATATTCAGCTTTATTCCAAACACATACGATAAACCCATCTCTGTAAAAAATATCAGCGCTATAAGCAGCACCATTTTCCAGTCATCAAATATGGGGGTTCTATATATAAATAAAAACGTGAAAAAAAATGAAATAACCACCGCGATGATAATTATTCTCCCAAGATAAACAGTTAGAGCCTCCCATCCGCTCTGTGCTCCTTCTTTTTTTACAATTGCCGTGGAGAGAGAATTCAATTTTTGGAGAATATCCTCATTTATTCGTGTATTCACATCTACAATTCGTTCGTCCTTTAACACAGTGCCCTGATATCTTGGGACCCTGTTCAGCCGGGCAGTTTGGCGGCGTTCGGTTGTTTCCTTATCATAAATCAAATTTGGTTTCATAAACTCAACTATCAAATCATACCCGAGAGTTTTATGAAAATCGTTTTCGTCAGAATATAAATTGGTTATCTCTACCTTTGCCTTCGTCCATGCTTCTTCCAGGTCAATAAAATCACCGGGTTGATACAATGCAGGAATATCCCCCTGGTGAACCATTACCTCGTTGCTGACTATTTCATTTTTTCTGATATCATAAATTCCTTCAGCCCAGCGGTTTCTACAAATCTGCATAACATCTTCTTCAAATTTAGTCAGGGGATATGTCTCGTTTTCAGGGGATGGAAGGGAAATAAAGGATTTCCATAAATCCGTTTCTAATGGAAATGAAGAATAGTGACTATGCAATTTCTCAGTCAGGATAGAAAAAGCTGTACTGTCGGCTATATAATCAGCTTTTGCTGTTTTATGCTGAGGTTCATACCGATACCGGTATACTAAATCCTTAGACTGTATTACCTGTTTTTCTGCTTCATGAATTTCATTAATTATCTGAAAGAAACCATGTGTTTTGTCACTCCTATTATCTACGATCTCCTGCTTCCGGATAAAAACGAATGGTTCAGAGTTAATCGCTACACTTAGGTCATCCTGTAATTTTTCTTCTGTTTTCAAAATCGGAAATGTAAATGGTGCAATAATTGGCTTCCTGGTAATATCATTCAATTTATAAGATAATTGGAGTGACTTTCCCCCAGGGAAAAAAAAGGACCCACCCAAAACAAGGACTGCTAAAATGCTCACTTGTATCCAGTGTCTATAGAATATATTCACCGATTTCTGTAAAAAAGTTCCCTTTCTTATTTCTTGCATCATTTTTTCAAGATATCTTTAATTATTTTGCGTGATATAACCAATCGTTGTACTTCACTTGTGCCTTCTCCTATCTCTAATACCTTTGCATCCCTGAAAAACCGCTCAACGTCATATTCAGCAACATACCCATACCCACCATAAATCTGGATAGCTTCTGTTGTAACATCCATTGCAACTTCACTTGCAAAAAGTTTTGCCATAGCAGCTTCTTTGATGACGTCTTTCCCCTGGTCTTTCATCCATGCAGCATGAAACACCAGTAATTTTGCTGCTTCGATTCTGGTTGCCATATCAGCTAATTTAAATCCAACGGGTTGAAATTTATAAATCTCTTGTCCAAATGCTTTCCTTTCAGTAGAATATTCGAGGGCTTTTTTGTATGCACCTTCCGCCGTTCCAACAGCAAGTGCACCCACTGAAATTCGGCCACCTGTTAATGTTTTTAAAAACGTCTTAAATCCCTCTTTAGGATTTCCCAACATATTCTCCGCGGGCACTTTCATGTCCTCAAAAAATAATTGTCTCGTGTCGCTTGCACGCCAACCCATTTTCTTTTCTTTCGGTCCAATTTTTAAGCCAGGAATGTCTGTTGGAACTGTAAATGCACCAATGCCTTTCTTAATTCCTTCTTCAATAATCTGGGTTGTAAAGCTTAGTACGCCCGCCTCACCTGCATTCGTAATAAAAATTTTACTCCCATTCACAACATAATGATCACCATCTTTCACCGCAGCAGTACGGGTGGAACCAGCATCGCTGCCTGCTTCAGGTTCCGTCAATCCAAATGCCCCCAGTATTTTCCCGGATGCCAGAAGAGGCACCCATTTTTGTTTTTGTTCTTCCGTTCCAGTAAGAACAATCGGAACAGTCCCTAAGGATGTATGTGCTGCCATGGTAATGGCAAGTGAAGCATCGACCTTTGCTAATTCCATCACAGCTGATGCATAAGCAACTGTGTCCATTCCGGCCCCGCCATATTTTTCAGAAACCGGTATTCCCATTAATCCAAGGTCTCCCATTTGCCTTACTAAATCGTGGGGAAACTCTCCAGTTGCATCCATCTCCCTTGCCAGCGGTTCCACTTCATTTTTGGCAAAGTCCCGAACCATGTCTTGAAGCATTACATGTTCATCTGTAAAAAATAACGTATTCATAATTCTTCCTTTTTCCCCGTCATGCTTATACTAATTTACCAACGGATCGCAGCGGATGCCCAAGTAAACCCAGCACCGAATGAAGCAAGTACAACAACATCCCCCTTTGAAATTTTCTTCTCCTCAACAGCTTCGCAAAGAGCAATAGGAATGGATGCTGCTGTCGTATTACCATATTTATGGATATTGCTAAACACTTTATCCATACCAACCCCCAGCCGCTTAGCAACCGCCTGACTTATTCTCAAGTTTGCCTGGTGTGGGATAATCAAATTGACGTCATCCAGGGTCAGCCCACTGGCATCCAAAGATTCCTGAATCACTTCTGGAAACCGCACAATGGCATTCCGAAATACCTCTCTGCCGTTCATGAGAGGGAAATGTCGGCCTTCTTCTAATTTTATGTTCGTCATTTGACAATTTTCTGCTGAACCAGGCGCTTCCATCCACAGGTTTTTTACATTGGCTCCCTGACAATGCAAATGTGTAGAAAGAACACCGCTTTCGTCATCACTTTTTTGGAGGATTGCTGCACCGGATCCATCACCAAATAAAACCGTCATATCCCTCCCTTCCGTGGATATGTTTAGAAATTTAGACTGGACCTCGGCACCAACAATAAGAATAGTACTGCACACACCTGTTCGAATGAATTGATCACCAATGGACAGGGCATAAATGAAAGCTGAACAGGCTGCTTTAACATCAAAAGCTCCTACATGATGCAAATCAAGACGATCTTGCAGCTGAGCACTTACGCCAGGGAAAAAATAATCCGATGTGATGGTCCCAACGATAACCAAATCAATATCCTTTGATGATACTTTGGCAGCTTTCATTGCCTTTTTAGATGCTTCAAATGCTAAATCGGATGTGCAAATCCCATCACGGACCCAACGCCGTTCTTCAATGCCACTCCGGCTGACGATCCACTCATTACTCGTATCCATTTGCTGTTCTAAATCTTGGTTTGTAATAACCTGATCGGGTACATAATACCCTACACCGGCAATTTTTGTTTTAATCATAGCTCTTTCCACTCAATTTAATATCACGTACGTTTAATTGAATACTTTCCTGGCCCCGCCATTCATTGATTTCGACTAAACAGGCTATATCAAAAGGGCAATCTTTGATAAGCTTTTCGTAATGCTGGGACATATTAAACCCGATAGCACCATGAACTGTTTTTCCCTGTCGTACCTTGAATTTTAGATGGTCTCCGTTTCCGATCACTTTTGGATTTCCAGCAATAATTACATTTCTAATTACAAATTTAGGCCTCATATTCCCAGGACCATACGGTTCTAATTTATTTAGGAATGTCATGAAGCGACTATTAATATCTTTTAGATGTATTTCCCCTTCAAGAACGATTGTTTGCACGAACTCTGCCTTTTTTAATCTTTCCTTCGAATAGTGTAAAAATGTTTTTCTGAAATTATTCAAATTCTCTTCCTTTACTGTAAACCCGGCTGCCATCGAATGGCCACCATATCCCTCTAAAAATCTACTGGTATTTGTTAAAGCATCATACATATCAAAATTTTCTATGCTTCGGGCAGAACCCTTCCCAATTCCATCTTCACCAATAGAAATTATAATGATGGGTCTATTATATTCTTCCTTGAGTTTGGAGGCAACAATCCCAATGACACCGGAATGCCATTCACGATCGGCAAGAATGATAGCTTTGTCATTTTTAATATCTACCTCGGAATTGACCTTTCGTATGGCATCATCAAGCACAGTATCCTGAATTTTTCTCCTTTTCTTATTTTCACAAACAAGTTCTTCTGCCAATTCACTTGCACGCGCAGAATCTTGTGTTGTCAACAATTCCACAGCCCTGTTTCCGTCTCCCATTCTGCCTGCAGCATTGATCTTTGGAGTTACATTAAACACTAACTGTCCGACAGACAAAGAACCAGTTTTTAATCCGACTATGTCTAAAAGAGATTGAATCCCCAGGTGCGTTGTAGAGCTCAGTTGTTCAATACCATAATGAACTAGGGTCCTGTTTTCATCAAGTATTGGCACAAAGTCTGCAGCAGTACCCAAAGTAACTATATCCAAAAGATTTAGGAGCGGTGCTAATTCTTTTCCCAACTTTTTCATAAGAGCGTACGCAAGCTTGAATGCCACACCACTTCCACATAAGCTATCAAAGGGATAGGTGCAATCCGTCCTTTGTGGATTCAAGACAGCAAACGCATCCGGAAGCACATCATCGGGGATATGATGATCCGTAACTATTACGTCAATTCCCAAGGAATTAGAAATATTTACTTGCTCAAATGCATTTATTCCACAGTCACAAGTAATTATTAAGTCAGAGCCAGAAGCTTGTGCGTGTTCAATCCCCTGGATTGATAATCCATGCCCTTCAATATCTCGATTCGGGATGTAGGTTGAGACAACAGCCCCAAGTGAGTTGAGTGCAAGGTAAAGAACAGAAGCAGCAGTTGTACCATCCACATCATAATCTCCAAAAATGAGAATTGGTATATGTTTATCAATATTTAGAATAATCCGATCCACGGCCTGTCCCATGTCCTTCATAAGGAATGGATCATGGAGCTGGTTTAGATCAGGATTAAAGAATGTGTGGGAATCATTAAGGGAAATAATGCCCCGGTTAACCATTGTCTTAGCAATAATCTCCGTACAGTGAAATTCCTGCATGTTCTTGCTAACAATTTCAGGGTCAGGATCTAAAATTCGCCAATTCATTAATTGATTAAAAAATGAGCCGGTCTGTAAGCCGAGTTTTGTTTTTCTGCTAAAGCAGAATTAGTGACCATTCATCTGATCCAGGCTTCACAGCCAGGATTACGCAATCTACCCGTCTCTCATTACGATGCGGACAACATCTGGAGATCTATTCGATCTTGCACTGAGTGGGGTTTACAAGCTTCCCGCATTGCTACGGAAACTGGTGGTCTCTTACACCACCTTTTCACCCTTATCCCAACATCAAAGATGTCGTGACGGTTTTTTTTCTGTTGCACTTTCCATGCCCTCGCGGACTCCTCCCGTTAGGAGGCACCCTGTCCTGCAGTGCTCGGACTTTCCTCCCCGACACAAGTGTGGGGGCAGTCACTCAACCGACTCAAATTATTAATTATCTATTCTGGTTTTTCCCAAAAAAGAAAGCGAGTGCAAATACTACAGTTCTGTATCGTCACAAGTGTTTTTACCTCCGCTACCAGCTGGGGTGGTAACGCAGCGCCACATCCACCACAGGACTTTCCTTCCAAAGAGACAACTGCTAACCCATTTCGGGCGGACAGTATTCTATTATACCGTGCAAGCACACTCGCACTTAAATCTTTGGTTGTCTCCTCACGGCGACTTTCAAGATCTTTTTTCTCTGAACTGGAGGCTGCCAATGCCTGCTCCAGCTTGACTCGTTTGGAAGACAAGTCTTTGCTCAGTGATTCCAAACTTTGTTCTTGACTTTTTACTTGTTCTGCAAGCTGATCCTTCTCTTCTAGAAACTCCAATTCTGTTGTCTCGCTACGATCCAATTCTTCTTTTAAATGATCAATTTCTAACATTAGGGCATCGTATTGTTTATTGTTTGTCACTAAAAAAAGTTGATCTTTTAGCTTATCAATCTTCTCCTTAAACTCAGCTAGGTTCATTTCGGTCTTGTGCTGTTCCAAAGCTATTTCTTTTAAGCGTGCTTTCCCCCGTTCAAAATCAGAAGTCAGGCTATCCTCTTTGTTTTTCAAGTCAGTTACTCTTGTTGGTAAATCTCCAAGCAATTCTTCAATTTCTGCCAATTGAGAGTCTATTTTCTGCAATTCTATCAGATTCTGTATTGAGTTCATATAATTCCTAATTGATAAAAATAAAAAATGCACCAAACCGAGGTGCACCTACATTTAATGGATTTCCATTTTGCCCGTCCTTAAAACGGGGCATTTCGGTTTTCATTGATCAAACTTCCTTTTTGTTTTAAACGACTGTATTAAAGTAAGTGGTGTCATAAAAAAAATGTTTTTAGCCTATCAATTTACAATCATTATTTTAGAACAAAAATAGCAAATCTTCCTTAAGCAAAATAAATATTTTCTTGTAGCGTAATCCTTACTTTTATTCCTCCAACCATCATAAATTTGTTTTTGAAATAAATCCTTTACAACAACTTATTTAGAATTCTAACCACCATTTGAAATGAACGAATCCTCAGAAAACAATCTTTTTATTAATCGTCATTTAGGTCCTTCTGAAGGAGAAATTCAGTCTATGCTGAAATCATGTGGATTATCATCCCTGGATGAACTCATCAGTGAAATAATCCCCACCTCAGTTCTGGATATGGATTCCCTCCAAATTAAGGCCGTATCAAACGAACATAAACTTCTTAGGGAGCTACGCTCCATCGCTGGCCAAAATCAAGTGTTTCGATCTTACATCGGAATGGGATATTACGGCACATACACGCCGCCGGTCATCCTACGAAACATCCTTGAAAACCCAGGTTGGTATACTCAGTACACACCATACCAAGCTGAAATTTCCCAAGGACGGCTTGAGGCTCTCTTTAATTTTCAAACCATGATCTGTGACTTCTCCGGTATGGACATTGCCAATGCTTCCCTTTTAGATGAAAGTACTGCCGCTGCGGAAGCCATGGCTTTCCTGGCACGTGTCAATCCAAAAAGAAATAAGTATTTTGTCGCATCCAACTGCCACCCTCAAACTATAGCTGTGCTAAAAACACGGGCAAAACCTATTGGCATTGAACTCACTATAACCGGACCAAAAAATTTCAAGTTTGATGATGAAACACTTGGGGGGACACTTCAATACCCTGCCACTGATGGAGAAATTCATGATTATACCAGCCTGTGCACCCAAGCCCATAACGTTGGGAGTTATATTGCTGTCGCAGCTGACTTACTGAGCCTTGCTTTATTAAAACCACCAGGCGAATGGGGTGCTGATGTAGTCGTAGGAACCAGCCAGCGATTTGGTATTCCTATGGGATACGGTGGTCCACACGCAGCTTTTTTTGCTACACGTAAAATATTTGAAAGAAAAATCCCAGGTCGTATCATCGGACTTTCAAAAGATACCCATGGCAACCCTGCTTTTCGGATGGCACTCCAGACCCGGGAACAACATATCCGTCGGGAACGGGCAACCTCAAATATCTGCACTGCCCAGGTATTATTGGCAGTCATGTCGGGAATGTATGCCATATATCACGGACCCGACGGGATCCGAAAAATAGCAGAGGATATACACCGCCACACATGCATTGTGGGATCAGCGTTAGATATGGCAGGATACAAAATTCATCACACCCAATTTTTTGATACCATCCGGTTTAATGCTGACAATAATTTGTTTAAAAAAGCACAGAAACAAAAAATCAACCTGTGTGATTATGGAGATGGTTCATTGGGAATTTCATTGGATGAAACCGTTGCTGACGAAGATGTAAATACGCTTCTAGACCTTTTTGGAGCCAAACAAAAAAATAATGATTCTTTTGGGATCCCAAATAATCTCAGGCGAACATCCAGCTACCTTAAACACCCGGTCTTCAACCTTTACCATTCAGAAACAGAAATGCTCCGCTACATTTATCGCCTACAGCAAAAGGACTTATCCCTCGCTACCAGTATGATACCGCTTGGCTCCTGCACCATGAAATTGAACGCTACCACGGAAATGATCGGTATTACCTGGCCGGAATTTTCAGACCTTCATCCCTTTGCTCCAAAAGAGCAGACCCGGGGCTACCGAAAATTGATCACCGAATTAGGGGACTGGCTCTGTAACATCACTGGGTTCAGCGATTATTCCTTTCAACCAAATTCTGGTGCACAAGGTGAATTCACTGGTCTGAAAATTATTTCAGCATATCACAAATCCAGGGATGACAGTCAACGTACTATTTGCCTGATTCCAACTTCCGCTCACGGTACAAACCCCGCCAGTGCTGTCATGGCCGGAATGAGCGTGGTGGTGGTACGGTGTGATGATGAAGGGAACATAGATGTTGAAGATCTCAGGCAAAAAGCGGAAGTCAACAGTAAAAACCTGGCAGCATTTATGGTAACCTATCCATCCACCCATGGTGTTTTCGAAGAACAGATCGTGAATATCTGCAAAATTATTCACAATAACGGCGGGCAGGTTTATCTTGATGGAGCAAATTTAAACGCAATGATGGAGCTTTGTAAACCAGCAAATTTTATTGCCGACGTTTGTCACATAAATCTACATAAAACTTTTGCAATTCCACATGGCGGCGGAGGGCCAGGGGTGGGTCCTGTCTTTACGAAAAAACATTTAGCACCTTTTCTTCCTGACCATCCTGTCATATCCACAGGCGGAGAGCAAGGAATTGACGCAGTTTCATCTGCACCCTTGGGCAGTGCCAGCATCCTTCCAATTTCCTGGGCGTTTATCCGGCTCTTGGGTGATTCCGGTATTAAAAAAACATCCCAGGTTGCAATTCTAAACGCTAATTATATGGCAAAAAAATTGAGCCGACATTTTACAATCCTTTACACAGGTGTTACTGGAAGAGTTGGGCACGAATTTATTCTTGACTTACGTCCTTTCCGCAAATCCTGCGGAATCACTAATGAAGATGTAGCGAAGCGCCTCATAGATTATGGTTTCCATGCACCCACCGTATCGTTTCCAGTTCCGGGCACACTTATGATCGAACCTACAGAAAGCGAATCAAAAGGAGAAATGGATCGCTTTTGTTCGGCCCTGATACAGATTAAAAAAGAGATTTTGGATGTGGAATCGGGCAAAGTTGATCTCAAAGATAATGTACTGAAAAATGCACCTCACATAGCGCAGCATGTTTGCGACGATAATTGGTTGCACCCCTACACACGGGAACAGGCCGCTTTTCCTACTAAGTGGACCAAAGAATCAAAATTCTGGCCTGCGGTTGGCCGAATTGACAATGCCCACGGGGATAGAAACCTAGTGTGCACCTGTCCGCCTATTGAACAACATGAAAATTAGTGTTCTGGTGTCTTAAAAAGAAATTTGCCGCTCTATTTATCTTTCTTTTTTCAGGTTGCCTGTTTGGTGAATTAATTGATGGTGATACGCTGGTGCTCCACCCAATCACCTGGGAAACGCGGAGCCCGGAAGGCTGGAATGCACAATACAAAAAAATTATCCAATTCCCGGAATCTGATGGCCCCTGGGCAAAAATCATCATGGTGCAAACGCTTAAATGTGATTCAACAACCAAAGGTGATAACTATCCATGCGGCGAATGGGATTATATCTGGAATATATTTGTGAACGTTCCGAAAGGAGATACAGTTGAAACATTCAGCATGGGAAGTTTTGTGACCCCCTACGGAAAGAGGCTTTGGCTCGGTGGGGAAGCTGGATGGGAATGGACATATGACATAACGGACTATGCTCCTGTCCTGAGGGGAGAACGGGAAATTATTGTAGGCAATAATCAGGAATTGCTGGACCTGAAATTTCTATTCATTAAAGGTGCACCAACCCGGAATATTTTGAGAGTAGAAAATATTTATCCCTACGGAAATCACAAATACGGGGATTTGGCGGATGATATTGTTTTACAAGAGATAAAACTTCAGCTTCTACCTGAAGCTCGTGGTTATAAACTAAAGGCAGTAATCTCCGGACATGGACATGCAGGCCCGCGTAATTGCTGCGAATGGGACAGTAAAACACATACCTATTATATGAATGGGTGGGAACTATTCCGCTGGAATGTCTGGAAAGACTGCGGGAACAACCCGATCTATCCCCAGGGCGGTACCTGGCCCTTTGATCGTGCCGGATGGTGCCCTGGTACCAAAGTGGATGAATATGAATATGAGCTCACCCCCTTCGTTAAACCTGGTGATACAATTTCCATAGATTATGAAATCGAACCCTACCTAGATAGTGGTGAAAAAGAAGGTGAGTTCAGGATTTCCCATCAGCTGTTCTCATATGGTTCGCCAAATTTTATGAACGACGCAGAAATTATAGACATCATTGCTCCCAGCTCAAAAGACGCATTCAGCCGTTTCAACCCAACCCTGTCCAACCCAAAAATCATCATAAAAAATGCCGGGGCCTATGACTTGAAACAGGTGGAGATTCATTATGGCCTTAAACACAGGAGAAAATCAGTCTATCTCTGGTCTGGGCATCTGAAATTTCTGGAAGAAGAAAAGGTTTTTCTCCCAATCCCGAACTGGCACGGGTTAAGAAAAACTCAAACTTTTGAAGTGAAAATAAAAAAGACCAATGGAGTAAAAGACGAAAATCCCCTGAACAATATTTTAACATCCACGGTTCCCTTGCCTGAGATTTTTCCGGAAGAATTTATCCTGAAGATCAAAACAAACAATAGAGACAGGGCTCGGGAAAACTCCTTCACCATTTCCGGTAACAATGGCACTGTTTATTACAGTGGCGGATTCTTCAAGGACAGCACAGAATATAATTTCCCTGTTGAGCTAAAAAGAGGTTTTTATGAATTTCTTTTTAAAGATGACATGGAAGACGGCATCTCAATACACTGGTGGAACAGAAACAGCACACCAGAGAAAATTGGAATCAGCGGGGAATTGAAATTCTTAAAACGGGACGGAGAAATTCTCCATGAATTCAAACCAGATTTTGGACAGGAGTTAAAATTTGGTTTTATCGTGGGGCCTATTCCTTAAATGAAAAATGTTATCATCTCTCCAGTTCCTTTTTCCGTATAAATCATCCTACGTTTATTCTAGCAGGTGTTTGTAAATTTCAATTTACTTAGATATAATTCAATTATCGGATTAATATTTGCTCTTTTAACCATCTCAAATCTAACAGGAGAAGAAATGAGCGAAGTAACTGATGAACAAAAAATGCATCACTATATGGGTATTGAAATGAATATCCAGACCTGGAATCTATTGCGGAAAGAAGATAGAAATGAACAAGATGATGCACGTATGGTGAACTTTGCTCAGGCATCATTATATCACTGGAGGAAATCTCATAAATATGAACCTGTAAATGAACAAAGAGGACAGTGGATGTTGTCACACGTATATGCTGTTATAGGTAAAGGTAAAGAAGCTTTATCTTATGCTCAAGAGACAGCCAGGCTAACAAAGGAGCAAGATTTAAAGGACTTTGACCTAGCATATTCTTATGAAGCATTAGCACGTGCAAACGCTGCTGCTGGAAATAAAAAAGAATATGCAAAATGGTTAGAAAAAGCACAAAAATCTGGTGATCTTATCTCAGATGAAGAGGATAAAAAGTATTTTATTTCAGATTTAGAGAGTGCGCCTTGGTTTGGATGCAACTAACTAAAACAGCACTCTCCAGCTCCTCTTTTCATACCCGATTAGCATAAATAAAACCACAAATAATTTTTAATTCAAAACACCGCTTACCAACGACGTGTGATTCTCTTTCATTGTCACTTGCTGGATTGTATTTATAAGGTTGGTTCCCCCCTCTGCTTGAACCTTGATATAATTATCTGCGTGCCCCACAATCTTTCCGTTTTTCATGTTTTCAAATAAAACCGGACGGTTTTTGTTGATGAATTGATCATAGAAATATCTTCGCTTTTTGTCTGATAAAATATGGAGCATCTTACTTCGCTCGGCCCTCGTCTCTTTGGAAACTCTTTCGCCCATTTCAACTGCACCTGTATTGGGGCGTACGGAATAAGTAAACACATGGAGGTAGGAAATATCCATCCCATTCAAGAAATTGTACGTTTCAAGAAAATCACCTTCCGTTTCTCCAGGAAAGCCCACAATCACATCTGCACCAATGCATACATCAGGAATATCCGATTTAATTTTTTTAACACGATCTTCATAATACTCCCGTTCATACCGTCGTTTCATTTTCTTTAAAATCTTATTAGAGCCGGATTGTAAAGGCACGTGAAAATGGGGCATGAATTTTTCAGATTGAGCACAGAATTCGATGATTTGATCTGTCAATAAATTCGGTTCGATAGATGAAATTCGAATTCTGTCTATTCCTTCTAATGTGTCTAATTGCTGGATAAGATCATAAAAAGTCTCTTTGCTCCCTTTTCCAAATTCTCCAATATTCACGCCTGTAAGTACAATCTCCTTCGCGTTTGTCTCGGCGACTTCGCGTGCCTTTTTTATAGTATTTGCGATGGAATCACTTCTGTTTTCACCTCGAGCTAAAGGAACTGTGCAGAATGAACAGGAATAATCACAGCCGTCCTGAATTTTTAAAAATGATCGCGTTCGCTCTTCAGATGAATATGAAGGCGTAAATGCATGAACATGATCAATATCAGAATGAATTACCTTTGTCAATCCATTGGTTTCCTGAGAAGACAGGTGATTTAATACATTAAATTTTTCTTCCGACCCCAGTACAAGGTCAACACCTTCAATATTAGCAATGTCTTTGGGTTTCAACTGTGCATAACAGCCGATTATAGCCAGGGAAGAGTTGGGATTTTTTCGCTTGGCCTGTCGAATTAATTTTCTTGCTTCCTTGTCAGCATTTTCCGTAACCGAACATGTATTCAAGACATATATATCTGCTTTATTTTTGTAATCCACTTTTTCAAATCCGTGATCAGTAAAATCACGGGAAATTGTAGCGGTTTCAGAGAAGTTTAGCTTACATCCTAGCGTATGAAAGGCAATCCGTTTACACCGTGTTCCCATAATTATAAATTCAAATTCATTTGATTCGTTCTACGAAAGAGATGAAAGGCATCCATCCGTGGTTCTCCACAGCCGATCAATATCACTTTTATTGTACGATGCTGCTGAGCTTTTTTCTTGTTTACATTTCACAAAATACTTCCCACTAACACCTTTTACCATTGGAGAAGTTGCCAGAAATACGCTGGTTGCTGCTCCTTTTTTAATTGAAATAGCACCAATCTTTTTTGCCAGATTCAGCCCTATTCCTATCATCCCAGTATTATTATCTCCAAAACGTGTTCTTACAAAGCCGGGGTGCAGGGCGTTTGCTGTAATTGGTGTATCCTTCAGCAATTCTGCTAATTTATATGTAAACATGATGTTCATAAGCTTTGATCGCTTATAAGCCGCCCAGCCAGAATAATCGTTTTTCCCCTGCAGATCATCAAAATCAAGGGTAGCTCCAATATGTGTTCCTGATGCTACATTAATGATACGAGGGTTTTTACCTTTCTTTATTAAGTCCAAAAGAAGTTTGGTTAGTAAAAAATAATTTAGATGGTTCAAGGCAAATGTTTTTTCAAAGCCCTCATCAGTTTCCTCTCTTTGTGCAAAAAAGGCACCGGCATTGTTTATTAACACATCCAGTTTATCATAGCGGGAATAAATCCTTTCCACTAAATACCGTATCGCTTTCATATTTGATAGGTCTGCTGTCAATATTTCAATCTGATTATTCCCTGTTTTTGCTATGAGTTTTTTTCGAACCTTCTCTCCTTTTTCCGGATTACGGCCAACGAGAATTAATTGTGCATTCTGTTTACCAAGACATCTTGCTGTTTCCTTCCCAATGCCGTCCGTGGCGCCGGTAATAAGACATATCTTGTCTTTCATCAATATCGGATTATATAACTCTCGTTAGCTTGTAACATTTTTATTAACTAAAAATAATTTTGGAGGGGTTTCACATACACTCCTTTTTCCGAACGAATCGCACGAACCGCTGCTTCTGCACCAGACAACGTTGTAATCGCCATAATTCCCTTTTGGATACATGCTTGACCTATAGACTCTTCATCATATCTTGCTTGTTTCCCCATTGGCGTATTAATCACCAATTGAATTTCTCCGTTTTTGATACCATCCACTGCATTGGGACGTCCTTCTCCCACTTTAAAAATGGATTCAACTGGGATTCCATTTCTCTTGATTTCTTTAGCCGTTCCTGAGGTTGCCACAAGTTTGAACCCAATTTCGGACAAATCCCGTGCCAGAGTAATCGCATCCATTTTATCCACATCATTAACAGAAATGAACACCGTTCCTGAATCATAAATTATATTCCCAGCACTAATTGATGCTCGTCTAAACGATTGACCAAAAGTATCAGAAATCCCCATTACTTCCCCGGTTGATTTCATTTCCGGGCTTAAGAAAATGGATTCAGAAGGAAATTTATTAAAAGGCAAGACAGCTTCTTTCACAGCAATATGATTGATTTCGTCCCACTGTTTAATCTCCATGTCTTTTAGTTTTATTCCTGTAGCTAGTTTTGCTGCAATTCTTGCTAATGGTACGTTGGTCGCTTTGCTCACAAAAGGAACGGTTCTACTGGCCCGTGGATTGACTTCCAGTACATAAACCTGACCGTTTTTATAAGCGAACTGCAAATTAATAAGTCCCACTACACTTAATTCTAAAGCAAGAATCCTGGTCGTGAGAATGATCTCGTCCATGGCATCGGTTGTGATCCGATATGGCGGCAGCACGCAGGCGGAGTCGCCGGAATGAATCCCGGCTTCTTCAATGTGCTGCATAATACCACCAATGTGAACCGCCACTCCATCACAAAGTGCATCCACGTCAAACTCAAAAGCATCTTCCAGAAACTCATCAATCAGGATCGGGTGGCCTTCTGTCACATCTGCTGAACGGGCGATATAATCAATCAATTGTTCCTTGGAATAGACGATCTCCATCGCTCGGCCACCCAACACATAACTGGGTCGTGCTAACACCGGGAAACCGATCTCTTCGGCTACTGCAACCACTTCATCCAGCGTTCTTCCTGTTCCGTATTGCGGACATACTACATCCAGTTTTTTTAGGACTTTTCCAAACTTTTCCCTGTCTTCTGCCAAGTCAATGCTATGCGGGGATGTACCAATGATAGGAGCTCCTGCGTCTGCCAGTGCATTGGCAATTTTAAGCGGTGTCTGTCCACCGAATTGAACTAAAATACCGTCAGGCTTTTCAAATTCAACAATGTTCAATACATCTTCAAGCGTCACCGGCTCAAAATACAGGCGGTCAACAAGATCAAAATCGGTACTGACGGTTTCAGGGTTGCAATTCACCATGATTGTTTTAAATCCCACATCTTTCAAACCAAATACCGCCTGGACACAGCAGTAGTCAAATTCGATCCCCTGGCCAATGCGGTTTGGACCTCCGCCCAATATCATGACCTTCTTCCCTTCTAATGGAGTAATTTCATTTTCTTCATCATAGGTGGAGTAACAATAGGGCGTCTTGGCTTCAAACTCTGCGGCACAGGTATCCACCACCTTATAAGCGGGAAAAACCTTTTCTGCTTTGCGCTGTTTACGGATATTACCTTCTGTTTTTCCTGTCATGCGCCCGATTTGTTTATCAGAAAACCCATCATGTTTTAATTGTCGCATGGAGCTGCCACCATTTGATACAATAATCTGTTTGATCTGGTCTAAAAACCAAGGGTCAATTTTTGTAACATTAAATATATCTTCAACAGACTGCCCTTCCAAGAATGCCTGGCGGACTTTCAGTAAACGAAATGCTGTGCCGTATCGCAACGTGGACATATCCAGTGACCGGGCACGGCTCACATCCGGATCTCCTTCTGCCGGTGGTTTTGGTTCCAATCCATCTAACCCAACTTCCAGGGACCGAAATGCTTTTTGCAACGATTCCCTAAATGTTCGCCCAATGGACATGACTTCACCAACACTCTGCATCTGCACGCCCAAGTGTCCGGTGGCTGATGGAAATTTTTCAAAATCAAAACGGGGCACCTTTGTCACGATATAATCAATGGTAGGTTCAAATGCAGCCAGTGTTTTCCCTGTGATGTCATTTGGTAATTCATCAAGAGTATAACCCACAGCCAGTTTAGCAGCTACTTTGGCGATTGGAAATCCTGTGGCTTTGCTGGCCAAAGCAGATGAACGACTTACCCTCGGGTTCATCTCGATGATGACCATACGACCATCATCAGGATTAACAGCAAACTGGACATTGGATCCCCCCGTTTCCACACCGATGGTCCGGAGGCACTGCAGGGCCCAGTTGCGCATCTGCTGGTATTCCTTATCTGTGAGTGTCATGGCTGGTGCCACTGTTACTGAATCGCCGGTATGTATGCCCATGGGATCAATATTTTCGATGGAACAAATGATAATAGCATTGTCCGATTTATCCCGGATGACTTCCAATTCGAACTCTTTCCAACCCAGAAGAGATTCTTCTATCAGCACTTCAGTAATTGGACTGGCGTGAAGCCCATTCTCCAGTAATTCACGAAACTCTTCGCTATTGTATGCCACCGATCCACCGGTACCTCCCAGCGTAAAAGAGGGACGGATGATGACAGGAAACTCTATGGTTTCCAAAAGTAATTTTGCTTCTTTCCAGGAATGGACAAATCCGCCCTTTGCAGTATTAATGCCTGCAGCATCCATCACTTCCTTAAATCGTTCACGATCCTCAGCTTTTTCGATCGCCTCCACCTGGGCACCTATAAGCTGAACACCATATTTCTCAAGAATCCCCTGTCTGTGCAGATCCATGCACAGATTTAGGGCTGTTTGTCCACCTACCGTTGGCAGGATAGCATCCGGTTTTTCTTTATCAATAATGGCAGTTACATATTCTGGAGTAATTGGTTCAATATAGGTAGCATCTGATAATTCTGGATCCGTCATAATGGTCGCCGGATTTGAATTGATCAGAATCACGCGATATCCCTCTTCTTTTAAAGCACGCGTGGCCTGAGTACCGGAATAGTCAAACTCGCAAGCCTGGCCAATCACAATGGGCCCAGCACCAATGATTAAAATGGATTCTATATCAGTTCTTTTTGGCATCCATCAAATCTACGAATTGCTTAAATAAATAGCGACTGTCATGGGGGCCTGGACTAGATTCAGGATGATACTGAACAGAAAACGCCGGAACATCCTTACAACGAATCCCTTCCGACGTATTGTCGTTTAAGTTTACGTGGGTTGGAATTACATTTTGTGGGAGTGTGTCTATATCAACGGCAAACCCATGGTTTTGGCTGGTAATCTCCACTGTCCCATTCTCAAGATTTTTTACCGGATGATTAATGCCGCGGTGGCCAAACTTGAGTTTGAATGTTTTTGCTCCTAGTGCAAGCGCTAAAATTTGATGCCCAAGACAAATCCCGAAAATGGGCTTTTTGTCCAGCAGTTTTTTAACCGCTTCAATCCCATAACTTACTGCTGCAGGATCACCCGGACCGTTTGAAAGAAATATACCATCGGGGTTGAATTCTAAAATTTCGCCGGCAGAAGTTTGTGCGGGGAAAATAGTTATATCACAGCTATGACTTTCAAGCTGGCGCAGTATATTATGCTTAATACCGTAGTCAATGGCAGCAACTTTGAATTTTGTTTCGCTGCCTTTAGACCAACCATAGCATTTTGCAGTTGTGACTTCTTTCGCCAGGTCTAGTCCTCTCATATTTGGAGCTTTGGTTAATCGCTTTTTCAGTGAATCTATATCAATATCAACTGTAGATATGATTCCGTTCATAGCTCCTTGATCACGAATGTGCCGGGTGAGGGCCCGCGTATCAACACCCTGAATTCCAACTATATTTTGTTCTTTTAGGTAGTTATCTATGCATTGTGTTGATCGCCAGTTAGATGGAATATTTGTGCCTTCTTTAACCACAAATCCTGCAACCTGAATTTTATCGGATTCAATATCATCCGGATTCACGCCGTAATTTCCAATGTGCGGGGCCGTCATGGTCACAATTTGCCGGCAGTAGGATGGATCCGTGAGAATTTCCTGATATCCAGTCATCCCTGTATTGAAGCAAACTTCACCAACGGTTTCGCCCTCAGCACCGAAGGGTTTTCCTGTAAAAAACCGTCTATCTTCTAATAACAAGATCGCTTTCTCCACTATTTTGTATCTTTCTTATAAGTCATAAAAACTGACAAGTATCAAAGATAAAGAGTGTGTCAGACATATACAAATTTCTTAACTCACTCTTATTAAAAAATATCTTCAATTATTTATCAAATTAACAGCCGTCATTTTGGGAGGTATATCCAAATCCAGCAAATACAATAGAGAAGGACCAATGTCCGAAAGCTTTCCTCTTTTTACCATTGATTTTCCCGGAGAATCTTCAGCAATATAAATACATTCAACAGGTACTGTGGAATGACTTGTCCGGGCTTGCCCTGTATCATAATTAATCATTTGATCGCAATTCCCATGATCGGCTGTAATAAGTATTTGTCCATTTAACTCTAAAACACGGTCAACAATTTTTCCAGCACATTCATCCAAAATCTCCACTGCTTTGACTGCAGAATCAAAATTCCCAGTGTGACCAACCATATCCCCATTCGCAAAATTAACTAAAATGAATTGATAAGGATTTGACTGAGTCAACTCCATAAATTTATCTACAATATTATATGCTTCCATTTCCGGATGGTCTGCGAACGTAGCCGGGTCAAATCTACCGGAAACTTCCACCTGATCTTCATTTGAAAACGGTGTCGTAGATTTTCCATTGAAAAAACTGGTTACGTGACGAAATTTCTGAGTTTCTGCTAAACGAAGTTGACGAAAACCAGCTTCAGAAATAATCTGTCCTACTAACTCATCTAACTGTACATGTCCATCATTAAAACTGCCAAGAATATAAGGTTTAAATTCATCATAATAACGGGTAAGACCAGCAAAACATATATCTGGAATCCTCGGCAAGGCCCCGGGATATTCTATGTCTGTGAAAGCCCTGGAAAGCTGAATTGCCCGGTCTTGACGGTAGTTTGTATGGAGAATGCTGTCTCCATCTTCAACGCCGGAATAACCGTTTGTCACATGAGGAAGAATATATTCATCAAACATGTCTGCCCCTGATGGTGTTTTGTCATGTTCGTATGATGTTTTAATTGCAAACTCCGGATCGGCTGTTTGAATTCCCAGACCCTCCACAATACAACGAAACGCCTGATCTGTCAGCTTCCAGTTTTTTGCACGATCCATACCATAATACCGTCCCATAAACGTGCCAATTTCACACCCACCAGCTGTTTCCATTTCCCGGCGAAGGGCAGTAAAGTACCCCAGGGTGCTCCAGGGAGGAGTGTCTCTTCCATCCAAAAAAGGGTGGATTATGATTCTTCCCTCTGGATATTCACTTCTGGCACGGTGCATGAATTTGAAGAGATGATCCTGATGGGAATGAACGCCTTCATCCTGAAGCAAGCCCATAAAATGGAGTTGGGACTGATTGGATCTCCAGTTTTCTATGAGATGGTCCCACACAGGAGATTTAAACAAACTACCATCTACTAACTGATCATTAATCCGCTTCAATTCCTGAATAATGATTCTCCCTGCGCCCATGCTCAGGTGTCCAACTTCGCTGGAGCCCTGAAATCCCGGCGGAAGCCCCACCGCTTCTCCGGAAGCATCCAATAATGTCCATGGATATTGTTCTTTATAGGCATCCAGATTAGGAGTATGAGCTGCCAGAACTGCATTGCCTTTGGGGTTTTCATTATGCCCCACTCCATCAAGAACAATCAGGATTACGGGTTCCATGGACAGTTTCTATGCCGCACACTCATTTTGGAATTCTGCCTGTTTACAAAAAAACAGCATGGATAAAGTTCCGACAGAACCCAAGTGTGTAGAAAGAATAAATTTTAAAATATCTTGATTTTAATATAGAAAACAATTAAAATACTTACGACTAACTTACGAGTATTTAGTGCAAAAACCCCTATCTACAAAACAGCAGCAATTTTTGGATCTTATTCAGCGGCACGCTCTAACATACGGCCAGTCGCCTTCTTATGCAGAAATCATGAGTGCCCTGAGGTTTTCTTCTTTGGGAACGGTGAACTGGTATGTTAAAACACTAATAAAAAACGGTCATTTAAACCGTACCGGAGGCCCAAACAGCAAGCGGGCGTTAACCCTTACAGAAAAACATCCTGCGTCTGCCCGGTTGCCGCTTTTAGGATTCATTGCCGCCGGCACTCCCATTGAAGCCTTGGAAAATGCGGAATCTGTAGAAGTACCAGCTCCTCTGGTTCATCCGGACAATTTCGTCCTAAAAATTAAGGGTAACTCTATGATTGATGACCACATTGAAGACGGAGACTATATTATTGTACGCAAAACTCAATCAGCAGAACCGGGGCAGTCCATTGTTGCGCTGATCAATGGAGAAGCCACGTTGAAACGCTATTATCCTCAAAATCACAAAATAGAACTCCACCCGCGTAATCCGGACTACCCCATCATCCATATAAATGAAACAGATGATTTTCAAATCAATGGTATAGTATTGTACTCTTTTCGGGAATATTAATGACCAGCCAAAAAAATACTAATTCGAAATATAAAACAATGACCCAATTGTTTGATTCCCGTAAAATTTATGATGATAAAATCCTGCTGCCAGAGGACGAAGCTCATCACTGTTTAAGAGTGCTGAGAAAACAATCCGGCGATACAATTAGGGTGGTGGATGGAAAGGGAAACTACTATAAAACTCTCATCGAAACGGAAGATCTACATGACTGTCAGCTAAAAACCATAGACTGCAGAGAAAAAATCGGGTATAAAAATCATTATATTCATATTGCCATGCCCCCCCCCGAAGAACCACAGCCGGGTGGAATGGTTTGTAGAAAAAGCAGTAGAAATTGGTGCCCAGGAAATCAGTTTTATCCTTACTGAAAACTCCAAACGGAGAAATATCAGGATAAGACGAACACAAAAAAGGGCTATTTCCTCTATGAAACAGTCACTAAAAGCCTATCTGCCCGCGATTAACGAGATGGTTTCCATAATAGATTTTTTAACCAATTGTACGAATAAAGAAAGATATATCGGACATCTGGACAGTACAAACAAAAATCTCCTTTTTCACGAAACAATTCCAAAAAGTAACTATTGTGTATTAATTGGGCCTGAGGGCGGTTATTCATCTGATGAGGTAAAAGAAGCTCAAAAATATGAATTTCAATCCATATCACTGGGAGATAGCCGGCTTAGAACTGAGACTGCCGGTATAGCTGCCTGTCATATATTAAACATTATAAACGCAGAATGAACGTCCGTTTTGCCGGAAGATCATCATGGTTTAAACCGTAAGAATATTTTTTTGGCTTTTACTCAATAATAGAAGGAATGCCAACCTATCGTTCATCTTTCCAAAATTGCTGATATAGTGCACCACGAAAGTCATTATACATATCCCAACCACCATTAGGCGTATGATGAACCTGGGTCATTATTACACCTACAAACTCCCGCTCTGAATCGATCCAAAACTGGGTACCTTCATAGCCGCCACCCTGCCAAAGACCTTCCTCACCCCATCCTCTTTTTCTTAACGTATCTCCCGTGACCCAAAGATTATATCCATTATAACCCCAGGGGCTATTAATTTGTGTATGTGGGGAAACAATTTCATCAATGGTGTTTTCATCCAGAAACCGTTTATCATTTAACTTTCCATTGTGTAGGAAGATTCTTAAAAAATCGGCATAACCATCGGCAGTTGCAACCATACCTTCCCCTCCTAAGTATAACTGATTGTCCGGGCTATAAAAAGGTAAATCGGGGCCGAATATATCCAGCTCTCCTGTTTGTGCAATTCGTAATATTGAATCAATGCCAGTGAAATAAGGAAGTAACGTTTCCCCTTTAGAAAGATTATATTTCAATCCTTGGATATTTAAACGATTAAATAATTTCGTTTCAACTAAATTTTTGAGACTTAATCCTGTAGCTCGTTCTGCAGCCATACCAAGAATGGTTGTGTTTGTACCATAATAATATTTTGATCCCGGATGTAAAAGAAGAGGAACTGTTGCAAGACGATTTATTAAATCATCAGAGTCTGATGCGTGGGGTAAATTTTTTGATACAAGAATTGAGTCAATGCAATCTATTCCGGTTGTTGCATAATAAAATCCAGCTTGATGATTTATTAAGTGTCGAAGGGTCATGATAGAGTCAGGTTTAACCAGTGTATACTTGCAACCAATATTTTTATTTTGAATCTGACCAAGGGGAATCCCGTTCTCATTAACAGCAACTTGAAGACTATCAAACTCCGGAACATATTTTGTTACAGGTTCATCAAGATGTAGATATCCGTCTTCAACCAAATCCATAACGATGGTTATAGTGATAATCTTGCTCATGGACCAAATCCTGATCCAAGTTTGTTTATCAATAACTTTTTTCGGAATTAAATTTCTGTTGATTCGACAATGTTCATAGATAGCGCGTCCATTTTTATCTTCAAGCCGTACAAATAAAAACGGAAAATATCCTTCATCAACATATTGATTTAAAATCGTATCCAACTGGTGTTTGTTTTGAATATTAATTAATGTATTCTGGGTTGAATTACAACTCGGACTGATAATTAAACAACAAAGCATGAGAGAATTAATAGCAATCCCTGTTATCCTATTGAAGAGATTAAATCTCATATTTATTCAGAAACACCTTTGTACTGGAACCAATCAAAATCTGCATAATTGGTTGATGTTGAATTGTTTGATGAACCATAAAGACCAATGTAGACTCCTGTATAGGTCCACCCCGAAGATTCTGGGCTAAGCTTAGAGCCATCTGCATTATTAAAAAGTGAAACCCACTTTTTTCCATCTTGTGAATAAGAAAAATCATAATCTAAATAATCAGCGGAAATATTCCAAAACACAGTATTTTTTTTGTATGAATGACTCGCAAGCAGGGAATCAATTCCATGGAAAAAATGGTGAAGCTGTATTTTCCCATCCATTAAAGACATAACATAGGCTGAACGATCATTTTGTATTACGGTCATTCCAGCCTCTTCATTACCAGCTGGATTGAATTCCATCTTTGATTTTGCTTCCATTTGGAAATGTCTTTGTCTAATTCCTACAAATGAATATTGGCTCTGCTCTGCTATAAACCCCTCTTTTAAATAAATTCTAAGAAACCCTTTCTTTTTATTAAAACTATGAAAAGTTGCCGTAGGTGTTCTGCGAAAATTCCATTCAAAGCTTAGTTTAGTCTCGTCAAAATTATCATAAAATTCATTTATTTTCAACTGTCTTGTCCCTGGGAATGGAACAGGGTACTTAAACTCAACTTTCCCGGCTTTTGGGCTACATACCGGCCAAGCTATTTTTTCATCTTTCCACCAATAAGGTTCGGTTTCCCAGATTACGGGAATTAAAAAAGTTTCACGTCCAAGATTTTTATATTTCTTTTCAATGGGGCGAAACCCTAATGCAACCATATACCAATCATTTTCTTTTGTTTGAACTAAATCACCATGACCGACCGCAATAATCGGATGATCCAAACTTAAATGTCGATGAGTTAATATTGGATTTCTCGCATTTGCAATATAAGGTCCGGTAATTATTTTACTCACAGCAATTGTCACAGCATGGTTATGCAATGTCCCTCCTTCCGAAATCATGAGATAGTAATAATCTCCATACTTATAAATATGTGGTCCTTCTGCCCATGTGCCATTGCTAAATCCTCTTGTTAAATAGTACTTTTTTCCCATTAACTGCATTTTGTTCAGATCTAGCTCTTGCATCCATATTTCTGATTGTCCATCAAATTCCGGATCAGGCGGGACACTTGAACCCGTGTACCATACTTTTTTATCATCATCAAAAAACAGAGAGGGGTCAATCCCAGGGGCATCTTTTAATATATAAGCCTTTGACCATGGACCCTTAGGATCTTCTGCGGTTATAATAAAATTTATCATTTCCCCGTTTAGATTATTTGTTGTGGTGATATAAAATAATCCTTCATGGTAGCGAATGGTAGGAGCATGAATTCCTGCACTGGAATTAATGGAATCCATATTTACATTTTGATTTACGGAATAAAGTGCGTTGGCAATTAACTCCCAATTCACCAAATCCCTACTGTGATAGATTGGAATTCCAGGAAAATATTCAAAAGTTGAATTAATTAAATAGTAATCATCCCCAACACGGCAAATACTCGGGTCTGGAGCAAAACCAGAGATTATAGGATTACGATAGGTCTCGGCTTCCTTTTTCATTCCTGAATTACAAGAAATAAATAATAATACTGTAACAATATACCATTGTACCCTCAACAATCTAATCATTTGGCACATCAGTAAACATCTTCCTCCCGCGGTTTGTTATGTTTTTTGTAAAACAATATTAGATTTTCTAAAAAAGACTTTGATATAGAAAAAAAATTCCATAAAAAATTTATCCCAAATTATATTGATAACTATGGATAAATCTATACAATACTATTTTTTGATTATTAAAGATAATTTTTTTCCCAGAGTTGATGTGTTTTTCTTTTAAGTCCAGGAAAAAAGTACAGAATGCATTCCATGATTCGAAATAGATTTTATTGTCATTTCCTCCCCTATTTTTTTTGTAAATGTTCAGGTACTATACTCAGGTCACATCAGTGCTTCCGTACTTAAATATATAAACACTTAAAAATGAGTACTCCAATAAAACGCGTTGCGTTTCATACACTGAGATATAAACTGAACTTTTCAGAATCAGTCACCATTTTCCGTGATTTTATTCGTTAAGGGTTTAAACAAGTAGATAACCAAAACGAAGCATCTATTTATGAATGTGTTATGGTTCCAGATGTCTTTACTCAGTGCGGCAACTTTTTGAATGGGGAAAACTACTCGCTATCTACGGAAAGGTAGAAAAAGCTTTTGGATTTTAGGTCATTAACATAGGCAACATTCAGAAGGTGGCTGGAAAAATTAATTTATATTAATAACATAAATACATTATATTTTAAGTAATTATTTCAATTATACTTAAATATATATTGTATAATTGTATTAATTCCTAATATATTATCATAGTTAATTGTTGGTTATAAATAATCAATAGTCTAAACCTAATAACCCATAAAGTAAAAAGGAGGCACGTAAATGAAAGGTTTTGCCGTTTCAATTATATATTCAGTATTGATATTGTCCACATTGTACGGGAATACAACTATAGGAACAGATGTGGTTAGCCGGAATGTGTGGAGGGGAACTGATTTTGGGAATGCTGCAGCGCTTCAACCTTATATAGAATTTAAAAAAGGGAAATTCACTTTAGGCGCATGGAGCTCCTGGGCGGTTAATAGCGGCAGTGCCAATGAAAATGATATTTATATATCTGCAGACCTGGGCTCATTTTCTTTAACAGTGACCGATTATTTTTTCCCAGCTTATGCTGGTGAAGATAATATTTTTGATTATTCAGAAAAAACGGGCTCTCACTTTGTTGAAATCAGCTTAGGCTCAAATCTAGGGCCTGTTAGCATTACTGGGGGATATTTTTTAATCGACCCTGATAAATCCATTTACCTAGAAGCAAGCTACGGTCCATTTTTATTTGGCGCCGGAAACGGGATGCATACCATAGAGGGTGAAGAAGAAAAAGATTCATTCCAGATAGTGAATATTGGCCTTACCACCAGCAGGGATAAATTTTCTGCATCATACATCATAAATCCAGATCAGGAAACATCATTCCTTGTATTTGGTGTCAACTTTTAATTGGAGATTAGAGCATGAAAAATAAAAACATATTCTTGGTGGTATTCTTGCTGGGCGGGTCTTCCCTGCTTGCTAACGGCGAACCTACAGCTGCAGATGCCATCTTTACCATAAATAATACCTGGATGCTAGTGGCGGCGTTTTTGGTGTTTATCATGCATTTGGGTTTTGCAACCCTGGAGTCTGGTCTTACCCAGGCAAAGAACACAGTTAATATCCTATTCAAGAATGTGAGTATTATTGCTATCGGGATATTGACTTATGCTCTTTGCGGCTTTAACCTCATGTACCCAGGGGATTTCAACGGATTTTTTGGATTTTCCGGTTTAGGGATCAGTACAGGCGCAGAGGGCTTAACTCCTGCATATAACCCCGGATATACCTATTGGACAGACTTTATCTTTCAAGCTATGTTTGCTGCTACGGCAGCGACGATTGTATCGGGAGCAGTTGCCGAAAGAATCAAACTTAGTAGCTTTTTAGTGTTCTCCACAATTTATGTCGCCCTTGTCTATCCGATTGTAGGTTCTTGGACCTGGGGAGGGGGCTGGCTAGCTGATAAAAACTTCCATGATTTTGCAGGCTCAACACTGGTCCACAGTGTCGGTGGATGGGCAGCACTGGTCGGAGCTTATACACTGGGACCGCGCTTGGGAAAATATTCCAAGAATGGTGAGATTAAACCTATTATGGGCCATAATATGCCTCTTGCAACTATAGGAGTGTTTTTATTGTGGTTTGGCTGGTATGGGTTTAACGGAGGATCGGTGCTTTCAGCAGACCCTGGTGCTGTTTCCTTCGTGTTTGTTACCACTACTTTAGCTGCTGCCGCAGGTGTGATTGGTGCCATGGGGACATCTTGGATTATTTCAAAGAAGCCTGATCTATCCATGATACTTAACGGCTCGTTGGCCGGTTTAGTTGGAATTACAGCCGGGGCAGATTGCATCAGCCCTATGTATTCAGTTGTTGTCGGTTTGATAGCAGGAGTTATTGTTGTTCTTGCTGTCATACAGCTGGATAAAATGAAGATCGATGATCCTGTGGGCGCTATTTCGGTTCATTTGGCTTGCGGTATCTGGGGTACGTTAGCTGTTGGCATTTTTAGCCCTGATTACCAGCTGGGCATCCAAGCGATAGGTGTTGGAGCTTATGCTCTGTTCTGTTTTGTCAGTGCAAATATCATTTTTCAGGTTGTAAAACTTGCCCTGGGATTACGGGTATCAGAGGAAGAAGAAATACTTGGTTTAGACATTGGTGAGCATGATATGGAATCATATGCTGGCTTTCAGATTTTTACCGTAGAATAAAGAAATTAAAGGAGTAAAATTATGAAATTGATTATAGCAATTATCCAGCCGGAGGAGCTTCCTTATATTAAAGAGGAGCTCTTGAAAAGGGAAATCTACAAGTTCACGGTTACCAATGCCAAGGGGCAGGGGAAAGAGTTCCCAGTCCAGGAAGTATATCGTGGTATTTCTCATGAAATTACCCTATTGAAAAAAGTCAGATTGGAAATTGCGGTAAACGATGAATTCGTAGAGCCTGCGGTCGAGGCAATAACAAAAGTAGCTAAAAAAGACGGTGATAAAGGTCGGGGGAAAATCTTTATCTTGCCCATTGAAGAGTGTGTTCGTATACGGACAGGTGAAACGGGTTCGGTGGCAATTGGATAAAAAAATTCCCTAAAATATTAACCATTTGTCAGTAAGCCTGACGCGTTTTAGTTTTTCACCTGTGTTACTAAAACTATTCATCTTTCCTAATCTGCTACAATCTGAATTCAACTACCAGAGGTAGATAATGTGCGGCCGTAAAACACTCACCAAAGGAAAAATTGAGATTATAGAAGAGCTGTTTGTGGATGAATGGGAAAACGATTTTGACTGGGAGCCCAGTTATAATATTGCGCCAACACAGATGTCGCCGGTCCTTCTGAACGATGGAAAACGGAAGGTCAAGCCTATGTGCTGGGGGCTGGTGCCCTCGTGGGCAAAGGATAAAACCATTGGTGCTAAAATGATCAATGCCCGGTCAGAAACGCTAGGAGAAAAGCCTTCCTTTCAGTCGCTGATTTATCAGAAAAGGTGTATAGTCATTAGCGATGGATATTTCGAGTGGAAACGGGAGGGTAGGAAAAAAATCCCCTACTACATCCGCGACCCTAACAGCAAGCTCCTGCCAATGGCCGGATTGTGGGATGAATGGGTTGACAAACAAGAGAAAAGGTGGCTTACTTATACTGTGATTACTACCGATCCATCCAATCAAATAAACCATATTCATAATCGAATGCCGGCAATCCTAGACAAACTAGAAATGGACTTATGGATAAATTTTGACTGCCCGCCTAACGAAGCATTGACATGTCTCAAGCCTTATGAGAAGCTCCTGGAATTGTATCCGGTATCAACATTTGTAAATTCACCTGCCAACAATTCAAAACAATGCATCTTGCCAATTGAAAATCTTAATACTTTAACTATGTTCTAAAATATTAATTTTCTGGTAAAGTAATAAAAATTGTAGTAATATTTACCAAATAGCGCTGATTAAGCAACGTTTTAACAGCGACTGAAAATAAAATTAAAAGAACAAAGAAGGACTTGATCCATGGGACAGGTACCTGAAAACAAAACAAAATATCCCTACCTTATTGTAGGAAATGGGAATCTGGCTTCTCATTTCCATCATTATTTCAATCTTCTTGGAATACCCCATCATCACTGGTGGCGCCAATCCTCTGGCCCTTTTCAGTCTCTTCTTGAAAAATCAGAGAGGGTTCTTGTGTTAATCAGTGATAACGCCATTTCCTCATTTATCCAAGACAATAGATCGGCTGATGATGCCAGAATATGGATTCACTGCTCGGGGATCCTGTCTCTTCCGTCAGTTGAAAGTGCCCATCCGCTTCTTTCGTTTTCTGATCATCTTTACAAATTGGAAATGTATAAAAAGATCCCCTTTGTTGTGGAAAAATCCAGCCGTTCTTTTGAAGAAATCTTTCCCGGGATTAACAACCCCCACTGCACCATTCCTTCCGACCTGAAACCACTCTACCATGCCTGGTGTGTTATGAGCGGAAACTTTTCTACAATTTTATGGGAAAAATTTGTTTCTTTCTTGGAAGAATATCTTCATCAGCCACGGTCTTTTGCTTACCCATATTATGAGAGTATTGGCCAAAACTTAACATCTGCAAAAAAGCCATTGACAGGACCGTTTGCAAGAAAAGATTTCTCAACTATTGAAAAACACTTGAAGGCGCTTTCAAACGAACCGTTCTTGGAAATTTACCAGGCATTCAACAATATTTTTAATAACAGTTAACAACTACCGCAATATGGCTGTTCAATCTATTCAAAGATTCCAAAAACTAAAGGCAGAAAACAAAAAAATCTGTTTTATTACCTGTTATGATTTCACATCCGCAAAAATAATCAGCGGATCAAATATTGATTCCATTTTGGTAGGAGACAGCGCTGCTATGGTCTGCCATGGATATAGTACTACCATTCAAGCTACTACAGAAATGATGGCAGTTCATGTGGCGGCAGTGCGCAGGGGTGCACCAGATTATTTTATAACAGCTGATATGCCCTTTTTGGCTCATCGCAAAGGGCTAAAAGAAACTATGGCCACCGTAGATAGACTGATGAAGTCCGGTGCCAGTGCGGTGAAAATTGAGGGTGCAAAAGGACATCTGGATATCATTTCCCATATCATTGAGTCGGGGGTGCCTGTTATGGGACACCTAGGACTTACCCCCCAGTCCGTTCATCAGTTTGGTGGACACAAACTACAGGGAAATAAAAAAGAAACGGCTGAACAAATATTGATGGATGCTCATAGTTTACAGTCTGCCGGAGTGTTTTCGCTTGTCTTAGAGATGGTTCCCGGTAGTCTTGCAAAAAAAATTACAAATGAACTTCACATCCCTACAATCGGGATCGGAGCAGGCCCACACACATCTGGACAAATACTGGTATGGCAGGATCTCTTGGGGATGGATGATGAATTCAGCCCGAAATTCCTAAGGAAATATCTTCAAGGCCAGACGCTGATCACAGACGCGCTAAATCAATATTGCGATAATGTGCGCAGGAAACATTTCCCAGGCAAGGAGGAGAGTTTTTAATGCTAAAAACTATTTCCTCTGTATCTGAATGGCGCAAAATCATGCGCACACCTCCTGGCTTCACCGGGAAAACAGTCGGTTTTATTCCAACTATGGGTGCCTTACACAAGGGGCATATGTCCCTTGTTAGCCGCTGTATGAAAGAAAACGACATTTCCGTTGTGAGTGTTTTTATAAACCCCACACAATTCAACAATTCTGACGATTTTTCTGCTTATCCTAAAACACTAAGAAAAGATCGGGGCTTGTTGCAAAAGGCAGGTGTTCAGTATCTTTTTCTCCCTGCTTATGAGGAACTTTATTCTGATGATTATTTGTATAAAATTATTGAAACAGATTTCAGCAAAAAACTGTGCGGAACCCACAGGCCGGGCCATTTCGATGGCGTTCTGACAATTGTAATGAAACTCCTAAATATTATAAAGCCGGGGCGGGCTTATTTTGGGGAAAAAGATTACCAACAATATGTTCTCATTAAAAACATGACAAAGGCAATGTTTATTAACACAGAAATCATTCCATGTGATACTGTCCGGGAAAACAGTGGGCTGGCCTACAGTTCCCGGAACAGCCTCTTAGGGTCGGATAATAAAAAAATTGCAGCAGAATTCCATCGCACACTAAGACAGAATATTTCCACAAAAGAAGTAAAAAGAAAACTAGAAAATTTTGGATTCAAAGTAGACTACATTAAAGATATAAACAAACGAAGGTTCGGAGCTGCTTATCTGGGGAAGGTCAGGTTGATTGACAATGTCAAACAATAAAATCCTTCTGAAAATCTCGGGCTCCATTGCAGCCTATAAAATTGGTGTTCTCATTTCAAAGCTGATACAGAATGGTTTCGAGGTTCAGACTGTTGCCACAAAAAGTGCACTACAATTTATCGGACCTGCAACCCTAGAGGGGCTCACTGGAAAACCCGTTTATTCAGATATGTTCGAATCAGGGCAAATGATGGATCATATCAATCTTGCCAAATGGGCAGATATAACCCTCTTAGCTCCGGCTACAGCCAACACAATCAATCGGCTGGCGGCTGGCATGGGAGACAGCCTTGTCACAGCTCTTTTCCTTGCTCATGACTGGACAAAACCATATCTAATTGCACCTGCTATGAACACCAAAATGCTTCGTCACCCAGCAACAAAATGTTCATTCAAAACTCTCCGAAGGTGGGGTGTTCACGTTCTCTCCACTGCATCAGGGTCTCTTGCTTGTGGAGACAGTGGAGATGGCAAAATGTTGGAACCAGAAATCATATACAAGAAACTGATAAACCAGCTTCATTGTCCAGCAGTTAATTCTTTGTCTGTCCTAATTACTTATGGGGGAACTCAAGAATCCATTGACGGAGTCCGACATTTGACAAATATGAGCACTGGTAAAACTGGAATAAAATTAGCACAATATTTTATCCAGAGGGGCCACGCTGTAACCTGCCTTCACGCTTCGGGAATCGCCTGCCCAGGGGGTACCAAGGAGACAATATCATTTGCTAATTTCTCTGGCTTAGATAAAAAAATCAACGACATAATAAATTCTAATACATTTGATGCCATCATCCATGCTGCCGCAGTAAGCGACTACTCTCCTGTGGCTATGGACATAAACGGACAACAATTCCATTTGCCCCTTCCAGAAAAACTACCATCATCAAATTCAGCAATTCTTAAACTTGAAGCAAACCCAAAGCTGGTGGATAAATTTAAATCTCATCCGAAAGCTCAGAAGGCTGTCCTGGTAGCTTTCAAGCTTACTTACAATGATAACAAAAAAGACAAAAACAGTGCCGTACATAAATTATTTGATCATTCAAAAGCAGATATTGTTGTTCTAAATGATTTTTCCACACGCAAAAATTCAGAGCAAAAACACTTTCAGCTTTTTTCCCAAAAATCCTCATTGGGAATTGTCGATACCGCTGAAGAACTGGCAGAAAAACTTGAGGACATTCTTCTTGCCCAACTAGAGAAAAAAACATTATGATTTTATGTCTTGATATTGGCAATACTCACATCCACGGCGGGGTGTTTGAGGAAAATAAACTAATTCTTCAATTCAGAAAAACGACGAGACCTCTCGCATCATCCGATGAATACGGCTTGTTTTTAAGGGGTGTATTAAAGGAAAACGGACTCAGTTCAGAGTCTATAATAATGATCTCCATGTGTTCTGTTGTTCCTGATGCTATATATTCTATTCGCAGCGCCTGTATTAAATATTTTAACATCAGCCCATTTCAACTTCAGGCCGGCACGCGGACAGGCTTGAAAATTAAGTATAATAATCCACAAGATGTTGGAGCTGACCGAATAGCAAATGCTATTGCAGGAATAGAATTATATCCAAATAAAAATTTTATTATAATAGACTTCGGAACCGCTACCACCTTTTGTATCGTTTCAAAAAAGAAAGAATACCTTGGGGGCATCATTCTTCCTGGATTGCGAATCTCTATGGAGGTCCTCGAAAAGAAGACAGCCAAACTAAAAGCTGTTGAAATTAAAGCTTGTGACCATGTGGTAGGGAAAACAACCCCCGAAAGTATTCAATCTGGGCTTTATTTTGGACATATAGGAATTATAAATGAATTAAAAGACCGAATTGTCAAAGAGGAATTTCAGGGGGATGTTCCTTTTTCCATTGGAACCGGCGGCTTTTCGAGTCTTTTTGAAGACACAAACTTATTGGACGTTATAGTTCCTGATCTGGCTCTCCAAGGACTTTACAAAGCATTAAAGCTTAATTCATAACAAAAGGCCAACCATGCAATTAACATTATTGAAATCAAAAATCCATCGGGCAACTGTGACCGATGCAGATCTGCATTATGAGGGGTCTGTTTCCATAGATCCGGATCTTATTTCTGCCGCAGGGCTACAACTGTTTGAAAAGGTAGACATTTATAACATTAACACCGGAGAGCGTATCTCTACCTATGTTATCAAGGGGAATCGTCCGGGAGAGGTTGGTGTAAATGGTGCTGCCGCACGACGAACTCAGCCAGGGGATTTAATTATTATTGCCAGCTATGTATTCTGTTCTGAGGAAGAAGCAGAGGGGCATCAACCAATGTTAGTTTTTGTTGATAAAAAAAATCAAATCCAATCTGTTAAAAATCTAAAATCCTAATCTAGCTATCCTTTGTTTAATCGAAGAAGATAAACAGGTTCCTCACGCCTGTTGCGAGTGCTTAATATCATCATATGTATTAAGCATCTGTATTGCGGCGCGTGCAAACTCTGCGCCTTTGTTCTTTTTTTGTATACTCGCCCTTTCAATTGCCTGAGACACATCATAGGTAGTTAACACTCCGTTAATTATAGGAATTTCATGTTGAATGGATAGTTGTGAAATCAAACGAGATGAGTTTTTAGCAACCGTTTCAAAATGAGCTGTTTCCCCTTTAATCACAGCACCTAAAGCAATAATAACCTCCGGAGCATTATATTTTATTATCATATTGATTGTACCTGGTATCTCTAGTGCACCTGATACCTTTATTACCATTATATTTTCTTTATAGATAGAATGCTGTTCTAATGTCTCCAGCGTTCCCTTTAGGAGTTCCTGGGTGATTTTCTTATTAAAATCACTCACGATAATTGCAATTTTATTTTTCTCTTTCTTCAGCATCTTCACTACTAATAAAATGACCAAGCTTGTGTTTTTTTGTAAACAAGTATTTTTTGTTTTCCGCTGTTGGGATTGTCTCAATGGACTCTCTTCCAATAATTTCCAAATTATATCCCTCAAGCCCTACCAACTTTTTAGGATTATTTGTAAGCAGTTTCATTCGCCTCACATTACACTCTCTTAATATTTGCGCTCCAATACCATATTCTCTCAAATCTGCAGGAAAACCCAGTTTATGATTGGCCTCAACAGTGTCCAGCCCTTCGTCCTGCAATTGATATGCAAAAAGCTTGTTTTTTAAACCAATTCCCCTTCCTTCCTGTCTTAGATATATAAAAACACCCTTTTTTGACTCCTCAATTTTTCTTAAAGAAATTTCCAGCTGTTCACCGCAATCACATCGTTTTGAAGAAAAAATATCACCTGTAATACATTGAGAATGAACCCTAACTAAAACCTCATCATTAATATCTATATCTCCTTTTATTAAAGCAATGTGGTGATCTCGATAAATCATATCTTCAAATAACCTAATTTTAAAATCACCAAATTTACTTGGCAAAGGTACAGTCACAATTTCTTTTATAAGCTTATCATGCCTTCTTCTATATTCTATCAGGTCTGCAATACTTATTAATGATAAGCCGTGCTCTTTTGCAATTTCTCTAAGCCTTTTTGGTCTGGCCATTGAGCCATCTTCATCAACAATTTCTACCAAGAGTGCTGCAGGGACCAAACCAGCCAGGCGTGTAAGGTCCAGACATGCTTCGGTATGGCCGGCCCTTCTTAAAACACCGCCTTTTTCTCCTACAAGAGGGAAGAGATGTCCCGGCCTTGCAAGATCTGTTGGTTTAGAATTTTCATCAAGAATAACTTGAACTGTCTGCCATCTATCTTTGGCAGATATTCCCGTTGTCACATTAGAAAGTGCATCCACACTAACTGTAAACTTTGTCTCATGCAGAGAAGTGTTCGTGGACACCATGGGGCTTAAATGAAGTCTGTTGGCGATCGTATTGTCAATTGGCATACAAATAAGGCCCCTCCCATGTTTCATCATAAAATTAATGTCTTCAGGTGTTGCTTTTTCAGCAGCTACAAAAAAATCCCCCTCGTTTTCCCTTTCCTTGTCATCAGATACAATGATCATTTTCCCGGCGCGGAATTCTTCAATTGCCTCTAATGTTTTTTTAAAATTAGACATTTGACTGTTGATAGAGCAGGCTTTCTACATATTTACCTATGATATCTGTTTCTATGTTCACCGTATCGGATTTATCTTTAATCCCAAGCGTGGTTTGGTCTAATGTATGGGGAATAAGTGCCACTTTGATAATGTTTTCTGATATGGATGCGATCGTAAGAGAAATCCCATCTAATGCAATGGATCCTTTCGGGATACAATACTTCATCCATTGTGAATCCAGACGAACTGTAATCATGGCACCGTCTCCGTCTTTTTTCTTTTCAAGGATAACTCCAATAGTTTCAATATGCCCCTGGAGGATATGCCCGCCTAGCCTGGTAGATAATTTCAGAGCCCGCTCCAAATTCACCTGGGAACCCATCTTTAGTTCGCCCAGATTCGACCTGTCAAGTGTTTCATGAACCAGATTCAAACAGAAGCTGTCTTTATCACAAAAAACAACCGTTAAGCAAACACCATTAACTGAAATGCTTTCGCCTATCTTTAACTCATCAAGAACCTGCCGGGCGGCTATCATAAACCGTTTGCCCGTTGAAGTGTCTTCTGCCTCCTTCAGCGTGCCCAGTTCTTCTACAATTCCTGTAAACATTTTTCTTTCCTTTTTTCTGCTACAATCAGATGGTCAGAACCCAGGGCGTGGTCTTTCCTGATCTTCCAGTTGGAAGATATCTGAATAGGGTTCTTCAGTTCTGCGTTTTCTAAATTATCAGGTGCGGTATATACATAAACCTCATCGATCAAATCTGCCTGTTTAAAAGAATTTATCAGTTTGTGTCCCCCCTCTATAAGTAGAGATGTGATGCCCTCTTTCCCCAGTGTTTGTAAAATATGTTCTGGGGATAAATAGCCGTTTTCTTTCCTGATAGATATATATTTACAGAATGTTGTCTGCTTCTGTTCAAATTTCTCCTCAGAACAGAGAATAATAGTCTCTGCTTCCCCGTCCTGAAATAAATATAATGTCATGGGGAGAGTGCAATTAGTGTCAGCCACAATTCGTTTGGGATTCCGCCCAGTAGCTTTTCTTGCCGTCAGCTTTGGATTATCAACCAGAGCCGTTTGCCGTCCTACCATGATGGCATCTACCTGTGTCCGTAATTGGTGGGCATGTTTTTGGGATTTCTCCCCTGTGAGCCAGACGGACTTTTCCGAATCAATCCCCATATATCCATTTGCAGATTGTGCAATCTTTGCAGACACCCAGGGTGTTCCTGTGGTAATCCATTTAGTAAATGCCTTGTTCTGATGCTGTGCTTTTTTGTGGAGGATACCCGTGTGTACTGGAATCCCTGCATTTTTCAACTCGTTTACTCCCTTGCCATTCACAAGGGGATTTGGGTCCAGCATAGCAATATATACCTTCTGGATATCTTTGTCTATCAGCGCCTTGGTGCAGGGGGGTGTTTTCCCGGTTATACAACAGGGCTCCAGCGTGATATATGCAGTAGAGCCCGATGGGTCTTTTTTTGAATTGCGGATGGCTATAATTTCTGCATGAGGCCCGCCAAACTTCTCATGATATCCTTCACCTATTATACTACCATCTTTTACCAACACACACCCCACCATAGGATTTGGAGATACATAACCTTTCCCTAGTTCCGCTAGCTTCAATGCTCTTGTCATAAATTTTTTATCATCTGTTAAAAACATATGTACAATTTTAATAACAAACTTGGTTCATAATATTCTTCATCAAAACTAATCTTTTTGACGGTCTTTAGACCGCTCTTTACTTGCCCTATAAAGAAGATTTTTCTCATCTTCTGACAGGTTATCATATCCAACTTCATTAATCCGATCCAATACTCGGTCCACTTCCCGTTGCGCTTTCCGTCGCCTGACCTGCTTTTTTTCATCTATCCAGTATCCAATGTTACCTACGCTCTTTCGAAATATAAAAGACAAGCTGTGCCAGCGTCTGTTTGACTTCAGATATACATACCCGATAATCATACCCGAGAGATGTGTTAGGTGACTTATGTCTGATCCTGCCCCCATAGATGAAAAGAATGCAATAGCACCAATAAAGAGTACAAACCATTTTACTTTTATGGGAACTACAAAGTAAAGATAAACGGTTCTGTTTGGAAACATGAGGCCGTAAGCCATGAGAATTCCATACACAGCACCGCTGGCACCAATAAGAACCACAGGATGTTGTGCACCTATGTTAAATAATAACCAAGCAAGTCCAGATCCAACCCCAGTAATAAAATAATATTTTAAAAACTCCTTTTTTCCCCATATCATTTCCATTTCTGAACCAAACATCCATAACACCAGCATATTAATAGCAACATGCCAAAATCCTCCGTGAATAAAAATATACGTAAACGGCTGCCAAACCATGGGCCAAATTGTTGATGGTGACAAACCAAATATTCCTGCAAGATCCACCTGGTCCTGTGCAATTATCCTAAAGACAAAAAGGAGTAAATTGATTCCAATCAGTACCTTAATTGCATCGGTAAAATACCGGGGTTTCCATGAAAACTGTCCGTGTTGTGATTGAAGTTGATACCGCATATCAATTCTCGTAAGACAACTGTTTCTGTTTCAATCGGTTCCGAAAATTTAACAGGGGTGTCATGACGCTTGGGGGGGCTTCCGGCACTTTTAGTTGAGGCTTTTTATAAATACGTGTGCTCAGTCCTTCTGTTTTTAAAAAACAGTGTGCTGCATTTACAAAGAGATCCAGGGGAAAAATCCCTTTGATCTTTTTTAACCCAATTTCATTTAAACCGTCCCTGATAATCGTGCTGCAACTCCGGGTAAACAGGTTAAAATCAGGATATTTTTCTGAGTCCTTTGGGTTTGGCTTTGTAGAGTGAATAACATCCAGCTCCCGACAATATACCTGTGAAAGGCGATTGGTATCAAGTCCTTCAACCCGCACTACATGAATAGTGCGCATAAAATTCCGGCCAAATTTATCATAGTAAGCCCGCCCATCCTCCAAAATCTCAAATGCACTGTTATTGGGGGATGGAGCAAACTCTCCAACCGCAGGACGAAAAAAATATTCCTCTGCAGATATAATCTCATTTTCATTCAATAAGTGAGAATAATTGAAAATTTGCCCATTTACATTAATAGCATTATGCCCCAGGCTGGAAGCCCAGTACTTTACTAATCGCTCATTATAATAAAGCTCTACAAAGGGGGTCTCTGTCTCTGGAACATTAGGCCAAATGATAACAATTGGAAGGTTTTCCTTATAGTCTCTTTGTGGAAGAATCCGGCCACAAACTGGTTGATCTTTCCAGTGATCTAGATATCCGCTCCATATTTTTTCATTTTCAAAATAAACTTCCCCATTCTCTCCAAGTAAAAAAGTTTTTTCTCCTTCCCGAGATAATATCCCCTTATAAGTTTTATTCTTCTCCGTCATACAAGAATTTGTTTCAAAACCTCAAATGACTTCAGCTTATTTAATCCATCAAAATGATATTTTAAATAGGTGGTTAAATAATCACTAATCACAGCTCTATCCTTTTTAGTAATTGGAATTTCTTTTAATGAATCGGGATCATTGTTCTGAAGTCCATTCAGTAATTCCCGGCTGTTTGGGCCTCCAAATGGATTAGGAAGAGTAAGGCCTGAAAAGTCCCTTTTCTCAAAGTCTGGTTTAAAACCTAAGAGGGATAATAATCTTAATTCAAAATGCCAAAACACCAGGTTAAGCCTATCGTTTCTACTATCAAACATCCGGATCACGCTCACCAGTTCATCAAAGAGCTCCTTATGTGGATCGCGGTCTATAACTGTTTTATCAGTCAGTTCTATCACGGAAAGCACATAGACAATCTTTTTTAGATCATTCTGAAGATGTGGCCATGTTTGGACAAAAGAAGCCTTTGAAACAGTTTGAATTTCCCTTGTTTCTTTAAAATAAAAAACTAAATCAACATAACTAGCAGGTTGAAAATATGCGGATTTTTGCAGATTTTTTTTCTTTGCTCCATGAATAATAACACTAATTTTTCCCATTTCCCTCGTAAGGCATCTTGCAATTATACTTGTATTACTATAGGAAAAACTTTTAAGAACAATGGCCTGAGAATGAATAATCATTATGCTTCAGTGTTTATACATAAAACCAAAGCCGATAAATTTGAGGGAGTTTTATCGTCTTTGGTTAAATAAATAATAGATAGTATTAATACGCTTTCCCATAGATAACAACATGTTTTGCAGGGTTCCCAGAATAAACACACTTCATTCCACTTAAATCTTCATTGTTTAAAATACAGCGGATTGTTGCATTCGTATCTTCTTTTATCTTCATTTCTGTCTTTTGTGTCCCATCCCATCCACAACGAATAAAACCACCCTTATTTTTGATAGTGTCCCTAAAATTACTATACGACGACACCTCATGGGTGTTCTTTTCTCTAAATGCCAACGCCTGTTCAAATAATCCTTTCTGAATTTCTTCAAGTAACCTGGGGGCTTGTTCTGTTATCATGTTTTTTTCAAGGATTATCTTTTCGCCTGTATCACGGCGAACAAGAACTGCTTGTCCGCTTTCGATATCTCTTGGCCCCACCTCAAGCCGGAGAGGGACGCCTTTCATCTCCCATTCATTAAATTTAAATCCTGGAGAATTATCGCTCCAGTCTTCATATATACGAATTCCTCCTTTTCTCATTTCATCCAAAACAGGAGAAATAAATTCTCGTACTTTCAGGTGCCCATTCTCATTTTTGGCAATAGGAACCATTACAACCTGGTGCGGAGCAATCTTCGGCGGCAGGCGTAAACCCTTGTCATCACCATGGGCCATAATTACCGCCCCAACAAGACGAGTGCTCACACCCCAGCTGGTAGCATAAACCAGCTCTTCCTGATTATCTTTATTTTGGAAAGTAACATCGAAAGCACGGGCAAAATTTTGTCCCAAGTTATGGGATGTCCCGGCTTGAAGCGCCCGTTTATCACCCATCATAGCTTCAATACAATATGTTTTGTCTGCACCGGCAAATTTCTCAGATTCAGTTTTTAAACCTGTAATAACAGGTATTGCCATAAAATCTTCTGCTAGCTGACGGTAGAGTTCCAATATGTCCAGTGTTTCCTTTTGGGCCCCTTCAGCCGTAGCATGAGCCGTATGGCCTTCCTGCCATAAGAATTCTGAGGTACGAAGGAATAACCTTGTCCGCATTTCCCAGCGAACCACGTTGGCCCATTGGTTAATGAGAATGGGAAGATCGCGATAGGATTGAATCCATTTTTTGTACATGGACCATATCACCGTTTCTGATGTAGGCCGCACAATGATTTCCTCCGCCAATTTAGATTCTGGATCTACCACAAGACCATGCTCGTCATCAGCCTTAAGCCGCGTGTGGGTTACTACAGCACACTCCTTAGCAAACCCTTCCACGTGCTCCGCTTCCCGTGCCAAAAAGGATTTTGGAATAAAAAGCGGGAAATAGGCATTCACATGACCTGTGGCTTTGATCATTTTATCGAATGATTCTTTGATATTATCCCACAGCTGGAAACCATAGGGCCTGATGACCATGGTGCCTTTCACCGGGCCGTAATCTGCAAGCTCCGACTGTCTCACTACATCTGTATACCAAGAAGAATAATCCTTGCTCTGCGGTGTAATGCCCTTAGACATAATCTTTCCTTATTAACAATTTGACCTGCTTGATTTTTCTGTTACAATTTGAATAAATACTCAAACAGAAATTACCGGGGCTAAACGGGGCATTCAATAAAAACGTTTTGGGACCTTCCCTGTTTTTTATTCTAATGATTTCCCCTATTTTCTTTCAAGAATTACCAGAAATATATAGAGTATTACCCAGCTTAAAATAGGATTTTATGAAAACATCCCTACAAAAATCGACCCGATTTATCAACTGTACTATCAGCGGAATCCCAAAAGCGAATGCTATCCTTTGTAATGAAGGAGCAATCAAAACTATTGGTCTTTCCAATGAAATAGTCGGTGATAAAACGATTGATTTAAGGGGTGGTGTTGTTTATCCCGGCTTTACAGATTCACATCTCCATCTCCTTGGGCTTGGAATGTCCCTGGAAACACTGAATTTAGCTAACATTACCAGTCCGGAGAAAATCATTGAAAAAATAGTTAAGAAATTAAAAAGCATTAATGAAGGACAGTGGCTTCAGGGATGGGGGTGGGACCAGAATAATTGGCGAGACACTGGGTATCCCACCAAAAAAATGCTTGATGCTGTCTCTCCAAAAAGTCCTGTTTACCTTAAGCGAATAGATGGCCATGCCGCCTGGGTTAATTCTAGGGCATTAATAATTGCCAATATTACAAAGAAGACTCAGGATCCAAATGGAGGGAAAATACTTCGAGATAATTATGGAGCACCAACTGGAATGTTAATTGACAGCGCAATGGAATTGGTCCGACAATTTATCCCTAAATACTCCAAAACAGACAAAAAAAGAATGGTGCTCAAGGCCGTTTCTCAGCTGAACAGTTTGGGCATTACATTTGTTCACGATGCTGGAACTGATTTTGAAACAATTGAAATTCTCAAAAATCTTATTTCAGAAAAACAACTTAATATTTGTATTTACGCCATGTTAACTAATAACCATGAGGTGTACGACAATTACCTAAAATCAGGACCCTTTTTCGATAATAAGGGTTATCTCACTGTAAGGACAATAAAACTATTTCTGGATGGCGCTCTTGGCTCAAGGGGCGCCGCTCTCCTTCGCCCTTACTATGATGATCCTGAGAATATGGGGCTCATATTACTTGACATACAAAAAACTATTGATAAAGTTAAAAAATTTAATAGTGCTGGATTTCAGGTCAGTATTCATTGTATTGGCGATCGGGCTAATCGAATCGGTCTCAATGTTTTGGAGGCCGCTGGAGAGCGAAAATTACGTAATCGCATTGAACATGCTCAAATTATTCATCCAAATGATATTACACGTTTCGCTGATATTGGGGTTATCCCTTCCATGCAAGCGATCCACTGCACCAGCGATATGTATTGGATCAATAAACGATTAGGGGCAGATCGTTTAAATGAAGTGTGTAATTGGCAGTCTCTTCTCACGGCAGGAACCATTATTGCTGGTGGTTCTGATGCCCCGGTTGAATCTCCAGATCCTCTGTCCGGGATTTACGCTGCCGTCACACGGAAGGACAAAGCCGGGGAGCCAGCGGATGGTTGGCAGGGTCATGAGAGACTCACCAGAGAACAGGCACTCCTTATGTACACTCAATGGCCTGCTTATGCTTCTTTTCTGGAAAATAAAAGAGGAAAAATTAAGCCCGGATTTCAGGCAAACTTTACTGTTCTTTCAAAAAATCTAATGTCTGTTCTGCCAGAAGATATCTTAAAAACAAAAGTGCTGTTCACAATTGTTAATGGAAAGGTAGTTTACGCTGAATGATAACAAAGACTGAAATAAAAAAAATTCATTCTCTTTCAAAGAAAAAATACCGTAAACAATTTGAGAAATTTATTATAGAGGGTATACATCCCATTACTGAGGCTATAAAAAGTGCAACACCAAATCTGAAAATCTATATGACGGATTCATTTTTACAGCATCCCAAACACATCCGTTTTCTACAAAGCCTTCAAAACACAAACTACATTTTGACAACTGTTCAAGACTCAATAATGAAAAAACTTTCAGATGCGGTAACCCCTCCGGGTATTATTGCCACCTGTTCATTGCCAAAACAAGACTCTCCCGATTTTTCAAAAAGATTGAATTGGATCTATTTAGATCGCATCCGCGATCCAGGAAATCTAGGCACCCTTCTCAGAACCTCTGCGTGGTTTCATGTAACCCATGTCGCTTTATCACCCCGCTGTATTGATCCGTACAACCCAAAAGTTGTTCGCTCCGGCATGGGAGCACATTTTCACCTTTCTATTTATAACAATATAGATTTATCTGAATATAAAACACACAAATTTACTATCATTGGAGCAGACAAAAAGGGTACTCCTCTTAGCAACACAGCGCTCTCAGGCTCAGTGCCCTGGGTATTGGTACTTGGAAACGAAGTACATGGCATTTCATTGAAAAATATTCCACTGCTGGACTGCGCTGTTTCAATTCCAAGAGTTGGGAAGGGAGATTCTCTAAATGTGGCAATAGTTGGTGGAATTTTACTTCACCAAATGACTTCTTTTTTTAAAAAAAACGAGGAAACCTAACTTCTTTCCTTTTTCTAATAAAAAACGTAATTTTATGTGCTATGAAAAATAAGGAACCAGATCAATATGAACCAGACCCTTACTGTCAAAAATGCTTTCGGCATTGTGCTTGTCTCTATCCTGGTCGCGATTCTAGCCGGGTCGGTTCCCTTTTTCTTTAGCACTACGTTTTTACCTGAAGAAAACACACGCACAACTTCCCTTCTGTCTCTTTTCTTTGGACAGACATTTATGATTGTTCCTCTCCTGCTTTTTCTCCATTTAAAAAAAGAACCATTAGCAGAAAGGCTCCGTCTTCATCCAGTATCAACAACTGTTCTTTCTGCGACTACACTTTTGTCTGTAGGCATAGTGATAATTTCAGATGAAATTGATCGTCTGACAAATCTGTTATTGCCTCAACCTGACTATTTTAATCAACTGGAAAATATGCTAAGGTTTGACTCTGTTTTATCGGTGTTTTTTCTCCTGTCCACAATTTCAATTCTTGCGCCGCTTGGTGAGGAGCTTCTTTTTCGTGGTTTTCTCCAAAAAATTTTGGAAGAATCATGGAAAGATATCACAAAAGCTGTTCTAATAACCAGCGTATTCTTTGCCTTCATACATATGAATCCATACTGGATAATTCAGATATATCTCATGGGCATTCTCTTGGGATATCTTGCCTGGCGAACGGGATCTATTATTCCCGGTTTTATTCTTCATGGATTAAACAACACCTTTGCCCTATTCCTAAACAATACTACATCATCAATAGAACACATTTACTCCTGGAATGGTCACGTTACTCCCCTGCTGTTGGTGATAGCAGTAGGGTTAATTATTTTTGGTTTTAAACGTTTACACACTCATTTGGAGATTCTATCATGAAAAAAGAAATGTTCAGCCATGAAATTTCTGTTCTCAGGAACACTTTTCGACGGTTGCTTCGCAGGCACGCTCACACAAATCTGACAAAAATTATCCAGAAAACACACCCTGCAGACCTGGCAGTGCTCTTCCGATATTTTACTGATATCGAGCAGAAGACTCTTTTTGGTCTTATGATAGAAAAAGAACATACTGCAGAATTTCTAACAGAACTAGATGAGGCAATTCTCGTTAAAATGCTTGAGAATGAAGACCCCGGACGAATAGCAACTATTTTTCATAAGCTAGGCTCAAATGACCAGGCAGAAATTCTAAACCATTTATCTGAACCAATGACAAACTCCATTCTTGAGCTTCTTCAGAAAGAAGAAAAGAAAGAAGTGGAAGAAATTATGGGTTATCCAGAAGACAGTGCCGGGAGCATGATGTCAACGGATGTGTTTACCCTCCATAAAAACACAATTGCCCGGGATGCAATCCAAAACCTCCAAGATCAAAAAGAGGCCGAAATGGTTTTTTATCTTTATGTAACTGATGACGATGATCGCCTTGTTGGTATTATTTCCCTCCGTGATCTTGTAACTACCCATCCAGACAAAACACTGGACAATATCATGACAAAAAACGTCATTTCTGTCCAGCCTGAAACAGACCAGGAAGAAGTGGCTAAAATTGTTTCTCGGTATAACTACCTGGCTGTACCTGTTATAGATTTAGAAGAACATATGCTTGGAATCGTCACTGTTGACGATGTGGTGGATGTAATCAGGGAAGAGGCAACAGAGGATTTCCTCCAAATGGCAGGTGCCGGAAAAGACCGGGAAATACTCCTAAAATCTTCATGGGGGAATGCCCGCGAAAGACTTCCCTGGCTTTTTGCAAGTTGGGTCGGCGGAGTGGCTGCAGTAGCTATAATCGGTGTTTTCAAAGACATGCTTGCAACCACCGTTGCCCTCGCCGCGTTTATCCCGGTTATCATCGGCATGGGTGGTAATATTGGAACCCAATCGTCCATAATTATTGTTCGGGGTTTAGCTACGGGACGTGTGGACATTGGTAATAACCTAAAAATCATTTTAAAAGAAATTAAAGTTGGGCTCATTCTTGGGGTTTTATATGGGTTACTGCTCGGGGTTTTTGCCACTCTAAAGTTTGTCAACACAACACCATATTTAGGACTGATAGTCGCGCTGAGTATATTATCATCAATGATCATCTCTACTTTCGTCGGTACGGTTGCGCCTCTTCTCTTTAGAAAACTGAACATTGACCCCGCAATTGCCACGGGGCCCTTTGTTACAACCAGCATTGATATTCTAGGTGTCACCCTTTATTTCCTGATAGCCTCTGCTCTTATTCCTGCCTAATGAGTTTTCTTTTATTTGTTCTTCTCTTCAGTTTAGCCTTTTATATTTGCTTTACAATTTATTTCTGGACAGGATTAAAACGCTTAAAATCAAACCAAAACATCCTGGAAGATTTCCCTCCTGTGTCCGTAATTGTGGCAGCAAGAAATGAAGAGCTTTTCCTTCCTGGGCTGCTCTCGGCTTTGGCAAAACAAGATTATCCCGTTGATAAATTAGAAATTATCGTAGCAGACGACAGATCAACAGATAAAACATGGGAATGTATCAAAAATTACACCAATCAGTTTCCCCATTTTTGGGGTGTTAGAATAACTGAACGGTCTGAAAATATGTCCCCCAAAAAAAATGCGCTCTCAAGGGCAATCCATCTTTCATCGGGAGATATAATTATATCCACCGATGCTGATTGTTTGGTGCCAGAAACATGGATATCCAGTATGGTTTCTTTTTTTGAAAAAAATACTGGAATCGTTGTAGGATATTCTGAAATAGACCAATCACAGAAATCATTTCTATGTCATTATCAGGCAGTGGACTTCTTAGCGCTCATGTCTGCAAATGCCGGCTCTCTTGGGTGGAAAAATGCCTGGTCTGGCTCCGGACAAAACCTTGCTTATCGCCGTTCTGATTTTGGCCGGATTAAAGGATTTACACCTGTTGCTCATCAGGTTTCCGGTGATGATATGTATTTAGTACAGTCCATTGCAAAAAAACATATGGCTATATTCAACACATCAAAGGGGGGGGCTGTAAAAACATCTCCTGTTTTATCAATAAAACAATTTTTAAACCAAAGAATCCGTTGGGCCTCTAATGCCCGCAAGCTACCAAATCAAAAAGTTTTTTTTCTCTTCTTCCTCTTTTCTGCTTTTCTGTGTAACACATCTTTATTGCTTGGATTTTTTTCGTCTTCCCTGTTTTCTTTCCTGCCGGTTTTGTTAGGTGTAAAAATATTTTTTGATGCTCTTGTAATTCGGGCGGGAAGCACAAAATTCAACACGCCGGTAAATATCTTAACATTCATTGTCTGGTCACTTTTCCAGCCTGTTTATATTCCGTTCATTGGTCTTTCTGGGCTTATAGGAAAATTCCACTGGAAAGCTTAAAATGATTCTTACAAAAAAATCACCTTTCTACAGAAATAAACCCAAAACACGAGTAATAAATTATATAGCTTGGGTTTTTATTTTGTCTTTTCTCCCTGGGCAGATCTACAACCTGACCGTTTTGGGTATTAAAATTGGTGAAATAAATCTTGAAAAGAACAATCGTGAATCAATTCAAATCTCAACAAAATCTACCGGACCAATTAACTATCTCTGGCCTTTCGACAACCTTTATAAAACCACTTTTGACACAGTAACGTACGGAATCCGCCTCTATGAAAAGAAGATTCATCAGGGAGAGTTCAAACAGAAGCTCGGGGGAGTGTGGATACCGGGACAAAGGGGGGTTCTCTATGGCACAACCCTTGTGGGGCGACCTAACGACTGTCAAACCATTTTTACCCTTTTGGCCCAGGTGAGCAGACAAAAAGCCAAAGACATCGATACAAAATGGTACTCGATGGAGCACGAGGGAGAACTGTTCAGGGCACGACTTCTGTGGGCTGATTCCATTAATGTATGGACAGGAAACGATTCCATTCTTTGCGATCATTATCGCCTGGATATTGACTCAACAGAAAATAAAATAAAAATTCTTGATCAAACCGATTATTTTAGCGAAAATATTACCCGGTCTGATCTCATAAAACAACTGTGGATAAAAAAATCTGGTGAAAAAAAAATTATTCAGGCATCAGCCCAGATATCTGGATTAGCTATAAAAGCAATCATTAATCTTGAATGATTTCCTAAAGAAAAACAAGAAACATCTTCTTGTCTGGCCAATTCTCCTTTGTGGCATTATTATTGCTCTTAAAATGGGGATTGATGAAAAGGCTGTTGTCTTTTTTACCCTGCTCCTTGGTTTATTCACCCAAGTGTTTTCCGGGCTGGGTGCTCTAATTGCTCTGATCCCATGGATCGGTCCTTTTATTATAAAAGTATTTACAATCCCATTCTTCTGGATATTAAACGCTTTGGGTTATTTTGTGTCTGTTTTAGCTATAAAGAAAGGGTACACAAAAGAAATTGCCAGCTCAAGGGTGCTCACTATCGCTCTCTTAACTGGAATCGTTATTGGATATGTTCTTGGCCACGTAATTCCATTAAGGTAGGTCTTACAATATGTGTTTTATCTATATTTTTTTTGTACTTAACATAGACAATCATCCTCATCTATGAACCTTCTAATAATACAGGGGCCCAATCTCAATCTTCTAGGTAAAAAATCTTCTCAGGCTGGAGAATGCATTACTTTGGATAAAATAAATAAAGCCCTTCGCCTCCAGGTAAGAAACCAGAACATTAATTTAAAATTTCTTCAGACCCACAAAATTGAACGGGCCATTACTTCACTACAAAGAAACAGAAGCTGGGCCGATGGAATCCTTATTGCACCCATGGCTTGGGCAAAATTTGAATATGTTCTAAAAGAAACGCTCCAATTAATTAAACTTCCTGTGGTAGAAATATTCTTTAATGAAACCTTCTTTATGGGCACTGGGAAAAAAGATTCTATGCTCGCTGAAACCTGTATCGATTCCATAGAAGGTTTTCCTGAAGAAGTATTTACTAATGGAATAAATCGTTTAATACACTATATACAAAATACCGTTTGATCCAAAAATTTTGGCGTTTTTCCGTACTATCCTCTGCTTGGTTTTATTATTAATTCTGGGGGGGTGTGTTAATAAACCAAAGCCCACAATCAGCACGGGGCCGAAACCAGCTGACATTTATTACTCTAATGATAAAATCAATATGACCATTACAATTCCATCTGGAACGACTGAGCCGTTTTCATCCGAGGACCCGCCATCTCTTCCGCCAGATTCTTTATTATCAAATATGTTAGCACCTATTATAGATGATTCGCTCAGAGTCGCAATACAAAATACCATTTTGTCCGAATTGCCCACCAATGCATTTAACTATAGATTAAAAAATGCAAAAGTTTCGGAGCAGTCAACCATCCTTTACTATGCTGTAGACACAGCATCAATTGGAAAAATGGTTAGCCCTATATTAAACCGATATTGGAATCCTGAAGGTATTCAAACTTCGTCACTCTTTCATATCAAGCATACGTTTCCCTCCGTTGAAGAATTAAACAAACTTAAGCTGATGAAACCCTGTGATAGCGCCACTATACCAAAACTGTCAAAACTGTTGCCAAATGCACCAAGGGCTTATCGAAACGGGATTCACAGAGGAGTTGATTTTTATATTGACTGGGGAACACCTATCCATGCTGTGGCAGACGGTATTATCATTCGAGCAGATCATAACTATAATGAAGTCTCACCTGATTTCCGTCAATCATTGCTCAATAAAACCAAAAAAACCGGCCATACACCCTCGGATATTTTTGAACACATTCTTCTTGGACAGTCTGTCTATATCGATCATGGATTCAACCTTCTCCCTGGATATCGTGCTGTTTCCATTTATGCACACCTGTCTCATATTGACAACACAATCCAACCGGGGGTTACTGTCAAAGGGGGGCAGTTAATCGGTATGTCAGGTAATTCAGGTACAGAACCGGCCACTAAGGGCATTAGGGATGGTGCTCATCTTCACTGGGAGTTACTTTTACAAAATAAAGGCGGAGAGTCCTATCTGGGGCAAGGGCTTTTCTATGATGACCTTTTCTCTTTACTAAATAATATCTTCTCTTATTAGTCTGGCAATAAAAATATCAGAAAACTATTTTCTATAATAAAATCTAATTAATCTCCTTATTTGCTCATGCCAGACGTAGCCCAATCCATTTCTTATTTAGACCTCATTTATACTCTTATTCCAGTAGGTGTCGTCATATATATACTTTTTAAATGGCGGTTAAAATTTTCAACAGTAATCTATGCACATGTACGTATGTTTATCCAGCTCATAGCCATTGGATATTGCCTAAAATATATTTTTAACAATGACCACCCTGCTATCATTTTGCTGGTCCTTGCTGTTATGATTACAATAGCAGGTTACATTGCTCCCAGGCCTCTGAAAAAAAAACAGTTTTCCCATTATTTATTCTCGACTATTGCAATTTTTTTCCCAGGAGCTGTCACACTTTACATTGTAACCCAACACGTTATTCATGTTAACCCGTGGTATAATCCGAATTACTTAATTCCTTTGGGAGGAATGATTTTTGCCAATTGTATGAATTCAATCAGCCTTGCTGCTGAACGGTTTGAAAACGAAAATAAAAACGGATTATCATTTGAAAATCAGAGAAACATTGCATTCAAGGCCTCTCTCATTCCCATTACCAATTCTCTTCTAGCCGTTGGTTTAGTTTCTCTGCCGGGAACCATGACCGGAATGATATTGTCCGGCATTTCTCCAATCATAGCGGTAAAATATCAGATCATGGTTATGTGTATGATATTTGGCTCGACGGGACTTTCCTCGGCGTTATATTTGACATTGATAAAAACAAAATAAGGAGCACTCTCAATCTTGGCCCCCTTAAATTCCTATTTCAACAGGATCACTTTTCTGGTTTGTACACCATCACCTTCCTAGATTCAATATAAATGCACCCTAATATTAACTAATTATACAAGGCTTAAGATAGGTGTGTTTTTCTTAAGCGATTTGAGTTCCACACAACATTAATAGACGATAGTGCCATGGCTCCCTCTGCTATTACCGGATGTAATAATCCCAAAAAAGCCAAAGGAATAGCAATTACATTGTATATAAAGGCCCAGAATAAATTTTGCTTAATTTTTTTGAACGTAGCTTCCGCCAAGACTGCCGTACGAACAACACCGGCCAAATCTCCTTTCACCAACACAATATCTCCAGATTCCATAGCAATATCCGTCCCTGTTCCCAGGGCGATACCCACATCCGCTTGTGTCAATGCGGGAGCATCGTTGATTCCATCTCCGACCATTGCCACGATTTCCCCCTGATCCTGATAGCGGGAAATAATCTCGGCCTTTTCACTTGGGAGAACTTCAGCGTGTACCTCTGTAATCCCAAAAGATTCTCCAAAAGTTTCTGCAATCTCACTACGATCCCCAGTAAGCATAACACAGTGTATCCCTCTTTGTTTTAATTTTTTTATTGCAGTAGCAGAATCTTTTTTTTCGCTGTCTTCAAATTCAATGACACCAGATACTGTATTATCCACGGAGACATAGACAGTGGTTCTGTTTGCTTTCTCTTTGTTATCAATAGACACAAATCCTGAGTTGCCCACTTTTATCTCTCTGCCGTTAACCAAAGCTCTGGCTCCCTTCCCCGAAACTATTTTTACCTCTTCTGCGGAAGTTAAAGCTATGTTTTTTTTCTCTGCAAAGCGGACAATTGCATGTGCCAGTGGATGTGTGGACTCTTTCTCAACTGAAGCTGCAAACTGAAGTAATTCGTCCTTAGAATATTTACCTGTTAACTTCGTTTTAATAACTTCCGGCCTCCCTTCCGTCAGAGTGCCAGTCTTATCAAACATAATAGTAGTGACTTCCTTCATCCTCTGGATCGCCCCGCCATCCCTTATTAATATGCCGTTTTCAGCCCCAAGTCCACTCCCTACCATAAGGGCAGTAGGTGTCGCCAGACCAAGAGCACAGGGGCAAGCAATTACCAATACAGCAATCGCCGAAAAAAGGGCCAGGCCTGTGGGAGCCAACGATAAGTTCAACCAAGGAATCCAAGGAGAAAATATTTCTGCTATAAACTTCATTGTATTTGGGAAAACCAGCCATACAAAAAATGTCAACACTGCGGATACTAAAATAATTGGGACAAAAACCGAGACAATCTTATCTGCAAAAACCTGTATGGGCACCTTTGTGTTTTGGGCAGCTTCCACCATTTTAATAACCTGCGATAAAAAGGTTTCTTTTCCAACCCGGGTTACCTCCACTTTCAGCGTACCATCAGTGCTGATGGTTCCTCCAATCACTTCATCTCCCTTGTTTTTTGTTACAGGAAGGGATTCGCCCGTTACCATGGATTCATCAACTGCAGAGCTGCCGTTAACAACCAAGCCATCTGTTGGGATTTTTTCTCCAGCCCTAACAATCATTGTTTGCCCCATTTTAAGGTCACGCACATCAGTCCTCGTTTCCACATCTGATCCATCCATCACCGTGGCCTGTTTTGCCTCCAGATTCATAAGTTTACGAATTGCTTCCGACGATCGACCCCGTGCTCTTGCTTCTATAAATCGACCAGTCAAATGGAATGCCATAATCATTCCTGCAATTCCAGCAAAAGAATGAAGATGGAAATAAAGTCCCAAAACGCCTGTTGAGAGCGCTGCCAAAGAGCCCATAGCGATAAGCACATCCATATTGGGGTTACGATGAATTGAGGACTGCCAAGCGCTCTTTATGGTTTCTTTCCCAGGCAGGAACAAAACAGCACTGCTTATAATAATCATCCCCAAATGGAATATGTCTTCTGTGGGCCAGGCATAACCAAAGGCCATTTCCACAAGCATCCATATCATCGCAGGAATAGTTAGGCCCCAGGCAATTACCACCTTCTTTCTTGCTCTGCTAATTTCCTGCTCGACTTTCAGAGAAAGGTCTTCTGTGGCTTCCTTTTCTCTCGGATCAACAAGGCTTACACCGTAGCCGGTTGCCTTCACTGCCTCGATCAGCTTTGTGGGGTCTGTGTTCCCCTCTACAGTCGCTTTTCCCAGAGCCAGGTTCACTATAGCAGACTTTGCCCCCCCTACATTTTGAAGTGCTTTTTCCACCGTCGAAACACAGCCGGCACAATGCATGCCCTTTATGGTGAGTTCGATATATTTATTTACTCCCATGATACCTTTAATTTATAAGATATTAAATTTGTTTCCTTTTCTCTTTTTCAATAGCTTGCTAATCAAAAGTTATCTCATAATAATATTTATCTACACAAACAACTATTAGAAAAATTTCTGATTTTCAATTATATAATTATTCTATATTTTCGTCCAGTTTAAATATTTTTTATTAACTATCTTTGTAAAACAAAAAAAACCATGGTACAAAATAAATTACTATTGATACAGTTTCTCTTCCTTATATCAATACCAATCATTCTGTCCGGACAACATCCCGGCCGGGGGGATAAAATGCCGGCAATCTGCGAAATCTCCGGCACCGTTGTAGATTCGTTAACAGGAAAACCCATTGAATACGCCTCCGTTTCCGTTCTTGGGGTAAATGGAGAAATTGAAACAGGTGGGATCACAAATAAGAGTGGTATGTTTCATATAAAAGAAATAAAACCTGGTAATTACAACCTCAAAATTGAATTTATGGGCTATGCCACACAAACCACCAGTGGTATTCGGCTGTCGTTTCGAGGGGCCATAAAAAAAGATGTGGGAGAGATTAAATTAAAATCGGTTTTACTTGAGATGGAATCAGTCAATGTTGTGAAAGACAGGCCTGTTTTTGAATTTAAAACGGATAAAATGATATACAATACATCAGATGATATAATCTCCGACAGCGGAACAGCTGAGGATGTCTTGAACAAGGTTCCTATGGTTACTGTGGACCAGGAAGGGGAAATTTCGCTTAGAGGGAGCCCAAATGTAAAAATATTGGTAAATGGTCGCCCCAATCGGACTGGGCATGAATCGGATAAGGTAGATAACATTCCAGCATCACTGATTGATAAAGTGGAAGTTATTACCTCTCCGTCCGCTAAATACGATCCCGATGGAATGGCGGGCATAATAAACATCATCATGAAAAAAGGGAAATACGAAGGACTTAACGGTAGCCTTAAGGCAAACGGTAAACATAACAATTATGGGAGTATTGGTGATATGAATGGATTTACCGCTTATGGAAATTACAAAGGAGAAAAGTGGAATTTTTATTCATCATACAATTTAAAAAATCACCTAAGAAACGTTGATGGACATCGGGGAGTCTACACCCATTATCTACCTGATGGTCCAGCAGACTCAGTTTATTTTACCTTTAATAATGAAATGATTAGAGGAGGACATCACTTCACACTTGGCACTGATTATTCAGTTAATGACCAATTCATCTTAAATGGTGAGATAAATTATAATATGTTTTCTCACACAGGACTTGATTTGGAGAATAATTTTTTGCCGGATACATCACTCAGAAAAATTGATGAGATTGATTTTGGTGACAACTTTAACATAGATGGAGTGTTTGAGATTAACAAAACTTTTGATAATCCAGATCGTGAATTCACTTTTTCATTGAGTAATTCTTACAAAGAGCATCACGAATTTGAAATATTACACGAATCCCATATCGATTCAACTCGTGTTGGAGAAGAAATAAATCATATTGAATTAGATTTATCATACAAACATCCGTTCAATGAAAAATCAAAAATCGAATTTGGATATGATGGGAAATTTGATAACAATTCTGAAAATCTTAATTTTCAGATTACAGATGATGATTCTTTATCCGGGTTCAATACATTTGCCTATAAAAGAAATATTCAGGGTCTATTTTTTGAATATGATTATAGTTTAAATGATGCCTTCAGTATAAAACCAAGTTTTCGATATGAATTTGTGAGTAAGGATATCTCATTTAAGTCAGATATAATTCAGGGAGGAAGTTCATCTATCATTTATGCCCAAATCTTAAATTCATTACAAGACTCCATATATATAGACGATTATACCACCTTCTATCCTGATTTACACTTTACCTACAATCTAACCGATAAAAAAAGTCTCCAGTTTGGTATGAGCAAGCGGGTAAACCGACCTGGTGGAGGCAGACATGGGCACGGAGCAAGACAGCTAAGACCCTTCCCAAGGGATGTTTATTCAGAAAATTTTATTTTTATGGGAAATCCATTTTTAAAACCTGAATATTCCACCCAATATGATCTCTCCTATAAGAGCCCAATGCCCATGGGATTTGCTTATATAAATCTTTATTACCATCAATTGAAGGATGTTATTGAATGGTATGATGATGACAGGTTTGATGATAAAGATATATTAACATTCAGAAACGCAGATTCCGGTACAAATTTGGGAGTTGAATTTTTTACAATGATCATGGGCCAAACCCTTGGTGGGGGATATAACCTTAGTAAGCTTGATGATCCCTCTGGAGACTATGAACTTAACGGCAACAGCCAAAGAATAACCCTATATAATCGTATAAATCTACCAGAAAAATATATCAAACTTTTTAGTTTTGAGTTTGGACTTTTCTTTATGAAAATGACTGTTCCCGGTGGGGACCTATTTGGGGCAAAAGGGGCCATGTGGGCAAACATGGGAATCTCTAAATCCTTATTTGATGGAAGAGTGGAGGTTTCACTTGGAGTTAATAATTTATTTGATGAAGGTGGATTCCAGATGAACAGAGAAAAGCCACTGGAAGGACCATTTGATAATGGTTATTTGAGAGCCACAGAATATACTGATGTGGCAACCAATCGTGGCGGAAGAACTTTAACACTCAACTTAATCTACCGATTCGGTCAGTTACAGGAAGAAAAAAGAAAAAGTAGGCATATGGATCGTGGAGGTGAGGGTAGTATAGACATGGGATATTAAATATTATTATCTTTCCTTCTTTTAACTGAAAGCTTTTCAACTGTAAACTTTCCATTCATCTTTTTCTTTTTTAAGTGACATTAATCGCCAACCCGCCAAACCAGACCATGGCACGAAGTGTCTTCCAACCCGTCTAAGATCACGGCAATTGTTGGCGCCCAGTGGGGTGACGAAGGCAAAGGAAAGGTCACTGATTTTTTTGCTGGTGAATCCGACTACGTTGTAAGGTTTCACGGAGGCAACAATGCTGGCCATACTGTCATCGTCAATGGTAACACTTTCAAGCTCCACCTCATCCCTTCAGGTGTCGTGTATGGAATCCCTACAAGTATTATCGGCAACGGTGTTGTGGTAGATCCGGGTGCGCTCTTAAATGAAATTGCTTACGTAAAAGAAAAGGGGATTGAACCTAAGCTTTTGGTGAGTGATCGGGCCCACGTGATTATGCCCTATCACATCGCATTAGATGGAGCGCTTTCCGGTCACCAGGGCGAGCTGGCCGCCGGCAGCACCAACCGTGGGATCGCTCCCGTTTATGCGGATAAAATGTTCCGCAACGGTATCCGTATGGTGGATTTATTAGAACCGGACGTCTTCCGGGAAAAATTGGAAAAAGGATACACTTTTGCTAAAGGGCTGATTGAAAAATCTTTGGGGCAGATATTAAAGATAACCATTGATGAAATTTTCGACACCTATGTTAACTACGGTGAAAAATTAAAGGCATACATTTGCGATACGTCTGTTGAACTCTATAATGCCCACAAAGCTGGGAAAACAATTCTGTTCGAAGGAGCTCAAGGCATAAGCCTGGATGTAGACCACGGTATCTATCCTTATACTACTTCCAGCAATACAGCTGCAGGCCACATCTCCACAGGAACCGGTGTTAGTTTCCGTGATATTAATCGAATTATCGGAGTGGTAAAAGCCTATTTAAGCCGGGTAGGCGAAAGCCCACTACCATCTGAAATCCATGGCAATGAGGCAAGCTCACTCCGTGAAAAAGGCAGTGAATATGGCACCACCACCGGTCGGCCTCGGCGGGTTGGTTGGTTAGACCTGGTGCAGGTGCGACAAGCGGTGCGGGTTAACGGCCTCACGGAGATTGCCCTCACTAAATTGGATGTGCTGAATGGATTTAATGAACTACCCGTCTGTGTCGCCTATGATGTAGATGGAGATCACATCACCGAAATGCCAGCAAGCTTAACCCAATATCGCAAAGCCAAACCCATCTACAAAACACTGCCAGGATGGGGAGACCTTCCTGAAAATATCTGGGATAGGGGGTACAACGAATTACCAAAAACATTAAAAAATTATATTGATTTTATTGAGCGTGAAGTGGTTTGTCCTGTGAAAATTGTGTCGGTGGGTCCCCAGCGCCACGAGACCATTATCAGATAATGTCTTTCACGCAGGAGTTTGTTGATTTCACCGGTCTGTCTGATCCAGAAATCAAAACAAAGCTGCTTGAACTCAACATTCCGCTCACCGCTGAAGAGGCACTTAAAATCCAGAATGATATGCTGGGGCGGGCACCGTCTTTGTCTGAGCTCATTCTCTTTTCCATCCAGGGTTCGGAACATTCCAGCTATAAGAGCAGCCGGAATCATTTGAAACAATTTACCACTGAAGGTCCTAATGTGGTGCTTGGCGCCAAAGAAGACGCCGGTGTGGTGGCGGTAGCCACGGACAATGATGGCCACCGCTGGTGCGTGGTCATGAGCCACGAATCCCACAACCACCCGTCCCAGATCGTTCCCTATGAAGGGGCTGCCACAGGCGTAGGTGGAAACGTTCGGGATGTCGTGTGCATGGGCGCGGAAGTGATTGCCTGTACTGACTCATTCCGATTCGGTGACATAAAGAATAATAAAACAAAACGGATTCATGATGGCGTTGTGGCGGGAATTGCCGGTTACGGAAATCCATTGGGCATTCCCAATGTCGGCGGTGACCTTTATTATCATAGGGGGTATAATGAAAATTGTTTGGTTACATTGGTGACTTTGGGGGTTGTCCGGGAAGACCACATCCTTCATTCCTATGCGCCGAAAAACGCTAATGGATATGATCTCATCCTGATCGGCAAACCCACAGATAATAGTGGATTCGGTGGTGCCAGTTTTGCTTCTCTTGAGCTGGAAGAAGAAAAAAAAGAACAAAACAAAGGAGCCGTTCAGGAGCCTAATGCGTTTTTAGAGCGGCACTTGCTGAAGTCATCTTATGCCCTGTTTGATATTCTTAAAGAAAAGGACCTCATTGACAATGTTGCTTTCAAGGATCTTGGTGCTGGCGGTATTGCTTGCGCTAGCGTGGAATTGGCGGAAACGTCTGGTTACGGTTCTGAAGTCTGGCTGGATAAGGTTCACGTTGGTATGGATAACTTGCATCCGTCCGTTTATCTCTGCAGCGAAACCCAGGAGCGTTTCATGTGGGTCTGTTCCCCGGATGTAACGCCGTTTATTATAGATCATTATAATAAGGTGTTCGACCTGCCCGGCGTAAGTGAAGGAGCTCGGGCATCGGTGGTTGGAAAAATCCGAGATGACGGCCAGTATGTCGTCCACAATGGGGATGAAGAAATCGTCAATGCCCCAGCAGCAGAAGTAACTGAAGGATTTCTATACGACCGGCCTTATGAAGATCGTGAAAACACTTTTACTGAACCGGACATTTCTGAACCATCCGATTATAATCAAACTCTACTCAACATTTTATCCCATGAAAATATGGCCAGCCGTGAGCCTATTTTTGAATCTTATGATAAGCAAGTCCAAGGGCGGATTCACACAGAAACTGGTTTGGCTGATTCCGGCGTGATGGCCCCATTCAATTCAGAAGACTATCCGGAAGAAATTCGCAATGTGGGCATTGCTTTATCCACTGATCACAATCCGCACTACGGGCTCATTGATCCATATTGGGGAGGCGTGAATGCTGTGGTGGAAGCTATGCGGAATGTAGCCGCTGTTGGGGCCACCCCCCATGCCATTTCAGACTGTCTTTGCTTTGGGAGTCCGGAGAAACCCCATCAAATGTGGGAATTTAAGGAAAGTGTCCGCGGTGTAGCTGATGCTTGCCATTCTATCACTTTAAAAGACAACCCCGACCATGCCACACCTATTATTGCCGGGAATGTAAGTTTTTATAACGAATCGAAAAATGGTGCTATTCCACCAAGCCCGATCGTGAGTTGTTTGGGTAGATTAAAAGATGTGAATAAAACTGTGCCCATGTATTTTCAAAATTCAGGCTCCGCTTTATTAATGGTTGGAGAACGTAAAAATGAATTGGGCGGATCGGTTTATTATTCTCTTTTTAATGAATTGGGCGCCAATGTACCAAAACCCAATTTGCAGGAAGTGAAAAATCAAATTTTTGCCCTGACTGATTGTATTGATGATGGGTTGGTTCTGTCTTGTCACGATATTGCGGATGGAGGTTTAGCATCGGCATTGGCAGAAATGACATTCGGAAACGGTATTGGATGTAATGTGAAAATCGAAAGCAACCTTTCTGTGGATAAGTTTTTATTTTCTGAAACGGGTGGTTTTATAGTAGAAGTATCATTAGAAAATATAAACAGTGCTATACCCTTATTTGCAAATTATGGATTAGATATTTTTGATATTGGAACAACCAGCGGTGATTTAATTGATATTAATGGCGCTGTAAACCTACCTGTTGGTGAAACAAAAGAAGCTTGGACGAATGGATTGCGTGAGAAGTTATAATGGGCAAAGCTAATTATAAATCAGCCGGTGTGGATATCGACGCGGGAAACGAGGCGGTAGACCGCATTAAGAATATCGTGAAATCCTCTTTCACACCTGACGTGCTCACGGGGCTTGGGAGTTTTGGCTCGCTATATAATCTAAAACCCATTTTAGAAAATTATAAGAATCCAGTTATGGTTCAGAGTATTGATGGTGTGGGTACAAAAACCATCATCGCCCGGAAGATGGGAAAATTCGATACCATCGGGATTGATCTTTTGAGCGCTGCCGCTAACGACATTTTAGTCATGGGTGCTCGCCCACTCACCTTTCTCGATTATATCGCCAATGACCAGCTGGAGCCGGCTATTATAAAAGAGATTGTGTCAGGAATGGTTAAAGCCTGTAAAGATACGGGCGTTTCGTTGGTGGGCGGCGAAACAGCAGAAATGCCCGACACTTATCTGCCTGGTGAACACGATCTTGTGGGTGTCATCACCGGCGTGGTGGAAAAAGAAAAAATTATTACTGGTGAAAATATAAAACCTGGCGATGTTGTGCTGGGACTACCATCCAACGGATTGCATACCAATGGCTATTCATTTGCCCGGAAGCTCTTTTTCGACATCGGCGGATATGATGTGAATGACACTATCCCCGAATTGGAAAAATCTGTTGGTCTCACCTTGCTCGCGCCCCATATTAATTATACGAACCATGTGTTCGCTGTATTAGACGCCGGGATCAATGTGAAAGGCATCGCCCATATTACCGGCGGCGGTCTGGTGGAAAACATACCACGGATTTTGCCGGATAGGTGTGGAGTGGAAATACAGAAAGGATCCTGGCCAAATATTCCTGTTTTTGATGTGATGCAATCCATTGGCGATATAGATGAGGATGAAATGTGCCGCACTTTCAATGTTGGCATTGGGGTGGTTTTTATCATGAATCCAGATGATGTGGGTTCTATAAAAGATGTGTTGAAAGATTTGACGGAAGTTTATGAGATTGGTTCTGTCGTAAGTGGAGAAAATAAAGTGGTTCTAAAATGAGCGCTTCAATAGCAATCATCCAATTCCCCGGTTCCAATACAGAGCGCGAAACGCTTATGGCCTGCCGCCGCACGAGTTTAAATCCCATTGAGTTTTTATGGAATGAGCCGGCAGAGAAATTATCCAATTTTGACGGTTTTGTAATCGTTGGCGGATTTTCTTATGAAGACCGGTCCCGTGCCGGAGTGATTGCGGCGCTGGATCCCATCATGAAACAGATCAAGATTGAGGCGGAAAAAGGTAAACCTGTTTTAGGCATCTGCAACGGAGCACAAATCTTGGTTGAAAGCGGTCTCGTCCCCGGCCTGGATAGCCACCGCGTGGGAGTTGCGCTCACAGATAATAAACGGGTGAAAGGTGGTCACGTGGTTGGGGTTGGCTACTACAACGCCTGGGCGAATTTGAAAATGTCTGTACCATCTAACCGCTGTGCTTTTACCCGACATTTGAACACGGGTGATTTTATTAACATTCCATTGGCCCATGGTGAAGGACGTTTTATTGTTCCGGACGAACTATTGGAAAAAATGATCGCCAATGATCAAACGGTTTACCGTTATTGTGATGATGATGGAAACCTGGTAGATGAATTCCCCACCAACCCAAATGGGTCTATATATAATATTGCGGCTGTTTGTAATCCTGTAGGGAATGTTATGGCCATGATGCCCCATCCCGAACGAACGGAAAATGGAGATGCTATTTTTTCATCCATGAAAGAATTTATTGAGAAAGGAAACCCTGTTACCAACCACAATCTCTCTTTTGATCGCCCCCACTACGAAGTGACTGATTATAAAGCTAATCCAGATGTTACAGAATGGATCATCGATATGATTATCGCTGACAATGAAGCGACATCTATTCACAACGCCCTGAATCATCTTGGGCTCGACGTAACGGTCACTCGCCAGGCCCATTGGGAAATCACGACCAAGGGGGATCGGAGCGATATCCTGAAACAAATAGATGCTACTGGAGAGCTTTACAATTCAAACAAAGAATTTATCAGCGAAATAAAATCTGCTGAAAACACTGCGTCCTTCCTGGTTCGGCAAAAAGAAGACATGCTTGGCCGTGCAAAGTTTGAATCTCTGACCGAACGATTTGAAATTGACAAATTATCTGAATTAAAACGCGGTGTAGTGTGGAATTTGACTGTGAATGGCGGTAACTTTGAAGTCGTTTTGAAAGATATTTTGAACACACACATATTATTCAATTCACTATCTCATGAATGCTATAGAATCAACTGAACAATATAAAGAACGTATAAAAGCAGAGCTGAACAATACGTTGACTGAAACATCTTTGCCCGGCGAGTCCAAGAGAACCGGGAAAGTGCGAGACCAATATGGCTTGGGCGACAAGATGGCGCTTATAACGACCGATCGACAAAGCGCTTTTGACCGGGTATTGGCATCCATCCCGTTTAAGGGGCAGGTGCTGAATCTCACTAGCGCTTGGTGGTTTAAAGAAACCAGGCACATTCTTCCAAACCACGTTATTGGCATTCCCGATCCAAACGTGACCTTGGCGAAAAAATGTAACGTTTTCCCTATTGAGTTTGTTGTCCGCGGATATATCACCGGAAGCACAAGCACAGCTCTTTGGACCGTTTATAATAATGGCGACCGGGAATACTGCGGTAATGCCCTGCCGGAAGGATTGGTGAAAAATCAAAAGCTCGATGCCAATATGCTTACGCCTACTACCAAGGAAGAACACCATGATCGGCCTATTGCCCCGGATGAGATTGTTAGTGAAGGGTGGATGACACAAGAAGATTGGAATTACTGCAGCCAGAAAGCATTAGAGCTTTTTGCCTTCGGGCAAAAGAAAGCGGCAGAGAACGGCATGATATTAGTGGATACAAAATATGAAATGGGACGGGATGAGGATGGTATAATCCGGCTCATTGATGAAATACACACGCCAGACTCAAGTCGGTATTGGATTGCTGAAACATACGATGAACGTATGGCGGCCGGAAATGAGCCGCAGAATATTGATAAGGAATTTCTCCGTCTCTGGTTTGTTGATAATTGTGATCCCTATAATGACGAAGAGCTTCCGGATGCGCCGGAAGCATTGGTGATGGAATTATCCAGTCGATACATTTATCTCTATGAAACAATTACAGGTGGTGTGTTTCCGTTTCCTGATACAGGAAAACCAGTCCACAAAAGAATTGTCGAAAACTTAAAGGATGTATTATGAAAACAATATTAATCATGGGTTCAGCGTCTGACGAACCCCACGCAAAAAAGATAACTGACAAACTGGATGAATACGGAATTGCTTGGGAACAGCATGCTGCATCAGCCCACAAAGAACCTTTGAAGGTGTTGGACATTCTTAAAGCTAATAAAAATGAAGAAAATATTGTGTATATCACCATCGCCGGACGTTCTAACGCACTATCCGGATTTGTAGCCGCAAATTCTGAATTTCCCACCTTGGGATGCCCTCCTTTTTCCGATAAAGCGGATATGCTGGTGAATATCCATTCCACTCTGCAAATGCCCAGCAATACACCGGTGTTAACCGTGATCGATCCGGGAAATTGTGCTTTAGCCGTTAAGCGGATTCTGGGTGTCTGAACTGAAAAATATTTCACCGTTGGATGGCCGTTACGCAAATAGCGTAAAAGATCTATCCGTATATTTTTCCGAATCAGCGCTCATGGGCTACCGCCTGAAAATGGAGATCGAATATCTCATTGCGATGGGAAATGAAAAATCCATCAAAGAGCTTCCTGTTTTTTCTAAAGAAGAACAATCGCACCTGCGTAAGATCTATCAAAGCTTCAATACGGTCGGTGCAAAAAAAGTGAAACAGATCGAAGCCACCACCAACCATGATGTAAAAGCCATCGAGTATTACATTCAAAGTAAGGTTAAAAAAGCGCTTCATCCATGGATCCATTTCGCGCTCACATCCGAAGATGTAAACAATTTGTCCTATTCGCTTATGTGGCAGGGTGGGCTGAAACAGGCGTATCTGCCTGCGCTTCGGTCCGTGAATAAAGAATTAAAGAAACTTGCCCAAAAATATAAAAACGCAACCATGTTGGCCTTAACCCATGGTCAGCCTGCCACTCCTACAACCTTCGGAAAAGAATTAGCTGTTTTTTGCGCTCGGTTGGATCGCCAAGTCGACCAGATAAAATCTCATAAACTTTTGGGGAAGTTCGGCGGCGCCACAGGCACGTGGTCCGCCCACAAAGCTGCATATCCAAAAATGAATTGGATACATTTTGCATCGAAATTTATAAAATCACTAGGGCTGGAACCCAACCTGATCACTACCCAGATCGAACCCCACGATTCGGTTGCGGAAAGCTATCATCAGGTGGTTCGTGTGAATTCGATTCTGACCGATCTTTGCCGGGACATGTGGGCTTACATCAGTCGGGGAATTCTGGGGCAAAAGAAAGTAACCGGTGAGGTGGGCTCTTCTACCATGCCTCATAAAATCAACCCAATTCAATTCGAAAATGCTGAAGGCAACCTGTGTTTGTCCAGCAACTTGCTTACTCACCTTGCTACGAAACTAACGATTTCAAGAATGCAGAGAGATTTATCGGATAGTACAACATTGCGCAACCAAGGGGTGGCGTTAGGGTATTCATATTTAGCTCTACAAAACATTTCAAAGGGATTGGGCCGAATTACAGTCGATAAATCTAAACTAACTCAGGAGTTAGATAATCATTGGGAGGTGCTGGCCGAGGCAATCCAAACCATATTACGAAAATCGGGTAATCCTGATGCTTATGAACAGCTCAAAGAGATTGTACGCGGACAATCCACAACACCTGAAGTTATTTCTGGATTTGTTTCCACTCTTAAAATTTCTGATGCTGATAAAAAGGTGCTTATGAACTTAACACCTGAAAGTTATATTGGCTTGGCTCCAAAATTGGTAGATTTAATCTAATGTGCGGCATCGTTGGCATCATCTCTTCCCAGAAACAGGCAGCAGCTGAACTCTACGAAAGCCTCATTCATCTCCAACACCGAGGACAAGACGCCGCTGGGATCATGACCTATAATGAGCGCTTTCATATGAAAAAAGGTACTGGCCTCATCCGGGACATCTTCGATCAGCAAAACATGGCCCGCCTTCTTGGCAATACTGGTATCGGACACACAAGATATCCTACTGTCGGCGGGTTCAGCATCGAAGAAGCTCAGCCTGTATCTACCAATGTCCCCTATGGAATCGCTATGGCCCATAATGGCAATCTGGTTAATTATTCTGAACTAGTGCGAGAAGTGTCTGAACAGAACCACCGCCACATAAACTCTTCGGTTGATATCGAAGTTATCCTCCATATCTTTGCCCACGAATTAAATCGCTCAGATGATAGCACAAACGGGCTCACCTTTTTCGACCAAATTTGCCGAGCAGTAGAAACTGTGTTCAGCCGGGCCAGCGGTGCTTATTCTGTTGTGGGAATAATTATGAACCGAGGGTTGTTTGTTTTTCGGGATCCACACGGAATCCGACCGCTTGTAAAGGGTATCCGAAAAAACAGCGACGGAACAACTGATCATATATTCGCCTCTGAAACGTCCATGTTCTACGCTCTCGGGTTCGAGCTTGCGGGAAACGTGGCCCCTGGAGAAGTAATCTTTGTCGAAGAAAATGGTACTACGCACAGTCGCCTTCTTCGTAAGGAACAGTTTACTCCTTGTATATTTGAATACGTCTATTTTTCCCGTCCTGACTCTATTCAAAATGAAGTCAGCGTATACCGCTCCAGGCTAAGAATGGGACAAAATCTTGCCATTAGATGGACAGAGCAGCACCCGGATACGTTACCTGACATTGTTATTCCTGCCCCTTCTACTGCAAACACAGCTGCCCTGAGTTTTGCAAACGAATTGGGTGTTCGGTATTCAGAAGGCCTCTACAAAAATCCTTTTATCGGAAGAACCTTTATTATGCCTGGACAGGAAATCCGGAAGAAATCAGTACGGTATAAACTCGTCCCTCAAGAATTTGAGATACGCGATAAAAACGTACTTATTGTAGATGACAGTATCGTCCGGGGAAATACAAGCCGCGAGATTGTTAGAATGGTGCGTGAATTTGGTGCTAAAAAAGTGTATTTTGTCTCTGCATGTCCGCCGGTGAAATTCCCCTGTTTTTATGGAGTTGATATGCCCACCAGAGACGAACTTGCCGCTGCAAAACGTTCCGTTGAAGAAATTAAGGAATATATGGGAGTTGATATTCTTATGTACCAAAAAATTGAGGATCTCACCGAAGCCGTCACTAGGAAGGGTGAACACAACATTGACAGGCCGTGTATGGCCTGTCTTGATAGTTTTTATATCACAGACAATGTGAACGAAGAAAAGATGGGAAGTTTAGAAAAACAACGGAACCTAGAACGATCCCAATTAGCATGACAATACTTCTCGTTGGTTCTGGCGCTAGAGAGCACGCCATTGCCAGAGCACTAGATCTTTCACCTCAAAAAAAAGAAATACACTGCCTAGCTTCAAATATGAATCCCGGTATTGCTGGACTCTGTAACGAATTAATAGTCAATGACATAAACAACCCGGATATTGTGTCCAACTACGCCAAGGAAGCTGGCGTAAGTTTAGCCATTATTGGACCTGAAAATCCGTTAGCCTGTGGTGTAGCTGACTCTCTTTTGGATGTTGGTGTTAGCGTTGTGGGACCTAAGAAAGTTCTGGCTAAAATCGAAACTTCAAAAGCGTTCGCCCGGAAGCTACTGACCGAATACGCTATCCCCGGCTGTCCGAAATATCGAACGTACTCATCCACAAATGGTGTTTTAAATTTTCTTACTGAATTGGGTGAACATTTTGTGGTTAAATATGATGGTCTTGCCGGGGGCAAGGGTGTCAAGGTGTCTGGTGATCATCTTCATTCCCATGATGATGCGTTAGCATACTGTCAAAAGCTGGTAGACGAAGGTGGTGAGTTTATCATTGAGGAAAAGCTGATCGGACAGGAATTTTCACTCATGAGTTTTTGTGATGGGGAACACCTTAAACACATGCCCGCAGTTCAGGACCATAAGCGAGCCTACGAAGGAGATAAGGGTCCCAACACCGGCGGGATGGGAACCTATTCTGATGCTAATCATGGGTTGCCGTTTTTGACCGATGATGATATTGCCCAAGCCCATGCCATCAACATTTCCACAGCAAAAGCACTAAAAGATAAGTTCGGAGAAGGATACAAGGGCATCCTTTATGGTGGATTTATGGCCACAGCAAATGGCGTGAAGCTGATAGAATACAACGCCCGGTTTGGAGATCCAGAAGCCATGAACGTACTCTCTCTTTTGGAATCCGATTTTATTGATATTTGCGTTGGCATTGCAGATGGCACCTTGGGTCAAGTTGATGTCCGATTTGCGAACAAGGCCACTGTGTGTAAATATGCTGTTCCGGAAGGCTATCCAGACAGCCCCATTAAGGATGAACCTATTGATGTTTCCGGCATTTCTAATCCTGACGGATTGTTCTACGCTTCAGTTAATATTCAAAATGGACAATTGGTGGAAGCGGGTAGCCGAACCATAGCTGTGGTTGGCGTGGCCGATTCTGTTTCTGAAGCAGAAACTATTGCGGAAAAAGAAGTATCATCTGTTCGGGGGCCATTGTTTCACAGGACAGACATTGGGACGGATGAAGTTATCCAAAAACGTATCGACCATATGAATTCATTACGATGATAAAATTAGGTGTCATCGGCTCTACAAACGGTACAGATTTACAATTTATTCTGGATGCCATTGGATCGGGTAAATTAAATGCTGAAGTGTCGGTGGTGCTGTCCAATCAAAAAAATGCTTATATCCTTGAGCGGGCGGAGAATCATAATGTGCTGGCGGTGTTTATTTCCCATAAAGGAAAATCTCGGGAAAAATTTGACGCTGAAGTGACAGCCGTTCTTCAGGAACACGGTGTGAGTCTGGTACTACTCATTGGTTTTATGCGGATCTTATCAGCTGAATTTTGTCGCAGGTGGCAAGACAGACTGTTGAATGTGCATCCGTCCCTTCTACCAAAGTACGGCGGCGGGATGGATACCAATGTTCATGAAGAAGTATTGAAAAATGGTGATAAGGAAACAGGCTGTACCATTCATTTTGTTACAGAAGAAGTGGACAAAGGACCAATCTTAATCCAAAAAAAATGTAAGGTCGAAGCAAACGACACAGTAAAAACACTAAAAGCGAAAGTGCAAAAATTAGAAGGTGAAGCTTTCAAAGAAGCAATACAATTAATACAAAATAATTTTCATGTTAGATAATCCTACATTAAATCAAAACCCAATTAAAATAAATCGGGCTCTCATTTCCGTCTTTGACAAAACAGGCGTAGTGGAGTTCGCTCAAATTTTACATGAACTGGGCGTAGAAATTTTATCCACCGGGGGCACGGCCAAGGCTTTGCGAGCTGCAAATATCCCTATCATCGACGTGAGTGATTATACCCACTTCCCGGAGATAATGGACGGCCGGGTGAAAACTATCAACCCCCTGGTGGAAGGTGGAATTCTCGGCCTTCGGGACAAACACAGCAATGATGCTAAATCGAATCAAATTCAATGGATTGATCTGGTAGTATGCAATCTATACCCCTTTTTTGAAACCATTTCTCGGAAAGGTTGCGATTTAGCCCTGGCCTTGGAAAATGTAGACATCGGCGGCCCCACCATGATCCGCTCTGCGGCCAAGAACGTTGGTTGGGTGTGCGCTGTAGTAGCTCCGGCTAACTATACCATAATTATGGATGAGTTAAAATCTAATGGTGAATTATCTTTTAAAACACGAAAACAACTCTCTACAAAGGCGTTCGGCCACACAGCAAAATATGACACCATAATCCATAATTATTTAAAGGACGAAAAACTTTCAGAGGATTTTTCTATCACATTTGAGAAACATTCTGAAATGCGGTATGGTGAAAACCCTCATCAGTCAGCCGCTTCCTATAAGATCCCCGGCAATGAAGAACGAAACATTCTCAATGCAACAATCCACCAAGGCAAAAAACTTTCATACAATAACATTATGGATGCGGATGGGGCCTTAGCTTGTGTGCGTGAATTTGAACGGCCAGCTTGTGTTGTGGTAAAGCATTCAAACCCATGTGGCGTGGCAATTGGTACGAATTTGTTGGACGTTTATACGCGTGCTTTTAATGCAGATTCGATTTCGGCCTTTGGTGGCATTGTCGCATTTAATCGAACCTGTACAAAAGATGTGGCGATTGCCATTAGCAAGGTGTTTGTAGAAATTGTATTGGCACCAAATTTTGAGCCGGATGCGCTAGATATATTTACAAAGAAAAAGAATCTCCGCATTTTGGGGGTTGGTGAATTTGGGGAACGTCAACCCAAGGTAGAGGTTCGGAATATTGATGGTGGGCTATTGGCTCAGGATGTAGATACCAAAATAATATCACGAGAGGATCTAACCGTTGTAACAGACAAACAACCAACTGATGAAGAAATCGAAACAGCTTTATTTACATGGAAGGTTCTGCGTCATGCAAAGTCCAATGGTATACTTATAGCAAAAAACAACACCTCTGTAGGGCTAGGGGCTGGACAGGTGAGTCGGGTGGATGCCGTCAATATGGCATTGCGGAAAGGGGGAGAAAATGTTAAGGGTGGTGTGCTGGCCTCTGATGCCTTTTTTCCATTTAGAGACAGTATTGATGCCATCGGAAACACAGGTGTTTCAGCTGTAATTCAGCCTGGCGGATCTATTCGGGATCAAGAGGTTATTGACGCTTGTAATGAGTATGGGATCGCCATGGTTTTCACCGGCATTCGCTGTTTTAAGCATTAATCAGATGAATAATAATTTGTAATAATACCATCTACATTTAAATTTTTCAGCCAACGCTTTCCGGGACGACTGTCAATAGTCCACACATTCACCGCTTGTCCCCGTTTGTGGGCTTGGTTTACAAGTGCCCTGCTGACTATCCCCCCTTCAGGGTGAAGACAGTCCGGATGAAAAAAATTAACTGCCCAAAGATGTTTTGTTGATTTAAATAAATATCCTGTAATAATCTTCGGGGTAAATAGTTTCATTACCAAAATAGCAACCGGATTAAACGTTGATATAATTATTTTTTGATTAATTTTTTTTGACTTTATCATCTTGACCACCCTCACTGCAGTACCAATGTTCCACAGGTTGGCTGGTTTTATTTCAATGTTCACCAAAATATTTTGAGGAAGTTCCTTTATCACATCATATAGTGTGGGTATTTCGATGGTTTTCCTTGGGTGAGAATATATGCCTGTTTTCATCAATCTGGCTTTTTCATAGTTTGTCTCATTAAGAAACCCTTGTCCATTCGTTTCTCTTTCCAAATCAATATTATGTGAACAGACAACTGCTTTGTCCTTTGTACTGCACACATCAACTTCAATGGCCTCAAAACCTGTGTTAATCGCATTTTTAAAGGATTCTAGCGTGTTTTCGGGAATGGTAAACGGTGTGCCTCTGTGGGCTATAAATAGTGGCGAAGAACCAAAAATATTTTTTGTATCCACAGGCTCCCAAAAAAATACATACCTGATAACTACAGCTATCGCAATAATCGTAAAAACCAGACTCACCATTATTGCTCTGGAACCAAAACCAAACGTTTATAATTATCGCTTTCTCTAATAAATTTCTCATCAAACGTAGTGATCCGGTACCTCCCAAAATGATAAAGCTTTGCCTGGTCACGATAATGCGGACTATTATAAAGACCAGACTGTCCTGTGGGTAAAACCATGTTTGTTCTGTTTAGGTTGCTGAAGTCTACAATTCTACGCATGGAGGCACCTGCTGTTTGTTTAAATGGTTTGTTGAATGAGTATCCGCCTGCATTGGGGGTCTTGTCTGATCCGCCGGACAGGAAGGGGCCCACATTAAATTTAAACAACCAGTTCAATATCTTTATTTTTCCTAAAACATGGGGATGGGTCACGCTGTGTTCATTCCCCCACTCCCAGCTATTGGGGTTAGGGCCAGCCCGGTCTTCCAGTTCATTCACTGCCTCTTCGAAGGATCTTTTTAGGATTTCATCTCTGGATTCAACAGATTTTGCCGTCCGGACATCATCAAACCAGGAAGACTTATTGTTTTTTAAGATCTCTCGCAAGTTCCTTGAATGCAAATATTTCAATCCTATAAATGCTTCTAAATAATGGTTACCCAGTAAAGCCATTTCGTCACCATAGATGTTTCTAATCAGTTTGTTTATTGCTGAATGAAATAATAGTGCCGCGGCAGATTTTATTGATTCCTCACCTTTCCAATTTTTAAGTAACCCATAGGCCTTTTTTAAATTTTTTCTTTCTGTTCCTGTCTCTGTTGCTAAAAAATATGGGGTGATCTCACGGGCAAAGTGTGATGTAACATCTAATTGTATTGACTTCATGTCTTGAACAGTGGCATTATCAAAAGATTGAACTCTTTCCAAAATCCGCTGAGCTCTGCTCGGGTCAGCCCAAAGCCCAGAAATATAATACGGAAATGTATCATCAATGGTTTTGTTATTTGCAGTAACAATGTAGCCTTGTTCTGGGTTCAACAAATAGGGCATTTCAACAAACGGCACCTTTCCAAACCAATCATATGTAGGATCATGGCCTGGCCTTGGTATCAGGCTTTCTCCTTTTTTCCGGAGAGGCACATACACCGCAGGCCGCCAGCCTATATTCCCATAAACATCTGCATAAATCATGTTCTGTCCCGGAATCCCAAAAAGGCTTGTGGCTTCAGTAAAATCATCCCAATCTTTCATGAGATTAAGCTTAAAAAAACCATCAATTTCACTTGTGACCCAGTGCCCTGTCCATGCCATCGATACTGCTGTTTCTTGTCCTTTTAAAAGTGGATGAATATCGCTGATTATAGGACCATGATGTGTCATTCTAATTACAACAGTTGTATCAGCGCCTTCTTTAAGGGGAATGATTTCTTTGATCAATTCTACGTCCAGCCATTCGTCCCCTTTTTTATATTTGTTTGGATTATCAGGATGCATTGTTTCAATAAAAAAATCTACGTCATCTACCATGCTGTTAGTAAAGCCCCAGGCACATGTTTCGTTTTGTCCGATAATGGGGACCGGGATTCCTGCTATACATACACCACTGACGTTGAACCTGCCTCCCTTTAGGTGCATTTCATACCACCTTGCTGGTTGAGCAAAATCCAGATGAGGGTCATTTGCCAAAAGGGGCTTCCCAGTTTCGGTTAAGGCACCAGAGAGCACCCAGCTGTTAGAGCCGATGTGTGGTGATCTAAAATGTAAAAGATCTCGAATAAAAAATTCGTTTTCTAGAATTTTGTTGTAAACGATTTTGGTCTCTTCTTTTTTAAGGTGTTCTGATATTGTTGGTTGTGTTTCACTATATCCGGGATAGATTTCCGCAAGCTTATTCATTCCAAAAAACTGTGCTACGGCACCATAAATAATTTCTGCTTTCCATGAAGACTGAAGCTCGTGCGCCATCATCCTTGCATATCCAACAACATCAGATGGTTGCCAGTACTGTGGTTTTATGCCCAAAATTCGGAACTCCAGGGGTAGATTGTCTCTCGTTTCATCGATCCAAATATTAATTCCTTGACAAAAGGCCTCCATTATCTTTTTAGTTTCCAAATCCATCTTTTCTGTTATTTTTTTTGAAATGTCATGAATCCTCCAGGTACGTAAATAAATATCTGCAGAAAGATATTCGTCTCCCAACATAGATGCCAACTCTCCCCGAACAGCATTTAAAACCATGGACATTTGAAACAATCTTTCACGCGCCGCAATATAGCCTGCAGCTAAAAACAGGTCTTCTTCGTTGTTTGCAAAAACATGTGGAACCCCAAATTGATCTGTAAATACTTCTACTGTATCCTTTACCTTTGTCATGGGGACTGTTCCCTCATATGCTGGCAATTCCTGTGTGAGGAATATCCTTGTCATCAAAAAACCAATAAAGCCTAAAGAGAAAAGAAATAAAATGGTTTTAATTGAACGTCTGATTCTTTGTCTCATCGGTTATTCAACTTTAAATTGAAATTGAAATATTCCTTCCTCTTCGACAACAGGAACCAATCTAACGAAAGAGATTAAGAGCTCTCTTTCAAGTTTTGTAAACAGCCTGATCCCTCTTTTAAAAACCATAGGGTGAATTGTTAAATAAAGATGGGTTAAATAGGAGGAAAATTTTGAATAGGTTTTTCCTCCCCCAATAACAAAACATCGTTTTTTATCAATTCTTCTCAAAATATCCACCGGGCCATCTGTTCTATTAACAACAATCATTTCTCTACCTGGCAAACCATCACCCAGCGTTTTATACGTATTTGAACCCATAATAACTGGACAGTTCTTAGTTTGTTTTTTGAATAAAGACAAATCTTTAGACCATAATATTTTCTCTCTACTGTGCCGCGCTATGTAGCCATTCACAGTAACGGCAGCAATCCCAATGACCTCAAGAGTTTTTGGGGGAAGGCTGTCCTTTTTATTGTTTATGGTCAAGGGCCGTTAATATTTTGTGCTCTAAAAAATCGCGATGAATGTTTGTTGCTGAATTAGGTCGTGATTTTTTAGAAATCAATTTCAAAATATCTTTAAGATTTTTCAGGGCAGATGCTTGTGATAAATAATCATAAGAAGACTCTTTTTGCAACCCTGAAATTGTAATCAATCTATTAACATATTCAGCCTGAAGATTTTGCCTAAAGGTATTAACCGTGGTTTTTGAATCTTCCTGAAACACTGCGTTTGTCAGATCATTCAACATTTCATTGACCGTATATTCATTTCCATACAACTGTGAGTCGCTTAGTCTTTTTAAAACATTTACGTGAACCAAATGATTTAAAGCTGATTTTTGAATACCCAGTATTGTTTCATGGATTTTTGGATCTTCTGTTTTTCCAAAAAAATCAAAACCACGCCTTTGTTGTTGAAGATAATTAGCAAGAGCATTTGGTATTTCAAAAGACTTTGGTGAAAACAAGAGATTCTCTAAAATATACATTGCATATTTTTGCGTTTCATAGGAAACCGGCTCATACGGCAAGCCAGCACCTTCTTGTCCAACAAAAGAGCGGTCAACATAAACACCCCCAACAAACCGAGAAACTGTCGTTATTGAATTTCTATATTCTCTGATTAAAATATAAAAAGCATCTCTTAATCTATGGTACGATTCTCCATCAATTGCATATTTCCTGCTCAGGCTTTCCATAAGAATATTTATTAATGCAATTCTTCTCTCTGAATATTCAATCGGGTTATTTGACATGTCGCCTATCATTGCTCTTGGGTCTATCCCCTTTCCTGGCGATCTCATATCATCAGCATCATTACCAAAAAGAAGTTCCGGGTTAGAAGACCGGGAAAGAATTTTATCTAATCTGTTTTTTTCCTGGTTCCGGCCCTTAGCTGATGGTGAATACCCAAACTCAATAGCCCAATCGTCATAAGTACCAGGCACAGTTGAATAATATTGTCCTTGTTTTTCAGTGTCCAACGACAAATTTACTGGAGTGTAGTCCATAACAGACCCTGTAAGACCAACCTTCTCTGTAAGCTCTTTATTGTGAATATCAACATTGTTGTGAAGGTGGCTGGACTTGAAATTATGGTTCAGTCCTATCGTATGTCCCACCTCATGAAGCACCAGTCGAATCAAAGACTGTCGTATTAGTTCCTTTTTTAATAAATTTTCATTACTTCCAAAATTTAGAGCAGTCATTCCAAATAAATTTCCCTGATGAATGAATTCTCCCGCACTACAGCTATTTACATCCTCATCAAAGAGTTTCGATTTGTATAGAAAATCATATTTTACACGGTTTGTGAAATAAATATATTCCAGCATAATATCTGCACCTAGTATTTCACCTGTTCTCGGGTTCACGAAGCTTGGGCCATATCCTCCAAAAGGCGGGTTTGGAGAAGATGTCCAGCGCAACACATTATATCGAATATCCCCCGCATCCCATGCAGCATCGTTTGGTTGTGTTTTTACTTGAACTGCGTTGATAAACCCGGCTTTTTCAAAAGATTTGTTCCAAGCCAACACACCTTCTTCCACTGCGGGTCTGAATTCAGTCGGGGTTGTATTTTCAATCCAGAAGACAATCGGTTTTTCTGGTTCTGACAGTTCCTCTTTTGGGTTTTTCTTTTTAAGATTCCACCGGTGTACCAGATCACGATAGGGGGTTACGCTTGTAGAGGTCATATCAGTAACCTTGGTCGCAAAATATCCTATTCGTGGGTCTTCAAGTCTTGGGGTATAATCATTGTCTGGCATTTCAATAAAGCTGTGCCTGAGCGTAATATTAACAGAGCGCGGGTCCGTAATGCCACTGCTTCCTCTTGCCTGTGGTCCTGGATTGTCATAAACATACTGCACAACAATATCTGAATTTATAGGGTAGTTTTTAACCGCCAAATATTTGCTCTTTTCCTTGTTTAGGTTCCCAAGATTGAATCGTCTGTTATTCTCTTTTCCCGGTGGGGGGGATGGTTTAATTTGTTGAAGATTTTCACTTAAAAAGAATCCATCTGCCTCTATTAAAAACCTGTTTTTTAATGAATCAATTGCAACTATTTTTTGTGAAGCTATAATTGAGGGACTTATGTTAGCATCCTTTGCACGACTTATAGCATTGTCTGGATCAAAATAAAAGGACACGTTTTCATTAACCAGCTCTATTCTGTTAAAATACTTCTGTACAGAAAAAACTCTGCTTCCCCGATAAGACCCACGATTAAACCTGACATCCACTATTCCATTTACAGATTGGACAAAATAAATAAATTCTTTTCCAATTTGTTCTTTTTCTATTAACATAAATATACTTCCGCTTGTCGTATCTTGATAAAAGTCAAACAAGCCTTCAAACCCCTGCATATCTTTTGTTTTGTCATTAAGCGGAACGATGGTATTCTTTTCTTCTTTTTCCGTTTCCTTTTTCATGTCTTGTTTCTCTTCAGCTCCAAACAGAAAACACAGCGCTAATATGGACAGGGCTATTACCGTTGTCTTGCTTTTTAATTTCATATAATGCTCATTTGTTTGTTATTTGATTCTTTGATGTTACGCTAAAAAATTAAACGATTTTCATAATGTTGTTTTTTACAAAAATAACTGCTATTTATCAACTGTCAATTATAGCTTTAAACTTAGGAATAAACTGGCCTGTTTTCTTCATATATTGACTGTATTCTCCTCCAAAACTCTTCAACATATGTTTTTCTTCCCTTCGTACATGTAAGCTCCAGAATATTGTAAGCGGTATAACAGAAATCAACAGCCCCCAAGAATATACTAAAAGAGCAAGTATTCCTGTTCCAGAATAAATCAATGCACTGTAAAGGGGGTGACGAATAAATTTATACGGTCCATTTTTAACAACGCTTCTTCCTCTTTTTTTTAAGGGCATAAAAAAGATACTCCCAAAAACCAAATATATCGCATCTAAGAAAAAAACAAACAATAGAATCGTTCGTGCTAACTGATGAATCTGTATTGTGTTAATGTGAAGTGTTTTCTCAATTAAATAAAATAAAAACCAAATAAATGTTGTGACAACAATGCCAGAAGGACCAACACCAAAAATACGTTGATATTGCGTACGAAAATCCAAATTGTTATCAACTTCCCCCTGTGTTACATTTCACCCGGACCTAACGAGGTCCCCTCGTCGTCAAGCCAGTCCCCAATAAAGCTATATGCTTTTCTCATGTCGTCTAATGACGCCACCATAACGACCAAGTCCTGTTCTTTTCCTTCCTGATCATGCACATAATCGGGCAGCACCCCTTCCATTCTAAAACCAAGTTTTTGATATATGTCCATAAGGTCGATCTGTGGCCTCATAAATTTTGCTACGACCTTTTTTAAGTTTTTGTCTTGAGCAATTTCATATATGTCTTTCGCCAAAACATACTGCACACCTTTTCCAACCTGTTTAGGATCAATTACCAGGCGTAAGTAAGCTGTGCCACTTTTCCAGGAATCTGTGTCAACCTCCAACGATGTGTCACCAACAATGACGTTATTCATTAACGCAATCCGACGGAGAATTTCCCCTTTTTCTGTATCCTGGCATCTTTCTTTTATGTGTCTAACATCTAGAACGTCGCTGCGGAAATATTTCCGCCTATCTTCCGGTATGGACATGAAGAAATCATAAGATAGCTGAAAATCATCCCCGGAAAGGTTCCGGATGGTCAGTTCTGTTCCGTCTCTAAGTGAATAATTGTGTTCCATAATTACCTCCTTGTATTTGAAGATTTAAATCACTCCGGAAAGTTCCTGGAGAAGGTGCCAGTTTGCCAGCCGGTCATCCTGAGAAAGCTGTAGGGACTCATCTGCATTTCCATCCTTGTCGAAATGTTTTGCAAACCGACCTTCCGTTTTAGCAAAATACAAGAAATCAATTTGTTCGCTTGTTTTGGGATTTATATACCAATCTTTATTTTTTGCCGGGTTTCCTTGAAGCGAGAGACGTTCTGACATTCGATCTCCTTCCCTGGGGTCATAAATAAACACAGGAAATGTCCGTGAATCAGCAGCCAGCTTTGCCTGATGCATGGCTTTGTCATCGGCAACGCCATGTTCAGGCTGGCAGGTAGTATATACATTTATAACTGCCGGGCCAGTATATTTGTTGGCCGCCATAATGGCTTTGTAGAAATGGTTGGTGTGGGCTGCCGTGGTTTGGGCCACAAACACATCCGAATGCATCATGCAGATATTGGCAACTTCCTTCCGTCGTTCCGTCTTTCCATAAATTTTCTTGCCATGGAACGACATTTTTGCTTCCTGTCCTTTAAATGAAGCCGTGGATGCCTGCCCGCCGGTATTGGAGTATGCCTGGGTATCCAGTATGATAATGTTAATATCCATCCCCGATGCCAACAGGCGAGACATAGACTGGAATCCAATATCCACCATGGCACCATCCCCTCCAATGCACCAGATTTTCTTGTCCTGCCAGCCCATCTGGTTCCATCTGGTTCGTACCCCCATAGCATCAGCAGAGTTGTTTTCAAAAAGTGAGTTGGTCCAGGGCACCATAAAAGGATTATAAGGATACGTTGAACCATAGACTGTATTACAACCAGTAGATGCTACCAGGCCGATACTTTCCCGTCCATACACAAAACCGGTAGCGGCAAGGAGCATTCTCAGGACTGTGCCCTCGCCACAGCCCATGCAGGAACCTGCTCCGCCCACATACAGCATGGATTCTTCTGCCAGCATCATATCCACCAGAACTTTTTCATTAATATATTCATATGGCGTTGGACCTGCAAATTTATAGAACTCAAATGCACGGTTATACTTTGGTATGGTGTCATCAACTTTGGGAATCATTTTAAGGGCATTATGATCACCGCATGCATCCACACATTCAGCGCACCCCTTGCATTTGGTTGGGTCAATAAATATTCCGAATTTAGCCGGTTCTTTCCCCTGTTTTTTCGGAGCATCATAAAATTTTTTCGTATTTGCAAAGTGAGAAGCAGTAAAATCGTCTGCATCAGACAGTTTTTTATTCAATTCTTGTTCCGGGATCGCTTTGCCTAGTATAGCTGTGTCGGGACACTGGGTGACACATTCCATACAGGCTACACAATTTTTAGCATTAAACTCTGGAATGTCCGGAGCAATATAGCTGAAATCCCGAAGCTGTCCCGTTCCGGCAGGTATAAGGCTTCGTGCTGTGCTTTCATCTGCTGGAAGTCCCATTTCTGCTGACCCATCATTATATGCACCCACAATTCTCTCATTGAAATCCTGAACATCCAAAATATCAAATGCTGTTAATTTATTTTGTTTTGAAACTCCCGTTGTGCTCACGAAACAATTTTCTCTTTTGTTTTATTTTCAATCAGACTGCGCTTAATTTCAAATACTTCTGTAAATCCTCTTTTTACTGCACTTAAATTGTCCTGTACCACTTGCTCACCCCGTTTTCCAAAATACTTTCTAAGGGATTTTTCTACCCCCCTCATCAGTTCTTTTTCGCTGATTCCTGACTGCTCTAGAAAGGGTGTGGATTTCAGAAAAATACCCAAAAGTACAATCCCCTGCATGCGTTGAAGAAGGTCCGAACGGCTGGATACTTCCCGGGCGATCTTAACTGTATCCAGAGCCAGTACCCTAATTTTGTCTTCACGTATTTTTTTTTGTGCCCATGTAGGAAAATCACTCCAAATATCTTCTATATCTGTTTTGTGTGTTTGAACAAAGAGAAGGCTGTTTTCTCTCAGCCCATTTAAGGGGTTAGCTAGGTTAAATGCATTTACGTCATTTAGAGGGACAAATTCTACAAATTCAAGTTCATTGTGTGTTCTCACAGGTTCCGGGCTGATGGTGAGGTAATAGGTTGTGGGTAGTCCCTTTTTCTCTGATCCGTACTTTGGATATGCCTGAACATACATATCAAACAGATCTGCCACAATGGTTGCCATAACCTTGTTGGTTGTTACAGATCCATACCCGCCGACAGAGTGCCCTCGCATGGAAAATGATCCTTTTGGGCGTACATCAACATGTTTTCCCGTCTTCAGGCCCAGCTCATGATCGATTCCAATGGCAAAATAGCGCTTTCCATCGTCAACCATGTTCTCAAACACAGCAATAATATCCGTTGGGCGAATATCTCTGGATCCAAGACCGGCAGACCCCGAATATATTTTTGGTATCCTAATTCTCTCATCATCCGAATGGGAAGAAAAATCCGCAAATGCTGCTTTTATTTCCATGGTCAAGGGATTGCTCTCAGCCAGGGGGTTGTCCATTCGTTCTAATACTGTGAACGCCTTTATACCATTTAGCGTGCTTACAATTTGTCTGCCTGGGAATGGGCGAAAAGAGGTAATATTAAGTACGCCTGCCTTTATTTTTTTTTCATTTCTAATATAGTTTATACAGGCTTGGGCTGTTTCTGTCATTGTTCCCATTCCCACAAGCACATATTCAGCATCTTCAGTCTTGTATGCATCTATAAGCCCGTATCTGCGCCCTGTCAGTTTGTGGTATTCGTCCATACTATTTAGCAGGTTCTCTTCAATTTTATCTGTATAGCTTCTCTGAGCAATCTTGCCTTTCATATAAGAATCCTGGTTCTGCACAACACCGGACATGATGGGGTGGTATGGATCCATGAAATTGACCAGTTTCTCGTTGGGGTTTTGCACAAATTTGTTCATAAGCTCAGGTTCTGGCAGTGTAACATTCTGGATTGTATGGGTAGTTAAAAAACCATCCATGATATTTAAAAATGGTGTCTGGCTGTTTTCTGAAGTACGTCTTGCAATTAGGGCCATATCGCCGGCTTCCTGTGCGTTTCTGGCAAACAGCATTCCCCAGCCGCAGTCTGTTACTGCCATAACATCATCATGGCCCGCATGCACATTGAGGGAATGAGAGGTGAGTGCACGGGCGCCAATATGAAAAACAACAGGAAGACGTTTGCCGGAAATGGTGTACAGTACTTCTTTCATGAGAACCAAGCCCTGTCCGGAAGTAAAATTGGTTACTCTTCCGCCCGCAAGGGCAAAACCCTCACAAGTCGTTGCGGAACTATGTTCTGATTCCAGCTCGACAAATGCTAACTTTTCGCCCCATATGTTGGTACCGCCATTGGCTACTACGGACTGATATCCTGAGCCCATGGTTGTCGAGGATGTGATCGGGTAGGCGCAGGCGCCCTGGGTAACATGAGTCTCAACCCATACCACCATAGCAGCTCCGTCAGCAGTAGAATTAATTCCGGGATATTTTGGTCTTTTTGATTTTTTATCTATTGTGTGTGCTCTTCCTGTTTCATAAATATACTTGATTCACATTATTTAAGATAAAATTTACTCTAGGTTTTTAACTGTTTACTAGGGTGAACTGGGTGGTTTTATAAGTTTTTTTTACCAACCTGTTTTGTTCTTTTTCAGAGAAATGAATGTGAATATCTTTTAAACTAGACTATTATTTTTTTCCAATCCCCCTTGCGTATTTTCCAAAACATAATAATTGCAAACAAAACGATATACACAACAAAAGCTATCCATGGCCCCATAAATCCAAAACCCAGAACAAGGCCAGAAACATAACTAGCAGGCAAGAAAAACCCCCACACAATTACTGCTTCCACAACAGCTGGAAAAAATGTATTTCCAGCACCAGAAAGTGCAAACCAAAGCGTTAATCCTACAGCATCTGCAAACTGTACAAGTGCAGCAATCCGCAAAGCATAAACTCCTATTTCCATCACCCTTGGATCGTTGGTAAAAATAGGAATAATATATTGAGGAATAAACAGAAACATAACGCCAACTGATCCCATAATTAAAAAAGACCAGCGAACACTTTCAACTATGCTTGTTTCCGCTTTCTCTGTTTTTTCTTCCCCCATATATTTTCCAACAAGTGTAGCACAGGCTTGTCCAACGCCTATTGCCGGCATGAAGGAACTCTGGAGAATGGTAAAAACAATTTCGACCGCTGCAAGCTCCGCTACGCCTATTATTCCTACAATTTTAAAAAACAGTACAAAGCCTATCATTACTATCATTTGTTGTGAGCCCTGTGGAACAGCGAGGGTTATTTGCCTTTTTAACATTTTCCAATTTAAAGTAAAGGAAAAAATATGAAATTTTTTATAAATGGCTGGTTTAAGCAGATAAAACAAATAGTGAACAGCAAGCCACGCCGATGAAATAAGGGTGGCCGTAGCAGCGCCCTTCACCCCAAGTTCCGGGAAATCATACCATGACCATAATTCCCCGACCCAGGAAACATCCACCAATTCAATAGATTTAAAAAAACTCTGAACACCCTCCTTTCCATAAATCAGCCCGGCATTCAGATAAACATTTAAAAGGTTCGCTGTCACAGTAACTTTCATGTGAACGGAGGTCTTTTCAACACCTGTGTAGAATCCTTGGAATACAAATCCAAACGCCGAAAAGAACACACTTAAAAACGCAACTGATGTGTAATCAATACAAAGTCTTGTAACTGTTGTTTCTGAGATGAAAAATGGTACAAATTGTTTCGCAAAAAAATATCCTGCAGCCGCAGCCGGAACCCCGTAAAGAAAAGCCAACAAGTGTCCATTGTGCATTGCTGTGCCGCACTCTAGATACTTCTTTTGACCAAGCCTTCTGGATGCAACGGTTTGTGTGGCTGTTCGCAGGCTTATGCCAAAACTTACCACTGCCCAAACCAGCATTGAGCCCAGTCCTGTCGCTGCCAGGGCTGGGGCGCCAAGCTGCCCTACCATTGCCACATCCGCCATATTCATAACTACCCGGCTCAGGTTGCTTGCTATAATTGGCAGTGCCAACATTTTTATTTTTCTTGAAATTTCTACATTTCGTGGATGAAAAAGGGGTTGTATTATTTTTAATACCATTATTTTTATTTATAAATTAGTTGCGATTGTATCTTATACTAACAAGACTTTTCGAAACACTAAAATATAAAAATACCAAGCAATCAAAACACAATGACAAACAATACAAAAGAAACTTTATGCGTTTCTGCCGATGTGAAAACGGCCTTAAAACGAAACAGGCCTATTTTAGCAATGGAGTCTACTCTAATCGCTCACGGGATGCCATATCCGGAAAATAAAGAGTTTGCCTTAAGTGCCATGAGCATTGCCCGGGGGCTCAATGTTGTCCCTGCTGTTGTTGCCGTATTTGATGGAGCTGTTCATATAGGAATACAGGAAGACCAAATTGTTCGCCTTGCAAAGGGAAAAAACATTGTGAAAACATCTGTTCAAAACACAAGCTATGTTTTAAGCACAAAACAGCCGGGGGCTACCACTGTTTCTGCCGCTGCACGCTTTGCACACCTGGCCGGAATACATGTTTTGGCAACTGGTGGAATTGGCGGTGTACATCGCGGAGCGGAAACCACATTCGATATCTCTCAGGACATTACAGAGCTTAGCAAGTCCCCTATTGTCATCGTTTCCTCTGGCGCCAAGGCCATTCTTGATATTCCAAAAACCCTTGAAGCCCTCGAAACAGCCTCTGTGCCCGTTGTCGGATACAGAACAAGTGATTTCCCCGCATTTTACTCACGTTCCTCCGGCTGTTCCATACAAACACAACTAGAGTCTTCCGAAGAAATTGCTTCTCTGTTCCGATTACATCGCAAGCTTGAAATGTCATCCAGCATTCTTGTCGCAAATCCCGTACAAAAAAGAGACGAAATTCCCAAAAGAGAAATGGATGACTATGTTGAAGAGGCACTCAAAGAGTGTAATAAAAACAATATAACAGGAAAAGAAATTACGCCGTTTCTCCTGAATTATATTGTTGAAATAACGGGGGGCCGAAGCCTAAAAACAAACGTTTCTCTTGCGCTGAACAATGTCCGACTAGGATCTAAGATTGCATCTGCCATCTCAGTCCAAAAAGGATAAAGCCTAGATATATAATGGCACGTCAGAAGAAACCCTCTTTAACGCCCGTCTCCTTTTGGTGTTTATAATTTGAGGTTGATTTATAAATTTAATGATTGGAAATTTATATTAATTAAATTTTGACAAACAGAAGTAATAAACTTGCTGCCCTCTGCGCCATCAATAAGCCTGTGATCAAACCCCAGGGAAACCATCATCATGTTTCGTATGCCTATTTCGTCTCCTTCGCCAGTCGAAACAACAGCCGGTTTTTTCTTTATGGCACCAACGCCAAGAATTCCAACATTTGGTTGATTAATAATTGGTGTTCCGGAAATCACATCAAAAACACCAAAATTTGAAATCGAGAATGTTGATCCCTGTAGTTCTTCCGGGGAAATTTTTTTTTCTCTGGTTCGTTTGACTAAATCCTGTAGCTTGTGCGCCAACTGGAAAAAATCTAATTTTTCACATTCGGACAAAACAGGAACCATAAGACCTTCTTCCAATGCTACGGCAATTCCAATGTTTACATTTTTCTTTCTAACTATTGTGGTCCCTTCCAGAGAGCTGTTCATATCCTTGCTACCTAAAAGAGCTTGAATGCAACCAAAAACAATGAACGGTGTATATGTTAAAGAAAACCCCTCTTTTTCTTTAAATTTGTTTCCATTCTTAGAAACATATTTTACGATGTGAGTCATATCAACTTCCGAAAAAATATACACATGGGCAGAGGAGTCCACGCTTTTTCGCATGTGTTCAGCAATGATTTTTCGCGTGTGGTCCATTTCTACACGTTCATCAACCAGCGTCCCTAGACTGACTGTATTCTCCACTGTTTTTGGGGTAGTTATCGAAGGCGGTTCTTTAGGACTTTTTGATTTGATATAGGTCAAAATGTCCTGTTTTGTCACCCGGTTATTTGATCCCGAACCGGAAATAGCATTCAATTCATCAAAACCAATTCCTTCTTTTGTCGCAATTTTTCTTACAACAGAAGTAAAAAACCCTCTCTTTCCTTTTGAAAATGATTGACCTGTAGAGCCTTTTTTCTGGGAGCCCTCCTTTGCCGCCTGTTTATCAATTTGTTTTTCCTCCAGTAGCTTTTCTTGGGTAGGTGAAGAGCCTTTTTCCTCTTCTGTTTTTTTGTCTTTATCTGAATCAATTTGAGCGATGATCCTTCCAACTTCAATCACATCCTTTGGTTCAGCCAAAAGTCTCACGACTTTCCCCGAGACAGGGGATGGAATTTCCGAATCTACCTTGTCTGTTCCAATTTCAAGCAAAGTTTCATCCACTTCAATGCTGTCTCCTACTTTTTTCCTCCACTCCAAAATAGTACCTTCTATTATGGATTCACCCATTTTAGGCATGACAACATCAAAAACCATACTAATACTCCATTAGTTCTGTTATTGCTGAGACGATATCAGATTTTTGGGGTAACACTTTTTCTTCCAAATACCAATTAAATGGTATTGGAACATCTTTCGCAGCTACTCTTTTTATTGGTCCATCCAATAATTCAAAATAATCATGTGAAATAATTGCTGCAATTTCTGCCCCCGGGCCATTGGTAATGTTGTCTTCATAAACGATCAGCGCCCTCCCTGTTTTTTCCAAAGAAGTTCCGATGGTTTCCGTGTCCAGCGGATTTAGTGTTCGTAAATCAATTATTTCAACTGCACCCGTACTGATATCTATCTCTTTTGCTGCTTCAATTGCTTTTTGCACCATAGCGCCCCAGGTGATAATGGTCAGTTTGTTTCCTTCCTGAACTATGCGCGCTTTTCCAAATGGTATAAGGAAATTTTCATCTGGTTCTGGTGTCCTGCAATATCCCTGGCGGTATAAACCTTTATGTTCCATAAAAAGCACCGGATCGCTCATCCGACATGCTGATTTCAAAAGCCCTTTTGCATCGGAAGCAGTTGATGGATATGCAATATAAATACCCGGCAAATGAACAAAAAAGCCATCAATAGACTGGCTATGACAAAGAGAACCGTGTATGTAACCACCAACTGGAACGCGGATGACCAAAGGACAGGTCCACTTGTTGTTCGAACGATAGCGCATCGTGGCAACTTCATTTCGGATTTGCATCATTCCTGTCCAGATATAGTCACCAAACTGAATTTCAACTACAGGCTTCCAGCCAGTGACAGCCATACCTACAGCAGTACCAATTATAGAAGATTCCGCTAGGGGTGCGTTAAAAACGCGGTCTTTCCCGTAGGTATCTGAAAGGCCTTTTGTTGCAGTAAAAACTCCCCCCTTCGGATCAGCAACATCCTGACCATAGATAACCATTTTTTCGTTTTGGTTCATTTCTTCATTTAATGCATGGTTAATTGCATCCACCATAACAATTTTATCTGAAGCTTTTTTCTTTTCTGGTTCGACAGTTTTTATGTTTTGTCCTGAATATACATAATCGAAGGCAGTCCCTACGTCAGGATGTTCCTGGTCTAATGCCCAAGCAGCGTCCTTGTCAATTTGATTCTGAATTTCTTTATCAATTTCCTCAAATTCTTTTGATCTAATAATCCCATTTTCATTACATGATTCTATAAATCTCTTTATTGGATCTTTTTCCGAATCCTTTTTCAAATCATCTTCCAAACGATATTTTCTCTGGTCGTCAGATGATGAATGTGCTAGTAATCGTACAACATGACTGACAACTACAGATGGTCCTTCCCCCTTTCTCGCTCTATCTGTGGCACTTTCGAAAGCAAGATAGGATTCGAAGAAATCAGTTCCATCCACATCAAAGCGTTCCAGGTTTTGATAACCAGAGGCCATTGTATAAACAGAGTTTCCTGATGTTTGTTCGGAAATATGAACACTGATGGCATATTTATTGTCTTCAACATGAAAAAGTACTGGTATTTTCTCCCTACTGGACCAATTCAATGCTTCGTGAAAATCTCCCTGGCTGGTTGTTCCCTCTCCACATGAAACATACACAATTTCTTTCGTTTTTTCCCATTTCCTTGTCATTGCACAACCAACTGCCTGAAGTAGTTGAGTTCCTGTCGGGCTGGATTGGCTGACTATCTGTAGGTCCTTATGTCCATAATGCTGGGGCAATTGCCGGCCTCCAGAATTTGGATCATCTTTTCGAGCTAAAAAGCTTAATAATTGTTCTCTTGGTGTCATTCCGAATCCAAGACAAAATGCAGCATCCCGGTAGTAGGGGTACGCCCAGTCCCTTCCCTGTTTTAAATTCTGAGACGCTGCTAACTGGGCAGCTTCATGGCCAGAACAACCAATATGAAAAAAACTTTTTCCCTGTTTCAATAATGTAAGCATCTTTGTGTCCAATTTTCTTGCCGTCACCATAGTTTTATAAATTGTCGTAAGATCGGTTTTCGAAAAATTATGAAATTTTTTCATTAATTTACCTAAAGGGTTTTATTCATAACTATGTGTTGATAGTTCCATAAAAATTGCGCAATGACAGCCCCCTTGTGATTCAGGCCTTTAGAAGGTCCCACGCATTCTTGTGGGCACTTTGCCATACAAAGTGCCACTTACAGCGTATTATATCAGTGATGATATGTCTGTATGATTTTGCCATATTTAAAAAATTAAAACATATTTATCTTACAATTTAAAGTTTTTTAATGTTTGTGTACAATTCTCATCTATGAAGGAAAAAACTATTCCTTCTATAAAACAATCCGCCCAGCTACTAATAAATATAAACCGACACCTTTAGGCAAACCATAAAAGGGGGTTGCATGTTGTTCTTGTGGTCCTTTTTAAAATTCAAGAATAATCCCACCAACAGGCATTGTTTTATACTGCCAGTACATTTCTTTTGTACCGTCTGTAAGGTAAATATATTCCCAGGGATTGTCGGTGTTAAAGACATTCAAGAAGTCCCAAAAAACTACCATATTCACCCGTTTAAAATAAAACCGCTGCTGCAGCATTAGATCTAAACGCAGATAGGGATCATATCGCTCTGTGTTCCAGGGCTGGGATGATTCCACATACCAATCACGGACGGTGTGATCATAAGTTTTCGGTGTAAAAGGCCGGCCACCCATATATCGGAACTTGAAACTGATCTCAAATTCATCGCTGGGCATAAAGGGCAACCAGGAAAAACTCTTGGCCCAGATATTCTCCTTGAATTGCCGATACCAGCCATAATCAGCATAGCGGACTTTGTGCCCACCGATGATGTTCACTACATCACCATAATCATATATCCAGGGGTAGTATTTATCAGAGCGGGGATCTGCTCCTTCCGCAATTGAGTGGGACCAAGACAAAGACCCGTACCAGTTTTTTGAATATTTTTTCTGAATGAATAGTTCTATACCGTTTGATCTGCCACTGCCGCCATTAATGGTATTATAGAAATTCAAACTATCCCTTCCGTCAGAGCCCTCAAGCATCTCAAAGGTAATCATATCATCATATTCTTTTTTGAATACTTCAAGGGTTAGTCGCGTATCAGCAGTAAGGAAATATTCCAATCCCATGACGGCCTGGTCAGCATAATAGTTTTTTAATTTACTAGGAGTACCCCGTACTGAATTTAGATAATGATTAAAGGGCGGCTGAAAATAACGCCCGGCAGAGAAATTTAATGATAGTACTTCACTGAAATGATAGGATAAACCAAAGCGGGGCGAAGCATTGCTTTCCCCGGTAAAATCCAGATAATCGTAGCGTACTCCAGCAATAATTTCCAGAGTCCGGATCGGCTGCAAAGAAACATGAAGAAAACCACCCATTTTCCGGTAATTCATAATTGTATTTGTTTTGATCGTATCCGCTTCGACAAGCGTATCCAGGGGCATAACGATTGTTGCTGGATTCTGGAAATATATATCATAAAAAACATTTTCAGGAACCATAACCGGTTCAACGGCAGATGATAGGGAATAGCCGTAAAGGACTGTAGGCCTTGGTTCAAACCAGTTATCATAATCCAGGTTGATGATTTTGATATTGAATCCGGTGTTGATATCTAACCCGGGCCTGATCTGATAATTTGCCTCGCCACGGAAAGTTGTTTCATTATCCAGATCACGCCGTTGATGGTACATGTCCCGCCGATTGTCTTCAGCCAGTTCGTATACATCCGTATTCAATTGTACAAGGCTTTTGGATAACGAAAGAATGCTGAAACCCTTTTTAGAGAACAGGTTTTTGTAGGTCATGCCCACGGTAGCTT
>Ga0208274_1000001_pt1 | contig 191398 bp, 180 predicted proteins | sample ETNtaG_22_FD_185755 | JGI IMG/M metagenome (GOLD analysis project Ga0208274, IMG submission 185755) | Marine microbial and viral communities from oxygen minimum zone, Eastern Pacific Ocean - ETNP201306SV43 (SPAdes) (version 2) | ecosystem: Environmental > Aquatic > Marine > Oceanic ... | reverse complement strand
GGCGGCCTTCGGCATTGAGGGCTCTGACGTGGTGGCACTGGATTCCACTGCCCGACCCGGCATCCCAGCCGAGATGAACAGGCAGTCTCCGTTCTGCACCTCGGAGTTCTTCAACTCCCACCACAGCGAGACCTCGATGCTGCGCTGGCTGAGGAAGCTGGCCGACCGTGACCTGGCCCTGGACAGGACCATGATCCCCCTCGGTTCCTGCACGATGAAGTTGAACGCAACCACCGAAATGGCTGCAGTGTCATGGCCCGAGTTCTCACGCATCCATCCGTATGCACCGACGACCCAGGTTGCCGGCTACCTCGACCTGATCACCGACCTTGAGCAGATGCTCGTGGAGATCACCGGATACTCAGCCGTCTCCCTGCAGCCCAATGCAGGCTCCCAGGGTGAGCTGGCCGGCCTTCTCGCTGTCCGCTCCTGGCATGCCTCGCGTGGCGACGAGCAGAGGGTTGTATGCCTCATCCCGTCCTCCGCACACGGGACCAACGCCGCCAGTGCTGTCATGGCCGGCATGGAGGTCGTTGTGGTCGATTCATCCGATGACGGCAGCGTGGACCTCGAGAACCTCCGGCTCCGGGTGGCGGAGAGCGGCGACTGTCTAGCCGCCCTCATGATCACCTACCCGTCGACACACGGGGTGTTCGAGCCACAGATCGTGGAGATCTGCGATCTGGTCCACGAGGCCGGCGGACAGGTCTACCTGGACGGCGCCAACCTCAACGCCATGGTCGGCCTGGCCCGGCCCGGGTGGTTCGGAGCTGACGTGTCTCACCTCAACCTCCACAAGACCTTCTGCATCCCCCACGGCGGTGGTGGGCCCGGTATTGGACCGATCGCGGTGAGCGAGCACCTGACCCCGTTCCTGCCGGGCCATCCAGTCATCACCGATGCTGGCCCGGAATCTGGAATCGGTACCATCTCCGCAGCTCCGTACGGGTCTGCCGGGATATTGCCGATCTCATGGGCCTACATTTCGATGATGGGTGCCCCGGGCCTGCGCCGTGCAACCAAGATGGCGATCCTCTCAGCCAACTACGTCGCAGCCCGCCTCCGCCCACACTTCCCGATCCTGTACAGCGGGAAGGGAGGGCACGTGGCACATGAGTGCATTCTGGATGTAAGGGTCCTCAGCCAACATGGAGTGTCCGCCGAGGATGTCTGCAAACGCCTTGTCGACTATGGGTTCCACGCTCCGACGGTTTCGTTCCCGGTGCCAGGCACCCTCATGATCGAGCCGACCGAGTCAGAGGACCTTGCCGAGCTTGACCGCTTCTGTAATGCCATGATCGCCATTGCCGCTGAAGTGTCGAGGATCGCTGACGGTGAGTGGCCTGTCGATGACAACCCACTGGTCAATGCACCCCACACCGCCGAGCACCTAGCGGGCAACTGGAGTCATCCCTACGACAGGCAGACCGCAGCATTCCCTGTCTCCGGTATGGGAAGTGACAAGTACTGGCCACCGGTCGCCCGTATCGACTCGGCATACGGCGACAAGAACCTCATGTGTACCTGTCCGCCGGTGAGTGATCACACCTCAACTGGCAGATGACAGGCCCGCCGGGCTACGGGGCCGACCGTCTGGAGGATTACGGTCGACGACATGTCGGATGCATCTGAGCCAGGGGATACCAGCGACCTGCAGGCATTCCGGGGACAGGTCCAGGATTTTCTGGTGGCCAACTGTGCCAGGCGCGGTGAGGAATCGACGGACGAAGCCGACGACGAGGTCACAACAGCCCGAAGGTTCCAGGCATCTCTGGCAGGCGCGGGCCTGGCCGGGATCACCTTTCCCCGTGAGTTCGGTGGAGCAGGGCTGAGTGCAACCCATCAGGAGGTCTTCGATGACGTGTCCGCGCCATGGCACCTGCCCAACCTGCCCCTCGCCATTTCACATGGCATGTGCTTGCCGGTGCTCAACCAGTTCGGCACCGATGCACAACGCAGCGACTTCATGCCCGACAACATCAATGGCCGGACAATCTGGTGCCAGATGTTCTCCGAGCCCGGAGCGGGGTCGGACGTGGCAGGCCTGTCCACAAGGGCCGTCAGGGACGGCGACCGGTGGGTTCTCAACGGGCAGAAGGTATGGACCTCAGGAGCGCACTACTGCGACTACGGAATCGTGGTCGCCCGCACTGAACCCGACGTTCCCAAGCACCAGGGCCTCTCGATGTTCATCGTGGACATGGCCGACCCGGCGATCGAGGTTCGCCCACTCCGGCAGATCTCCGGGGAGAGTGGGTTCAACGAGGTCTTCTTCACAGACGCCCACATCCCAACTGACTGGCTGTTGGGTGACCTGAACCAGGGTTGGAGCCTGGCCGTGGCAATGCTCATGTTCGAGAGGGTCTCCATCGGAGCTGGGCGAGGTGGCCTCGGCGGCGAGCGTGTCACCCAGAACCTGATCAACCTGGCCCGACAACTCGACAAGGCCGAAGACCCCCGAACCCGTCAGGACCTGGCCGACCTCTGGATACGGGAGCGGATCAAGGGGTTCATCGGAAGGCGGATACGCGATGCGGTCGCCGCTGGCAGGGTTCCGGGACCGGAGGGCTCCATCGCCAAGCTCAACGGTGCTCTGCTCGCGAGGACGATTCGTGACGTGTCAATGGAACTGGTCGGTGCCGCCGGCCAGGCCTGGGGACCTGACGGTGGGGATGGAGAACGCTGGTCGACCTTCTGTCTGTCGGCCGCTGGGATCAGCATTGCCGGGGGAACCGACGAGGTGCAGCGAAACATCATCGGCGAACGGGTACTCGGACTCCCCAGGGAACCGAACCCCTTCAAGGACGTTGCGTGGGAGGATGTACCCCGCAACTAGCGGCGCTCCATTACCCGTATCTGAAGTATCTGGACTATCCGAGTGACGGCAGGGGTTGTCACCCCAGATGCCAGACAATGAGAGGGCAACAGATGCCACACCATGACCTCTTGATCATCGGAGCCGGTTCCGGCAACACCGTTGTCAGGAAGAGCTACTCAGAGATGGATGTAGCCATCGTTGAACCGTGGGCCTTCGGCGGGACCTGCCTGAATCGGGGCTGCATCCCCTCCAAGATGTTCGTCCACGCTGCCGACGTTGCGCTTTCGGCCCGCCGGGGTGGGTCACTCGGTCTCCATACGACCTTCGAGGGTGCCGACTGGCAGGCCATCCGTGACCGCGTGTTTGGCCGAATTGACCCGATCGCTGTCAGTGGACGCGACTACCGAGTCGGGCTTGAGAACATGACCGTCTACGAGAGCCACGCCCGGTTCACCGGTGACCGATGCGTCGACGTAGGCGGAACCAGCGTGTCGGCCGACCAGATCGTCGTCTCCGCTGGAGGAAGGCCGGTGGCTCCGGATCTGCCGGGTCTGGCTGAGGTGCCGTTCCACACGTCTGACTCCATCATGAGGCTTGATTCCCTCCCCGAGCATCTGGTGATCCTGGGTGGTGGCTTCATTGCCATTGAGATGGCACATGTTTTCGAGGCCCTAGGCAGCCAGGTGACGATTGTGCACCGCGGCGACCTTCTCCTACGGGGCGCCGATGAGGCAATCCGGGAGAGGATCACCGAGGTCTACTCGGGCCGCATGGGTGTTCGCCTGAACACGACCGTCACCGCCGTTGCACACGACCACGGTTTCCGGCTCGAACTGAGTGACGGTTCGACGCTCGAAGCCGACCAGCTCCTCGTGGCCACGGGCAGACGTCCCAACAGCGACAGGCTCAACGTGGCGGCGGGTGGCATCGATACCGACGAGCGGGGCCTGATAGCCACCGACGACTACCTGCGGACCTCTGCCGAGGGTGTCTGGGCACTGGGCGACATCACCAACCCGGCCCAACTGAAGCACATCGCCAACGCCGAGGCGCGAATCCTCACACACAACCTGTTGAACCCTGAGGACCTGTGGGCAATGGACAACTCGCTCACCCCCCACGCCGTCTTCGGACATCCCCAGATCGGAAGCGTGGGCCACACGGAACAGAACCTGGTAGACGCCGGCACCCCCCACCTCGTCTCGGTACGCAATTTCTCAGACATCGCCTACGGCTGGGCCATGGAGGATTCAACGGGTTTCGTGAAACTCCTGGCTGACCCCGACTCACGCCTCCTCCTGGGGGCCCACATCATCGGCCCGCATGCCCCCACACTCATCCAGCAGTTGATTCAGGGGATGGCGTCGGGTACGACCGTCGACGAGATGGCCCGCGACCAACTGTACGTGCATCCGGCGATGCCCGAGGTTGTCGAACAGGCGCTGCTGGAGCTCTGAGGACCGCAGCCCCTGTCAGGAAGTCGCCTCGAGAGCCCCGCGGGCCCACTTGTAGTCGGGCTTGCCGTTCGGGCCCCGCTGGATCGTGTCAACCAGAAGAATCCTCTTTGGGACCTTGTAACCGGCCAGAACCGTCCGTGCGTGCCGGTTCAAGATGTCCTCGTCGATACCGACACCGCCGGCTGGGCTGAGTTCGACAACGGCTGCCACCGCCTGTCCCCAACGTTCATCGGGCAGGCCGACAACATTGCAGTCCACTACCCCGGGGTGCTCCTTGATCGCCTCTTCGACCTCTTCCGGGTAGACCTTCTCTCCACCGGTGTTAATGCACGCTGATCCACGACCCAGAAGGGTGATGGTGCCATCGGCCTCGACGGTCGCCCAGTCGCCGGGAATTGACCATCGACGCCCACCGATCATTGGAAACGTCTGCTCGGTCTTGGCAGCATCCTTGTAGTAGCCGAGAGGGATCGGATCCCCGAGGGCCAGACGGCCCCTTTCACCAGATCCGGGAACAACGTCTTCACCATCGTCGTTGAAAACCCTCGCCCTTTCGCCGAGGGCGAATCGGGCTGTGCCGGCATCCTCGAGCTCCCGTGAGGTGATCTGCGATCCCATACCGGTTCCCTCGCTGGATCCCAGAATGTCGACGATCGTGCAGTCATGGTGTGCGAGGATCCCGGCCTTGACAGGGGCACTGAACATGACCCCTGACGACAGCAGGAGGCGCAGCGCAGTGAGGTTCCAGGCCTTTCCGGCTTTCGCTGCCCTGTCCAGGGAGTCGAGCATGGGGCGGGCGAAGGCATCTCCGACGATGGTGACCATCGTGATCTTCTCGGACTCGACAACCGTCCAGAGTTCGTCGGGGTCAAAGGAGCCCTGACCCAGTGTGGTGATCATTCCGCCGTGGGTGAGTGTGTTGAGGCTGCTGAGACCTGATGTGCCGTGCATGAGGGGAGCGGCACAGAGTTGCCTGACTCGGCTTCCGGCTGCTGCGATCCGGGTTGCCGCCGCAGCGACCTCGCTGGCTGTACGAGGCAGGGCCTCTCCCAGAGAGGCGAAGGTCCCTGCCATGTTGGCGAAGAGGCTGTCGTGGGACCACATGACAGCCTTGGGCATGCCGGTTGTGCCACCCGTGTAGAGGAACCAAAGGTCGCTGCCCGAACGCTCGATTCGCTGCATCGGCGGGGTGGCGAGGGCCTCTTCGTAGGAAATGGCCCACGAGGGCGTCGTGTCGCCACCGATCTGCACGAGAGCCTTCAGTGCCGGGAATCCCTCCCTCACCGCATCGACCCTGTCGGCGAGGCTGTGGTCGAAGAAGAGGGCTTCAGCGTCGGAGTTGTCCAGGATGTAGGCCAACTCATCGCCCAGGTAGCGGTAGTTGACGTTTGCCGGTACACAACGCAACTTGAAGGCCGCGTACTGGGCCTCGGGGTACTCGACTCCGTTATGGCAGTAGAGGGCGACCTTTGATCCGGCAGCCAGGCCCCGTGAACGCAGCGTTCCGGCCAGACATGCGGCGCGGTTGTCGTAGTCGGCCCAGGATGTCCGGTTGCCCGTTACCGCCAGTGCCGTCTGGTCGCCCACGGCATCGGCCACGGCCTCCCATGCCGTAGCGATGTTGAGGGTCCCCACCTGTTCGGACATAGCCAGCGAGGCTAGCCCGTGGGCGGTTTCCCCCGTACAGCCGGAACGGCCCGGAAAGGTCTCGGGTCGGGCGTGGCCCCGCACCTATGCTCGGAGACCGTGGGAAGCACCTTTGGATCGCTGTTTCAAGTCTCCACCTGGGGCGAGAGCCACGGTGGAGGCATCGGCGTGGTCGTCGACGGGTGTCCACCCCGCCTGCCCCTTACCGACGAACACCTCCAGGCCGACCTGGACCGGCGTCGCCCGGGCCAGAGCAGCATTACCACGCAGCGATCCGAGACCGATCGTGGCGAGATCCTGTCGGGCGTGTTCGAGGGTGTTACCACCGGTTCGCCCATTGCCGTCCTGGTGCGCAACTCCGACGCCAGACCTGGTGCCTACGAGCACCTACGTGACGTCTACCGCCCTTCACACGCCGACTTCACCTACGACGCCAAGTACGGGGTTCGTGACTGGAGAGGCGGTGGTCGCTCAAGTGCCAGGGAAACCATAGGCAGGGTGGCTGCGGGGGCTGTCGCCCGCCAACTGCTTCGCCATGTTGCCGACATTGAGGTACTGGCGTGGGTCAGCCAGATACACACCATCGCCTCCGATGTCGATTCCGTCAGCGTGACACTCGCCCAGGTCGAGCAGGACCCGACACGGTGCCCTGATCCAGATGCCGCCGCTTCGATGAGCTTTGCCATTGATGCTGCCCGCCGCGACGGGGACTCCCTGGGTGGCATCGTCACCTGCGTGGCGCGAAACGTGCCACCCGGACTAGGAGATCCGGTCTTTGACAGGCTCGAGGCCGACCTGGCCAAGGGGATGCTGTCACTGCCGGCGTCAAAGGGGTTTGACATCGGTAGCGGCTTTGGCGCTGTCACCATGACCGGACTCGAGCACAACGATCCGTTCGTACCCGGCGCCACCGGACCGGTTACCACCTCCAACCGGTCCGGTGGGATCCAGGGCGGTATCTCAAATGGCGCAGACCTGGTGTTTCGCGTTGCCTTCAAGCCAACCGCCACGATCTCGTCTCCTCAGGAGACCGTTGACACCTCCAACAGGGCGACAACACTTGAGGCCGGGGGGCGCCACGATCCGTGTGTCCTTCCAAGAGCCGTTCCACTGGTCGAGTCCATGGCCCTGTTGACCCTCGCCGATCACTGGTTGCGACATAAGGCCGTCGACGTCCTCCCCTGATGACCCGCCTTGTGGATCCGGGCTGGATCCCAATACGGTCAGCTCTGCCTGAGCCGGCTGCTTCGGCCGCAACCGGGAGACCAGCCTGGAGCAGACAATGACCGACTTGAACCCCTACTACGTTCCAGCGACTATCTCCGAGCACGAGGATGAGCGCCGTCACCGCAAGGAGCACCTGGCAGCTGCCTTCCGTCTCTTTGGTCGGTTCGGTTTCAGCGAAGGCGTGGCCGGGCATATCACGGCGCGTGACCCTGAACACACGGAGTGCTTCTGGGTGAACCCGTTCGGCATGGCCTTTGGCCAGATCAGCGCCTCGGACCTTCTCCTGGTGGATCACTCGGGCAACGTGGTCGAGGGCTCCTACTCGGTGAATCAGGCCGCCTTCGCTATCCATTCGGCGCTACACAGGACCCGTCCCGAGATCGTCGCAGCCGCCCACTCCCACTCCGTATTCGGGAAGGCCTGGTCCTCGCTGGGAAGGCTGCTTGACCCCTTGACTCAGGACTCCTGCATCTTCTTTGACAATCACGTGCTGTTCGACGACTACACCGGGGTTGTCAACGACCCCGAGGAGGGAAGGCGCATCGCACACGTCCTGGGTGGCAACGGTGCCGCCATCCTAAGGAACCACGGGCTGTTGACAGTCGGCCGGTGTGTCGAGGAAGCGCTCTGGTTGTTCGTTTCGATGGAGCGGACCTGTCAGGCCCAGCTCTTGGCCGAAGCGGCGGGCACGCCGGTTCTGATCGATGCGGATGTGGCAGCTGAGACCGCTGCCTACCTGAACCACCCCTATTCAGGTTGGTTCAGCCCGCAGCCCATGTTCGACCAGATCATGAGGGAACAACCCGACCTGTGTGACTGACCTATGGGTCTGCGGTAACAGCCCTGCTCTCATCAGATGAACGGAAGGTCCGTAACGGTTGCCTGCACCTCTGTGCCACGCTGGTCGAGCGCCACAGTGGAACCGGCATCGAGTTCCAGCGGGAGGAACGCCATGGCTATGCCGTGCCCCAGACATGGTGAGAAGTTGCCGCTCGTGACGGCAGAGACCTGCACACCTTCGTGAAGAACCGCCTGACCTTCCCTAGGGGGACGCCTGCCTGGCGTTGAGAGACCTCTCATCTTTCTCCCTGGCCCCCTCTCACGCAGCTCTATCAGGGCATCTCGCCCCCTGAACGCATCCTTTTCCCAGCCGACGACCCATCCGAGTCCGGCCTCGAGCGGGTTGATCCCCGGACCAAGTTCATGGCCGTGCAGGGGAAGGCCGGCCTCGAGTCTCAGGGTGTCACGGGCTCCGAGGCCTGCAACGTCAGCCCCGGCTGCGACCAGCGCGTGCCAGAGGGAAGCAGCCGCCCGGTTCGGTACAGCCAGTTCAAAGCCAGCTTCGCCGGTGTAACCGGTTCCGGCAACAAGCGCCGAGCAGCCATCCCATTGGAAGGTAGCGACCTTGAAGCGTCCCACCTCAGCGGCATCTGGCGCCACCCCTTGGAGCAGTTCGCTGGCCTGAGGGCCCTGGAGTGCGAGAAGGGCCCGATCCCCGGCAACGTCGACACAGCCGGGAAGGGCGCTGAGGACATCGGTGTTGTTGGCTGCATTGGGGAGGACCGTGAAGCTGTCGTCTTCGAGCCACCAGACGATGATGTCGTCAAGGACAGAACCGTCTGCCTCGTCGAGAAGGTGGGTGTACTGGGCCCGTCCCGGTGCGATACGACGAAGGTCATTTGAAAGGGCCACCTGGAGTTGTTCGAACGCCTCTACACCCTTCATCTCGAGGGTTCCCAGGTGGCTCACGTCGAAGAGGGCTGCTCCCTGCCGACAGGCCATGTGCTCTGAGATCGTTCCGGACGGGTAGTTGAGCGGCATCTCCCAGCCGGCGAACGGGACCATCCTCGCTTCGGCGGCCCTGTGGGCCTGGTCGAGCGGCGACAGTGAGAGGCCTGCCGTCCCGATCATGGCGATGAGGATACCGGCCGCCGGGTGCGAGGGTCAGGCTGCGTGCTTGGCGAACATTCGCTCGAGGTCACTCCGGTAGAGCATCCGCACCTGAATGTCGGGATGCAGTTCCCGCAGCCTTCGGACCTTCTTGTTCTTGCGGGTTACGAGCGCCTGTCGCAGCGTCGTCACCTCGATGTAGAGATCATGGTCCGGAAGGTAGAAGTCGGGAGTGAACGCCGAGAGGAGGCTCCCGTCTGCTGCCTTGTCGAGGACAAACGTGGTTGGTTCGTACTCCCAGGCGATTCCGTAGAAGTCGAGCAGGCCGGCTATACGCCTCTCGGATTCGTGGGCAAAGTCGACAGGTGAGGTCGATGTTGGGAGCCGGTGGATGCCGTCAGCCACTGGTTCCACGCCCTGCAGGAAGTTCGCCAACTAGCCCTCGGCCGCTACCCGACCGGTTTCGGAGGCTGCTGCACGGGCCTCCGGGTACAACTCGACGATCTTGGAATCGAGCTCTTCCTTTACGCCTGCCAGGGGCAGGATGTTGAGGACACCCTGCCCCTGTCGCAGGAGGTCGATGATCTCGTCACCACTCCGGACGGCAACCGACCTGGTTCCGCTGATAACCAGGTTCACCTGGGTCACGTCTTCGTCAAGGTGCTCACTCAGGTAGCTGAAGACTTCGCGAACAAGCTCCAGCCGGATGCCAGCATCAAGGAGGGTCTTGACCGCCCTCAGCTCAAGGAGATTCCGGTAGTCGTAGCGCCGCCTACTGCCGCTTCCGGTGGCTGCACCGAGTGCCGGCTCAACGAGTCCGGTACGTGTCCAGTAGTCCAACTGCCTGTAGGTGACGCCGACGATCTCGGCAGTCCTCTTGGAGCTGTACCCGTCGGACGGGATGTTCGTGGCCACGTGCGACCCCTCTCTGCTCGTGCACTGACACCAAGGTTGGGCCCCCTGTGAATGACCCCGCGGGAGCACATTCACGGAACTACACCCCTGTGACTTGAGTTCAGACTAGGCCCCGCCCTTTCCAGGGTCAACCATCACGTGTACGCCATCATGATGCCCAGGTGCCGGCCTGACGAGGTAGGTAGTCCGCGAAATGTCGCTGACCTGCTGGTTCCAGGGAATCAGAATGGCTAGCCGCCAGCAAAGTCCTCGGGGTTGACCGAGTCCAGGAACTCCCTGAACTCCTCGACCTGAGCTTCAGCGGCCGGTACCGCCTGACCGCTCTCATCCAGCGGCGCCATGTATCCGGCCTCGTCGAGGACCTCGCTGGCGGCAAATATCGGCGTCTCGGTCCGGATGGCGATGGCGATGGCGTCAGACGGACGACAGGACAGGACCTGATCACCCGCGGGGCCCTGAAGGTGAAGTTCAGCAAAGAACGTGCGATCCCGAAGTTCGGTCACGTGTACACGATTCAACTGGATCGAAAACGAATCCAGCAGGATGGCCATCAAGTCGTGGGTCATGGGCCGTGGAGGCTCCTGGCCCGCCAGCACCAGGCCAATCGATGTGGCCTCGGCCATACCGATGAAGATTGGAAGGAGACGCTCTCCTTCCAGTTCGCGGAGCAGCACGACAGGGGTACCGCTTGGCAGAACCTCCTGTATCCCGACTATCCGCATCTCGATCATCGGCATGCCCGACTGGTCGGACCACCGGGCCGGTGGACCGGGAGGAAAGGCACTCTGGTGGTCACCCGCGCACCATAGTCCCCACCTCCGGAGGCTCTGGAGATGCCCCGATCGGATGACGGCCGGCCAGGCCCATAATGGCGTCTGCCAATGCGGTGCCGCCGCTGGAGTACTCCGACTCTAGTTTTGTCAGGTCGACGGTTACCACACAGGACAGGTTTCGGTACCGGCCGTGGTGGTCAAGGCCGTACCCGACCACAAAACCCTCATCGGTTACGAAGCCCGAATAGTCCACCTGTGTCGGAAGGATCCGACGGTCTGAGCGGTCCAGCAGGGTGCAGACGATCACCTCGGTTGGCCCGTGGTCAAGCAGGTGTCTCCTGAGGAAATCAAGGCGGAATCCCGTGTCGACCACTCCTTCGACAAGGAGCACCTGCCTGCCGGCCACATCGGTAACGACGTCACGGGTCAGGCGGATCCGACCGCTGTCGGGAGAAAAGGCGCTCAGGGCCACGAAGTCGATCTCGAGGTGCCTGTCGATGTCACGGACAAGGTCGGCCATGAACGGAAGGCACCCTTTGAGGACACCAACCGCAACCGCTCCGTCTGCCAGCACCCTGCTCAACTCCTCGCCAAGTTCGGCAACGCGGGCCGATATCTCGGCCGATCCGTACAGGAGACGAGGCTCTGCCATGGGTTCAGTGGGTGAAGCGTCCGAGGCGACCCATTGATCGCCTCCGCATGACATCACGGATCTGCCCTCCGGCTTCAACCAGGGTCTCAAAGCGGGACCTGACGGCCGCAATCGCCGACGGGTCGCCACTGCGGATGCGCGGCAGCAGAATCTGTTCGAGTACGCCGGCTTCGCGTTGCGCAGCCACCAGGTGCATTCGCAGATGGCGGATGTCTAGGCCGTTGTCTGCACAGATTCCGGCCAGGCGGGCAACCAGCAGGGCGTCGGCGTCGTAGACCATTGTGGAGCCGGCCGCGCTTCCCTCGACGAGGCCCAACTTTTCCAGTTCTCTGACCGTCGCCACAGACACTCCTGCTGCTGCAGCCAACTCCTCGCGGGTGATGCTCACGGATTCGGAGATGACCGCCGCGCTGTGTTCCCTAAATGGCTCGACCTCGGCTGACCCTTCCGCCTGGTTGCCACCGGACTCCTCAAGAAGTTCCCTGATGACCTTCAGTGGCAGGAAGTGCTGGCTCTGCTGGCGGAGAATCCAGACGAGGCGCCTCATGTCCTCGTCGGAGAAGCGGCGGTAGCCCGATGTCGAGCGTTCTGGGCTTATCAGGCCCTGGGACTCCAGGTAGCGGAGCTTTGAGATGGTCACATCCGGAAATTCGACCTCGAGACGAGAAAGAACCTCTCCAATCCCGATCCGGATCTCGCCGGGAGAGTTCTCTGCGGTCATTGCCGGTAAGGCCCTCAGGTTGCGGTTCCATAGAAGAACACCAGCTTGAAGCGCCCTATCTGCAGTTCGTCACCGTCGTTGAGTTCAGCCGATTCGACTAGGTCGCGGTTCAGGTAGGTACCATTTAGCGAGCCCACGTCGCGGACCATGTACCGGTCTCCTGTTCGGTCGACCTCTACGTGCCGCCTTGAAACGGTCACATCATCGAGCAGGATGTCTGCGGACCGGTGCCTTCCGACCGTTGTCCGATCGGACTCGAGGCCGTAGCGGGAGCCGGCCTTGGGTCCCGAATCGACCACGAACAGGCCGCAGCCAGGTGGAAAGTGTGCACGGTCGTCTTCGTGTGGAGAGACGAGTACGGCCTCAAAGGAGTCGGTTGCCTCATCGTCTCCTGAGAGCAGTTGGGAGCCACAAGAGAGGCAGAAGTTGGCTCCCGAGGTGTCGTCGAGTCCGCAGTCCGGGCAGACAGAGCCACCGGGTGTCATTGATCAGGCCTCAAGGAGGGCCGAGTAGGCCTCGGCGTCCATCAGAGAATCGGCTGCTGTCGGGTCTGTCGGATCGAGCACACAGATCCAACCGTCACCGTAGGGATCCTCGTTGACCCGTTCCGGTGTCACCTCAAGGTCGTGGTTGACCTCGACGATCGACCCCGCCACGGGTGCAAAAAGTTCTGAAACCGACTTGGTGGACTCGACCTCGCCGAAGACACCACCAACCTCAACGGTCGTACCCACAGTCGGCAACTCGATGAAGACGACGTCACCGAGGGCATCCTGGGCGTAGTCGGTCACGCCGATTCTGAGCCGGTTACCTTCCTCGACCCGAACCCATTCGTGATCCTGCGAATAGCGGACATCTGATGGAACGTTCATTGTGCAGAAACCTACCGGATCAGGACCACACCGGGGGTCAGGCGGTTGCCCTGCGAGCTGCCCGCCCTTCCCTCAGCGCAGCCATCCCACGGGGCACGTAGCCGTAGGCGGCCCACCACGCGATCACCAGCCCCGGCAGCCCGAAGACCCAGGCACCTACGGCGAACCATTCGTTTCCGAATGCGGTGGACTCCCCCGCCAGGAAGAACGGAACGGCGAACAACAGGGCGAAGGTTCCCGTCTTGCCCCACCAGGTCACCTCTATCCGTGCTGCTCCCAGGAGGGCCAGGATGATTGCGGCCAGCCCGACCAGGAACTCCCTTGTCAGCACCGCCACAGCGAACCAAGTTGGCACTGATCCATCGATGACCATTCCAACCAGCGCCACGAGCAACAGGAGCCTGTCAGCTGTGGGATCAAGCACCTTGCCTATTTCTGAGATCATTCCGAACCGGCGGGCAATCCACCCGTCGATCCAGTCGGTGGCTCCAAGGGCACCGAGGAGAAGTGCTGCGTCGGTCCGGTTTCCGGCACCGAAGAGCAGCCACACGAACCACGGGATGCACCCGAGGCGGACGAGGCTTATCAGGTTCGGCAGCGTGAACACACCGGCCCAACCTGTTAGCGAGGCCTGACCGTCCTCCCCCGTCGTCCTATCCATGGGCGACAGCCTACGATCGGCTCCGGTCCGGGGTGTCAGCCCCGGGTGCCGGCTCAACGAGAGGATCGGACATGGCGTCAATCTTCACACGGATAATCCAGGGCGAGATACCAGGCAGGATCATCTGGAGGGATGATCACTGCGTGGCGATGGTTGACATCCGCCCCCTCCACAGGGGCCACGTACTCGTCATACCCGTATCCGAGGTGGACCGCTGGACCGACCTGCCTGCCGAGACCGCAACCCACTGCCTCGGGGTGGCCCACTCGATCGGTCGTGCCCAACAGGAGGCTCTTGCACCTGAACGTGTCGGTCTGATCGTCGCAGGCTTTGAGGTCCCCCATGCCCACATCCATGTGGTGCCGATCGACGACATGACCGACCTGGACTTCAGCCGAGCCGACACCAGTGCCGACCCGTTGGACCTTGACCTGGTTGCAGATGAACTACGCGACACCCTCCTCGCTCACGGGCACGGCTGTGTGACCTGACCCTCAGTCCGCTCCAGGGCGGCGCACCCAGACGCTCACACCCTCGTCCTCAAAGCGCCTCCTAAAGTTCAAGACGACCAACTTGTCCTCGAACCCGCGATTTCCCGAATTCGAGAGTTCCGAGGTTTTCCGGTCGAAGACGACAACGTCGACTGACGACGGAATCTCCGGGGTCACCCGGTGGAGTGTCTCGGCGTCGAGCAGGTAGACAGATTCGCGTCCGGCCAGAAGCGGAAACACCACGGGAGATGCCATCACGCTGGCATCGTCACCGACCCACGTGGTGGCCGCCACACGTGCAGAGTCGACCTCGTCGCGGCTGCCCCAGTCCCATGGCTGTTCATATGGCGACGCGGCTGCATCGCGGATGAAGAAGACCGACGCTGTGAGAACCATCACCATCAGGACCCGACGGTCGACGAGGATCCTGCTAATTCCCCGGGTGCCGATCCGCATCAGAGCGAACGAGGTGGCGATGAACACGAACACGAGAGCCGGCACGTCCTGTTGGGGGTTGCCCAGAATGTCCTCGGGTACGTCGGCTACGAGGTAGAGAGCCGTCAGGGGGATCAGGGTCATGATGTAGCGGGGCCTCACCAGGGGCAGGAAGAGCACCGGTGCCACCAGCAGCAGCATCTTCTCGAAACTGGCGCGGTCGAGGAGGTCGCCGAGCAGGCCAATGGGATCGGCCAGCATTCCGAGGAGAACGCCGAACACGCTGTCTCCGTAGCGGGAGAACGCCTCTACGTGCGGGTAGGTGCCGTGACCGAAGATGGGTTGGACCACAAAGGCCATCACCAGGAACCAGACCAGCCCGAAGCCGGTGAGGACCCAGCCGACCCGCCTGCGATCCTCGGTCAGGAACAACAGGCCGAGTGCCGATACCGCCAGGCCCAGGTCGGCTCGGGCGGTCACCACTATCGCCACGAGGACCCCGAGTATCCACCAGTTCTGGCGTGTGGCCATCAGGTAGGCGGCTAGCAGGGCCGGCAGGGCGAACGCCTCAGGGTGAAAGCCCACCAGGTTCAGGTTGTGGACTGAGGGGTGCAGTACGAACGCCATCACCAGCGTCGCTGCCCCGCTGACACGCAGGTTGGCCGGGCCACGGGCGATTCGCCACAGGGGAACGACTGTCACGGCCAGTGCAAGTGACTGCAGCACAAGCAGTGTCTCCACAGTCGGAAGTGGCTCAGCCAACCGGGCGATTGGCCAGAACAGGAATGCAGCCTGGTTGGCGAAGACGTTGAACCCCCATTCACTCACGACTGGAGATGCACCCTCGCCCATGAGGTGCACGGCCTGGAGGTAGTAGCCCACCTGCGGGCCGATGCCGAGGTCACTGCTGCGGGCAATCGCCAGCAGCGCCAGGAAGAGCCAGAAGGTGGTGGCCAGGCCCCACGGCAGGTAGCGGTCGACCATCGGAGCATCGAGGCGTGCCTGCCACCTGAGCATCCCAATGTCGACCCGACGGCGCAACGAGTGCATGGTCGTGGCTACCTGTTCGCCGGTGCGCTCCAGGCCCTTTGTGGCCTTCACCAGAGAACCTCCTGGTCACCTGTGGTGCCACAGTTGGCTGCCGGCACGGCAGCCTCGTCGAGCAGGTGGGCTCCCTTGTTTCGGGTGTTGCCAACACGGCGGTCGACAGGGTGGAGTTTGATGACTCCGGCGGCGGCGGGTCGCAGGACAGGCAGGACGGCTCCGGCAACTGTGACCGTCGGGTCCAACCAGTCGGCCCAGCTGTCGGGTTCGAGAACCGCCGGCATCCTGTGGTGGACCTCCCCGAGATCCGCGTTTGCCGTCACGGTTATCAGGGTGCACGTGTTCATGGGAGAAGCAGGGTTGATGTCGTCATCACCGCTCCATTCTTCCCGCAGTCCTGCCAGGACCATTGGATTCCCGTCGGAACGGTGGACATACCAGGGTTGTTTCCGGGAGCGTTCCTTGGAATCGGGTAGAGCCGGCCCCCACTCGTAGAAGCCGTCGACCGGGACGAGGCACCTCCGGTGGCGTAGCGCCGAACGAAAGGAGGGCTTCTCGGCCACCGTCTCGGATCTGGCATTGAAGAGCCTGTTCCCGATCGAGGGGTCTCTGGCCCATGAGGGAACGAGGCCCCAGCGTGCGATTCCCAGACAGCGTGTGGTGCCCCGGCGATACGGTCCCGTGCCGACAGGTGTGTCTGCACTTATGACCCACACCATCGGGAGTTGGCCGGTGGGAGCCACGTTGTGGTCGGGGCCCTCAAGGGTTGCGACGATCTCGTCGACGCCCATGTAGTCGCTCAACTCTTCTGGCGAAGAGGCGGTCACGACTCTGCCGCACATGGCTCCCACGGTACCGGTGGACGCTGCCCGCCGCCATGCAGGCCCGAATCAGACGAGGGTGCAGGTAGCTGTACGTCGACCTGAGGCACCCGTTCCGAGGTCAAGGGTCAACTCGTCGCCCACTGTTCCTCCGAATCGGGGCACGGCAACTGAGTCGGAGCCGACCGGCACCGAGATGGTGCCCCGGACAGCAAGGGCCTCCCATTTCCCCGATGGGCTGACAGGCGACTCGATGCCGAAGCGGACCGCCTCGGCCCATCCGGTTCCACCTTCGACAAGGGTCACCTCGCCCTGTGGGATCTGGATTGCCAGCACGATGCCGGCCGATCCGAGACAGGTCACGGCGGCCAGCCGGCCGGTGAGCCCCGTCGGACATGCAGCGTCCGGCCCCTGGTAGAGAACGGTGTCGAGTGGTCGCAGCCTGTCGGTGACCACCGACACCCGGATGCAGGCTGACTCCACCCAGCCGTCGGGGCCCACGAGGGCCACCTGGCCACCGGTGTGTTCGAATACCGCAGCCGTCAACGCGCCTCTGGGAACAGGCAGGGCTGAATCAGGTACACGCACCATGATGCGCTCGGCCAGGGGTTCCTCACCGCGCAGGATCGCTACCGGTCGGTCAGCGACAGCCGTCAGGACTGGTTCCGCCACCGGAAGGCCACCGGGTACACGGTCGACAACATCTGGATCACCGTCTACGGGCTCCTCGACAGCGGAGAAGCGGAGGGAACGGTCAGTTCGGTCAGTCGGGTCCTGTTCGAGCAGCGGCCTTCCGAGCAGCACACCGCCTGCCAATACGCCAATCAGCAACAGAGCACTGCCGAGCCGCTTGCGCATTCCCAGGCGGAGCGCCTGTTCGATTACCGCCTCGTCACGCCTCTCGGCCCGGGATCGGGGCCCGAATGCCTCTGACCTGTCACCACCGCTCAGCAGTGTCGCCCAGACGGCAACGGTCTCGTCTGGAAAGCGGAGCGCCAGTCGGGCGAAGGCCGCTTCCTCCTCAGGTCCGAAGAGGAGCATCAGGTCGTTTTCGCGGACGAGTTCGACCGGATCGGTCCGATGGGTCAGGCGTCGGTCTCCCGCCAGTCGGATCAAGAAGATGCGAATCTGCCGGTCGGCCTCGGACTGTGTCCAGCGATGACCCGGTTCGATTGCGAGGTCGTCTACCGGCGAGCCTGTGTCGCTCCTGACCCTGAAGAAGGTGGCCCTGCGCTGACGGAGGCCGGCGGACAGTTCGATCCCGGGTTCGGTGCTGGCCTGTTCGGGCAACTTGGGCTCGTCTACGCCGTCGTCACCGGGTCCCTGCTGGACCCCAGGGGCCTCATCCTCGACGGGTTCGTCGTTACTCATGTGGTACCCCGTGTGCGCACCGGGCCGAGGCTACGCAATACGGGCTCCCGGGCCCGGCACCCCTACCACCGGATGTTCCGGCGCCTGTCGACAGCATGCACTGGAACTGGGCCTCCCATGAGACAGAATCAGGCACGCCCGGTGCCATCCCCTGGGCACAGACCGCAGATGCAGTGGACCTTCGAGGGAACCGTGGACCGACAGCCGATACGAGCAATCGGAATTCTGGCTCTGCTTGCCGCCGTGGCATTCGGGTGTTCACCAGAGGATGTTTCGGAGTCGGCACCGCCTGTCGACGGTCCCGATCTGTCGGTACCGACGACGCTGCCCATTGGGAGCGCTGCCTCCACATCCCCGCCTACCTCTCAGGCATCACCGGTCCCTGTTCCGACGACCGCAGGGGAACCCGTCGTGGAGGCCACCCGGCCAGCCGAGACAGGACCCACCCCCGCTGGTGACCTGCTGTTCCCGATCTCCGATTTCGATACCTTCCAGGAGACCTTCGACCGCTCACATCCCTTTCAGCCACTTGAGCGGTTCTGTGCGCCGACTGATCCGCGAGAGGACGAGCCGCGTGAAACCGACCGCGGGATCACCGACCAGATGGTCACCATCGTCCAGATACGTACACGTCTGGAGGAGTTGGGGCGGATCGGCATGTCGATCCCGCCCGATGGGTCGGTTTCAACCCTTGAGGCGTTTGCGGGCCTGGTAAACGAAGAGTGCGGAGGCGTCCACGGCAGGCGCATCGACCTACGGGTCGTAGAGGCTCCGTCCCTCGGTGGAGCAGGCGTCGACCTTGACACCCTTCAGGCCGCAGCCTGCATCGAAGCGACCGAACAAATGCCGGCCGTCCTGGTCCTGGACATGAGCGGGCTCGGGAGTTCTGCAGTCCGTTGTGTGGCCGTCGACCAAAAGGTCGGCGTGGTCAGCACCGGATCCCACCCCGGGGACCTGATCGCTGACGCCAACGGTGCCCTTGTGACCCTGTCCTCCTCTGCCGAGGAGTTGATGGCGGCCGCTGTGAAGTCTTCCGAGGAACGTGACCTCCTGGCCGGACGGTCGATTGCCGTTGTCGTAGGTGACTCGTCCGGTCAACCCGACTCGGTCACCAGTGGCCTCATCAGGCCGCTCCGCTGGCTCGGCTACGAGCCCGTTCTGCACCTGCTTGGCTGTGAGGGTTCGGCCACATGCCGCGTTGGGCGTGAAACCGCTGTGTCCCGGATGATCGAGGCGGGCGCCGATGTCGTGTTCCCACTCCTGAACCTGGCCTCCCTGCCCGGCCTTGTCGGCGAGATGGTCAGACAGGACATGCCTCGCCCGACAATTGTCCAGACCGGCTTCAACGGCCAGTCAGGCGACGTGGCGGCACGCAACGTGGCTTCGTTCGCTGGTCCTGCTGCCGGAGCGTTCTATGACGGCGCCATGGTTGTGGCGTCGGAGCCGACCGGGGCGGCCCGTCTTCCCGGCGGTGATGTCCCCGCATTCGATGCAATGTGCAACGCTGAGTACGCCCGGGCATCGGGTAGGCCGATGGGCATCACTTTCTCCCCTGCTTCCGACACCTTCCAGACGGTCGTTGAGGCCTGCGCCCTGATGAGGATCGTGGCCCGCTCGGTCTATGACGCCGGACCTGATCCTCGCCGCCGCGACGTGGTACACGCCCTCGAACACCTCGGCCCGGTCGACCTCCCCGGGATGCTCCCGGCCAGCGTCGGACACCGAAAGCACGCTCTCCCCGATGGCGTACTGGAACTTGAGTACGGGTACCCGTGCGGTCTGGACACCGCTGGCGCCGATGAGCCCGATTTCGGTTGCATAGTGCCGGTTGGCGGCTACCGGAAGGTCGACTGACTCCCTACGGACGGATCTCGTAGTAGAGGTTCGTCGGGTCGCCCAGATCGTGCATTGTGAAGCGGGTGAAGCCGGCTTCGGTCGCCATTGCCTCGAGTGTCGCCGGATCAAGGCCGAGGGTTCCGAGGCCCAGCCCGTCGGGTGTCGACATTGCCGATGACATGCACGACGCCACCGATGTCGAGTACATCATGGCGAGCATCGGATTGCGGAGGTTCATCGACCATTCCGGTGAGGACTTGACCTCCTTGACGAGCCAGGTCCCCTCGGCGGCGATGACACCCCGGATTGCGGCCATCGCCAGGTCCGGCCGGGGCATGTCGTGGAGACAGTCCATGGTCATGACCAGATCCGCATCGGCCGTTGAAGGCACGTCCTCTCCTCCGGCCAGGTGCACCGTGACATTGTCGACATCGGCGAACCGTTCCCTGGCAACGGCCACGGCCCGCTCTGAGATGTCGTAGCCCTCGTAGGTCGAATCGGGCCAGGCCTCGGCCATCAGCTGAAGTGCCAGACCGGTTCCGCAGCCGATGTCCACGACCTTCGCCCCCGCCTTGAGACGAGCCGTAACCTCATCCAACGCCGGAATAACGGTCGGTACCAGAAGCGCCCGGGCCATTGGGGCCAACATGGCCTCGACGTGGTGTTCGGAGCCCTCTCCCTGGCCGTCGTAGGTGAGTCCCAGACCGGTCCGAAAGGCCTCCTCGAGGCCATCGGCAACGCGAGGATGGCGAATGTGGGAGAACACGCCACCGGCGTAGGTCGGCGTATCGGTCCTGGCCAGGACCATTGCCGCCTCGTCCTCGAGGAGGAAGGCCTCACCGTCGTCGCTGACAAGCAGCCCGGCTGCCGCCTGTGCCCGCAGCCATTCCTTCAGCCAACGTTCATGGAGGCCCGTGGCCGCTGCCAGATCCGAGGCTGTGACGGCGCCGGCACCATCGAGAGCCGAGTAGATGCCCAGACGGACACCCAGGTTGATCATCAAAGAGACGGTCTCGCCCTGCTTGAAACCCCATGTGGCGAGCGTGTACTTCTTGAGGAGGTCTCCGTCAACACCCATTTGCTACCTCCGTTGAGATGAAGGACCAGTCTTCCATGACCGGTTGTCCGACGAAAATCGGCGGTCAGCCCCTGACCTGCACCCAGATGCCGCCATCCCGCTCGACACAGGGTCTCACCGCCAGGTCGCCCTTGCGGTCGCGGCGGCCGCTCACGTTCTCCTTCCAACCCTCGCCGTCGACGGTGAAACGCCAGAGGTGTGTGAGGCAGACAAGTTCCTCACCGTCAACAGCACCTTCACCGGCCAGATGCGACCACTGGTGGGGGCAGCGGGCCTCTGCCACGCAGGGGGTACCGGCCATTGAGCGCCATATCACCAGGTCCTCGTCGGCGAGCGTTGTGCCGAGGATGCCACCGGCCGGGAGGCTGGAATCGCCGATGCGGACCCAACCCTCTCCGGGGCCTCCCACAGGGTCAGACGTCCAGGTAGCGCGTCACAGCGATGGCTGATCCGAGCATTCCGACAGTTCCTCCGAGCAGCAGCAACCACAGGCTGGTGTCCCAGACGAACCCGTCAGGGACGGCGAAGCCGCGAAAGAGTGGCACCACGTCTGATTCCTGGAAGAAGGAGAGAACCTGGTCCTCCACGATGAACAGGGACGGAATAGCGAGCCCTGCGCCGATCAGGCCGTGAATCATTCCCTCGAGCATGAACGGAATCCGGACGAACCAGTTGGTTGCTCCAACCAACTTCATCACCTCGATCTCCTCGCGGCGCGCACCAATCGCGGTGAAAACCGTGTTCAGGATCAGCATGGCCGAAACGACGACCAGGACAACTGCTGCAACCAACAGGACCTGGCTGACCCTGGTGGAGAAGTCCTCGATCTGTCGAATGGCATCGGTGGCGGTTGCCACCTCCCTCACCCCCGGCTGGGTCGAGAACTGACGCGCCAGTTCGGCGACATTCGCTGCGTCGGGGTCTGCGGGAACAATCCGGTACGAGGGCGGCATCACGTCGGGGGTGACGCTCTCGATCAACTCGGGCTTGTCGACGAACAGAACCTGGAACTCCTCGTAGGCGGCCATCTTGTCGATATAGGCGTACTCGGATATGGCGGGGCTGGTGTCAAGTACCTGACGGATTGCAACATCCTGATCAGGGGTGTGGTCGGCGTTCATGAACACGATGAACTCGACGCCCTCCTGGAACTGTGCGGTCGCCCGGTCAGCGCCCTCCCTGACGAGAATCGACGTACCCACCAGCGACAGGGAGATACCGACGGTGAGGATGGCAGCGAGGGTGAGGCTCAGGTTGCGCCAGAGGCTGACAACCGTCTCACGGATGAAATACCAGAGCCTGTAGATCACGCCGATCCACCTGGCTGGAGTGGGTTCATCAGTCGTAGACCCCCCGTGACTCGTCCCGGACGATCACACCCCGGTCCAACTCAATGACCCTCCTGCGCATTGTGTCGACCACGCCGCGTTCGTGGGTGGCCATCACGACGGTGGTGCCGCTGCGGTTGATGCGGTCCAGAAGTCGCATGATCCCAACCGAGGTGGCCGGATCCAGGTTCCCGGTCGGTTCATCGGCCAGGAGTATCAGCGGTCGGTTTACGAACGCCCTGGCTATGGAGACCCTCTGCTGCTCGCCTCCGGAGAGTTCGTCGGGGGTCCTGTCGGCCTTCCGGCTGAGGCCGACGAGTTCCAGGATCGCCGGTACCTGCCTCTTGATGACAGTGCGTGGGCGGCCTATCACCTCGAGTCCGAATGCCACGTTCTCAGAGACCGTCTTCTTGGAGAGGAGCTTGTAGTCCTGGAAAATGCAGCCGATGTTGCGACGCAGGTACGGAACCCTCCAGGAACTGAGGGACCCGAGGTCCTTTCCGGCAACCATGATGCGCCCAGAGTCGGCTACCTCCTCGCGGTTCAAGAGCCGGATGAAGGTGGACTTACCAGATCCTGACGGGCCCACCAGGAAGACAAACTCTCCGCGCTGGATCTCGGCGCTTGCGTCGCGCAGGGCGGTCACATCGCCCTTGAAGACCTTCGAGACGGACTCCAACCTGATCACCCGGTCACCCCCGTGGAGTCAGGCACGTGCCCGAACACTATCAGGTGGCTACGGATCGGCACGGCGGGCACGGTACCAGAGGCTCGGCTGGGGATCGCGGTACCCCGCCGTTTGCGAGTGTGACCCTCAGGCGGTGTCACCCGCACGTGCCCACCTCAGATACGACTCGATGAAACCGTTCAGGTCGCCGTCGAGGACACCCATGACATCACCGACCTCGTGTTCGGTTCGCAGGTCCTTCACCATCTGGTACGGGTGTAGGACATAGGAGCGGATCTGGCTGCCAAAATCGACATTGCTCTGCTTCCCGCCGATCTCGGCCAGTTCCTCGTCGCGCTTCTGGCGTTCGAGGTCCAACAATCTGGCGGCCAGCATCTGCATAGCCCTGTCCTTGTTCTGGTGTTGGCTACGCTCGTTCTGGCATGAGGTGACGATGCCGGTCGGAATGTGGGTGATTCGAACCGCCGAATCGGTCACGTTCACGTGCTGACCTCCGGCTCCCGATGACCTGTATGTGTCGATCCGCAACTCTGTCTCGTCGATGGTTACCTCGTCTGCCACCTCCTCGAAGAAAGGCACGACGTAGACGGATGCGAATGCCGTCTGGCGCTTGGCCTCCTTGTTGAAGGGTGATATGCGTACCAGGCGGTGGACTCCCCTCTCCCCCTGCATGAGACCGAATGCGTGTCGCCCACGGATGATGAACTCGGCCGAGCTGATGCCGGCCTCGGTGCCTGCCGAGACGGACTCGACCTGGAGGCTGAAGCCGCGGCGCTCCGCCCAGCGCGTGTACATGCGCAGCAGGGTCTCGGCCCAGTCCTGGGCGTCGGTGCCGCCGGCCCCTGACTGGACGGAACAGACAGCGTCACCCTCGTCGTACTGGCCAGCGAACAGTGACCGCATCTCGAGTTCATCAAAGGAGCGTTCCAGGTCGGTCAGGGCAGCGGCGATCTCATCCTCAAGAGATTCGTCGTCCTCCTCGACAGCCATCTCCACAAGGGTCTCGACCTCTTCGAGGCTGCTCTCCAGGTCGGCATGGAGGGTGATGTCGTCTGCTACGCGTGCAAGATCCTTTTGCACCCGTCGACCGCGGTCCTGGTCATTCCACAGGTCAGGGTCGGCCACCTCGCCCTCAAGGCGCCCACGCTCCTCAAGGAGATCCTCGATTCGCAGGTAGACGGTGGCTTCATCGAGCCGGCGTCGTAGGGCGGCGAGTTCCTGGGTGTAGTCCTGCATGTCCGATTGTCCCAGCGGTTCAACTGCCGTGGCAGTGCTTGAACTTACGCCCTGACCCGCACGGGCATGGTGCATTCCGGGGAGTGGCCTCCCACTCGGTGTTCACCTTCTGGACCTGTCGATCCGGGGTGGACTCCTCGACCGTTGCTGGCGCCCCGGCTGCAGCTGCGGCTGCCACCGCTGCTGCTCCGAGGACCGGGCTCTCCGGCCCCGATGCCGTTACGCCGGTGACCTGTTCGGTGTTGTCGGCGGTAGTCACCTGGATCCGCATCACGTATCGCAGGAAGTCCTGGCCCAGTAGGCCCGAGAGGCGGCTGAACAGCTCAAAGCCCTCGCGCTGCCACTCGCTTGCCGGATCTCTCTGCCCCATGGCCCTCAGGTGGATTCCCTCCCGGAGGTGGTCCATTTCATAGAGATGCTCACGCCAGCGCTGGTCGACGATTCGAAGCAACACCTGACGTTCAACCTCGCGCATGGTCTCGGTGCCCAGCTCAGCCTCGCGCCCCTCGTAGACATCAAGGGCGTCGGCGCTCAGGAGTTCGTAGAGGGCCTCGGCGGTGCCGGCCGCCCCCAGTGTCTCGACGGTGAGGGTGGTCGGCCAATAGCCGTCAATCTCGGAACGGAGGCCGTCGAGGTTCCATTCCTCGGGGTGTTCAGAGGGACAGAAGGTGTCGATGGCCTCGTCGACCACGGCACCTAGGTGTTCGAGGACGTCTCCGCGCAGTTCGGCGCCACTCAAGATACGGTCCCGGTTGCGGTAGATGACGTTGCGCTGTTCGTTCATCACCTCGTCGAACTTGAGGACGTTCTTTCGGACCTCGGCGTTCTTTTGCTCGACGGTGGTCTGCGCGCGCTCGATCGCCTTGCTCACCATTTTGGACTCGATGGGGATGTCTTCGGGAAGGGCCCTGTCCATGACCCCACGCATGGTGCCGCTGGCGAACAGGCGCATGAGGTCGTCGTCGAGGGAGAGGTAGAAGCGGCTCTCCCCCGGGTCTCCCTGTCGACCGCTGCGACCCCTCAACTGGTTGTCGATGCGACGGCTCTCGTGTCGCTCCGTGCCCAGCACGTAGAGGCCACCGGCATCGCGTACGGCCTGTCCATCCCCTTCGCACAAGGTTGTGAAATGGCCCAACTGCCTGGCGAAGGACTTCTTCCCACTCTTGGTTCCGGGATCGTCTCCGCCGGCCCTCACCTCGCGTTCGGCGAGGCTTTCGGGGTTTCCACCGAGGATGATGTCGACGCCACGCCCGGCCATGTTGGTGGCGACCGTGACCGCGCCGGGACGGCCGGCCTGGGCGACCACGTCAGCCTCCCTGAAGTGCTGTTTGGCGTTCAGCACCTCGTGGTCGACCCCACGCTTCTCGAGTTCGCGTGAGAGTTTCTCGGAGTTCTCTACTGACACCGTTCCGACCAGCACCGGTTGGCCGTTGTCGCGACGGCCGACGATGTCGTCTACGACGGCTGTGAACTTGCCGGCTTCGGTCTTGTAGATGAGGTCGCTGCGGTCATCGCGCTGGAGCGGTCGGTTGGTCGGAACTGAGACGACCTGGAGGCCATAGATGCCCGCCAACTCAGCAGCCTCGGTTTCGGCGGTACCGGTCATGCCGGCCAACTTCTCGTAGAGGCGGAAGTAGTTCTGGAGGGTGATGGTGGCCAGTGTCTGGTTCTCCTCCTTGATGACCACCCCCTCCTTGGCCTCGACGGCCTGGTGGATACCGTCTGACCAGCGGCGGCCCTCGAGGACCCTTCCCGTGAACTCGTCGACGATACGAACCTCGCCATCAGCAATGATGTAGTCCTTGTCGCGCAGGTACAGCTCCTTGGCCTTGAGCGCCGAATGGAACTGGTGCACCAGGTTTGCTGCAACCTGGTCGTAGATGTTTTCGACGCCGAGAGCGGCCTCGACGGCGTGGACCCCCTCTTCGGTTGGGGCGACGATTCTCTTCTCCTCGTCGAAGTCGTAGTGGAGCTCACGCTGAAGGCTCCTGACGATCCCGGCAAAGCGGGTGTAGAGCTGGGCGGCGTCGGCGAGACGACCGCTGATGATCAGGGGTGTTCTGGCCTCATCGATGAGGATGGAGTCGACCTCGTCGACCAGGCAGAACACGTGGCCGCGCTGTGCCTTCTGGTCGAGGGCCATGGCCATGTTGTCACGCAGGTAGTCAAAGCCAAGTTCGTTGTTGGTGGCATAGGTGATGTCACACTTGTAGGCAGCTGCCTTCTCGACCCTGTCGCGCGCATCTGGCACCACGAGTCCCACCGACAGGCCCAACCAGCGATGGATCTGTCCCATCCATTCTGCATCCCTGGTGGCCAGGTAGTCGTTTACGGTACAGAGGTGGACACCCCGACCTGAGAGGCCGTTGAGGTAGGCGGGCAGCGTGGAAACCAGAGTCTTTCCCTCGCCGGTACGCATCTCGGCGACCCAGCCCAGGTGGAGCGCCATGCCACCCATCAACTGGACGTCGTAGTGGCGTTGTCCTATGACGCGCCATGCGGCCTCACGCACCACAGCAAAGGACTCAACCAGAAGGTCGTCGAGGTCCTCGCCTGCATCGAGCCTCTTGCGGAACTCACCTGTCTTCGCACGAAGGACATCGTCGCTGAGGGAGCGCATCTCGGGTTCGAGCGCGCCGATGTCAGGCACGATGGCCTCAAGGGCTTTCAACTTCTTTCCTTCGCCACTGCGAAGGAGGCTTGAGAAGACGCTCATTGTCCCGCCGAGGCTACCTGCGGACCCTGATGGGTCAGTCGGCAGGAGGCCTGTAGAGGAGGCCCATCTCTGCAAGCTTCGGGGGCGCCCCATCCACGGTTGTACCGAGGATGGCCGCAAGCGCCTGCAGGTCGTCGCCGCGGATGGTGAGAACCCGTCCGTTGAAGTCCTGTCGCTTTACCTGGATGATCGAGAGGTAACGGCCAATCATCTCGGCCTCGGAACCGGTCGATTCTGTCTGGCGGGTGAGGTCAATTACCACCTTCTGACCGGGCACCCATGCCGGTGGTTCTGTAGTGGCGGGTGCCTCTCTGGGGCCCGGGGAGGAGTCCAGGGGAAGGAGTTGTTCAACGGGAACGTTGTAGAACATCGCCAGGCGGTGGAGCCTCGGTACTGAGATGGAGCGTTCGCCACGTTCATAGGCACCCAGCACCGAGGCCTTGAACTCGGCCTCTGAGCGGGCCTCGACTTCCTGAAGAGAGAGGCGCTTTTGCCTCCTGATCGTGCGGATCCTGTCGCCGACAATGGTGCTGTAACCGGCATCGGCATCGTGTTGTTCGGTCACCGGGCATTCACCTCAGATTCGGAGCGGGGTCAAGCTGTTTGCCGGCACCGGGCCGAAAGCTTGAGACGACGCTGAGTGGTCGCAATACATCGCATGGTGAGGGTATCAGACCATCTTCTCACGCAGCGCGGTCAGGAGGACGCCAGCAGCGATGGCTGCCGTCTCAGCGCGCAGGATCGTCGGGCCAAGCCCCACCCCCTGCCGCGCTCCGAGTTCGTGAGGTGTCCAGCCACCCTCCGGGCCGACCAGCAGCATCGAGCAGGCCTCATCAAGCGGCGCCCCACCGGGTTCGGTCATGGCCACACCCGGAAGCGACACCACGGATTCGACCGGTTCAACTCCCTCGAGCATGGGAAGGCGGACCCGACGCGACTGCATTGAGGCTTCTCTTGCAACCCGGCCGAGCCGCTCCATCTGGCGTTGCTCCTTGTCGGGATCCCAGCGCACGACCGACCGCTCCGCGTTCAACAGCACGATCCGGTCAACACCCAACTCGGTGAGTTTCTGGACAACCACCTCAGGTCGCCCGCCCTTGATGGGAGCGAAGCCGACAGCAACCTCTCTGGCTACCTCTGGCACGTGGGTGGGATCGCCACACGGTTCGATCCTTCCAGCGAACACGCAGGGGCGCCAGGCTCCGCTTCCGTCCGAAACGGTCAGAGCATCGCCGGGGCGTAGACGCAGGACGTTAGCAAGGTGATGACGGTCGCCTTCAGACAACTCGGGTGCATCGACATTATCGACGAACGCATGTGGCCCCCCCGCGGCCATCCGGGGGCATCGACCGGTTTGTCGGACTCAAGTGAGGGCCGACCTGATCCTCGACATCAGGCCCTCGCTCGGCGGGGCAACCTCCTCGCCACGGGATGCAGCGAGGCTCCTCAGGAGCTCCTCGCCCTTCTCGTCGAGTTCCGCCGGTGTTGCAACCAGCACCTCGACGAGAAGGTCTCCCCGGCCACGGCCCTGAACATGGGGCACACCGCTGCCGCGCATTCTGAACACGTCTCCGGTAACGGTCCCCCGCGGAATCTCCAGAGGCTCAACGCCATCGAGGGTCTCATAGTCGATTGACACCCCCAGAGCCGCCTGGGTGACTGGAATCTCCAGCCTGTGGATCAGGTCGAAACCCTGGCGGACGAGAAAAGCGTGGCGGTGGACACGGATGTGGACATAGAGGTCACCGGTAGGACCGCCACGTGGGCCGGTGGCGCCACGGCCGGTCAGGCGAAGCGTCGTTCCCTCGTCGACCCCGGCCCTGACGTGAACTGTGAGCGTCTGTTCCTCGACGACGCGCCCCTCGCCGCTGCAGGAGGTGCACGGATCCGAGATTGTCTCACCACGGCCGCTGCAGGTTGGACACACTGTGCCTGTCACCACCTGTCCGAGCAGGGACTGCCTCACCCGCTGGACCTGGCCTGCGCCCTGGCAGGTCTGGCAGGTCTGAGCACGGCTCCCCTGGGATGCACCGGTTGCCGTGCAGTCGCCACAGGCCACCGCCGTGTGAACGGTGACCTCACGTTCGCAACCGAACACGGCATCTTCGAAGTCGAGTTCTATGACTGTCTCGAGGTCCTCACCGGGAATGGGACCCCGTCGGCGCCCTCCCGTGCCGAAGCCACCGCCGAAGAAGGTCTCGAAGAGATCGCCGAAACCACCGAACGGGTCGCCTGTCGCTCCTGCACGCGACGAGTCGTCTCCGAACCGGTCGTAGTGAAGCCTGCGCTGGGGATCGGAAAGAACCGTGTACGCAGCCGATATGGCCTTGAAGCGCTCCTCAGCCTGAGAGTCGTCGGGGTTCGCGTCAGGGTGTGAGTCGCGAGCCAAGCGGCGGTAGGCCTGCTTGATCTCGACGGCGTCAGCGTCTCGGGCGACGCCGAGAACCTCGTAGTGGTCCCTTGCCACCGATCAGCCCCTGGAGAGGCGTTGGCCCAGGCGTCGTCCTACCACGGCAACCGTGGCAAGCGCCTGGGGGTAGTTCATGCGGGTCGGTCCAAGAACCCCAATTGAACCGGCGGCCTCTCCCTCTATCTCGTAGGGAGCGACGACTATCGAACAGTCGGCCAACGGTTCAAGCCCGGTCTCGGCTCCGATGGCGACGCTCAGACCACGGTCGATCAGGTCTCGTACGAGGCTCACGACCACGAACTGGCGTTCAAGGATGTCGAGAACTTGCTGGACCCTCTCAACTTCGCCGAATGCCGAAACCACCCGGGCGGTACCTCCGACAAATATCTGGTCCAACTCAAGGCCCCGCTCAGCCAGAACGCCTACCGCCGAAGCAATGACAGCATCGACCCCGACGTCACCGGTCTCTGCCGACTCGGGAACAGCACTCAGGCGCCTACCGATTAGCGCAGCCGAGAGGTGTGCGGCGGCGATGGCTAGGGTCGACTCGGACGCATCCGAGGCATCTCCGAGCAGTTCGAGAGCATGCTTCTCAACGGTTCCGTTGGCCATTACCATCACGAGAAGGGCAAGCTCCGGCCCAAGCCCGACCACCTGGACCGACCTGACCTCCTGGTGGTCGCGATCGGGAGCCAGCACGACCGAGGCGCTCCCGGTGATGTTGGCAAGAAGGGTGCTGGTATCTCCGAGCATCTCCTCGAGTTCGTTGTACGTGCGGTTGAAGAAGGACTTGACCTGTTCCTGATCATCGACTTCGAGGAGCCCCGGCTTGTCGAGCCCATCCACGAAGAAGCGGTAGGCCTTCTCGGTCGGTACCCGCCCAGCCGAGGTGTGCGGCTGGAATAGGTAACCCTGCTCCTCGAGGTGAACCAACTCGTTGCGGATCGTCGCGGAGGAGACGTCCAGGGCAGCTGAGGAGGCCACGCGACCGGAACCGACCGGTTGAGCGGTCTCAATGTACTGCTCGACGACAGCACTCAGGATCGCTGCCTTTCGGTCCTCCAACATCTCGACAAGGCTACCCGCAGGGCCTCTGGGCGGCAGATGCCGGTCTGAGGCCTTGATGTGACATCTGACCTCAGTCGTCGAGGCGCAGTACCGAGATGAAGGCCTCCTGGGGGACATCGACGCGTCCGATCGACTTCATCTTGCGCTTCCCCTCCTTCTGCTTCTCGAGGAGCTTGCGCTTGCGGGTGATGTCGCCACCGTAGAGCTTTTCGGTCACGTCCTTGCGGAAGGCCCTTACGGTCTCCCTGGCGATGATCCGACCACCGATCGCCGCCTGAATGGGCACCTCGAACTGCTGGCGTGGAATCAACTCTCTCAACTTCGCCGCCATCCGGCGCCCGTAGGAGTACGAGGCGTCACGGTGCACGATCATAGAGAATGCGTCGACGGCCTCACCATGGAGGAGAATATCGACCCGTACGAGGTCCGAGGCCCTGTATTCCTCGGGTTCGTAATCGAGGCTGGCGTAGCCCTGTGTCCGGCTCTTCAACTGGTCGAAGAAGTCGATCACCACCTCGGCAAGCGGCAGATGGTACTTCAACTCGACGCGCTCAGGGGAAAGGTAGGTGAGGGACTCCATCTCTCCCCTTCTCTCCTGACACAGTTCCATGAGAGTTCCGGTGTAGTCGGTGGGGGCGATGATCACCGCCAGGAGCCATGGCTCCTCGATGGTCTGGATGTCGCCACCGGGTGGAAGGTCGCAGGGGTTGTCGATCGGTTGGCGCTCGCCGTCGACTGCGGTAACCAGGTACTCGACAGAAGGTGCTGTCGTGATGAGGCTCAGATCGAATTCCCTTTCGAGGCGCTCCCGCACGATCTCCATGTGAAGTAGGCCCAGAAACCCACATCTGAAGCCGAACCCGAGGGCCCCGGAGGTCTCCGGCTCGTAGGTGAAACTGGAGTCGTTGAGGCGAAGCTTCTCGAGGGCTTCCCTGAGGTCGCTGAACTCGTCCCCGTCGATCGGGTAGAGGCCCGAGAAGACCATTGGTTGTGGTTCCCTGTAGCCCTCCAGCGGCTCCTCGGCGCCGTTCCGGGAGGTTGTGATCGTCTCACCCGAACGTGCCTCGCCCACGTCCTTCACCCCGGCCAGCAGGTAGCCCACCTCACCGGGCCCCAGTTCGTCGACCGCTACAAGGTCGGGGCTCCTGACGCCCACCTCATCGACATCGTGGTTGGTGCCTGCCTGCATGAATCGGACGGTGTCGTCGCTCCGGAGGCGGCCGTTCATGACCCTGATGGATGAGACCACGCCACGGTACTGGTCGAAGTGGCTGTCGTAGACGAGGGCCTGCAGGGGTGCGTCGAGTTCACCGACAGGGGGAGGTGTCCTTTCAACGACAGCATCCATCAACTCGGCGATTCCATCGCCGGTCTTGGCGCTCACCTGGATGATCTCGCTGGTGGGTATGCCGAGGACCTGTTCGACCTCGGCTGCATAGCGATCGGGGTCTGCTGCAGGCAGGTCGATCTTGTTCAGGACGGCGACGATTTCAAGGTCGTTCTCCATGGCCAGGTAGCAGTTGGCGAGGGTCTGTGCCTCGATGCCCTGGGCAGCATCAACGACGAGGATCACACCCTCGCAGGCGGCAAGGGAACGGCTCACCTCGTATCCGAAGTCGACGTGCCCTGGGGTGTCGATCAGGTTGATCACCGCATCGCCCCACTCCAGACGGACGCTCTGGAGCTTGATGGTGATACCTCGTTCGCGCTCGATGTCCATGGAGTCGAGGTACTGGCTGCGCATCTCACGCGGGTCGACGGCTCCGCAGATCTCGAGCATGCGGTCGGCCAGCGTTGACTTGCCGTGGTCGATGTGGGCAATGATCGACGTGTTTCGCAGCCTCGTTAGTTCCATGCGCGGCTGACGGTAGCGCCGCTCCTGATCGAGACGTCGCCACGGGCGGTATCCAGGGGGTCGGGCGCTACGCTAGACGGCTGCCCTGAAAGGGAATGCGGGTGTTCCACCCGCATTCATGTCCTGATACAACACCCGGCACCAACTATCGGGTCTACCAAACGAGGTGTGTGCCCCGGTGGCCAACATCAAGAGCCAGATCAAGCGGAACCGTCAGAGCGAGAAACGACGCGTCCGCAACCGCACCGTGCGTGCCGAGCTTCGGACCCGCGTCAAGAACGCCCTTGCGGCTGCCGAGGCGGGCGAGGCCACCGGTACCGATGCAGCCGAGGCAATGAAGATGATCGACAAGGCTGCCGCCAGGGGGATCATCCACGCCAACACGGCATCCCGCCGCAAGTCGAGGCTGCAGAAGCGCCTGAACGCCGCCGGTTAGGTCGGCTCTCGTCAGCGGCGGGACAGCGACGCCAGGCGAGCCACAAGTACCTCTGCCACCAGTTCCGGTGGCCATGCGCTACGGCCCCGCAGGTCTAGGTCGGCATCGCCCAGAAGTCGCATCGCCTTCGCAATCCTGTCTGAGCCGAGCCGCCTGCCTGTCGCCAGTATCTTCTTCGCCGGATAGGTCTTGATGCCCAGCTCGGCCGCTGCCGACTTCTCGTCGTCAAGGCCTGAACCATCAAGCCGCAGCAACCTCACGTAGTGGCCGTGCAACGCTGTCAGGACACCGAGGGGGTGACGTTCACCTGCCCCCATGGTGCGGTGGAGCTTTTCGATCGCCGCTGCGATGTCACCAGAGTCGATGGCATCGGTCAGGTCCCACGGTGTGACGCCTCCAGCATCGCCCAGGTACGGGGCGACGTCGGCGGCTCCAACCTGGTGACCGGGACCGAAGACACCCGCCAGGGTCGACAGGAGGCCGATCACCCTGGTTCTGTCCTCGCCGATCCTTTCCACCACCATTGCCCTGGCCCGGCCGTCAAGATTCACCTCAGCATGGACGATCTGGTCGGCGACCCACTGGTCGGCATCGCGACCCCTGCCGACTGAGCACCTCAACACCTGGCCGCCCGCCGCCGAGATCGCCTCCGCCAGCGCCTTGGGGACCGCCGCGAGCCGCTGTTGCACAGGCTTCACGCCCTTTTCCCAGACGAGTATCAGGGTTGTCGTGTCGAGTGGTGCCACCAGGTACCTGATCAGGCCGTCCACCTCGTCGGCCCGGCCGAAGCGCCCAACGTTCCTAGCGACAACCACGCGTCTTCCGGTAAGCATCGGTGGCGTCTGGGCCGCATCGATCAGAGGGGCGAGGTCCAGTTCGCCGTCGATCCGGTAGTTCTCCTCGGAGAGTTCCTCAAGTGCAAGGGTCCGATCTTCGCCGTCGAGGGCCTCGTTGACAGCCTTCCTGAGGGCCTCACCAACCAGGGCCTCTTCGCCTGAGATCAACAGCACCGGTGATCGGCTCATGCAGGAACCCCTAAGCGGGCCTCAAGCAGGGACGCCATGACGTCTGCCACCCGACGGGCCCCGAGGACATCGTGGGACCGCAGTATCCGGCAGCCCAGGCCGACACCGAGGGCGTGGGCAGCCCAGGTTGCCTGCACCCGGTCGTCAACCTCGGCGTCTACGAGTTCACCGAGGAAGTCCTTGTTGGATGCCGACAGGAACACCGGATAGCCGAATCCGACGAGCCGGTCAGATGCACGCAGGAGGGCGGCTGACATTGCCGGTGTCTTGCCGAGATCGAGGCCTGCATCGACCATGATCCGACTCCGCGGCACTCCTGCCGCCTCTGCCCAGGATGCCCTAGTGGTCAGGAAGCTGTCGACCTCGCTCAGGAGATCCAGGTAGTTCGGCGCAGGGTCGGGGATACGTGGTCCAAGCCTGACATGGGTGGCGACAACGGCAGCCTCGTGTTCCACACAGGCTGGCAGATAGGTCGGGTCAGCAAAGCCACTTATGTCGTTTCCAATGGAGGCTCCGGCGGCAAAGGCGGCACGGGCAACTTCGCCCCTGAAGGTGTCGATCGCTATCGGTACGTCAAAGCGGGACCGAAGGGCCGCTACTGCGCCGCTGGTTCGTGTGAGCTCTTCGGCGAGGGTCACCTCGGGACCCGGACCGGCCCTCATACCACCCACATCGAGGATGTCAGCACCCTGGGACATGTGGAGTTCGGCCAGATTCAGGAAGTCGTCGAAGCTCCAGAAACGGCCGTTGTCGTAGAACGAGTCGGGCGTCCGGTTGAGGATCCCCATCACAAGGGCCCGGTGTGAGATGTCACGGACGTTACCCGCACCCAGTTCCACGATCACATGGCCGACGGTACACGCCGCGACAGGGGCGACAGTGTGGGTCACGGGCCCAGCCTCCGCACAGGGTGGATGCGGGGAAAGCCTACTCGGCCGGTCCTGCCAGCGGGCCGCCCAGAGGCGGCCAATCACCCGGGTCAGTAGAGGGCGGATGTGAGGCGACGACGCCAGGTGGAGGTGCGCTCGTCGTCTGGACCAAGCACCTCGAGGAGGTCTATGAAACGACCGCGCGCCTCTTCGTCCTGGCTCACCAACTCCAGCAGTTCAGCGAGGGTGGCGTCGATGTCGTCAACGGCCTCGACGCGTGCCAGGGCCGCAAGCCGCCGGGTCTCAGGCGATTCCGGTATCTGTGCAATGAGCGCCAGGGCCTCGTCACTGTCACCGTCTGTATCGCGCTCTATCAGTAGCGATGCCAGTGCGCAGACCACTACAGGATTGTTCGGCTCAATCTCGATGGCCTGGCGAAGCGAGGTCTCGTCGCCTGCCTCGACAAGGAGATCAACTGGGCCTGGCTGGTTGTCGGCCAGCAAGCCTGTGACGAACGAGCGGACGGCATCTTCGCCCTGAGCGCCGACGAAGTTACCGACGACCTGACCGTCGCGGACGCCGTAGACAGCGGGGATCGACTGAACCTGGAAACTCTGGGCGATTCCCGGGTTGGCATCGATGTCCACCTTGGCCAACTCGACCTGTCCACCGGTCTCGGCAACCACCTTCTCGATGATCGGGGTCAGCGAGCGGCAGGGATCGCACCACTCAGCCCAGAAGTCGACGACCACGGCCACCTGGTTGGACCGGTCCAGGACCTGGGCCTGGAACGTGGCATCGGTGACATCCATGTGCTCAGGGTAGGGAGCTCCCCTGTAGCCTCCACTACGGTCGTGACGATGAGCGACGTGCCGGGTATCGACCATGCCAGCGTGAGCCGGTGGCTCTCACCGCTGATCGGTGGCATCGCCGGAACCCTCACCTTTTCCAAGATCACCGGAGGTCACTCCAACCTCACCTATTCGGTCAGCGACGCCTCGGATCGCCGATGGGTTCTGCGACGTCCGCCTCTCGGCCACGTGCTTGCAACCGCACACGACATGGCCAGGGAGCACCGGGTCATCAGCGCCCTAGCTGGCAGCGGCGTTCCGGTTCCGGGTGTAATCGGTATGTGCGCCGATGTCGAGGTGAACGATGCCCCCTTCTATGTGATGGAGTTCGTCGATGGCGCTGTTGTCAAGACACTCGATGACGCTCTCGTCCATCCCGTGGAACTGCGCCGGCAGATGGGCAGGTCCCTCATTGAGGTCCTGGCGTCAATCCACGACATCGACGTGGACGCCGTGGGCCTTTCCGACCTCGGCCGCAGGGAGGGCTATATCGAACGCCAGTTGAAGCGGTGGCGGGCGCAGTTCATCGAGTCCGCTGACCGCGACGTGCCACATGTCCTCGAGGTGCATGACACCCTTGCAGCGAGGGTTCCAGGACAGCAGGGGGTTGGGATCGTCCACGGCGACTACAGGATCGACAACACGATCATGGGACAGGACGGCCGGGTTGCAGCGGTGCTGGACTGGGAACTGTGCACCCTCGGAGACGTGCTGGCGGACGTGGCCGCAATGATCGCCTATTCGGATGAACGGGCATCAAGCGGTATGGGCCTGCCAATGTCGGCAGAGGGATTCCCGAAACCGGGCGAGATACGGGACCTCTACGAGTCCATCAGCCCCAGGAGCCTCGCCGACCTCGACTTCTACCTTGCGTTCGCATACTGGCGGACCGCGTGCATAATCGAAGGTGTGTACACGCGCTATGCAGCCGGAGCGATGGGGGCCGATGCGGACCCGCAGGCCATCGAGGCGTTCGGCCAGCGGACAATCGTTCTGGCCGACCTTGCCCGTGAGGCGGCAGCGAGGCTTCCCGCCGCATGAGTTCGACGATAACCAGATGAGCGACCCCTCTCCCCTTCTGGAGATCCTTGAACGCCCCGATCTCGATTCGCCGGTCCTGTTGATGGCCATGCAGGGCTGGGTGGATGCCGGCGCAGCGGCGATGGCGTGCCGCGAAGCCCTCCTGTCCGGTGGAGGCAACAGCCTGATCGCCAGGCTCGACACCGACAGGCTGCTCGACCACAGAGCACGCAGGCCGACGGTCGACCTCGTCGACGGTGTCTCCAGGAGTATCAAGTGGCCTCTCATCCAGGTCCACCTGCTGGAACGCAGGGGCGGAAGTGACCTCCTCCTTCTGGACGGCCCGGAGCCGGACCATGAGTGGCGTGAGTTCTCAGCCGCTGTCGTGGAACTCTGCCGGACACTGGATGTGCGGATGGTCATTGGGCTCGGTGCCTATCCGGCCGCCGTTCCCCACACCCGACCGACGCGCCTTGCCTGTACGGCCGGTTCGGAGGACCTGACACGGGAGCTTGACTTCGTGGCCTCCACGCTGTCGGTGCCAGCCGGAATCCAGGCTGTCATCGAGGTGGAAGCTGCCGCCGCAGGAATCCAGGCCGTGGGTGTCTGGGCCCAGGTGCCGCACTACCTGGCTGCGGCCTCGTACCCACCGGCGTCGCTCGCCCTCCTCGAGGCGCTTGTCTCCCTTTCGGGCGCAATCCTCGACACCGGGTCGCTTCCTGAGCGGACCCTCGCCACGCGGTCCCGTCTGGACGAACTGGTGGCACGAAATCCTGAACATGTAACGATGCTGGAGCAGTTGGAGGCCGCCTACGACGACCTCCACGATCCGGCTGGACGTCTGCCAACTGGCGAGGATCTGGCAGCCGAACTGGAGCGGTTCCTCCGGGCGCGCGAGGACTGACCCGCCTGTTCAGACAACCAGGTTCACGAGGGCCGGTGGCCTGACGATCACCTTCCTCGGGACTTCACCCGCAAGGAACTCCTGGATCCGTTCTGATCCGATCGCCATGGCTTCGGCGACGTCGGCCTCGACATCGGACGGCACCTCGATTCGGTCACGGACCTTGCCGTTCACCTGCACGACCATGGTCACGAGGTCATCGACGAGCTTCCCCGGATCAGCCTCGGGCCAGGGTTCGGTATGGACGTGCCCGCCATTTCGACGCTCCCAGAGCTCTGCGCAGAGGTGCGGGGCGGCCGGCGCCATTACCAGAAGGAGGGCGTTGACGGCAGCGTCGAGGGTATCTGCGTGCGGGCCTTCGTCTGACTGGACCCACCGGTAGAGGGTGTTGGTGAACTCCATGAAGCCGGCCACGGCCGTGTTGTAGGACCACCGGTCGTACTCGCCGGTGACCCTGTCGACGAGGCGGTGGGTGGTCCGGTCGATTTCATCGTCGGCATCTGTCCGCTCGCCGCTACGCACAACGGCCGTGAGCGATCCTCCCGGAACGCCCAGGCGCCAGACACGATTGAGGAACTTGGAGCAACCGTCGATGCCGAAGTCCTCCCAGTCGACGTCCTCCTGTGGCGGCTTCACCTGGAGGTGGGCCAGCCGCAGGGCATCGGCTCCCTGTGAGTCCAGTATCCCCTCGGGGGCGACGAGGTTCCCCTTTGACTTTGACATCTTGGTTCCACCGAGTCGGATCATTCCCTGCGTGAAGAGTCTCCGGAAGGGCTCGCGTAGCCCTGGTGGCGCCACGCCGAGGTCGGAAAGCGCCTTGGTGAAGAACCGGGCGTACATGAGGTGCAGGATGGCGTGCTCGACGCCACCTATGTACTGGTCGACGGGGAGCCAGCGCTCAGCGGCGGCTGCCGAGAAGGGGGCCTCGTCGCACCACGGGTCGGCAAAGCGCAGGAAGTACCACGAGGAGTCCACGAAGGTGTCCATGGTGTCGGTTTCGCGACGGGCCGAACCTCCGCAGGCGGGGCAGGTGGCAGTCAGGAATCCCTCGTGGGTCGTGAGGGGCGACTGGCCGGTCGGCATGAACTCCACATCGTCAGGTAGGCCCACCGGCAGATCGGCCTCGGGCACCGGTTGTTCGCCACAGGAGTCGCAGTAGACAATGGGGATCGGGCAGCCCCAGTAGCGCTGGCGTGACAGCAACCAGTCACGGAGCCTGAAGTTGACCGTTCTCTGTCCCAGGTCCCGGGACTCCAGCCAGTCGATTGCCGCAGCCTTGGCTTCGACCATTTCCATTCCGTCGAGGAAGCCGCTGTTGATTGCAGGCCCCTCCCCCGTGTAGGCATCGCCGTCGAAGTCGGCTGGAGGCTGCACGGTTCGTACGATGTCGCAACCGTGGGCTACGGCGAAGTCCCAGTCGCGCTGGTCCTCGCCGGGTACGGCCATGATCGCTCCGGTCCCGTAGGTCATGAGTACGTAGTCGGCCAGGAACAGTGGCATCGGTTGTCCGTTGAACGGGTTGACGACACGGTAGCCGGTCGCCACACCACGCTTGTCGAGGCTGTCCGTGCTTGAGAGTCTGTCGATCTCGGACCGGCCCGCCACGGACTCCCGGAAGGCCTCAATGGCAGGACGCTGTTCGTCGGTGGTCAGCTCGTCGACCCGCGGATGCTCCGGCGACATGACGGCGAAGGTGATGCCGAAGCTGGTGTCGGGCCGCGTGGTGTAGACGGCCAGAGGCTCGGTGTCGGTCCGGGGCCGACCTTCGCCGTCGGCTATCGACAGCCCGAACTGGACACCCTCTGAGCGGCCGATCCAGTGGCGCTGCATTATCTTGACCTTCTCGGGCCAGTCCAGGTCATCGAGACCGTCAAGAAGTTCCTGGGCATAGGCGGTGATGCGGTAGAACCACTGCTCCATGTCACGCCGGTCAACGAGGTCGCCTGAGCGCTCGCAGGTTCCATCAGGAAGTACCTGTTCGTTGGCGAGGACGGTCTTGCAGCCCGGGCACCAGTTGACGGGCGCCTCACCCCGGTAGACAAGGCCAGCCTCGTAGAACTTCAAGAATATCCACTGGGTCCAGCGGATGTAGTCGGGGTCGTGGCTCCGGAACTCGCGACGCCAGTCGTACACGGCTCCAATTCGGCGCAGGGAAGCTGAGAGCGCCTCAACGTTGGCATCGGTGTTAATCCGCGGGTGGGTACCGGTCTTGATAGCTGCGTTCTCCGCCGGCAGGCCGAAGGAGTCGAAGCCGATCGGTGAGAGTACTCCGTCGCCGCGCATGGTGCGGTAGCGGACCAGCAGGTCGCCCATCGTGTAGTTGCGGACGTGGCCCATGTGCGCCGGGCCGCTGGGATACGGGTACATGGAGAGCACATAGAAGGGGGCCCTGGGGTCGTCATTGTCGACCTCGTAGGTTCCGTCGTCGCTCCAGTGCTGCTGCCAACGCTGCTCGATCGACTGGGGGTCGTAGTGCTCAGACATCGCAGCGAGGCTACCGACGGTCTGGGCCGGCGACCCGCATCCACTTCCGAGGAGTACCCGAAACCAGCGTCAGGAGCCGGTTGGCGGGCTGCCACCCGCTGGTACGCTCTCGGCTGACCTCGGGGCTATAGCTCAGTTGGCAGAGCGCCTCCATGGCATGGAGGAGGTCGAGGGTTCAATTCCCTCTAGCTCCACGGACTACCCCTAGGCGGGGGGTGTCAACGTCGGTGTCGGGCAGTCGGCCCAGAGGCGTTCGAGGTCGTAGAAGGCGCGCTGTTCGTCGGTGAACACGTGGACCATGAAGCCGCCGTAGTCCATCAGCACCCATTCGTAGTAGTCGGTGCCCTCGACGTTCACGGGCTTGATTGCCGCACCGTGGGTCAACTGTTCCTCTACCTCGTCGACTATGGCACGCACCTGACGGGTCGTGGAGCCGGCGGTAACGACGAAGTAGTCGGTAACGCCAATGACATCACCGACATCGATGATCACAGAGTCGTGTCCGAGCTTTTCGGAGGCTGCGGTGACAGCCATGCGGGCCAACCCAAGGTAGTCGGCCGTCGCCGTTGGATCGTCGCTGATTAGAGAGGCTTCGCTTTCCACGTGGCGGCGATGCTATCCGGCCCTCGCCGTGAAGTCGGCGCCGATGACCACCGTCAGGTCGGCTGCGGAGCTTACGGCCTCGTCAAGGATCACACCTGCATGGATTGCAACGGCGAGTGCTGTTGCTTTCTGCTCTATCCGGGGGTCCCTGTAGACAACCCGGGTCTGGATCACGTTGAAGTTCCTGAAGTTGCCGACAACAGCGATGTCGACGCCTGCGGCCCTGACGACCTCTCTGGCGTAGGCGTCGATGGCGAAGTCGCCTGTTCCGTTGAGAAGCCGCACCGTTGGGCGGGATCCGCCCTCGGTGGGAATGGGGAATGGGAACATCGCATCTGCAGCCTGCTCAAGTGCCATCGGGTCGGCGGCCATCGAGTTGCCGGACACCAACCATGGCGAGGTGTCCACCCGGATCTCGCCGCGGGCCAGTGTGTCGATGAGCCTCACCAGTTCCATGTCGACAGCGGGGAGGTTCGCCAGAGGTTCGCCACCTGCGGCTACGGCTGACAGCCATGACTCCCAGAACATCCCGTGCCTACGGAGGATCCCGATTGAAGCGCCCCGGTCCGGCAACGACAACAGGTCGACCACATCTGCTGCAAGGAGCAAGTTCTCTTCCACCGAGAACCTGATGGTGCTGGTCCCATCATCGGCCGTCTGGACAAGATCGTGTTTGAGCCCGATCGACAAGGGGGAAACCGGTCTGACGAGGTTGTTCCAACTGGTCGGGGTCAACAACACCACACCGGTGAAGTCGCTCCCCAGCAACGACCCCATAAAGGCCCGCTCGCCATCGACCCCTCCCGAGGCGTGGAGGTCGGCCAGATCACAGCCGTCACCACCACAGGCATCGACATGGAGGTCCGGCGGCACCATCAGGGCGGTTCCACCTCCTGATGCCCTGTCCGAGGCCGTCAGCACAGCCATCCCAACCAGGTTCGCTTCTTCGTCCTCAGTCACGACGAGCATCGACCAGGTCTGTTCCACGAACGCCTCAAAGCCCGGCGCGGTCGGATCCGTCACCGCCTCACGGATCTGACCCTCCTCGCTGTTGAGGATGGTTCGCACGCCGTCCAACATGAGCGTCCCCGACCAGACGACGGCCACCACGAGGGCGATGGGGAACCCCCATCGCCATGCCTGTGCAGCCAGTGTCGAAGCACTGTGCCTCCGGGGTCGCTGGTCCTTTTCCGCCAGTCCATCGACGGCCGGATCAGTGTCGGCTGTCGTCAATCCATCGGGGTCCCCGAGGACCTCCTCTTCGCCTGTCACCTGACGGCCCCGTAGAGGTCGTAACGGTCGATCAGGTCAACAACCCCGGCTGGCACCTGATCACCAATTGGACGCCCGTACCGGACCTGGCCTCTCAGGTCGACGGCCGACACCTCCAGTAGCGGCGCCTCGAGCAGTTCATAGTTCCATCCGTTCGGAGGGCGGCCTCCATCGTGGCCGGGTCGGTCCATGACGACGATGGTCGCACGCCTCTTGACCTCGTCGGGCCGAATCCAGCTGTCCAGCCCCGCCGCCACGTCGCTTCCGATCAACAGGAGCAGGTCAGCTCCCGGATAACGCCCCTCAAGTTCGAGAAGAGTGTCAGCCGTGTAGGTAGGACCTCCCCGCTGCATTTCCAGGTCGTCCGCCTGCAGGCCCCTGAGGCCTTCGACTGCTGCCTCAACCATGGCCAGTCGGATCTCGACTCCTGTCAGACCATCTTCGCGAATACCGCCGGCCCCGGTCTTCTGCCACGGATCGTTTGCCACCGTAAAGAGGACGAGGTCAAGGTTCAGGCGATCGCGCGCCTCGAGGCCCGCCAGTACATGTCCGTTGTGCGGTGGATCGAATGTTCCGCCGAGAACGCCGATCCGGCGGGGGTTGGGGCCGGGCACGTCGGTGAGGCTACCGGCTGGACCATTCCACCGGCTGACACCTGCCCGACCTGCGCATTCCTGGCGCATTGCCCAGGTTGACCGCACCGTTCTCGTCATATGACATATGTCATGTAATAGCCCCTTCACACAGCGCTCTGGATGTGCAAGAATGTCCCCTAGGCGAAGGCACCGAAACAAGCATCTGCGCGGTCCGCCCTCGAATTCCCCCCGAAAATCATCTATGCGGCGCCGCGCGGCGGTGCCGGCCCAAAGGCATGTGAGCAAACAATGAGTGATTCAGTAGGTCAGTACCTGAACGAGATCGGAATGGTTCCCCTCCTCAACGCGCAGGAGGAGCGTGAGCTTTCCCAGACGATTGAAGCCGGTGCAACAGCACGGGCCAGCAAGGAAGAGGGAGAGACCGGCCGGGAGCTCGACCGTGCAATCCGCCTCGCTGCGCGAGCCAAGGACCGCTTCATCCGCTCGAACCTTCGCCTGGTCGTGAGCGTGGCCCGTCGCTACCCGTTGCCTCCCGGCATGGAACTGCTCGACCTCATCCAGGAGGGCAACCTGGGCCTTGAGCACGCCGTCGACAAGTTCGACTGGCGCAAGGGCTTCAAGTTCTCCACCTATGCGACGTTCTGGATCCGTCAGGCGATCGGCCGTGCCCTCGACCAGAAGGCCAGCCTGGTTCGCCTTCCCGGTGACCGCTCAGCGAGCCTCAGGGCCGCCCTTCGCAACGTGTCGGGCAACGGCGACGAGTTGGACGAGGAGCATGCACGCCTCCACCGCCTCACCACCCCCACCTCCCTCGACCGCACCATCGGCGACGATGACAGCAACGAGCTGGTCGACCTGCTCCCCGACTCCAAGCCGGGCCCCGAGCACGAGGTCATGGCCATGGCCGAGAACGAGATGGCGACCCAGTTGCTCGACGTTCTCGACACGCGTGCCCGCTACGCCGTCGAACAGCGCTTCGGTATCGGCGATGGCCGCAAGCGCAGTTACCGCGAGGTCGGCGAGGATCTCGGCGTCACAGCCGAGGCCGCACGCCGGCTGGTGAAGCGTGCCGTCAACACCGTGCGCGACCGCGCCACCGAGGTCATTGACGCAGCCTGAACATGTATCCCAGCGGGGACACCTGCGATAATCACCACACCTGTCGACAACGCCTGCTCGTAGGCTCTACTTCGTGGACTCCACCGGTACCACCGTTCCAGCGGCTTCCCCAGCCCCCGTTGCCTCCTGGGCGCCCACCTCCTGGCGTGAATGCACGGCTCACCAGCAACCGAACTGGCCTGATTCCGACGCCCACCAGGCCGTTGTGGACAGGCTGTCGACCATGCCACCGCTGGTGTTCGCAGGTGAGGCCCGCGAGCTGACAGATCAACTGGCGGCAGTCGCTCGCGGCGAGGCCTTTCTGCTCCAGGCCGGAGACTGCGCCGAGTCCTTTGAGACCTCTGCCGACTCCATCCGCGACCGGCTCCGTGTGATCCTCCAGATGGCGGTCGTGCTCACCTACTACACCGGCGTTCCTGTGGTGAAGGTCGGGCGCATAGCCGGGCAGTTCGCCAAGCCGCGCAGCAGCGACACCGAGATGGTTGACGGGGTGGAGTTACCATCGTTTCGCGGCCACATAATCAACGACATCGGCTTTTCCGAGGGCGACCGCCTTCCTGACCCTGAGCGCCTGATGACCGCCTACAATCGGGCGGCAGCGACATTGAACCTCCTACGTGCGTTCACCAAGGGTGGTTTCGCCTCGCTTACGAGCGTCCATCAGTGGAACAGGCAGTTCATTGCCGACAGCCCGGCTGGGCAGCGCTACGAGGCCATGGCCGACGAGATCGACAGGGCGATCCAGTTCATGAAGGCCTGCGGCATCACCGGCGACACGCTCGCCGACCTGCGCCAGGTCGACTTCTACACCAGCCACGAGGCACTTCTTCTCGGCTACGAGGAGGCCCTCACCCGCGAGGACTCCCTTACCGGCGGCTGGTACGACTGTTCGGCCCACATGCTCTGGATCGGTGAGCGGACCCGTCAACTGGGCGGTGCCCATGTCGAGTTCCTGAGGGGTGTCAACAACCCGATCGGTTGCAAGGTGGGCCCCACCGCCACCGCTGACGAGTTGCTCGCCCTGTGTGACGCCTTGGACCCCCACAGGCGTCCCGGGCGGCTCACCTTCATTACCCGCATGGGTGCCAACAAGGTCGTCGACCTGCTGCCACCGCTGCTTTCGGCGGTGTCTGACGCCGGCCACCAACTCGTCTGGACCTGTGACCCGATGCACGGCAACACCTTCACCACCGACGACGGACACAAGACACGCCACTTCGAGGATGTCCTGGCCGAGGTGTCAGGCTTCTTCGCCGCACACCGTTTCGCTGGAACCAATCCCGGCGGTGTCCACCTTGAGTTGACCGGCGACGACGTCACCGAATGCCTGGGGGGCGGTGCTGAGGTGCTGACCGAGGACCTGTCCAGCCGCTACGAGACGATGTGTGATCCCCGTCTGAACGGCAGTCAGAGCGTCGACTTGGCCTTCAGGTTGGCCGAGTTGCTCCGGGCCACATTCGGTTCGGGTGCCTGAGCGCCCTTAGACCAGCTTCTCGACGAAGGCCTCCAGTTGTCGGAGGTTGCGCACCTCAAACGTTCCCTCGCAGTGGGTCGAGTACTCCCCCACTATCGAGTCACCGGTGTCCCAGTAGGCACGCGGTTCAGGGTTCAGCCAGTAGACCTTGCGGGCCTTGTGCTGCATCTCCTTGAGTAGCCATGACTGTGATGCGTGGTAGTTGTTGCGGGCGTCACCCAGAATCATGACCGTTGTCTTGGGACCGACGTCGCGCCCGAAGCGTTCCCAGAAGACCCCAAAGGCGTGCCCGTAGTCGGAGTGTCCGTCAACCCACACGACGTCCGCCTCAGTGTTGACACGGTGCACAGCCTCACCGATGTCTTCGACACCTTCAAAGAATCTGGTCACCTCGTCGAGCCCGTCAATGAACACGAACGACCTGACCTTGGAGAACTGTCCGCTGATTGCGTACACGAGGTGCAGGGTGAACCTGGCAAATGCTGCCACGGAGCCGGAGATGTCGGCCACGACCATGATCTCGGGTTTTGCCGGCCGCGGGAACCTGAACTTGGGTTCGGCGGGGACACCGCCGTAGCTGAGGGAGTGACGGATCGTGTTGCGGAAGTCGAGGGACCCCTTGCGTCCGTGGCGCCGTTTGCGTACGAGGCGTACGGCCAGCTTCCGGGTCAGCGGATGGATCGCCTTCTTCAGGTCGGCCATCTCCTCGCGTGAGGCGTGCATGAAGTCGACATCCTCGGGCAGGGGCTTTCGCAGTGTCCGTGCCATCGCCTCGACACCACGATCGGCCACCAGGCGGCGCCTGATCTCGGCCTCTATCTCCTGTTTGAGTTGCTCTATACGATCGCTGAACTCGTCTCGCTCAAGGCGCTCCTCGAGTGGCGTGAGGTCTTCAGGTGCCTCTTCTCTGGCGGCATCCATGAGGCCCTCGAGCACCCCGTCAAGGTCCAGGTTTCGAAGCGTGCGGTAAAGGTAGTAGGTGCCGCCCACGGGCCGGCCCGGTTCCATGCCGGCGTAGCGCATTACAGCCTGGCGGGCGAGGGCCCGCAGCATCGCCTGGTCTCCGTTCATGAGGGCCTTCATGAGCATCTCGGCCAGTTGCTCAGGGGTGAGGCCGGACATGGCCCCTCCGCCACCCTGGGGTGAGCCCTCGCCGGGGGGTCCGGGCTCGCCTTCCGGTCCTTCCCCCTCGACGACCTCGTCAAGCGTGTACTCGGCGCCCCTCATCGAGAAGTAGACCTCGAACACGACCTCAAAGGCCCGCCAGTGGGAGTGGTTCTTCACGAGCGTCGCTCCGAGTGCGTACTTGAAGGCGTCGCGGTCCTCGATCGGGATGTGTGTGACGGCCTCCATTGCGTCCAGGTTCTCGGTGAGGCTCACCGGGAGGCCAGCCTGGCGGAGTTCGATTATGAAGCCCGACAACAGGTCAAGGAGAGGGGTGTCCTCGTGGCTACCTCCAGCTGGCGTTTCTGCCTGTTCGGTAACGGTCATCGGCTGGCTGCGGGTTGGCTCAGGTGCCGTCATCGACCAGGTCGTCGGGCCGGTCGGCGAACTCCTTGACCGCCTTGTCGATGTCTGTGCGGTACTTGAGGAGGATGTTGACGGTATCGGTCGCCGACTGTGCGTCGACCTTGTTGATTCCGAGAAGCACGAGGGTTCGGGCCCAGTCGAGGGTCTCTGACACCGACGGGCTCTTCTTGAGGTCCAGCTGGCGAATGGATCGCACGATGCGGGCCACCTGGTCGGCGAGGTTTGCGTCGACACCGGGCACCTTGGCCAGCACTATCTCACGCTCACGCTCAAGGTCGGGATAGTCGATGTAGAGGTACAGGCAGCGACGTTTGAGGGCTTCGGAGAGTTCCCGGGTCGCGTTGGAGGTCAGGAACACAAGCGGCACCTGAGTCGCTGCGACCGTTCCAAGTTCGGGAATTGACACCTGGTACTCGGAGAGGATCTCGAGGAGGAGGGCCTCGGTCTCAACCTCGAGGCGGTCAACCTCATCCACGAGGAGGAGAACCCGGTCCTCGGCACGGATGGCCTCGAGCAGTGGCCTCGTGAGGAGGAACTCCTCGGAGAAGATGTCGTCTTCGATCTCCGACCAGCCGCTGTCGTCTCCGCTGGCCTGGATGCGGAGCAGTTGCTTCTTGTAGTTCCATTCGTAGAGGGCCTTGGACTCGTCGAGTCCCTCGTAGCACTGGAGGCGAATGAGGCGGGCGTCGGTGATCTCGGCAACGCTCTGAGCAAGCTGTGTCTTGCCGGTTCCGGCGGGCCCCTCAACGAGGATGGGCTTTCCGAGGCGGTCGGCAAGGTAGACGATGCCCGCTATGCCATCGTCGGCCAGGTAGTTGGCATCTGCGAGTGATCTGCGAACGCCGTCAACATCCTCGAAGCGAAAACCCATCGGGTGAGCGTACCGACGAGGTGGATCGCAGCCACAACCGGGCGGTCCCGGTCAGGCGCGCACCTGGCCCGTTCCGTGGATTACGTACTTCTCGGTGGTCAACTGTTCGAGACCCATGGGGCCCCGCGCATGCAGTTTCTGCGTGCTGATTCCGATCTCGGCGCCGAAGCCGAACTCGTCGCCGTCGACGAACCTGGTGGAGACGTTGACGAGAACGGCGGCCGCGTCGACCTCATTGGTGAAGCGATCGGCCGCCAAGGCGTCCTCGGTGACGATTGCCTCGCTGTGGCCCGAGCCCGTCCCGTTTATGTGCGCAATCGCTTCGTCAAGGTCGTTGACAACCCTAATTGAGAGTTTCAGGTCCAGGTACTCGGTTGACCAGTCCTCGTCGGTGGCAGCGGCGATGTAGGGAAGGACCTGGCGGGCGCGTTCATCACCAACCAGTTCCACACCTGTGAGTACTGAGGCAGCCAACGGCAGGAAGTCACCGGCGACCGCCTGGTGCACCACGAGGCTCTCGGCGGCATTGCAGACCGATGGCCGCTGCATCTTGGCATTGACGATGATGTCGGCTGCCATCTCAAGGTCGGCTGCTGCATCCACGTAGACGTGACAGTTCCCATCACCGTCGATTACGTATGGAACGGTGGCGTTCTCGAGAATCGAACTGATCAGGGCCGGCCCTCCCCGCGGAATAAGGCAGTCCACGAGACCACGCTGCCTCATGAAGTCGACCGCAGCCTCGCGGCTAACGTCGTCGACGAGGACCACTGCGTCCTCGGGAAGGCCGTTCTCAAAAAGAGCCCTACGGATTGAGCGCGTGATCGCCAGGTTCGACGACAGCCCACCCGATGACCCCCTCAGAAAGGCCACGTTGCCGGACTTGAGACAGAGGCCGAAAGCGTCGCTTGTGACGTTTGGTCGGTTCTCGTAGATGATCGCCACCACGCCGAGTGGCACCCTGACCTTGCGCATCATCAGGCCGTTGGGGCGGCTCCACTCGGCCGTGACGGTACCGACCGGGTCCGGCAGGTCGGCCACCTGCCGCAGTCCATCGGCCATGGCCACCAGGCGGTCGTTGTCAAGGAGCAGGCGATCAACCATCTGCTCTGGTGTGCCGACTGTCCTGGCACGGTCAACATCAACCTGGTTCGCAGCCATGATCTCTGCGGCATCACGAAGGAGTTGGTCAGCAGAAGCCAGGAGCGCAGCGTCCTTTGCCCCGGTCGAGGCAGCGGCGACTGCAGGTGCTGCCGCTCTTGCCCGCAGGGCCAGGCCTCTCACCGCCCCAGGCGCTGTTGCTTTCATGGAGGCCAAGGCTATCGAGGCTGCCGGGGTGGCAACCTGCGCAGATGGCCTTACGACTAGCCTCGCCGCAATGGACAGGTCCCAGCCACAGGTCTGCCGGTGAGTGGCGAGGGGCCACAGCAGCCACCGGCGACGCGTGGCTCTTCAGCGGTTGCTGGTGGAATCTTCCTGTCGCGAGTAGCCGGACTGCTCCGTGAGGCTCTGTTGAGATCCGTACTGGGACTCGGGCCGGCGGCCGATGCCTTTGCTGCGGCACTTCGGATCCCCAACGTGCTCCAGAACCTGCTGGGCGAGGGATCCCTGTCGGCCTCGTTCATTCCTGTGTACAGCCGTCTGCTCAGCGAGGGTCACGAACGCGAAGCTGGCAGGGTCGCTGGCGCTGTCGCAGGCCTGTTGACTGCGTTGGCGGGAGCACTGGCGCTGCTCGGCATCCTGCTTGCACGTCCCCTGGCGCTTCTCCTGGCCCCGGGGTTCAGCGACGAGACGCTGGACCTGACCGTGGACCTGGTTCGCATAACCACCGCCGGTGTCGGCTTTCTCGTCCTCTCCGCCTGGTGCCTCGGCGTCCTCAACAGCCACCGACGCTTCTTCCTCTCGTATGTCGCACCGGTACTCTGGAATGCTGCACAGATTGCCGTGCTGGCCGCAGCCATTCTCGGGTCGTGGGACCCCGCCGACGCCGCCAGGGCACTCGCCTGGGGTCTTGTCGCCGGCGGGGCTCTCCAGTTCGGGGTTCAGGCTGTGGCTGTTGCCCGCCTGGTACCCGGTATCCGTGTGTCCCTTGGTGCCAGGCTTCCCTCCGTTGCCGAGATCCGCAGGCGGTTCGGACCGGCCGTGCTGGGTCGGGGCGTGGTCCAGTTGTCCGCCTACCTAGATCTGATTCTGGCTTCGCTGCTCGTGACGGGTGCTGTGGCCGGCCTGTTGTCGGCCCAGATGCTCTATGCACTGCCGATCAGCCTGTTTGCGATGAGCGTGGCCGCCTCTGAACTACCTGAGATGTCAAGGGCCGGGGATTCGGCACTTCTTGTCTCACGATGCCGCTCGGCCCTGCGGCGGACAGCGTTCTTCGTGTCCTTCGCAGCGGTTGCCTATGTGGTCGCGGGAGAGGCGATCGTGGGCGCCCTCTTCCGCTGGGGCGCCTTTGACGCTGATGACACCCGTGCGGTGTGGTTGGTCCTGGCCGCCTATTCGCTCGGGTTACCTGCGATCGGTGCGTCTCGCATCTTCCAGAACACCCTGTACTCCATCGGTGACACGAAGGGGCCTGCCCGCATTGCTGCGACGAGGGTTGTCGTGGCCGGCATTGTCGGTGTCGTGTTCATGTTCCCTATGGACCATGTGAGCGTGGTGGCCGGTTCCCTCTCGGGGCTCGAGAACGTCTTCTCCCCGGATGGAGCCCATGTGGATATACCGGGTGCTCTCGGTGCACCCCATCTGGGGGCTGTGGGCCTTGCTCTCGGATCCGCGGTGGCGGCGTGGCTCGAACTGGCGTTGTTGACGCGTCTCGGCCGCCGGACTGTCGAGGGCTTTCCGTCTGCTCTAGAGGCACTTCGTCAACTGCTGCCGGCCGTGGCAGTGGCAGCGCCTGTGACGCTCCTGCTGGCGACCACGACCGCCGGGCTGGCTCCACAGGTGTCTGCACCGCTGATCCTCGGAGTTGCCGGCGTGACCTACACGGCCATCGCGCACCTGACCGGGGTTGACGAGGCGCAGTTGCTGTTCAGACGGGTTCTGCGTAGCCGTCGGGGCTGAGGCTCCCGGGACAGCCTCGACTGGGAGGCCTCAGGGAAGGACCACGAGGTCATCAGCGTGTATCACCTCGTGTGACATTCCATCAGGCAGTTCGCTGGTCCTGGCTCCCAGATTCGCCTGGAGCAGCCTGGCGTCGTGCCTCACAATGCCCTTTGCGAACACCGCTCCATCCGGGTCGACGACCTCGACTGCATCGCCGACGTCAAACGGCCCGCTCACCCCGACCACCCCGGCCGGAAGCAGCGATACGCGACGTTCCTCCATGGCCCTTCTGGCCCCGGCGTCAACCTGGATGCGTCCCGAGGAGCCGACTGCAAAGGCGATCCACAGGCGACGTGCGCTGAGGCGGCCGTCACGGGCGCGGACGACAGTGCCGATACCGGGGGTGTTTCCGCATGCATCAACGACCACGCCTGAGCGTCGCGCATCGGCGATGACCGTGCGCACCCCGGACCAACTCGCGATCTTGGCGGCCGCCAACTTCGAGGCCATTCCCCCGCTGCCCCGGACAGAGCCCCCTTCACCGGCCAGGCGCTCGAGTTCGTGGTCGATCTCGATGATCTCCTCGATCAGGGATGCATCGGCGTCGAGGCGCGGGTCGGCGGTCAGGAGCCCGGGGGTGTCGGTAAGAAGTACCAGGACGTCGGCTTCAACGAGATGTGCGACGAGGGCTGCGATGCGGTCGTTGTCTCCAAAGCGGATCTCATCATCGGCAATGGCGTCGTTTTCATTTACCACCGGTACAACTCCGAGTTCGAGGAGACGAGTAAGGGTTCCCCTGGCATGCAGGTACTGGGCCCTGACGAAGAAGTCCAGGGGCGCCAGGAGCACCTGGCCTACGATCAGGTCGTGTTGAGCCAATTCCCGTTGGTAGGTGCCGATCAGGTTTCCCTGCCCCACAGCTGACACTGCCTGGAGCGTCACTGCATCTCGCGGGCGTTTCTCGCCTCCGAGGCCCAGGTCGGGAAGGCCGGCGGCGATGGCCCCTGAGGTGACGACCACCACCCAGTGGCCCTGTCGACGCAGGTCGGCGACCTCGTCGCAGAGCTTTGCCACGAGCGATGAGTCGATCACACCCTGCTCGTCAGTGATCGACGATGTGCCCACCTTGACCACTGCTGTGATCCGCTTGCCTGATTCCATGGTCATTCTTCGTAGTCGAACTCGAGCCGGCCTATCCGCACAGTTTCTCCTTCACGGACGCCGGCACGTGAAAGGGCCCTGTCGACACCCATGTTCTTGAGCCTCTCGTGCAGGTAGTCGAGGGCCTCGAAGTTCGTCAGGTCGTTGAGGTTCGTGACAAGCTTCACCCTCCGGTCGTTGATCTCCCAGGTCCCGTCCTCTCCCCTCTCAACGGCGACATCGACCGGCTCTGGCCGGTGCACGACAATGGCGGGGCGCCGCACGACAGTTTCCCTCGCTTCGACAACTAGGTCTGCCATGCGGTGAACCAGTGGGTCGAGGCCCTCACCGGTTATCGCTGAAAGGCGGTCTCCGCTATAATCCTCGCTGGCCTCGGCAACGTCGGCCCTTGACCCGACTACCACGCGTGGCCTGTCGAGCAGGTCCGGCCTGTACGCCTCCAGTTCACCCAGGAGCACACTGAGTTGTTCGTCCGGTGGGCGATCAGCGGTCGGAGCCAGGTCCAGCATGATCAGGAGGACGCGGGCCCTCTCAATGTGACGCAGAAAGCGGTGCCCGAGGCCGCGCCCGTCGCTGGCACCCTCAATGAGGCCTGGGATGTCAGCGACGACGAACTCCGTCCTACCCTCGGGCCGGACCACGCCGAGGCTGGGCTCAAGGGTGGTGAACGGATAGTCGGCGATACGGGGTCTGGCCGCTGAGATCCGTGAGATGAGGGTGCTCTTTCCGGCGTTCGGAAACCCGACGAGGGCCACATCGGCCATCAGGCGCAATTCCAACCTGAGCCAGCGTTCCTCGCCCTCCTCTCCCTGCTCGGCGAATGACGGCGCGCGCCTCCGGTTGCTCAGGAACTTCGCATTGCCGCGGCCACCATGCCCGCCGTCGCCACCTAGCCAGCGATCTCTGCTGACCAGCAGGTCTGCGAGCACCTGGCCTGAGTAGAGGTCGTGGACCGTGGTGCCCTCGGGGACCTTGATCACCAGGTCATCACCTGAGCGACCATGGCGCTTGCCCCCAGAGCCGTGGGTTCCGTTGCCGGCCCTGCGGTGGGGGTGGTCACGAAAGGCCAACAGGGAGGCGACGTTGTGGTCGGCCTCGAGCCACACGCTGCCGCCGTTGCCTCCGTCACCGCCGTCGGGACCGCCCTTTGGCACGTGAGCCTCCCGGCGGAACGACACGGCACCGGCTCCACCGTCGCCTCCGCGCACGTTCAGCCCGCACTCGTCCACGAACTGCGACATTCCATCAGCCTACTTTGGGCACCGGGCGTCCCCTGATGTCAGTTCGGCTCCGTATGGTGTCTCCATGGCGATGCAGGAGGTCAGCCCCGGGGCACAGGACGGGACCAAGAGATCGGAGCGGTGGGCATCCACGATGGATGGCACTGCAACGGCAGGCACCCCTGAAGGCGTGCGCACCGCCCATTCCGACAGCATCGCAGCCGCCGCCTCCGACTGTGTCCTAGACCGCGAGGAGCGTGAGGGTGACGACGAGACCCAGTTGTCGACCGACGCAACCAGGATCGCCGGTGCTGGCAACCGCCTGTTCGAGGAGCCTCCTGACCACCTGCGTACCTGTTTCGAGCGCGACCGTGACCGCATCCTGCATTCCACCTCGTTCCGGCGACTTGCCGGCAAGACACAGGTGTTCGTGTTTCCCGAGGACCACCAGCGCTCACGTCTCACCCATGCGCTCGAGGTGGCCCAGGTTGCCACCTCGATTGCCAGGGCACTGCGACTGAACGTGGCCCTTGCCGAGGCCATCGCCCTGGGCCACGACTGTGGCCACGGACCCGGCGGACACGCCAGCGAGGATGCCCTCTCGCCCTACCTTGAGGGTGGCTACGACCACGCCGTCTGGGGGGCCGATGTGGCCCTCGCCCCCCTCAACCTCTGCATCGAGACACTCGATGGCATCCGCAACCACTCCTGGTCGAGGCCTGCTCCCTCAACCCCTGAGGGTGAGGTCGTCAGCTGGGCGGATCGCATCGCCTACGTCTGCCACGACTTCGAGGATGCCGAACACGCCGGTTTGGTGAAGGTCGGCGACCTTCCCCTGCTGGTCCGCGAACGCTGTGGTACGACACGCCGTGAGCAGTTGGCAGCGTTCATCAACGGCCTGTTGTCGGCTACCACGCGAACCGGGCGTGTTTCCATGGAGGAACCTGTGGCTGAGGCACTGGCGGCATTTCGTGCCTTCAACTACGAAGACATCTACCTTCGCCCCGCCTCGGTTGAACAGGCCCGGCGGGTGATCGAGATGCTGCGGGCGCTGGTTGACCACATCACCGTCAATCCCCAACACCTGCCTGACGATGCCGACATGTCGGGCGTGGATGCAACCCGTGTTTCCGCCGTTGGATACGTGGGTGGCATGACCGACAGGTTCGCGTGCCGGAGCGCCATACGACTCCTGGGCTGGCCTGCCGATCGGCTACCGGCAGGCCTGGACCTACGCCCCTGAGACTCCGTGACCTCCAGCGAGGGCGATCGGAGAGTTCTCAGTCGGTGAGGATGTCGACGAGCTTGCGCCCGCCGCGGTAACCGAACTTGACCACACCATCGGATGTGGCAAAGAGGGTGTCGTCGCCACCACGGCCCACGTTGGTGCCGGGATGGAACTTGGTGCCGCGCTGGCGCACGATGATGCTGCCAGCGGTAACTGCGCCGCCGTCGAATACCTTCACACCGAGGCGCTGAGCATTGGAATCGCGTCCGTTGCGGGTCGAGCCGCCGCCCTTGGTCTTTGACATGTCGTCAGCCCCTCTTGATTCCGGTGATCTCGATCTCGGCCAGGTGCTGGCGGTGACCCCACCGGCGACGCTGGTTGCTCTTGTTCTTGTAGGTGAAGGCGTTGATCTTGGGCCCGCGGGCATCGGCGACGATGCGTACGGTCACAGCTGATCCTGCGAGGGCCTCGGGGGTTGCAAGGACGTCCCCGCCGTCGACCAGCATGATCGGCTCCAACTCAATGTCGGTACCGAGATCGCCGAGGCGCTCAACGACGACACGTTGGCCCTCTTCGACCCGGTACTGCTTTCCGCCTGTGGCGATTACTGCATACATAGAGCCTGCAGGCTATCTCGGAGGCGTATCGACACCACCGTGACCAATGGCTCCCTGTTCACACAGACTGAGCTTCTCCTCACCGCCTGCCAGCCCTCCCAGAGCCGGCCAGGAGGTTGTCGTCGAGTTCGACGCCATGGCCTCCGCAGTCGTCGCATATCGACGAGAAGGACTGCAACAGTCCCTCGCCGATGCGCTTGCGTGTCATCTCGACGAGACCCAGGTCGGAGATGTCAAAGACCTGTGTGCGGGTCTTGTCGCGACCCAGCGAATCGCGCAGAGTCCGGGCCACGTTCTCACGGTTTGACTTGACCTCCATGTCGACAAAGTCGATGACGATGATTCCGCCGATGTCCCTCAGGCGCAGTTGTCGTGCAATCTCCTCGGCCGCCTCAAGGTTGTTGCGATACACGGTCTCCTCGAGGCTTGACTTGCCGACGTTCTTACCGGTGTTCACGTCGACGACGGTGAGTGCCTCGGTGGTTTCGATGATCAGCGACCCACCTGACGGCAACCAGACCTTGCGATCCAAGGCCTTGCGAAGCTGTTCGTGCACATGGTGCAATTCGAACAACGGAAGGGTCTCAACCTCGGGGTCGTGGTAGGTGATGCGGTCAGCAAGGGCCGGGTTGATGCTCTCCACGTATGAGCGGACCTTTTCGTACATTTCGTGGTCATCGATGACCACGCCGCGAAAGTCCTTGTTGAACTCCTCCCGGATGAACCGGAAGGCCATCTCAGGCTCCCTGTAGAGGAGGCTCGGCGCCTTGGCACTCTTGGATAAGGCCTCAATTTCGTCCCACTGCTGGGCGAGCCGGCGCAGATCGCGTGCGATCTCCTCCTCGGTGATGTTCTCAGCAGCTGTGCGCACGATGATGCCGTGCTGCTTGGGCTTCACCTTGTCGAGGATGGATCGGAGCCTCTTTCGCTCGGAGTCGGGAAGACGCTTGGATATTCCGTAGGTGGTGCTGTTTGGCACCAGCACCACGAACCGGCCCGCCAGGGAGATCTCCTGAGTGAGCCGCGCCCCCTTGTGTGCAATCGGGTTCTTGGTGACCTGCGCGATGATCGTCTGTCTGGCCCTCAGGACCTGCTCGATCCGGGGGCGTTGCCCACCCTCGAGGTCCTCGGCGTCGAACTGCAGATCGCCCCTGTAGAGCACGGCATTCTTGGGAGTACCTATGTCTACGAAAGCCGCCTCCATGCCGGGTAGAACGTTTTGGACCTTGGCCAGGTACACGTTTCCGTGGATCTCGCCGACGTCATCGGCTGGACGAGACAGATAGTGCTCGATGAGCGCCCTTCCCTCGAGGATCGCCAACTGGGTGAATCCGTCAGAGGCACTGACGCACATCAGGTAGCGGCCGATTGGCCTGCCCCTGCGCTCGCGCCCACGACGACTCTTGAGGGTGGCCTCGTCCAACTCGATCGGACCGTCATCGGTGACGGCCTCTACCGGTTGGCCCCTGTCGCTGTTCTGGCCGCCACCCTGGCCGCCGCGACCCCTTCCGCGTCCACCACGCCGGCGACGACGCTTACGGCCACCACCCTCCCCGTTACCGCCGCCGGAACCGGACTGCGAGGTCCGGTTCTCTCCGCCAGATCCCTGGGGTGCAGGTCGACTGTCGCCGATCTGAGGCTTGGGTGCAGGTCGACTGTCGCCGATCTGGGGCTTCCTGTCAGCCGTTCCGGCGGATGCCGGTTGGCCCATTTGTGTGTCGGCTGGGGAGGACGCTTCCGTTTCGGCCCGTCCTTCGCCGCCTGTGTTCTGTGACATTTTCTGTTTCCCTTCTAGTCACGCTCGCACCTCGGCGAGCGGGGCAGGGGCGGCATCGACCGATAGCGGCTCGATGCGATCGTCTCCCTGCGACATCCATTGGTTCATCCTGCACACCGATCGGGCCAAAAGTGGCGGATCCATTGCCGCCAGCATCTCGTCTGGTCGAAGTGCCCGGGGTTGGGTGCCAAGATCGGCTGAGAGCCGAACCCCGTCACCTGCCTCCCCTGTGACGTCGAGTGCCAGCACCTGGTGCCGGATGTCTTCGGTGACAACCTTTCCCTTGCGCTCGCGTTCGACGACGATCTCGTTGCGTTCCAGCAGGTCCGCCACCCCCGTTGCCACCTCGTCGACACCTGCTGGGTCGACGAGGATCTCCCACGTGCACGACGTGACGGCCTGTTGGAGGGAATCTGCCCGACGGTCCGCTGGTGCAACCGCCAGCACGTCAAAACCTGCTGGAAGGACAGCGTCGATCCGGACACGCATTGCCTCAGCATCAACCGGACTCCAGGTCGAGTCGTCGGCCGGCTCCAGCAGTTCAATCTCGAGATACTCGGCGTTGGACTCGTAGCCGGTTGACAGCGCCAGGCCGAACGAGAGCTTCGGACGCGGCGAGAAGCCCTCGCTGTAGGCCACCGATAACGAGGCCTTTCGTAGCGAGCGCTCCCAGATCCGAGCAACGTCACGGTGGCCGACGAAGCGAACCTTGCCGGTCTTGGCGAACCGGACCCGGAGGCGCATCAGGACCCCGCCCCGGCCGGAACCCTCGGCCCTGTGCTCAACGACACTGGCACACCGGTGCCGTTGACTGCCTGCCCGGTTCCCTGGCTTCCACCGGCTGGCGGCACAGCCGAGGCCACGATGTGTTCGACTCCGTAGCTGGTGCAGGCTCCACAGTCATAGCAGGGGGTCCAGCGGCAGTCCTCGAGCCCGACCTCGTCAAGGGCGTCACGCCAGTCCTGCCAGAGGAAGTCCTTGTGCAGCCCGGCTGACAGGTGGTCCCAGGGAAGCACCTCGTCATGGGTGCGGTGCCTGTACACGTACCAGTCCAGCGAGAGGTCGTTCCGGGCCAGGGCATCCGACCAGAGGGTGATGTCGAAATGCTCACTCCACTCCTGGAACACGCCGCCGTTTCTCCACACATCCTCAATGACTGCACCAAGGCGGCGGTCCCCCCTGCTGAACAGGCCCTCGATGACCGATGCACGCGCATCGTGCCACTTCAACTTCACGCCGTTGAGAGTCTTGCCCCCGCTCCGGAGCTCGTCGCGGAGAAGGCCGATCTTGCGTCGTAGCTCGGTCTCGGTGTTCTGCCCGAACCACTGGAATGGTGTGAACGGCTTGGGTACAAAACCGCCGAGTGAAATGGTTACAGAGGGGTTGCGGTGGTACTCACGCCCGACGTCGATGCAGTTCCTCGCTAGATCCAGAATCGCAAGGGTGTCCTCGTCGATCTCGGTCGGGAGTCCGGTGAGAAAGTAGAGCTTCGCCCGGCGCCACCCCTGGGAAAAGGCTGATCCGACCGCTCCGTAGAGGTCCTCTTCCTTGACTAGCTTGTTGATGACCTGGCGTAGGCGCCACGATCCGGCCTCGGGGGCGAAGGTGAGGCCGGTGCGCCTTGCCTTTTGGATCTCGGCGGCGATTCCGACCGTGAACGCGTCGACCCGTAGGCTCGGCAGCGACACCGATACCCGGCCGCAGACATCGTCTGCAACGGCTGTTGCCACAACCTGTTCAATGCCGCTGAAGTCGGCTGTGCTGAGCGAGGTGAGGGCCACCTCGTCGTATCCGGTTCGGCGGAGGCCATCGGTGACCATGGTCCTGACCTGGCCTGCTGGCCGCTCCCGGACCGGTCGGGTGATCATTCCGGCCTGACAGAAACGACAACCGCGTGTGCATCCCCTGAAGACCTCGACGTTGAGGCGGTCGTGGACAACCTCGGTGAGGGGGACCAGTTGGTTCTTCGGGTACGGCCAGGAGGCCAGGTCGGCAACAGTTCGCTTCTCGACCACCTCGGGTATCCCGGACAGGCGCGGGGTAAACGACACGAGACGGTCGCCGTCATAATCGACCTCGTACATGGAAGGCACGTAGACGCCCTCGATTCGGGCAAGTTCCCTCAGGATCCCGTCACGAGATGTTCGGCCCGAGACCTTCCATGCGGCAACCACCTCCGAGATCTCTGAGACGACCTCTTCACCGTCTCCCAGCACCGCTGCATCTATGAAATCGGCAAGGGGCTCGGGGTTGTACGCACAGTGGCCCCCAATGATGACAAGCGGATCCTCGGACCGACGCTCGGTCGTGTGGAGCGGCACCCCGGACAGGTCGAGGCACTCGAGAAGGTTCGTGTAGACCAGTTCGGACGAGAGGTTGAAGGCCAGGATGTCGAACTCTCCGGCTGCTCGGTGGGTGTCGACCGAGAAAAGGGGCAGCCCTGTTCTGCGCAACACACCCGCCATGTCTGTCCATGGCGCGTAGGAGCGCTCAGCGACCGCATCGGGCCGTTCGTTGATGATCTCGTACAGGATCTGAAGACCCTGATTGGGGAGCCCCACCTCGTAGGTGTCCGGGTAGATCAGGAGCCAGGCCGCCTTCTCGGGACGGTGCTCGGGGATGATCATCCCGTCTTCGCAACCGATGTAGCGGGCCGGCTTCTGGACCTCGCCGAGAACACGCTCGAGCTCGGGCCAGAGCGAACTCATGACCCCGTAAGCGTATCCAGCGGGGACGCCAACGGTGCATCGCCGCCCCGCTCCCCTACAGGGCGGACCGGACCTTGTGGTGGTGGCGCCTCATGTGAACGCTCTCGACGAGGCCCAGCGCCATGAAGGTGGTCAGAATTGAGGAGCCGCCGTAACTGACCAAGGGCAGGGGAATGCCTGTGATCGGCATGATTCCAGTTGACATGCCGACGCTCTGGAACACCTGGAACAGGAACATCGAGAACACACCGGCGGCGAGTAGCATGCCGTACCTGTCGTCGGCCAGCCTCCCGATGCGCCAGACCCTGGCCAACAGCAGGGCGATCAGGCCGAGAACAACCGCGCTTCCAACGAAACCGGTCTCCTCGGCGACCACCGTGAAGATGAAGTCGGTCTGCTGCTCGGGGACGAGGTCTGAGATGTTCTGGGTGCCTTCAAAGAGGCCGGTGCCGGTAAGGCCTCCGTTGCCTATGGCCACCTGTGCCTGCTCGAGGTTGTATCTGGCAGCGGTATTGGCCTCATCGTCGACGAACACGAGGAGGCGCTTCACCTGATAGTCGGCCAACAGGTCGGACTGGAGGACCATGACCATCCCGGTCAGCAGCATCAACCCAAGAACAAGCAGGTGACGCCCCCTGGCCCCGGCAACGAGGATCATTCCAGCAGCGATTGCCCCGTAGACGAGGATCGTCCCCAGGTCGGGCTGCATGAGGATCGCTCCGACAGGAACGCCGACTAACAGGACCGCTACGCTGAGACGGGCGGCGCCGACCTCCTGAACTGCGCCCAGCCATGCAGCCAGGGCCACGATCACCGCAACCTTGCCGAACTCTGACGGCTGGAACTGGTAGCCGGCAAACTGGAACCAGGCACGCGCACCCTTCACCTCGGTGCCGACGATCAAGACGCCGGCCAGCAGGACCAGCAACCCGATGTAGGCCGGCAGTGCAAGGCGCTGTGCCCAGCGATGGCCGATCCAAGCCGTTACCAGCATGACGGCTGCGCCAATTCCGACGTAGACCATCTGCCGATTCAGGAAGGACGTGTCAGCCGGGCGCAAATCCGTGGCAGGACCCCGCGTTGCCGAGTAGACCATGACGATTCCAACTGCAGCGACTACGAGTGCAAGCACCGGCAGAAGCAGGTCGATGTGCCGGAGGACTGTCGGCCTGTCAAAGCGGGGCTTTCGCAGGTCGACCATCAGTCGCCCTTGAGGCTGGAGATGAGCTCTTCTACAAGGGGGCCGCAGTCAACCCGTTCACCGCGTACCCGGACTATTCCGTCGGCGTCTAGCACGGGTCCGCTTTCAGGGTCGGCAGTCGGGTCGATTCCCTTGAGGCGTTCGAGAGTGTCGCCTGTGATCCACTCGTGCCACGAGACGCACAGTGGTAGCGCAGCCGACCGTGCGTACCTGACCGCCGCGGTGGGGGCCTCGACTACAGCTCCGGTCAGCACGGGTTCAAGTACCCGCGCTACGAGCGGTGCCGCAACCTGACTGCCGAAGCCGGCTTCTTCCATGACTGCAACCATGACGTGTGTGGGCGCCTGGACAGGCCCGAACGCGGCGAACAGAGAGGTGTCGGCCTTGCCGCGGACCTCGGCGGTTCCTGTCTTGGCGGCTACCGGAAACTCCTCAAGCGGGAAGTAGACGCCGTTTGTGGCCTCGGAGTTGAAGGACCAGTAGGCGGTTCCCTCCGGGTCTGCGGTAACCCCCGAGAGGCCTTCTAGGGCAAGTTCGCGGAATACGGGATCGATGTCGACCTGGGAGACGGCCCGTGCTCCAATAGTGCGGATGGTCTCGCCGTCTCTGCCTACCACCTGGCCAACGACCGTGGGAGCCATCCGGGTGCCGCCGTTGGCGAAGGTGGCGTAGGCGTTGGCCAACTGGATCGGGGTGACGAGAACGTCACCCTGTCCAATGGCGGTGTTCACGTTGTCTCCGGAATACCACTCCCCGTAGGGGAAGGCCACAGGATTGTCCTCGTGCCTCTGTTCGCGGTTGGCCGGGGTAGGCATGAAGCCGGCCTGTTCGAACGGAAGCGGTACGCCACTCTTTCGGCCCAGGCCGTACCTGGTGGCTGCATCTTGGATCGCTGTCTCGGTGTGCATCGGGTTGATGTAGACCGATTCGCCGATCGTGTAGTAGTAGACGTCGCTGGAAACCGTCAGGCTCTTGGGCAGGTCTACCTTCTCGTAGGTCTTGTTGCCGGCGTTCTTGAAGACGCAACCGCTGGCCTCCTCCTGGTCCTCGACATCGGCATCGGCCCTGCAACTCTGCAGAAAGTAGAAGCCGGGGTCGTCCCAAAGTTCGTCGGCCTCGGGAACGCGCCCGACGCCGAACACCTCTTCGTGCCATGCTGCATGGGCCGTGAAGAGCTTGAACGTGGATCCGGGTGCGTATTCACCCTGGATCGCCCGGTTGAACATCGGCAGGTCGTTTGCCGTGTCATTCAGCTCAGCCCACTGTTCGAGCGAGAACCCCCCTATGGACTCGTTCGGGTCGTAGGAGGGATAGGAGGCCATCGCCACGACGCTTCCACTTATCGGGTCCAGGATGACGACGGCACCGCCGGGCACCTCGAAGTCGGGCGGCTCCTCTGTTGAGCCCTCCTCCTTTTCGGGAGTCACCGCACGTGCCAGGAAGACGGACCGTTCCAGCTCGGTCTCGGCCAACCACTGGATGTCGATATCGAGCGTGAGGATTACGTCATCGCCTGGCACCGGCGCCTCAAAGAGGTCCTTGCGTTCGCGCACGATCTCACCGCGTCGATCTACCTCTACGACGCGTCGGCCGGCGATTCCGCGGAGGTCGTCCTCGAACATGAGCTCGACTCCGGCCTTTCCGACCTCATCCCGAAGCCGGTACTCCTTGCCGGGCGACGGGTTCCGTGAGGCCAACTCGGCATCGTTTACGGGACCCACCCAGCCCAGTACGTGGGTGGCGAGGTCTCCGTAGAGGTAGGACCTGACGGTGCCGTCCACGACAGTCACCCCCGGGTACAGGCCGCCGCGTTCGCCGAAGAAGACCAGGAGGTCCTCGCTCACATCCAGCGCGATGGGAATGTCGTCGTAGTAGCCGAAGGCCCGGTTGGCAAGCGACGACTCGATGTCGCTGACCTTGAGGAGTTGCCCGGAGCGGTTCACCTCGACGGCGATTCTGGTGAGCATCTTCCGACGCTCAACGGCATCCAGGTCTGCCTCTTCGAGCTCACGGGGATTGATGGTGATCATCGTCGTAAGGCGGTTTCCAACGAGGGTCCGACCCTTTACGTCGAGGATCCGCCCCCTGGGGGCCGGCACGTCGATCACCCGGGTGATGTTGCTTGCCGCCGCTGCAACCGCCTGTTCGCTGATCATCACCTGCAGGTACCAGAGCCTCGCTCCGAGGGCGCCGAACAGTGAGATGGCCACCACGGCCAGCACACGCATCCTGTATCGGGCGATTTCGTCCATGGCGTTCATAGACGGTTGTCAGGAACCGACGGTTCTGAGCTTGATGTCGGGTGGCAGGCCCCCGAGAACGGCCCAGCGGACCGCCCGGTTGACGGGGGCTGCGATTGCCGTTGTCATCACGGCCGCAGTGAGGATCCGGACCAGGAGGGTTTCCGGGTCGTATGGCGACAAGCCGAACAGGAGTCCCACTCCTGCAACGGTGAAGATTCCAGCCGTTGTGGCCAACAGCAGGGCCACGGCGTCAGTTGCCGGCGTTGACCGGACCATCCGCTGTTCGAGGCTGCTGACCGCCACCGCAAGGGGCGGAAATACCAGGGCGTGGAGTCCGAGCGGGACTGACAGGAGCGAGTCCTGCAGGAGACCGGCGAAAAACGCCACAAGGGCCCCCCTTTCGGGGCCACCGTGGAAACCGGCGAGGATTGCGATCACCATCATCAGCTCAACCGTGGCTCCCTGCAACCGGATCTCGGTCAGGAGGGTCGCCTGGGCCACTAGCGCTGTCAGAAGCACGGCAACCACCCGGAGCCTGCTACTCACCGCATACCTTCAGGCTTCTCGGCTGGGAGGACCACCTTGAGGAAGCTCAGGTTCTCGAGGTCCGCTGCCAACCCGATGATAATGGACCGTCGGTAGTCGGCGTCCGAGTCGGGGTCGAGCACCTTCCCGACCGGGATGTCGCCCGGGAACAGGCTGCGCCCGCCTGAGGTGACGAGCACCTCGTCGTTGTCGACCTGCGCGTCGAGGCGGACACCCGATTCGATCCGGAGGATTCCCTCGGTTCCGGTTCCCTTGGCCAGGCCTTCGTCCTGGGATGTCACGAGGCGGACACCGACCCTGAAGTCTGGGTGGGTGGCGAGCTGCACGAGTGAGCGTGACCGGTCGACCTGTTCGAGGCGGCCAACCAGGCCGGCGCCAGTCACCACGGCCATGCCCTCTTCAATGCCATCGTCGGTGCCCTTGTCGACCTCGATCATGTGGGAGGAGAAGTTTCCGGGGGGCTGACCGAGAATTCGGACCACGACGGCATCGAAGTCCGAATAGGCGATGTCCACCTCGCTCAGCAACCTATTGAGTAGTTCGGTGTCTGCCTCGGATGTCAATGCGTTTCCGCGCATTCGTGCCAGCTCAACTTCGAGGCGCTCGTTTTCCAGCCGCAGGGCTTCGAAGCCGAACACTCCGTTCCATGCGGTCTGGACGGGATCGGTAAGGCGGTCGCTGAGACTGCGTACCGGTTCAACGATGTCTCTCACGCCCTGCTGGAAGGCATCGAGTGGCTGGAGGCCCCGGAACTGGAGTGTCAGCAGGGTGAGCGCTGCCGCCAGGATGATGAGGAGCGTGGGGCGGGGCCTGTCGACAGGCCGCTTGGCCGCCATGGGTTACCGGCTGCCGTCGCCGAAGATGACGCTGCCGAAGATGTCGAACTCCTCAAGGGCCCTACCGGCTCCAAACACCACTGCCAGCAGGGGGTCTGGCGCCAGCCTGACCGGCATGCCGGTTTCGGCGTTGATCAGTTCTGGAAGGCCGACGAGCAGCGCTCCACCACCGGCAAGGGTTATTCCGTGTTCCATGATGTCGGCGGCCAGTTCTGGTGGGGTCCGGTCGAGGGTGACCTTTACGGCGTCGACAATCGAGGCGACCGGTTCCTCGAGGGCTTCGCGCACCTCGGTTGTCGAGATGGTCAAGAGGCGCGGTAGGCCGGTCATGAGATCTCGGCCCCTCACTTCGGCCCTGTGGTCACGGGTGAGGGGGACGGCGGATCCGAGGGCGATCTTGATCTCCTCGGCTGCACGCACTCCGATGCTCAGGCCGTGTTCCTTCTTCATGAACTGTCCGATGGCCTCGTCGAGTTCGTCACCACCGATCCGCGAGGACTGGCTGGCCACCACTCCGCCAAGGGAGATGACCGCAACCTCGGTGGTTCCTCCGCCGATGTCGACGATCATCGAACCACTGGGAGCGGCGATGTCGAGGCCTGCGCCGATCGCAGCTGCGACGGGTTCCTCAATCACATAGGTGGGAGAACGGGCTCCGGCGTACTCGGCTGCCTCTTGTACAGCGCGTCGTTCAACGCCGGTGACTCCTGAAGGCACGCAGATGACCATGCGGGGCTTTGACCAGCGGCGGCTGTGGACCTGCTGGATGAAGTAGCGGAGCATCTTCTCGCAGACCTCGAAGTCGGCGATCACGCCCTCTTTGAGAGGCCTTGAGGCCTGGATGTGTCCTGGCGTGCGTCCGATCATTCGTCGGGCTTCGGAGCCAACCGCCAGTGGGGTTCCGTCGATCACGTTGACGGCGACCACGGACGGTTCGTCGAGAACGATTCCCTCGCCACGCACGTAGACCAGCGTGTTGGCGGTACCAAGGTCGACGGCGATGTCGCGCCCACCGAAGATGGGGTTCCTCGCTATCCGTGCTCCGCTGACGACCATCGCCTGATTCCGTTCGATCACATGTTCAGATGGCTACTTCACCGTACGCCCCCACCGACCACTCAATGTGGGACGCACGCTGTGGAACCTGGGAAGACTGGTTCCAGATGCCCCACGCGCCATATTTCGGACGGGACCGTAACGCGTTCTGTGCGAATTTGCCACTTTGGGCGCATGCTCGGCCACGCAGGGTGGACATGCTCACCGCAGGCTCTCCGGATTCAGACTCCGGCTCCGAGTTCCGGGAAGAACATTCCGATCTCCCTGAGCGCCGACTCGACGGCATCGGAACCATGGACCAGGTTCTCGGTAACAGCCAGGCCGAAGTCTCCACGGATGGTTCCAGGCGCTGCCTGGGTCGGGTCGGTGGCCCCCATGAGGGTGCGGACGACGCCGACGGTTCCCTCCGGGCCACCAACCACGAGCAACATGGCCGGCGAACGCGACATGAAGGCCACGAGGTCACCGAAGAACGGCTTCTCGGTGTGCTCTGAGTAGTGGTGCCCTAGGACCTCGCTGTCGAGCAGGCGCAGGTCGCTTGCCAGGATGGCCAGGCCCTTGTGTTCGAATCGGCCGATGATCTCGCCCACGAGACCTCGCTCGACGGCATCAGGCTTGCAGATGACAAGTGTTTTCTCCATGCCCGCAGGCTAGGCCCCACCGTCAGCCTTCGAACTCCCCGTCGCTGGATCCGGCGAACGCCTCAACCGCACTCCTGGCGCCGGAGAGCACGTAGAAGGAACCCGTCACGAGAACAATGTCGTCCTCGTCTGCCAGAGCCACCGCCCGCCTGACTGCCTCCGTGACATCTGGTGCCGACTCGACGTCGAGGCCCTGGTCACGACAGGCCGATTCCAGGACCTCGACCGGGATCGCCCGCGGGGAGGGAGCCGTAAACACAATCACCAGGTCCGGAGCGAGATGGGCAAGCTCGGCCAACACAGGTCCGGGCCCCCTTGGTCCGAGCATTCCAAGAACCAGGATCCTGCGTGCTGCGGGAAATACCTCTGGAACGGTGTCAACAAGCGAGCGCGCAGCCTCAAGGTTGTGTGCAGCATCGAGCACCACAAGGGGACGGTTGGACACCACCTCGAGTCGCCCCGGTATCGACAGGCCGGCGAAGGCCTCTGACACCACGTCGTCACCCAACGAGGTATCCAACAGGGCCTCGGCAGCGGTCACGGCCACAGCTGCGTTGTCGGCCTGGTGCGTTCCGTGGAGGCACATGTAGACCTCGTCGTGGCAAGCGTAGGGCCCGAACAGGTCAACCACCTGTCCGCCAACGGCCGGGTTGGACGCCACCACACCGAAGTCTGTGCCGCGTACGAACAGAGGATCGGGGCCCTCGGCCACGAAGAGGTCAAGCAGGTCGACAAAGGTCTCCCCCAGCACTAGCGGACGACCCCTTTCGATAATTCCGGCCTTTTCCATGGCAATGTCCCTGCGCCAGTCGCCCACACCGTCGGTGTGGTCAAACCCGATGTTGGTGATCGCCGACACGCTTGACTCAATCACATTGGTTGCATCAAAGCGACCCAACAACCCAACCTCGACCACGGCTACGTCCACGGCCTCGTTGCTGAACCAGAGAAAGGCCGCAGATGTGAGCAACTCGAAGTAGGAGGGCCGTTCGGAGAGTGTTCCGGCGTACCGAGCGAGGTCGGCTACGAGGTCTGCGAAGTCCTCTTCGCTGATCAGGTCACCCGAGATCTTGAGCCTCTCCCGGATGGTGTCGACATGGGGACTCGTATAGGAGCCCACGCGGAGTCCGGCCGCTGAAAGGAGGGAGCTTGTCATGGCCGCGACGGAACCCTTGCCGTTGGTTCCGGTGACATGGATCGCGGCAAGGTCGGCCTGCGGGTCGCCCATCGATCCGACGAGGCCACGGATGGCATCCAGGCTCAAGCCATGGATTCGGCCGGCTGTGGCCTCGAGGTTTACGTACCCATCGAGAAAGTCGAGGGCGTCGCGGTAGTCCACGATCGCCGGGTGGGGTTAGGAGGCGGCGCGGTTGTGGCGCTCGTCGTCGCGGGGCAGCACCATCGGCATCTGACGCTCGCGCACGGTGTCAATGTCGACGACGACCCTTCCGGCTTCTTCGTCACCCGGAAGGTCGTACATGACGTCGAGCAGGACCTCTTCGAGGATTGCTCGCAGGCCCCTGGCACCGGTACCTCGCTCAAGAGCCTGTTCGGCAATTACCGCCAGAGCCTCTCCGCTGACCTCAAGTTCGATATCTTCGAACTCGAAGATCTTCTGGTACTGCTTCATGAGGGCGTTGCGTGGCTCAACGAGGATCTTCACGAGGGCATCGATTTCAAGTTGGGAGACCGTGCCGACCACGGGCAGACGACCAATAAACTCAGGTATCAGGCCGAACTTGATGAGGTCTTCGGGGCGGACCATAGAGAACAGGGCACCGAGGTCCTTTTCGCCAGGGGCCCGGACATCGGCACCAAAGCCCACGCCCACCCCACCAAGGCGGTTCTGGATGACCGTTTCGAGGCCTGCGAACGCTCCACCGCAGATGAACAAGATGTTCGTGGTATCAATCTGCAGGAACTCCTGATGGGGGTGCTTGCGGCCTCCCTGGGGCGGCACTGCAGCCGTCGTGCCCTCGAGGATCTTCAGGAGGGCCTGTTGCACGCCCTCACCTGAGACATCTCTCGTTATGGAGGGGTTCTCGCTCTTGCGTGCCACCTTGTCGATCTCGTCGATGTAGATGATTCCGGTCTCGGCCTTCTTGATGTCGTAGTCAGCGGCCTGGATCAACTTGAGCAGGATGTTCTCGACGTCCTCGCCGACATAACCGGCTTCGGTGAGGGCAGTTGCATCCGCGATTGCGAAGGGGACGTTCAGCATCCGGGCCAGGGTCTGGGCCATGAGGGTCTTTCCGCACCCTGTGGGACCAATGAGGAGGATGTTGGACTTGGCCAGTTCGACGTCGTCGCCGGGGCCACCCGCTGCCTGCACCCGCTTGTAGTGGTTGTAAACGGCCACCGAAAGGATCTTCTTGGCCTTGTCCTGGCCGACGATGTAGTCGTCGAGGAAGGCGAATATCTCCCTGGGGGTTGGAAGCTCTCCGACTGAGAGGTCGGCCGGCTCCGACAGTTCCTCGTCGATGATCTCGTTGCAGAGGTCGATGCACTCGTCGCAGATGTAGACACCGGGGCCCGCGATCAGCTTCTTCACCTGCTTCTGGGTCTTGCCACAAAAGGAGCACTTTAGGAGTTCTCCCCCATCACCGATCTTCGCCATGTCGCACCCCCTGTCCTGTCTCTGTAGCCATGTGAACCACCTAGTTCAGCACGAATCCGACCGTGATCAGGTGACCGCCGCAATCGCACCGCTGTTGTCGACCATGTCACGTGAGTCGATTACGTCGTCGATTATCCCGTATTCCATAGCCTCTTGTGCAGTCATTACGAAGTCGCGGTCAGTGTCGGCATGGATCTTTTCGACATCCTGGCCCGTGTGGTTCGCCAGGATCTCCTCGAGTTGGACCTTGAGGCGTTGTATCTCGCGTGAGGCCAACTCGATGTCGGACACCTGGCCCTGGGCTCCGGCGTAGGGTTGGTGGATCAAAACCCTCGAGTGGGGCAGCGCAAGGCGCTTCCCCGGTGCCCCGGCGGCCAGCAGTACCGCTGCGGCCGAGGCGGCCTGTCCGAAACAGATCGTGGTGAGATCGGGCTTGATGTACTGCATGGTGTCGTAGATGGCGAACAGTGCGTTGATGTCGCCACCTGGCGAGTTGATGTAGAGGCTTATGTCACGGTCGGGGTTCTCGGATTCAAGGTGCAGCAACTGTGCACAGACCAGGTTGGCGATGGTGTCATCGATCGGTGTTCCGATGAAGATGATGTTCTCCTTGAGGAGGCGCGAGTAGAGGTCGAACGCCCTCTCGCCGCGGCTGGTCTGTTCGACAACCGTCGGGACCAGGTAGTTGTGCACGTTCAGGTCCGCCAGCGACATCAGAAGCCCTCCTCCTCGGTTGTTTCCGCCGCTTCGCCCTCGGCATCGGCGCCCTCAGACGCATCAGTTTCACCCATTTCGGCCTCTTCGTCGTGGACCGCTTCGGTAGCTGTCTCTACCGGATCGGGAGTTTCCAGTATCGACCGGTCGACCTCGTTGCCTTCCTCGTCGACGATCTCGACCCTCTCGAGCAACCACTCGAGCGCCGCCTGCTTGCGAAGATCGGCCCTGACCTCGATCATGCGGCCGGAACCGGTGAGCATTTCGATGACAGTGGAAACGTCGGACTCGGCCTGTGCCGCAAGTGCCTGGAGGTAGTTGTCGAGGGCCTCCTGGTCTGCGTCAAGGGCCTCTGCCTCTGCCACGGCCCGCAACCCCAGATCGACCCTTGCTGACACCTCGGCAGCATCCCGGTACTCGTTTCGGAGAGACGGCACGTCTGTTCCGATGGCCTCAAGGTATTGCTCGAACTCGAGGCCCTGGGAGTGGAGGCGCATGGCCATGTCGCGAATGCGACCGTCGATCTCGGCCTCTACGAGTGCCTCGGGAATATCGACCTCGACAAGGTCGGCTACCGCCTGTGCGGTTCGGTCCCTCACGAGCATTCCGGCCTGGCTCTGTTTCATTGTGTCAATACGCTCGCGGAGGTCGGCGAGCAATTCACCGGCTGTGTTGAACTCGGAGGCCGCTGCCGCAAATGCGTCGTCGACCTCGGGGAGGATCTTCTCCTGGACCTCTTTCACCTCGATCCGGAAACTGAGGAGACCTTCGCCATCGGGGTGGTCGGCGTCGAACTCGACGATGTCGCCTGTACTGGCTCCTCTGAGGTTGTCGTCGATCTCGGGTACGACAGCCCCGGCACCAACCTCGTAGAGGTAGTCGGTGGTTGTGAGCCCGTCTACGGCCTCGCCGTCGTGGGTTCCGTCGATGTCAATGGTGACCTGGTCTCCGTCGGCGGCGGGTCGATCTACGGTCTCGAGCGAGGACTGCTGGTTACGAAGCATCTGCACCTGGCTGTCGACATCTTCGTCGGTGGCACCAGGTGTCGGTATCTCGACACGCAGCGAACCATGGCCGGCTACCGATGGCCGGGGCCGCACGGGGACAACGGCGTCAAACGTGAGGTCGCCTTCTTCGGCGCCACCGGTGATCTGGATCTCGGGCGAGTCGATGACATCGACCTCGAGTTCGGCGACGGCCCTGCCATAATAGTCGGGAAGAGCCGACTGAAGGGCCTCCTGGCGACCGGCTCCGCTACCTATGCGGGCTTCAAGGATCTTGCGTGGCGCCTTGCCGGGGCGGAACCCGGGAAGCCTGATCTCCTTGGCCAGGCGCTTGAAGGCGGCGTCGACCGCTGTGTCGAACTCGGCGGCGTCGACGGCCACGGTCAGCTTGACCCGATCACCGTCCAGGGTCTCCATTGTCGTCTCCACAGTGCCCGGAGTGTAGCGGCCTCCCGGTCACGCCAAGCCGGTGATTCATCCGTCCGATGCGGTGTAGACGACGTGAGGATGCTGGCTCACGCCAGGCTCTCGACAATCGCAGCTATGTCACCAATTCCCGTCCGGGGGTTGACGATACAGAGCCGCAGGGCGGGGACGCCGTCGACCGTGGTGGGCATGACGAGTGCCGATCCCTCTGCCAGAAGTGAATCTGACCACGCCGCGTACTCCTCTACGGTCCAGCCATTGCGATAGAAGGCCAGGATCGAGAGGGTCGGCTTCGTAACGAGCTCGAGGTGGGGCGTGGACTCGATCAGAGCGGCACCGGCACGGGTCACGGCGAGGGTCTTCTCGACTGCCTCGGAGTAGGCGCGTGTGCCGTGGACTGCGAGTGAAAACCAGAACGGGAGCCCCCGAGGCCTGCGGCTCAGGTGGTGCGCGTAGTCGCTGGGGTTCCAGTCGCTGCGCTCGTTGATCGAATCGAGGTATCCGGCCTGTTGGGTGTGTGCGAGCCTCGCCCCGGCGGGGTCCCGATACACGAGCGCCGCACAGTCGTAGGGAGCGAACAGCCACTTGTGTGGATCCACGATCAGGGAATCGCAGTGCTCGATTCCATTGAACATGTGGCGAACCGACGCTGCGGCAAGGCCGGCTCCGCCGTACGCACCGTCGACGTGGAACCAGAGCGAGTTGGCAGCTGCGACAGAGGCAATCTCGTCGAGGGCATCAACTGTCCCGAGGTTGGTTGTTCCTGATGTGGCGACGACGGCGAACACCTCGGTCCCCTCGGGTCGTGCCGCAACCGCATCGGCCACTGCCCCGCCCCGGAGCCTTCTGTCCGAATCCGTCGGGGCGAACAGGACGTCGACGTCCATCACCCGTGCCGCTGAACTGACCGAGGCGTGCGCGCCCTCTGATGCCACGACGGCCCAGCGGACGGGCCTGGCTTCAGGACCGCCACGACGCCTGATAGCGGCGTCGCGGGCTGCAACGAGGGCCGAGAGGTTTCCCATGGTCCCACCGGGCACGAAGCACCCTCCAGCCTGTTCCGGCATGCCCGCCAGGTCGGATATCCATTTCAGGGCCTGGTTCTCGGCGTAGATCGCACCGGATCCGTCGAACCACCAGGTTGCCGACAGGGCGGATGCACCCACGATGAGGTCGAAGAGGACAGCGGTGTCGGTGGGCGCGCACGGAACCCAGGCCATGTAACGGGGATGGTCGACAGAGATGCAGGCCGGTGCCAGGTGGTCGGTGAAGGTCGCCAGGGCGGCCGTCCCGCCCAGCCCCTCCTCGGTAATCGTCTGTCCGACAGCCTCAGCCAGTTGGTCGGCACCCACGGGCCCGTCCATCGGTGGTTCCATGCGGATCCGGTCGAGCGCGTACTCAAATACCGACCGTGCCAGCTCGCCTGTCGACTCGTCGTAATCGTGCATCCCCACTGGCGCCACCTCCCGGAAGGAGGCTACGTGGCGGTTCACCTGGCGGCTCACCGGTGACGGGCTCCGATACGCTCTTGCCCGCCGCGGGTGTAGTTCAACGGCTAGAACCTCAGCCTTCCAAGCTGATGATGAGGGTTCGATTCCCTTCACCCGCTCATTTCCGGACCGGCTGCCGGTGTCGTCGTGGACTGGTTGCCGACCGGTTCCCCTATCCTCGTTCCGGTGCTGATCGCCCAGATCTCCGACTGCCACATCCGTGACAGCATCGGCATGTTCGGTGGACTCGTGGACACCTCTGAAACCCTTGCCCGGGTCGTGGAGCACCTGAACGGCCTGAACCCTGCGCCCGATGTCATCCTGGCGACAGGTGACCTGACCGACGACGGCACCGAGATCCAGTACTCGATGTTTCTGGACCTTGTGGCTGATCTGAAGATTCCGCTGCTGCCTCTTCCGGGCAATCACGACATCTGGGGCACCTTCCGAACGGCCTTCGCTGACCACCTCCCCGACATGCTCGCTGACGGTCACTGCAGCTACGTGGTCGATGCCCATCCGGTACGCCTCGTCGGCTTGGACACCCTCATCCCGGGCAGGCACGACGGCCGTTTCCACGAAGAGCACGAGGAGTGGCTCGACGCCGTGCTGCAGATGGGACCCGACAGGCCGACGCTCGTGTTCACACACTTTCCACCGTTCAGGTCGGGCCTCACGTTCATGGACCTCTCGGGTCTCGATGGCGCCGACCGCCTGAGAGACGTCCTGGAGCGCCATCCCCAGGTGAAGCTCCTTGTCGCAGGCCACATTCACCGGCCCATCCAGACGACCATCGGCTCGACGCTGGTCTCGGTGTGTCCCTCGACCGGCAACCAGTTGGGCCTCGAACTGGACCCCATGAGCGGATCGGCGGTCGACGAGCCGCCCGCCTACCAGCTGCATTGCTGGGACGGCAGCCGCTTCGTCACCCACACGGCGACCGTGTGGGATGGAAGGCGGATGGACCTCTCTGACTTCATCGCCGACGTCCACCGCCGGGCGGCTTCCGGCGAAGGTTCTCCAAAGTCCTGACGCGGCGGCTGTTCAGTCGGATCCGTTCTGGCGATCAAGGAACCGGTAGACGTTCAGGAGGTCGATGCCGGGGAACGGCGTGAACTCCTGGCTCGCCGGCGGAAGGGCCGCCAGCACGAAGCTGCGTTCGGCAGCCGAGGGCCATGCGACGCCCTCCCAACGTTCGAGAATGCCGGGATCAACCAGGTCGTCGTCGCTGCGGACGCTGACCCTCCTGAGGGTCTCCCCTCCCCTGAACCACCTGGAGTCGCCTGCACGGCACCCGAGGGTGACCGCGTACGGGGTGCGCTCGGTGGCGTTTTCGATGTAGGAGACGCACCAGAACTCGCCGGCCTCGGTGTTCGTGAACTGGTAGTGGAGGATCTCGGACCCGCCCCATGCCTGGCGTGCGCCCCACCGTCTGCCCAACCGGGCACCTTCGAGGGCACCGTCGGGATCGCACGGAAACTCAATTCCGTCGTTTTCGTAGGCCTTGGTGATGGTTCCCTCCGGATCGGTTCGAAGGAAGTGAACCGGTATGTCCAGCTTGGCCGTTGCAAGGTTGGTGAACCTGTGTGCCGCCATTTCGTAGGACACGTAGTACCTCTCCTTGAGGTCCTCGATGGAGAGGTCGTGGTCTGCTTTGGCTGGCTCGAGAAAGCCAAGCGCTGCTTCTTCGGGAACCAGCACGGCGGCGGCGAAGTAATTGGATTCGATGCGCTGTCGGAGGTAGCCCTCGAAGTCGGTCGTCTCGGCATGTTCGAGCACGAAGTGTCCGAGCGTCTGGAGGATGACCGATCTGGCTGCCCGTACGGTCAGGTCGTCACGCTGTGGGATGTAGATGACGCGTTGGTGGGTGTCGGTGACAGAGCGTGCTGTCCTGGGCATGCCCTTGACGCGTTCGACCGTGAACCCGTAGTGGGTTGCGAGGTCGGTCAGGTGCCTTTCTGATGGTGGGCCCTCGCCGGCGTAGCCGACGGCGGCGAGGCCCTCTGCGGCCACCTCTTCGATTCCTGCGAAGTAGTTGTCCCTCGCCCGCATCTCGGTGCGCAGGGCCAGGTTGGCGCTGCGTGCACGGTCGCCGGCCTGCAGGTTGGCAAGCCCTGTTCTAGTCACGGCAAGCTCGGGCAGGGCCGCGTATAGGCCGACGAGTGCCTCCAGGACGTCATCGTCGAGGCGGGCTCCGGCCCTTACCTCGGGCAGGTCGAGGGCAGCTCTCCAGTCGCCGGTCTGGAGACGTTCGAGGTCGATTTCGAGGGCAGCCCGCCGGGTCGGGGGTGTCGGATCGAGGAGGTCTGCGGTTGCGCACTCGAGTGCGCTGGCGAGCCCGGCCAGCACACCCAGCTTGGGTTCGACGCGGCCGTTCTCAACCTGGGAGAGGTAGGAGGCTGGTCGACCGATCAGATCGCCCAACTCAGCCAGGGTCAGTCCGGCGGTGCGTCGCTGGTGCCGCAGGCGGTGGCCGAGTACCACCGGGTCGTAGTTGCCGACATCAGGTCTGGTCTCGAGCATCTTCTTCCCTCCAAGGCTGGCTGGCAGTGCGCCTGCCGGGACGAAGTCCACGGTATCCGAACAGGCGGAATATCTCCAGATCTTCTGGCTAAGGGATATCTGGAGCGAACTTCACCTCTCCCAGAGTCGATCATTATCCGAATACTGGCGAATACTCGTGCCAACGAGACTTTGTAGGGGGGTTATTTCGTGGGCGACACACCAATTCTTGACGGAGTACAGATCAGCGACCACCCCCGGCGTGACGAGGTGTTCACCGCCGAAGCCACCGCATTCATCGCCGACCTGGTCCGGACCTTCGGCTCCCGACGGGGCCAACTGCTTGAGGACCGACGCCATCGCCAGGACCGCCTGAACTCCGGCCAACGGCCCGACTTCCTCCCGGAGACCGCCGACGTCAGGAACGGCTCATGGAGCGTGGCCCCACCGCCTCCGGACCTGCTGGACAGACGGGTCGAGATCACCGGCCCGACCGACCGGAAGATGATGATCAACGCCCTCAACTCCGGAGCGCGGGTGTTCATGGCGGACCTGGAGGACTCCACCAGCCCCACCTGGGACAACGTGGTCGAAGGGCAGGTGAACCTGCGCGATGCGGCCCGGCACCACCTCAGCTTGAGCACCGGAGACAAGGAGTACAACCTCAACGACGAGATCGCCACCCTCATGGTCCGGCCCCGCGGATGGCACCTCGACGAGGCCCACGTCATTGTCGACGGCCGTACCGCCCCTGCCAGCCTCGTTGACTTCGGCCTGGCTTTCTTCCACAACGCACGTGAGGCCCTGGACCGTGGCACTGGCCCCTACTTCTACCTCCCGAAACTGGAGGGCTACCTCGAGGCCCGCCTCTGGAACGACGTGTTCTGCCACGCCCAGGATGCAATGGGCATTCCAAGGGGGTCTGTAAGGGCGACGGTGCTCATCGAGACGATCCTGGCTGCCTTCGAGATGGAGGAGATCCTCTACGAGTTGAGGGAGCACTCGGCAGGCCTGAATGCGGGGCGCTGGGACTACATATTCAGCGTCGCCAAGAAGTTCGCAAACGACCCAGGGTTCGTGCTTCCCGACCGCGCTGACGTGACGATGACAGTTCCGTTCATGAGGGCCTACACGGAGTTGATGGTCTCCACCTGTCACAGGCGTGGGGCTCACGCCATCGGCGGCATGGCGGCGTTCATCCCGAACCGACGCGACCCCGAGGTGACCGCCGTGGCCCTGTCGCAGGTGACCGCGGACAAGCGACGCGAGGCAACCGACGGTTGCGACGGAACCTGGGTGGCACACCCTGACCTGATCTCCGTGGCCAAGGCCGAGTTCGACGCAGTCCTCGCCGATCAGGCGAACCAGGTCGGCCGACAGCGTTCGGATGTGTCGGTGACAGCCGAGGACCTGCTCTCGGTCGATCAAACCGGTGGTGCCGTCACAGCCGGCGGCCTCGACACAAACGTCTATGTGGGACTCCGGTACCTGGCCTCATGGCTGGCAGGGGCCGGTGCGGCCGCCATCAACAACCTCATGGAGGACGCCGCCACCGCCGAGATCAGCAGAGCCCAGGTCTGGCAGTGGATCCGACACGGCTCCGAACTCGAGGATGGGCGCACCATCACACCTGATCTCGTGAGAGGTGTCATCGACACCCAGATCGCCGTGATTGCCGAGGACCTCGGGCCCGAGGCCTTCACCGACCTCCCCTTCGATTCGGCTCGCGAGGTGTTCGAACTGGTGGTCCTTGCCGACAATTTCATCGAGTTCCTCACCCTGCCCGCATACCAGCTCCTCAACTGAGGGGACACGCACAGTTCATCCCTGACCAGCCCCGACAAGAACGACCCATCTCCCACAAGAACAACAACTGAGGATCCGCCATCCGGCCGGGCACCAGACCAAAGGAAAGAGAGCACCAGATGCGTAACAGCTTCCAGGAGCAGGTCGAGGACCTGGAGAAGGACTGGGCCGAGAACTCCCGCTGGGCGGGCACGGCCCGCGACTACAGCGCAGCCGACGTGGTGCGCCTCCGCGGCTCCTACCTTCCAGCGTGTTCGCTGGCCCGCCACGGTTCAGAGCAGTTGTGGGGGCAACTGCACGACATGGACTACGTGCACGCACTTGGGGCCATGAGCGGCGGCCAGGCCATCCAGTACGTCAAGGGTGGCCTTCCCGCCCTCTACCTTTCCGGCTGGCAGGTTGCCGGTGACGCCAACACCGCCGGCCACGTGTACCCGGACCAGAGCCTCTACCCGGTCAACTCGGTGCCCGCCCTCGTCGAACGCCTCAACAACGCCCTCAGGCGTGCCGACCAGATCGAGTGGTACGAAAACGACGGTGAGGTCCTGCGTGACTGGCTAGTTCCGATCGTGGCAGACGGCGAGGCCGGCTTCGGCGGCGCCCTGAACGTCTACGAGTTGATGAAGCGCATGCTGCGTGCCGGGGCTGCGGGCGTGCACTTCGAGGACCAATTGGCGTCTGAGAAGAAGTGCGGCCACATGGGTGGCAAGGTCCTGATCCCGACCCAGCAACACGTTCGTACGCTCACCGCGGCCCGCCTGGCTGCAGACGTGCTGGGTGTTCCTTCGATCCTGATTGCACGCACCGACGCCCTGACGGCGACGCTCATAACGAGCGATGTCGACGAACGCGACCGTCCGTTCCTGACCGGCGGCCGCACAGCCGAGGGGTTCTTTGACACCGAACCAGGAATGGCCACACCGATTGTGAGGGGCCTCGCCTACGCCCCCTACTGCGACCTCATCTGGTGTGAGACGGGAACCCCCGACCTGGATCAGGCCCGGGAGTTCGCCGATGCCATCCACGCCGAGCATCCGGGCAAGATGCTGGCCTACAACTGCTCGCCGTCGTTCAACTGGAAGGGTGCTCTCGACGACGCCACCATCGCCACGTTCCAGAAGGAGCTCGGTGCCATGGGCTACAAGTTCCAGTTCATCACCCTGGCCGGTTGGCACGCCCTGAACGCATCGGCCTTCGACCTGGCGCGTGGCTACTCGAAGAACGACATGAGCGCCTATGTGGAACTGCAACAGAACGAGTTCTCCATGGAGGGCGACGGCTACACCGCCACCCGCCACCAGCGTGAGGTGGGTGCCGGCTACTTCGACCAGGTGGCGACCGTCATCTCGGGTGGTTCAGCGTCGACCCTGGCCATCACCGGGTCCACCGAAGAGGAGCAATTCTAGGGCTGCCGGCCCTGCCGTAGTAGTCCTGCTGGAACGCTTTCAGGCGCCGATCCCCGACACCTTTCGGGGATCGTTACGCGGTGCCTGTCCCTGTTCTACGGTCACGCCGTGATCCCGTTGATGTGGCGACGCTGCTGGCCCTTCCCACTGGCAGCCATGTTGGTCCTGACTCTCACGACGGTCGGTGCCTCTGCGGACGATGGCGCCGGCGCTGCGGGCCAGGACATTGTGCCCCTGGGGGTCGTCATGTTGGACGGCATCGCCTTTCCCGTCGTAGAGGAACATCCGGTTGCGCCGATTGTGAGCACGCCGTGTGCCAACCAGATCCGCCTGATGGCCGGCACCAGGCTCGACACGGTCGACATTGTCATCGACCCCGGCCATGGTGGCCCCGAGACAGGCTCGGTTGGTGCCAACCGGCTCTACGAACGGGACCTGAACCTCGAGGTGGCGCTGCTCACCGAACAGGCACTGGCCGAGCTCGAATACTCGGTGACGCTTACCCGGCGGACCGACCTGCACATGCCGATCCGCCAGCGCACGGCTATTGCCAGAGCCCTAGCGCCGCGGGTCTTCATCTCGATTCACCACAACGGTGGCGCTGTACGGCCATCGAACGACCCCGGCACCGAGACGTTCCACCAGGTGAACAGCCCCGATTCCAGGCGCCTCGCAGGAATCCTCTATGAGGAACTCCAGGAGACCTTCTCTGCCTACGAGGTCGCATGGGTCGACACCGTCCACCAGGGGGCGTCATCGCGTCTGAAGGTGTCGGGTGAGGACGCCTACGGGGTGTTGCGCTTGGCACCTGAGGTGACCTCGGTGATAACCGAGGCCCTCTACATGTCCCACTCGCCCGAGGCCAGGCTGATGGCCGACCCCGAGGTCAAGGCCGCCGAGGCCGCCGCCCTGGCCAGGGGCATCGACCGCTACCTGACCACCGACGATCCGGGATCTGGTTTCCGAAAGCCCTTCGTGGATCCGGCCATGACCGGTACCGGCACGGGTGTCGGGTGTGTGGACCCCGACTACGCCAGTTGGGCCGAGGTCTCCTCAGGCTACACCGAAGCCGAACACGAGGCCCTCGTCGCAGCCGCCGACCGTCTCGGCAGGTCACCCGACTGGATGCAGCGCTTCGGGGTGCGCACGCTTGACTTCTTCAGCCGCCTGGATCGACGAGCCTCTGACGTGTCCAGGCCGTCGCTGCGAACGCCTGACGTGTCGGGAACCGTGGCGGTCACATCTTCGTGGACGGAGAGGGAGCGCACCGTCCTGAGGCGCGTGGCCGACCTCTACGGGGTCACCGAGGCCGAGGCCCAGAAACTGGGCGCCGAACTCATGGTGCTGCTGGCCGGTCGCCTCGGCTGAGGCCGGCCCTCACTCGTCGCCCCAGCCGCCCCTTCGTTCAGACTTGCGCTGACCCCGCTGACGCTTGGCTTGCAGCCTTCGCTCCACGGCTCCCCTGCCGGGTCGTGTTGGTCGCCGCTCAGGCGGGGTCTCGCGTGCCTCCTGCATCCGCATCTCGAACATGTCGAGGGCGCGGTGCCTGTTGCGGGTCTGTGACCTGCTGGCGTCAACGACGACACGGATTGTCGAGCCCAACTTCTCGACAAGGAGCGTTCTGACCTCGTCGTCGATTCCGCGCGCGGCAGTGAGGTCTAGTTCGGCCTCGACCCGGGAATTGACCCGGTTGGCGTGCTGCCCACCCGGCCCACCCGAGGGGCCAAAGCGCCAGGTGACCTCTGACGCAGGAACCCTGCAATCGGGGCCAGCTGAGAGGACCCGATCATCTGGCCGTGACATGGCCCAAGGGTAGGTCTTGCGACCGAGTGTGCCGGAGTACCACTGGTGGGTCCCTACTACCCGTCCCCAGAGCCCGGGTCGACCGGGATTGCTCCGGCGTGCAGGCCGACAGCCCGCCGCAACCTGAGAGAACCTCTTGGGCTGGCGGTCCTAACCGTCAACCAGATGACCGCTGCGAGGGCCACTCCCCCACCCACCAGGGTGCTCGTAGTGGGAACCTCACCGGGCCAGATCCACAACCACAGTGGTGCCAAGACGATCTCGCTGATCAGGAGCAGAGCCGTGTCGGCAGGTGGCACGAACCGGTGTGCGTAGTTGAAGATCGGCGTCGCTACACCGACGATCAACCCACCGCCGATGAAGCCCAGGGCCACGTCCCTGACAGGAAGGACGACTCCGGGGCCAGCCAGCGACACGGCACCGGCCGCGATCGCCACCGCAAGGCCACCCACGATCGTCGGAACTCTGGGGTCGCGGTTCGGCGAGCTGCGGATCAGGACCGTGTAGCCACCGAGGAACATCGGAAGCAGCAGTGCCAGGAGAATTCCGAGCGCGTCGCCAGTTCCGAAACCTGCCCCGACCATGATGCCAACCCCTACCGCGGCGACCAGCATGGCTATGACCGTGTCGCGGCCCACTGACTCGCGCAGGAAGATCCGCCCAAACAGGGCTGCGAAGAATGGGCTTGTCACCTGGAGCAGCAGGATGAAGGCTGCGGTGACCCGGCTGAGGGCAACGATGAAGAGGGTGAACATGGCCCCGAGCACCAGTCCGGCCAGGATCTGTCTGACTCCGGCTTCAGCGACGGACCGGAGGGGGTTGCGGCCGACCATGACGATCATCAGGGCGGCCACGATGCCCGCTGAGAGGCCCCGGTAGAACAGGTACTGCCATGCATCGGCCTCGCCGAGGGCCCTGAAGGTGAGTGCGCCGAAGCTGAACATGACACCCGAGACCAGAACCATCAGGGAACCCTGCAGCCGGGTGACCGTTCGTGTCATGTCCACCCCCTCGGTACTGTCCGGACCGGGCATCATGCCCGCACGGTGTCAGAAACAGCCAAGCCGGAATAGGTGAAGTTGCTCAGAACACCAGCCGGTGGTGCCCCCGGGAGGATTCGAACCTCCAACCTTCGGTCCCCCAGGACACAGAAATCTGTCCGAGGTGCCCATCTAGACCCTTAGTGCCCGTGGAATCAGGCTTGTGTGTCTGTCGGGTGAGTCTGTGCCCGTGTGGTGTTGTGCATTCTGTGCAATGAAGTGTGCAACGCGATGGGCCAACCAGGAGGGCCTAGTCGATGATCGCTCCGGCGGCTTCCGGGTCGAAACCCAACGGCCATTCTGTTTCCTTATCGACTTCTACCTTGCTGAGGTTCGCACCGGCAAGGTTCGCACCGGCAAGGTTCGCACCGGCAAGGTTCGCACCAAAGAGGTCCGCTCCTTTGAGGTTCGCCCCTTCGAGGTCCGCGCAGAAGAACTTCGTTCCTCGGAGTTGCGCTCTCTCAAACTGTGCCCATTTAAGGAGCCCATAGCCAAATACCGCCAAACAGAGGTTTGCTCCGTTCAGATTCGCCGAAACAGACTCTGCCAAGAAAAGGTTTGCCCCGTTAAGGTCCGCATCGACAAGGTTCGCCCCTTCGAGATTTGCCCCTTCGAGATTTGCCCCTCTGAGATTCGCACCCTTGAGGCTCGCCCCTTGAAGGGTCGCACCTTTGAGGCTCGCGTCTTTCAGGTTCGCCCCTTCGAGTATCAGGCCTTCAAGAAATGCCCTGTTGAGGTTTGCTCCGTTCAGGTTCGCACCGGCAAGGTTCGCACCGGCAAGGTTTGCGCCTTCGAGATTTGCCCCTCTGAGATTCGCTCCTGGTTCGATCGTGTAGCCGTTGACCTCCACAACAAGCACAGTACGGGCCGACCAGCAGAACTGCCAGAAAGGCCTAGTCGAATTCCACCCTGGCGAAAAGCGGACCAAACCCCTCCGGCCAGGTCGTCTGTGAATCTGCAAACGCCTCGGAGAGACTTGCCTCGGCGAGATTCGCCCCTTCGAGATTCGCCCCTTCGAGGCGCGCCCCTTCGAGGTTCGCCCCGGTGAGGTACGCCCCTTCGAGGTTCGCCCTAGTGAGGTTCACCCTGGTGAGATCCACCCAGGTGAGATTCGCCCCGGTGAGGTTCACCCTGGTGAGATTCGCCCTAGTGAGGGTCGCCCTAGTGAGGCTCACAAATGTGAGGTTGGCCCCGGTGAGGTTCGCCCTGAAGAGGCAAACCCCTTCGAGGCGCGCCCCTTCGAGGTTCGCCCCGGTGAGGTACGCCCCAGTGAGGTTCGCCCCTTCGAGGTTCGCCCCTTCGAGGTTCGCCCCTTCGAGGTTCGCCCTAGTGAGGTTCGCCTTGAATAGGTACGCCCCTTTAAGGTACGCCCCTTTAAGGTACGCCCCTGGTTTGATCTCGTATCCGTTGACCTCCACGGCCTCAACGCTACGGGCCGATCAGCAGAACTGCCAGTCGCCTCCCTCGTAGAGCGCCCCTAAGCCCCTCAAATACTTCAAATGAGAGGCATACATCAGATCTGGCGGGTGCTCAAGTGAGTGAGCCAGCCAGCCCACGCCCGACGGTGAAGGGGTCCCAAAGGGGGGGGCTACCGTTGAGACCCACAGTGGCGACCTAAGGGAAATCATGGCCATCCTAAGTAGAGACATAGCAGCCGACCGCGGCACTGATGTGGCCTTGGTTGATGACGAGGGAACACGCACCTGGGCTGAGTTTGACGAAAGGGTCAACCGCCTTGTCAACGGGTTCAGAGAAGTCGGTTTGACCGCTGGCCAAACCGTCGCCATCATCGCCGGCAACCGTCGCGAGTGGTACGAGGCGTCGTTTGCCTGCAGCCACGCCGGATTGATCTTTGTGCCAGTCAACTGGCACTGGGTGGCCGACGAAATCGCTTACGTGGTCGAGGATGCAGAGGTGGTTTGCGTAGTGGCAGGTCATCGCTATGCCGAAGAGGTGGCGGCTGCCTTGGAAGATCAGCGTTGCGCTGGAGTGAGACTTGCCTTGTTGGCCGGAGGAGGGGCAACCGATCACTTTGAGAACCTTGAGGAATTTCTTTCCGCCCAGTCGCCAGCCGAACCTGACAACCAGGTCTTAGGTGGTCCGATGTTCTACACGTCAGGCACCACCGGCCGACCAAAGGGCGTCAAGGGGGCGTTGATCACATCGGCGGAGGCATTGCCGCCTGAAGTCATGCAGTTGGTGAGTGCCGGGTTCAACCAAGTAGTCCCTGTTCCGGGCACCACTGCACTGTGCGGTCCTATCTACCACTCGGGCCAGTGGGCATTTTCGTGGTTGCCAATGGTGGAAGGTTCCTCTGTGGTCATGCAGCACAAGTTCGACCCGGCGGGCCTCCTAGAGATGATCGATCAACATCAAGCCACCAACATCCACTTGGTTCCTACCCAGTTCAAACGACTTCTGGACCTGCCTGACGAGATTCGGAACAACTATGACGGAGGCTCAATGGAAGTGGTGATCCACGGAGCTGCACCCTGCCCTCCAACAGTTAAACGGGGAATGATCGACTGGTGGGGTCCGAAGGTAATCGAGTACTACGGAGCCACTGAAGGGGGCATCATTTCCTACATAGACTCCAATGAGTGGCTGGGACGGGGAGGGAGTGTCGGTCGTCCCCAACCCGATGTTGAAGTCATTGTCGTCGATGACGACGGTCGTCGCCTCGGTGTCGGCGAGGAGGGAAACCTCTATTTCCGGAATGCCACCAGCGGATCCTTTGAGTACCACAATGCACCAGAGAAGACAGCTGAAGCTCATCTGGAACCTGGGGTATTTACCTCAGGGGATGTGGGATTTCTTGACGAAGAAGGCTACCTGTGGTTGAGCGATCGAAAAATCGACATGGTCATCTCTGGCGGAGTCAACATTTACCCTGCCGAGATCGAAGGTGTCCTTGCCGGGCACCCGTCGGTGGCTGATGTGGCGGTCATCGGGATCCCCAACGAGGAGTACGGAGAAGAATTAAAGGCCGTGGTAGTGGTCCAACCTGGTGTGACACCCGACCAAGCGCTAGTGGGCGAACTGATCCGCTTCTGTCGAGAACACCTAGCAGGTTACAAGGCGCCCCGATCGGTGGACTTCACTGATGCCCTACCCCGCACAGAAAGCGGAAAGATCCGCAAAGGCCCCCTCAGGGAGCCACATTGGGAGGGTCTGGAGCGTCGCATATGACAGCCACCGCGTATCCGGTGAAGATCAGCGGCGGGTACGGGTCGCCCTACAGCATGAAGATGCAAGCTGTATTGCGATACCGCCACAAAACAAGACCCGCAGACTCTCCATTACCTGGCCCCCGTGGGCTTCCGCTTCTGGTCGGGGCGGAAAGAAACTGATCGATAAGAACATCAAGGGTGGTGTGAGACAACGGGGTCAAACAGTGGCTGTGTTCGACCCTCAACTCTGCAAGAGCCAGTTCGGCATCCCGCCTTGAACCATGGATGGTTCTGGAAGGCTGGCTGCCGAACGGTAGCCCTCGATGCGCTGAATCGATTTGGCCGGTGAACCGGGAACCACGGTTCCGAGTTCTGTGGTACGCCCCCCGGGACTCGAACCCGGAACCTGCGGATTAAGAGTCCGATGCTCTGCCAATTGAGCTAGAGGCGCTTGCGACGGCAGATCCTACCGGTGGGCGGATCCACACATGGGGTGACCGAGGGGATTTGAACCCCCGACCCCCTGGACCACAACCAGGTGCTCTAACCGAACTGAGCTACGGCCACCAAGTAGCCCGCCATGATACGGGTGCAGAAGCAGAGCGACGCAGGTGTTTTCGTATCGACCGACTCTGTGTGAACATGGCGTGTGGCAGGCGTGAGGATTGCAGTGATCGGCGGAGGCATAGCAGGAGTGAGCGCCGCCTATCACCTCGTTGAAGCCCACCCGGGCGCCGACGTGCTGCTCCTTGAGGCTGAGCCGGTGCTCGCCCACCACACCACCGGGCGCTCAGCGGCGATCCTCCTGGAGAACCTGAGCACCGTTCCCAACCGCATCCTGACCAGGGCGAGCGTCGACTTCCTCTACGACACCCCCGAAGACCTCGTGGATGCTCCGCTCCTGTCGCCGCGCACCGTGATGACCGTCTGCTCAGAGGAGCAGTCCGACGAGATGGACGAACTGCTGGCCGAGGGACGCCTGCTGCTGTCGCCGACAGTCGAGCTGACGGTTGACGAGGCAATGGGCTACTTCCCACCGCTGCGCCGGGAGCTCATCCACAGGGCTGCCCTTGAGCCCGACTGCGCAGACGTGGACGTGGGGGCCCTCCACCAGGCCTATGTGCGCGGCTTTCGACGTGCCGGTGGCCAGATAGCCACCTCGGCACGGATGGATGCCGCAACTCCCGATGGTGACGGGTGGAGCCTGGACACCACCGACGGGAATGTGGGTGCGGACGTCATAGTGAATGCCGCCGGTGCATGGGGAGACATCGTGGCGGCGAGTGCAGGTGTGGAGCCGATCGGCCTTCAGCCCTGCCGCCGCACCGCCTTCATGGTGGACAGCCCCGGCTGTGACACCACGGGTTGGGCCTTCGCCGCCGAAATCGGGCACAACTGGTACGTGAAGCACGACGGCGAGCAGATGCTGTGTTCCCTAGGTGACGAGACCCCTTCTGAGCCCTGCGACGCCAAGCCAGAGGAACTCGACGTTGCACTTGCCATTGAGCGGATCAACGAGGCCACCACCCTCGGGATCCGGTCGGTCAACTCGGCGTGGGCTGGCCTGCGCACTTTCACCCCGGACCGCTCCCTGGCGATTGGACCCGATCCCGATGAGCCGTCGTTCGTGTGGTGTGTCGGTCAGGGCGGCTGCGGCATCCAGACCTCCAGAGGGGCAGGCCTCCTCCTCGCCGACCTTGCCCTCGGCGGTGAGCCGTCGACGATCTTCGGCGGTGCCGATGTGTCGGGTCTGCTACCCGGACGATTCAGAACCCACGGGTAGCCTCACCCCCTGGCCCCCGTAGCTCAGTCCGGATCAGAGCAGCGGACTTCTATTCCGAAGGTCGGAGGTTCGAATCCTCCCGGGGGCGCTAGTAACCATACGGATCTGAGCCACTTTGGCTTCGGCTTCGGCTTCGGCTTCGGCTTCGGAGGTCAGATTGTCCAAAAAGTGTCCAATGAGGGTCCGATTACCCCCAGAGGAGTGCCCCTACGGCCTCTCCGGCGGCCTTCGCTCTGGTCTCGTCGGAGTGTCCGTAGATCGACGCTGTGAAGGCCGCCGAGGCGTGCCCCATCTGGTCTCGAATGGTTGGAGGTCGGTGCCAACCGCGAAGAGTTGAGTCCCGTACCAATGCCGAGCGTCTTCCGGGTCGAAACCCTCAGGCCAGAACGTTGCATAGTCGGCAACCGCCCCGGAGAGGTCCGGTAGGTCAGTCTCAGGTATAGCGATTCTTTCCACGTTCTTTCCACGCGGCATGAGTTGAACGCGCTTAGGCCCCAGCGAGTGTTTCGTCGATGAGGAAGTCGACTACCTCTCGAAGTGCCTCCTGGGGTTCGGCACCATTGGCCACGGCGGTCTGGTGGATCGCTACTTGGCGATGTGCGCTAGTTCCCGTCTCGAGGATCTGGCGTGTAGCGGACAACTCGCTCAAGCATCCAAGTTCAGTAGCTGCCGGAGCCAGCATCTCCAGGAGTTCGTCTACCAAGTCGCCAAACGGCACCATGGTTCCGACGCCGAAGTCGATCAGGCCGCTGTCTATGCCATACCGCTGAGCTCGCCAGCGGTTCTCCTCAACCAGCATGTTCGAATAGTTGCGCCAACGCTGGTTACTGCGCTTCAACTCCAGGAGCATCCACAGCACACACTGGTAAATCGCTGCCACCGAAGACCCATGGGCCGCGTTCGTGCACACATCGGCGATTCGCATCTCAAGCGTCGGGTACCGAGCCGAGGGGCGCAGATCCCACCACAACTTGCTGGCGTCCTCCATCACCCCGGCATCGACAAGGACCTGGACGTGGCGCTGGTAGTCAACCCAGGACTCGAACACCTCAGGAAGCCCGGTGCGAGGCATCCCATCAAAGACCGAAAGGCGGAAACTACGCAGCCCGGTGTCCACACCGTGCCAGAACGGCGACGACGTCGAGAGAGCCAGCATGTGGGGCAAGAAGTAGGAGGCTTGGCGCATTAGATCGATACGCAGGTCATCGTCATCGAGGCCAACGTGCACGTGCATCCCGCAGATAAGCATGCGGCGAGCAATGACCTGATGGTCCTCCTCCAACTTGTCGTATCGCTCGCTGCGTGTCTGTGATTGCGATGCCCAGGTACTGAACGGATGGGTCGAGGAGGCGATGATCGCATAACCAAACTCTGTGACGATCTCGGAGAGTGTCGACCGGAGTTCCACAATTTCGGCTGCTGCCTCGGGCACGGAGGCGCACTTGCTGGTACCCACCTCAAGTTGCGATTGGAGGAACTCTGTAGTCATCCGGCCGTCAGTGCGATTGACACCTTGTTCCAACAACTCGCTGGGCGGATGAGCGACCAAGTCGCGACCGTCCCGGTCCACAAGGAGATACTCCTCCTCGATACCGATCGTGAATGAAGGCTCATTCACCACCTGCCGTGTACTCCGTTCTCCACCTTGATCTGAACGAGATTAGCCAATAGCGGCTACACGGCAAGGGCGACCAACAGAACTGCCAGAACGGCGAGTTGTCAACAAGGAGAATCAAACGCCCGCATCTTTTCGACAGAGTCATCGTTCCCGCTGAATCGGAACTGCTAGGCCCCTCGAACCGTCTGCGCGTATCTACACCTAGGGGGCGTACTACCAAGTACCAACTGTCCGCTACCTGAGGGTTAGCATCCATTCATGGCCGAAATGACCGACGCCCAACGCGACGAGTTCCTCACCGATGCGAGGGTGGCCGTCCTCGTCATCGAGCGAACCGACAAGGGACCCCTGTGCGCACCTGTTTGGTACCGCTACGTGGATGGAGCCTTCGAGGTGTCGATGGAAGGTGACTCAGCCAAGGCTGTGCTCCTCCGGCGGGCCGCTCGTGCCAGCATCTGCATCCAGGACGAGTCGCCGCCCTACAGGTACGTGACCGCCGAGGGCCCCATCACTGTCGAGGCTCTGGCCGGGCCCGAGCGCCACGACATGGTGCTGGAACTTGCCACCCGATACCTCGGTGACGAGGCCGGCCGCCAGTACGCCGACGGTTTCTCTCCCGACGATGCCAGCGGGGTCATCGTGACCCTGCGCCCGCGTCGTTGGCAGACCACGATGTACTGAGCCCGCAAACCGAGGCCTCCCGAACCGGGGTCAGGTTGCGGGTTCGAGGATGGCCAGGGGGATCTCCCGGTCGGTCTTCTCCTGATAGTTGGCATAACCGGTATAGGCGGCGGTGACCAGCGGCCACAGCCTTTCCCGATCACCGGTAGACGCCACACGGGCACACATTGGCCTGGCGGAACTCCCCTTCATGGCCACCTTCACCTCGGGGTTCTCAACGAGATTCAGGTACCAGGCCGGGTGGTTGTCGTCCCCGCCCTTGGATGCGACGATCACGATCGCATCGCCCTCCTGATGGGGGGTGGTCAACATGACCGTCCGCTCCTGTCCTGAGCGGCGGCCGACCGTAGTCAACTTGAGGACCGGCATTCCGGCCGTCGTCCAACCCAGCCTGCCTCCGCTGATTCCGAGTAGCCCCCGGTGGAGGCGGTTGGAGAACCTGAGCATCGTGTCACTGGGCATCGGCGAACTGTAGCAACGCTGAGATGCGGGATGACCAGGGTGCCGCGGCTGTCGTCGCCTTCCCGCCTGCGTTCGGCTTCGCCTGATCCGGCCGTAGCAACTTGACATGTCAGATCACCTCTACGAGGCTCCCCCCCCTCAGGCCGGGTGGGGACCATCTGCCCTGACCCAACCCAACAGAAGGAGCAGAACCAATGTCACAGACAGTCCATGTCGTGTTCCCGTGCAAGGAGGGCCAGGGGGCAGCCCTCCTTGAGGTGCTGAGGACCGCCCTCGTCGACACCCGGGCCTTCGACGGATGCGAGTCCGTAGATGTGTACACCGACGTCGACAACCCGGACACAGTCGTCCTGTGGGAGTCGTTTGAGACGCGGGCACACCACGAGGCCTACTTCGCGTGGCGGATCGAGACCGGCCTGCCTGACATGCTCGCCCCGGTCCTGGCCGGTGACCTGCAGATAACCTACCTCGACGACCACCCCGACGTCTGACTCCAACCGGCCCAATTCGGTCGGCAAGACCGGCCGGCAGGATCCGGCCGTAGAGTCCTGTCACTGGCGACTGGCTGAGGAGCCACCGCTGGACACGGTTTCCCACCGTGCGAAGAGCCCCCGCTTCGGCGGGGGTTTCCTCGTTTCAGGTGGTCAGGAGGCAACGAAGCGGTCACCGACCAGTTCCGCAACCGAGGCCTCACAGACCGCGCTGGCCACTGCCTCTCCGCTCGACATGGCGCCGGCTATCCCATGACCGGTGATTGTGCTGGCCCCGGCCAGGAACAGTCCGGGCAGGGGCGTGGCATGTCCCGGCCGATTGACAAAGAACTGATCGGGGATGGCAGCGATTCCGTACGAGGTTCCGCCAGTTGAACGGATGAAGCGCTCGTGGGTGATCGGCGTGGCGCACTCCATGTAGGCGATGTCGTCAGCGATGCCCGGCAGCGCCAGGTCAGCCATCTCGACGAGCAGTTCTCCCACCTCCTTGCGTCGCCTCCTGTAGGCCTCGTTTGTGCGATACCTCTCGCCGGCGACCGGACCCTTCTCCAGGCCCCAGAACCGATAGTCGGGTGGCGCCACGGCCATCACCTGGAGGTTGGTCTGGCCCGGTCGACAGAGGTTGGCATTGCCGGGATCCTTAAGGCTCGCCAGCGACAGGTAGACCCCGGGCTGGTCCGGCATGCGGCCCTCCGTGATGGCCCGGTACTCGGCCTCGATGTCGTCGTCGTGGATGGCGAAGTAGTTGGTCACCGGCAGGCCCTCGGCACGCAGGTCACGATCTAACACCAGATAGACCACGAAAAGGGGCAGGGACATCTCGTAACCGACGACCTTCTCGACATATCCGTCGGGGAAGTGCTCCGACCCGATCAGGTCGGTGACCGTCCGCTTCAGGTCGGCGTTGGAGATGACAACCGGCGCCCGGATCTCGTCAGGCACACCACGCCGGCGCTCCGGAGAGGGCGGCCGTAGCCTGACCCCTGCTACCCGGCCTCCTTCGACGATCACCTGCTCGACCGGTGTCCGCAGTATGACTCGACCGCCGTTTGCGACGATGAAGTCGGCCAGGCCGTCAGCGATCACCTGGCCACCACCCTTCGGGTAGAAGGCACCATCGGCGAGGTAGTGCATCATCAGGGCCGAATGCAACAAGAGTGAAACCTGTGATGGAGGTACCGCGTAGGTGCCGTGTTCCGCACCCAGCACCGTCCTGCAACGGGCAGAAAGCCCCAACTCGTCGAAGAACCCACCGAGGGTGGTGTCCGTGTGTCGGCCCAGGTACTCCGGGTCCCTCTTGCCCCGAAGTTCGTCGGTGAGGCCGACGATGGTGTCGACGTACGCGTCTACTCCCTCAGCCTCGGTGGGAAAGGCCCTGTGCAGGTTGGCCCGATAGTTCTCGGCTCCCCTGGGAACCTTGAAGACCATGTCCGGAAAGACCAGCGTGTCGAACCCGTCAGGGTCCATCTCCAGAAACGTCACATCGATCCCCAGACGCTCCAGGACGGCTGGGATCCCTCCACCGAGCCCGCAGTCGCCCAGGTAGTGGACCCCAACATCGAACTCGTATCCCTCATGGGTGAACACCGTGGCGTTCCCGCCGAGCACACTGTGCTGTTCGACGACTACCACCCGCTTGCCCACTGCCACCAGGTGGGCTGCCGCCGCCAGCCCTCCCAGACCTGCCCCCACCACCACCACGTCGGCATCGGAACGAGACTCATCCATTCAGGTTCTCCTCTTCCATCTAGGGCTCCGGAAGGGGCAATGATGCCAGATCCACCAAGCCCGGCCGCGGGACCTGGATGCGGGACCGATACTGCGGAGTCGCCGCCGAACACAACCGCGGGAAGCACCGCTGCTGCGTTCCCACAGTTCCTCCTCCGCCACCTACACGGCCCGAAGGGTCAATACAGGTCCATGACCCCGGCAGCCGGCAGGCCTCGAGCCAACAGATGGGCCATCTGCCGCATATAGGGGTCGACATGGTGGAAAAACCTCCTGTACCCCCGGCACAGGTAGTTGAGGCCCAGTTCGCCGTCCGACGACGAAGCGAACCGGAGCCGTGGGCACTCGCCGTGACAAGCGAAGCGCACCTCACACTCCCGACAGGACAAGGTGAGGGTCGTCAACTTGTCAGAACCGAACCGGAGCTGACGATCGGAGTTCACCACCTCAGCGATGGATGCATCCAGGACGTTGCCGATCTTGAACCTCGGATAGACGTAGTGGTCACACGAGTAGAGGTTTCCATCGTGTTCGAGCGCCATCCCGGTTCCGCAGGTGGCAGCGAAGGTACACAGGCCAGGTGGTGCACCGACCCAGTTGGCCAGGGCAACGTCAAAGGTCTGCACGAAGAACCGGCCGACATCCTTTCGTACCCATTCGTCGAAGATGTCGACGAGGAACGACCCGAACTGATCGGGTCCAACGCTCCAGGTTGTGACCGGTGGGCCCTCTCCGTTCTCAGGTGCCGGCTGCGGTGGAGTGGCCAGGCCCATTCCCATGGCCTTCGCTGCAGCATCTGGCTCGCGCTCAACAAGGGGGATGAACTGCATGAACCCTGATCCGACCTCTTTCAAGAAGCGGTACACGGCGAGCGGTTCAGCTGCATTCGACCGGTTCACCACCGTGAGGGTGTTGAACTCGGTTTCATGCTTCTTCAGCAGTTCCAGGCCCCGCATCACCGCATCAAACGTCGGCCTCTTCCGCTTGTCGACCCTGTACAGATCATGCAGGCGGGCCGGACCGTCGATGCTGACCCCAACCAGGAACTGATGCTCGGTCAGGAACGCACACCACTCGTCATCCAGCAGCGTTCCGTTGGTCTGGATGGCGTTGGAAATCTGCCTACCGTCCGCGAAGGTCGCTTGGAGTTCCACCACCCTGTGGAAGAACTCGAGACCCGCCAGGGTCGGTTCTCCCCCCTGCCAGGCGAACCCGACGACCGGTACATCCTGTCCCTCGATGTGTTGTCTGATGAACTCCCTCAGCACCTCGTCGGACATCTGGAACCGCCTGTGCCCGTCGAACAGCTTCTCCTTCTCGAGGTAGAAGCAGTACGTGCAGTCCAGATTGCAGACCGGCCCGATCGGCTTCGCCATCACACTAAACGCCCGCACCCCCGCTGGATTCGCCCGAAGATCGGTCATCGGCACTGTCCCTGCCGATGAGGTAGGCCTGCGGCGGCGAGGATCCGACAAGTCCAGTTCCCTCCCTACGGGTTGCTCCGGGGCGATCGTAGACCCCGCATTCCACACGCTGCTAGACAAACGGAATGGGCATCCTCTTCGTGGCCGGCTTCTCGCCCATTGTGGACGACCCGGCAGTGGGTCAGGCGTTCTACATGGACACCCTTGGCCTACCTCTCATGACTGTTGCAAGCGATTACATGGCGATGGACGACTTTGGTGGAACCAGGCACCTGGGGGTCTGGCCGATCTCTGATGCTGTCGAATCCTGCTTCGGACCATGTGAGTGGCCAGACGATGCTCCGACCCCCCAGGCCACGGTCGAGTTCGAGGTCACCGATGTCAACGCCGCTGCCAGTGAGCTCGACGCCAGTGGGTACACGCTCATCCACGGAACATGCACCGAGCCCCGGGGTCAGGTGATCACACACCTGCTCGGACCCGAAAGGCCCCTCATCGGCATCTGCTACACCCCCTGGATGCACGAGACCTAGGTCCGATCCCGCCAGGCACCACGCGTCCAAGACCGGCGTCCCGTGGCCCATGTGTCAGGCTCCTCTACCCACGACCCCAACCCCAACCAGGAGACCGGCAATGGCAACCTACGAATGTGCTTCCTGCGGGGTGTCGGTCAACGCCATCTGTGGCACGTGCAACGCTCCCCTCATGGACGACACCCTCATAATGGACGATGGACCGAACGTGCAAGTTTCGAGATGTCCGAACGAGCACGGCCAGATCAAGTCGCCCGTGTGCTGCGAAGCCGACATGACCTGCATCCCGACCTGACAGGATCGCTTTATCTCACCGACACAGCGGGTAATACGGCGGGTTCCGCGGCTACTCCTGGGCCTGACACTCTTCGGGATCGGCCTCGGCATGATCGTGCTGGCCGACTACGGACTACCCGGCTGGGACGTGTTCCACCAAGGCCTCGCCGAGCAGACGCCCCTGACAATCGGCATGGCCGTGATACTCGTTGGCGCCCTCCTGCTCCTGGCGATGCTGGCCCTGAGGGAGCCGATCGGGGTCGGAACCATTACCAACGTCATCGTTGTCGGCCTGGTGCTTGATGCCGTCCTCTGGATCTTCGACGAGCCGGCCAGTGTGGCCATCCGGATCACCCTGACCCTGACAGGACCGGTCGTCGTAGCCATTGGATCTGGCTTCTACCTCGGAGCACGTCTTGGCCCCGGTCCACGCGACGGTCTCATGACTGCACTCGGCCGCCGCGGCATTACCATCTGGAAGGCCCGTTTCGGCATCGAGGCCGTTGTCCTCGTCAGCGGGATGCTCCTTGGCGGCACGGTCGGCTGGGGCACGGTCTGGTTCCTCATTGTCATCGGCCCGACCGTCCACTTCTTCCTGAGTCGCCTCTCCCTGCCGCTTGAGGCAGACGAGGCGCCACTGGACCCGACCATCGCCTGACCACAGCCTCTCCCGATCTGGGTGAGGGATAGGGTCCCGGCATGCCGGGACTCAGATCAGCGTTGAGGGCCACCGCAGGGTCGACCCTCCGCACCCTCTCGGGCTGGGCGAGCCGCACAGCGTCAGTCGGCCCCACCGACAGGGCTGCACGCAGATACGGCAGGTTCGGAACGGGAAGCATCGTGGCATGGCCGCCCGGGGCCGGTTTTGGCGAGCACTGGATCTGGCTGGGCAACGACACCCTCATAGCCGCCCAGGTCACCCTGTCGGCGGGCATGGGGCCGGGCCAGGAGATGGTCACCGACCCCGTGGTGAGAATCGGTGACCGCTGCGTGATCGGCCGGGGAACAGCGATTGTCGGCCACTTCTCCATCGACATCGGTGACGACGTCTACATGGGAATGAACATCTACATCACCGACCAGAACCACGGCTACGAGGACCTCGACCAGCCGATTGGAACCCAGACCCCCAACGACGACGCCGTCTCGATCGGCTCGGGCAGCTGGATCGGATCCGGAGCGGTGATCCTTCCCGGAGCACAAATCGGCAGGCACGTCGTAGTCGGTGCCAACTCAGTGGTCCGGGGCAAGGTGCCAGACAACTGCGTGGTGGTCGGATCCCCCGCCCGGGTAGTGCGCCGGCACGACGGCTCGGCCTGGGTCAGGAACGATCCCGGCCCCCCAGACACCCACTGAGACATGGCCACCCCGCAAGGCCCGGGAGGTGATCTGGTCCAACACGGCTGGTCCGGCGTAGCCGCGCTCGGGCTCCTCACGATCACCTCCTACGGATCATGGATGTACGGGTTCGGCGTCCTAATCGGACCGATCAGCGACGACATGGGTTGGAGCACCACCACTCTGGGTGTCACCTTCGGCGCGGCAATGCTGATTACCGGCCTCGGATCTTTCACCGGTGGGCGCCTCCTGGATCGCTTCGGCGGGCCCGGCCCGTTCCTGCTCCAGGCACTACTGGGGGGCGGCCTCCTCCTTGCCTCAACCCGGGCCGACCACCCGGTCATCTTCGGCCTGTTCTACGCACTAGGTGCCGGCATCACCGGAGCCACCGGCTTCTACCACGTGACAACTGCCGCTGCAGCCCGTCTACGCCCCCACCGTCCCGACCAGGCCATAGCGGTGGTCACCCTCATCGGCGCATTCTGCAGCCCCATCTACCTCCCGCTGACGGCATGGATGGTCACGGCGTGGCACTGGCGAACAGCCGCACGCGTCCTTGCCCTGCTAGCCACAGCCGGTGGGCTTCTGGCTGCATCCCTTACGGTCGACGCACGCAGCTCCCACTCAGGTCCTTCCCTCAGGCCGCTGGATGCGATCCGCAGCGCCCTGGGACGACCCGCCATCCAGCGAATGATGGCCGCGTACACCGTGACCGGCATCGCCTTCACGTCGGTGCTCGTCTATCAGGTCCCCATCCTCACAGCCTCCGGTCTGAGCCTCGCCACGGCAGGCACCATCGGAGGCCTCCGGGGCCTGTTCCAGTTCTTCGGCCGCCTCGGCCTGACCGGCCTGGTCGAGCGCCACGGGTCAGGCGCTCTCCTGAGGTTGGCCTTCCTCGTCAGCGCAGCGGGCATTGCCTTCTTGCTTGTCGGAACCATTGCGGCGGGCGTGACCTTTGCCCTGCTGGCGGGCCTCGCAATGGGTGCAAGCACCCCCCTCCAGAGCGTGTACGCACGCAGCCACTTCAACGAAGGCGACCTCGGTCTCCTAATGGGCCTTCAGGGCGTGTCAATGGGTCTCGCCGGTGCACTCGGGCCGGTCCTCGGGGGCGTCATGCACGACCTGTCGGGAAGCTGGAGGCCGACTGTCGTCATGGGAATCGTGACCATGGCCCTGGGTGCATGGCTCCTGAAACCAGACGAGCACCGACCAGTCGGCAACACCACACTCCGGTGAACATCCCCGGAGCACCGGAGCCCCTTCTGTCCCGTGCCGCCCTATCCTGTGTCCCCAGGAACCGCTGCTGCCAACGAAATTTCGGCAGTTGTCGGATCCGGCAGTCCATCCATCGCCCCAACCGGACCTGAGGCCGAACATGCAGACCCTGGAGCCAACGGAACTGACCCTCAAGGACGTCATCGACGTGATACCGGCCTCCTGTCGAAAGCGTTCGACTCCACGAGGACTTGCGCTCGTAATCCGCGACCTGATCCTCTATGCCGCGGTTGTCACCGGTATCGTCCTCAGCCCCGCCTGGTGGGTCACCCTGATCCTGATTCCCCTTGCCGGCATCATGGTGGCCGCAATGTTCGTCCTCGGCCACGATGCCGCCCACGGAGCCCTGACCGACAACAACCGCCTCAACGGGGTTCTGGGCCGGCTTCTGTTCGTGCCCTCCTTCCACATCTACGCGGCCTGGATCCTCGGCCACAACCGCATCCACCACGGCCACACGGTCAGGCAGGGCATGGACTTCGTGTGGCATCCGGTGACCGTCGAGCAGTACCGAGCCATGAGCCCCTGGGCACGCCTCCGCCACCGTATCGAATGGTCGGTGATCGGCCCCCTTCCCTACTACCTGCGTGAGATCTGGTGGAACAAGATGATCGCCTTCCGACAGCCTCCGGCCAAGTGGGCCGCAGCGATCCGCCGGGACCGCTACATGCTCTACTCGGCGGTCCTGTTGGTGGCCACCGGTGCCACCTTTCTCGGTGGCCTGGGCTCAGGCAACCTCCTGGGCGCCCTCTGGATGGTCACCAAGTTGCTGGTCATCCCGTTCCTCGTCTTCACCCACGTCATCGGCTGGACCGTCTACGTCCACCACATCACCCCTGAGATCCGCTGGCACACCCGCCGCGGCTGGACCAGGGTTGCGGGCCAAGTCGATGGAACGACCATCCTCCGCATGCCCAAGGCAATAGACCTGTTCTTCCATTGGATCTTCGTGCACACACCCCACCATGTGGACATGCGCATTCCCTGCTACCGCCTGAACGAAGCCGCCAGGGAAATCACGGCCGCCTTCCCTGATCGCACCATCGACCGCAAGCTGCGCCTGCGCACCTACCTGATGTCCACCCGTACCTGCAAGCTCTACGACTTCGAGGAGGGCACATGGCTCTCCTACCGGGCGGCCCACACCTGACTCATGGTCCCCGGTAGTGGCCTCCTGAGGCCACTACCGGGGCAACTGTCCCGTCTGTCAGCCGCCGTAGTTCATGCCGGTGTCACGTAACAGGAGCGGCACCACCGAATCGTCACGGACGCCGGCCTCGACCACCTCTGCAACGAAGACCGTATGATCTCCGCGCTTGACGGTGTCGGTGACCCGGGCCTCGAACCAGTAAGCGCACTCGACCAGCAGCGGCGAGCCGGTGGCCGGGCCCGGTTCGAACCCTTGGCCGTTGATCATGTCGCCCTCGACCGATGTGGAGCGGAAGAAGGCCTTGCCAATGTCCAGTTGCTCAGCCCCCAGAACGTTCACGGCAAATGCACCGGTTGATTCGATGATTGCTGCCGATCCGCTGTCGACCTTCACACCGGCAACCACCAGGGGTGGATCAAAGGACGCCTGTGTGAGCCAGTTAGTTCCGCCGGCACCGTAGTTCTCACCATCAGTAGCCGTGAGGACGTAGAGCCCGTAATTGATCGCCCGCAGGGCCGTTTTCTTGTCCTGTGGATCCACCTGTCATCTCCCGGCTGTCAGCTGATTGGTGCCGGACAATACATGCGATCGCGCTGTCACCTGGCATGTAGGGACCTAATGCCCTATCGGACACCCTGATAGCAGCGTTTAACTTATCTGAACTGCGATAACAGCCGTTATCGCTTGGGGGTTGGGGAAGAATAGGAGCACAAAATGGCACTGGCCACCGACGAAAGCGTCCGCGAACTACCAGAAATGACACCGATGGGCAACCCGCTCGACTGGTCATGGCTCAGGGGGAGCAGGGCCGAATGGGGTATGAAGCCGACGCCGGGACGCCGGGGCCTCACGATGATGGACATCGCAACGGGTGCCTACGGTGAGGTGCTTGACGATCCCCCATACCGCTCGATGGCACCCCGCGGAGCCGACATCGACGAGGAGACACCCGACATGGGATACATCCTCAACCACAAGTCACAGGTATGGGCCGACAACGTGATCGAACTCTACGAAGAGGCAGTGGCCCGACAATGGTCCTCAACCCGGGACATCCCCTGGAACGAACTCCAGGAACTTCCCTCTGACATCGAACACGCAATGTGCCAACTCTGCACGGTCCTCACCGAGATCGAGATGATCGCAACCGACCTGCCGGCCAAGTGGATGTGGCGCATGAACCACCATTTCCTCGAGGCCAAGATGTTCCTCGCAACCCAGATCATGGACGAGGCGCGCCACAGTGACGTGTTCCGCAAGAGGGCACTGGCAAACGGCGGCGGCCTGCTCCTGTCCCGGTCCGAACCCGAGAGCCTGCTGCGCAGCATCCTCGAGGCAAAGACCTACACACAGGCGTCGGCACTACTGCACCTACTGGGCGAGGGATTCATCCTCGACGTGTTCCGCCAGGGGGAACTGATCGCCCCCACACACGTCGAGAAGAAGATCTTTCGCCTCTCAATGCAGGACGAGGCACGCCACGTCGCCTACGGCACCATGCACATACGCCAGGCCATCGCCGGCGACCCCGACGTCGCAGATGAGATCCACGAGGCACTGGACCACGGCGAGCAGTTCCTCATCGAGTTCGGCACCTCGCCGGTCCTGTCCTCGGCCCTGGCGGTGCTGCTAGGAGGTGGATCTGAACACGTCGAGGACAAGGGCTTCCCGATGCAGTCCCTGCTGGCCACGAAGATCTTCACCTCCTACCTGGCACGGTGTGAGAGGGCTGGGCTGAACAGGATCGACCGCACCGACCTGCCCCTTGACCTGCTCGGCATCGACATTGACAGCTTCGACCGAAACGGCGTCTGAGCCGCCTGACAGGAAGGACCCCACCATGACAGACAGAGTGAACAAGATTGGCTTCTACCAGGACCTCGCCGACCTGATGAACGCCCACCCCGACTGGTACGAAACCCTCGGTGAGGTGGACTTCACCCTCGGGGTGGTAATGGCAGACGAAAGTGGCAGTGACCTCCGTGTCCTGCTTCACTTCGAGGAACTCGGATGCGCAGAGGTCTCCCCACTCCCTGAAGGCGGCGAGGCTTCCTGCGACTGCTGGCTCGAGGGTGACACCGCCTCCTGGGCCGAGATGTTCGACGACATCGCCTCCAACGGGCGTGCCACGGGTAAGCGCACCATCAACAGCCTGACCCTTGTGGGTGACCACATCGACGTCAGGGGTGGCGACCCGATGGGTGTGGACAAGTTCTTCCGTTTCAACCAGACGATCCAGCAGTTCCTCGACGGTGCCGCCCAACTGGCCCCGGCATCTGCCTGACACGAACCACCGAAAGGACCCACAATGCAAGCAATGGCATGCCCCCACTGCGGCGAGCCCCTCAACCAGGTATTGGACCTCCCCTACGGCTACTGGGAGTGGGACGGTGAACGCTACAACCTCAAGAGCACTGCTGACACCGTCAACGTGGCCCCGTGGACCTGCAATAGTTGCCTCCGCTCGCTGCGACCGTTCCACCCACAGGACGTGACGGCTTCCTCCCTGGCTGCCACCTGAACGGCACGGTCACAGACGGGGACGGGGACGCCTGATGAGCCACAGGGTCATCGAAGAGGAATGCATCGGTTGCGGTGCCTGCGAGTTCGCCTGCCCACGTGAAGCCCTCCGCAAGACCGACAGCTTCCTCGGGCTGTTCATCATCAACCCTCTGACCTGTGATGACTGTGGTGACTGCATCGAGAAGTGCCCGGTCTGGGCGATTGTCCCCGACCCCGGCTGGCCCGTCTGCTACGACACCGGCTGCCCGCTCAGCTCGAAGCGCTACTCATCAGTCGACTGCAATGTCTGGCAGGAACGCTGCGGCACCTGTGGCTCCCCGCTGTGGCGCGAGAGCGCCACCGGCGACCAGTGGACCTGCCCTGGATGCGGACTGAAACTGCGGGTCAGGTGCCCGCGCAGCCACAGGGTCGAAGAGGTTGCCGAGCGCTACCCCGACCTAGTCGACTGGTTCGAGGAGACAGCCCCCGACGGCCCCGATCTCAAGATGGCCCCGGCGGACGTACCGGGCTGACGGGCAACCAACTGCTCAGTTCCCAAAATCCCAGGTGGCACCGGAGCGGTGATGCCCGGACACGTTCTTTGCGATCAGGATCCGGTGCACCTCGTCTGGCCCGTCGATAATCCGGAGTGACCTGGCCGTCTGGTACATGGCGGCCAGGGGAAGATCGTCGGTGATCCCGGCGGCCCCCCAGACCTGGATTGCCCGGTCCACCACCCTCTCGTAGGCGGCAGGCACGAAGACCTTGATTGCGGAAATGTCGGTGCGCGGATACGAACCGTCGCGCATCTTCTCCGCACAGTTGATGGTCATGAGACGGGCAGCCGAGATGTCCATATAGGAGTCGGCAACGAAGCCCTGGACGAACTGCTTGGACTCGAGCACGCCCCCGTGGACCGTACGTTCAGCCGCCCGCTCCACCATCAGGTCAAAGGCCCGCCACATCTGCCCGATCGAGTTCATGCAGTGGTAGATGCGTCCTGCTCCCAGGCGATCCTGAGCCGCCTGGTGCCCCGTCCCCGTCTCTCCGAGTTGGTTCTCAACGGGAACCCGCACGTTGTCGTAGACGATCTCGCAGTGGTCGCTGGAGCGGCCCCATACCCCGATGCCCCGCAAGATCTCGACACCGTCCGTGTCTGACGGCACGATTATCTGGGTCATGCGGGAGTTTCGGCCCGCCTCGCCGTCCCCGTCGTCGGTACGGCACATCACGATGAAGAAGTCCGCCTTCATGCCATTGGACGTGAACCACTTGTGACCGTTGATGACCCACTCATCGCCGTCGCGCCTTGCGGTGGTTCTAAGCGACCGCGGGTCCGACCCCGGCTGGTCCGGCTCGGTCATCGAGAAGCCGGACTGCATGTGTCCCTCGATCATAGGAAGCAACCACCTGCGCTTCTGCTCCTCTGTGCCGTAGCGGACGAGAATCGACTGGTTGCCCGAGTTGGGTGCCATGACGCCGAACAGGGATGACGCACCGACCGCGTATGCGAGCACCTCCTTCATGTAAGCAAGTTCCAGGAAGTCGAGGCCGGCTCCGCCGTACTCCTCGGGAAGGTGGGGCGCCCAGAGCCCAGCCTCCCTGACCTTTGCCCTGACGCCGGAACGAAGTGCCCTGGCCTCCTCCCTGTCGGTCTCGGTCAGGTGACCACTGCGATGGTCGGCCCAGAGCATGTTCTCGTTCGGCAGGATCTCCTGGTTGACGATGCTGGCGGTAAGCAGGCGCACCTCGTTGATTCGATCCGATACCGAGGCGATCGGCTGGACGTTCATTGCCATGGTCGGCACCTCCACTTTGCTACGGGACACGACCCCGCCTACCGGGGCCATACACTACGGTCCCCTCCCGGTTAGCCGGACAACTAGGGACGATGGTCCCGACGGGACCAATTGCCCTGTCCCTCTGGATCCTCAGGTACTCCAATCGACACAATCAGCCCGTACCCGACCAGTTGGCGAAAGCGGACTCGACGAGACTGAGCTGAGACGAACTGAGACAAAGAGGACATCAGATGCGCTTTGGAATGCTCCACCTGTTCGAGAATCCGATCGAAAAGTCCGAGCACCAGGTGGTGAAGGAGCAATTGGAGCTCATGGTCGCCGCCGAGGAGTACGGCTTCGACTCGATCTGGCCGGCCGAGCACCACTTCACCGAGTACGGCTACTGCGCCTCACCGGCACTCAGCCTCGCGGCCGTCGCATCGGTCACGAAGAAGGTGCGCCTTGGCACCGGCATCGTGATCCTGCCCATGAACCACCCTCTCCGGGTTGCCGAGGACTACGCGCTCCTCGACCTGATGAGTGACGGCCGGGTTGACTTCGGGATGGGACGCGGATACCAGCCCCTCGAATTTCAGCGCTATGGCATTGACCAGACCACCACGCGTCGGCGCTTCGAAGAATGCGTCGACATCATCCGCATGGCATGGAGGGATGGGGTGGTTGACTTCCACGGCGACTACTACGACTTCAACGACGTTCCGGTGAGGCCCAGCCCTCTCCAGAAACCGCAACCACCAATGTGGATGGCCTGCCTCTCTCAGGAGACCTTCGAAATGGCCGGCACATACGGCCACCACCTGCTCATGGGGAGCGTCTTCGGCCTAACCCCCGAACTGGCAGTGGCACGGCGGCACGACTACTACCGCGGGCTTGCCAGGGCGGGACACGACCCCACCGACAAACAGATCGGCTGCCTGATGATGATCTACGTGGCCGACACCACGGAACAGGCAGAGGCAGAGTACCGCGACGCCTGCGAGTGGTACTTCAACACCGTCGCAAAGTACCTGTCGGTCGAGGGCGACAAACCCGTCGAAACCTACGAGATGTACAACGCACTTCGCGATCTCGCTGCAGCTGTCGACTTCGACACCCTCACGAGGGCCGGCTACACCATCTGCGGGTCACCCGACCATGTAGTCGAGCGCCTTACCGAGGCCCAGGAGGTCTACGGAATGACTGAGTTGCTCTGCTGGACGCGACTCGGCGGTCTCGACAACGACAAGGTCCTCAAGTCCATGGAGTTGATGCGGGACCGGGTTTTTCCATACCTGCGGGATCTCTCACCGCCACCGATCCCACAGTTCGACGCCTCCGAGTTGGTGGCCGTCACCTGAGGAGACACATAGGGACCTTGGTCCCTGTCTGGCCCCCTAGCCGATCCATATTGGCGACACCAGTGGGGCCAGCTGGTCCCTTCGCGACGTCAGGACGGGACCAGGGGTGGATCAGCGGCGAAGAAATGACTGGATCTGGTTTGGTTCCCTCTGGGCCATCTTCTCCGTGATCGGTTCTCCGGGAGGGAACCCAGATCAAGGCCGAGAGCGACTTCGAAGAGTCGATGATTCTGTTCGAGGTTGAGGCCACCCCGGCCGGAACGTCGGTCACACAGACCTTCACCTTCGAAAAGGCCGGGCGCTACCAGATCATCTGCACCATGCCGGGCCACTTCGCTGCCGGCATGAAGGGAATCCTGACGGTCTCCTGACCGACACGGCCGCAAGGGTCAGGCGCCCGCCACGCTGTTGGCAGAACCTGAGAACTCGTTGAGACCGAGAGCCTCGCGCTCGTCGACGGTCCGCACCATCACGTATTCGTCGAGCGGAATCCCAGTGGCGTCAGCTGACCTCACCAGGCCGTTGAAGACAGCCACGGTGGCAGCCGCATCCACAAGGCCTCCGGGCCCTACTGCTTCAAGCATCTGGCCATCCAACAGCCTCGCAGCCTCCGGGCTGTCGTGTGCCGCCTCGGCGTATGCCACCAACAACCCATCATGTGACACGCCTGGACCAGCCCCATGTCGGACATCTCCTCCGATGGTTCCGGTCAGGTCAACCACCTGATCGAGCGCATCGCTGCTCTCACGGAGCAGCATCACGTGTGACGACGTTCAATAGAAACACTCGTTCAGGGCAGAGGTGCGCGCAGCCACCAGTTCGATCTGTGGGCGGCTCAGGGAGCGGTGGCTCCATACCATTTCAAAGAACTCACTGCCGTCGTACATGCTCGACACCATTGCCATGCGTCGTGCATTGTCGACCGGCACGTACGAGAGGGCCCTCGCCACGTTGGGACCCTTCCAGCCGTCGACCAGCCACGGCACGTATGCCTCTCCCCCTGCTACGCCGTCAGGCACCCCTCCGACAACTTCGCCGGCAATGACCGCGGGAAAGGGCTGGTGGGACCTGGCCAGCAACCCACAGAAGATGTCAATCGGAACGGTCAGCACCACCACGGCCACCAGCTCTACGTAGCGTCCGGGGCCCATCAGGTCAATCGCCTCGGTCGCCCAGATAGCCGTGATCCGGCCCGACTCTGCGGTCACCCGCCGCACAACCTCGAGCGCCAGATCCGAGATACCGGAGCCATCGACACGGTCAAGGTCAGACAGAACCGGGGGCGCCACGCCTATGGGCCGAGGGCCATCACCCATTGCCAACCTGGAGGCCTCTGCGATCGCCACGCGCTGTGCACCGGTCCACCAGGTGCCGGGTCTACCCAGGCCATCCCAGGTCTGTTCGAAGGAAGCAAGGATCTGTTCGTCGACCAGATGAGAAAAGGAGTCCTGCGAGAAGGCTGCCATTGCCGCAACCTAGTGCCGGAGGCACATGTCAGGCTGCCCCCACGTGTGCCTCCGGGCACGTTCCGCCGTTCTGCCACCCCGTGCAGTTACCCTTGTCCCTGCTCCGGTCGGCATCGCTGGCCGGTGGGTTCGCAGGCGGGCTTTGGTTCTTCCAGTCGACGTGAACCACCTTCCTGGCCTTTCGACCTAACCAAACGTGTTGAGGCGATGCGAACCACCGAACAACCTGCATATCCGCGGGCAAGGAGCAAGATGTCCCCCACCTTCAGCGACCTGGGCGTACCCGGCCGCATCTGCGACGCCCTCGAACGTCGTGGGATTACCGAACCCTTCGAGATTCAGGCAGCCACGATCGCCGACGCCATGTCTGGCCGAGACGTGTGCGGACGTGCCCCAACCGGTTCAGGAAAGACGCTGGCATTCGGCATACCGCTGGTAGCCGACGTCGAAAGGGCCGCACCCCGCGAGCCACGTGCCCTGATCCTTGCACCCACCCGTGAACTCGCTGAACAGATCTCCACTGAGCTCCGCTCGTTTGCGGGCAACGTCTCGATCGGCGTTGTGTACGGAGGCGTCGGCTATGGCCCGCAGTTGAGCGCACTCAGAATGGGCGTCGACATTCTCGTTGCATGCCCCGGGCGCCTCGAGGACCTGATCGAGCAGGGAGCGCTCTCGCTTGCCAACGTCGACCGGGTGGTACTCGACGAGGCCGACCGAATGGCCGACATGGGCTTCATGCCTGCTGTGCGCCGCCTACTAGACCAGACCGATCCAGACCGACAGACGGTTCTGTTCTCAGCCACCCTCGATAGCGACGTCGCCAGGCTCACCCGCGACTACCAGCGCGATCCCGTCAACCACGAAGTCGGCGAGGAGACACCCGACATCACCACCGCCAGCCACGTCTTCTGGAATACCACACAGGCAGACAGGCGTGAGATCACTGCTGAGGCCGTAGGCGCTGCCTGGCCGACGATCATCTTCTGCCGGACCCGACACGGCTCTGACCGTCTGGCTCGCCAACTGAGCAGGGAAGGCCTCAAGACCGCTGCCATCCATGGCGGTCGCAGCCAGGCGCAACGCACCCGGGCACTGGCCGACTTCAGCAAGGGCCGTGTCCACGCTCTCGTTGCAACCGACGTTGCCGCACGCGGCATCCACGTCGACGGGGTCACATCGGTCATCCACTTCGATCCCCCCGAGGACTACAAGGCCTACGTCCACCGTTCCGGGCGCACCGCCCGCGCCGGGGAAACCGGCGTGGTGATCTCGCTGGTCCAGCCCAATCAGGTCAGGGACATGAAGCGCATACAGCGCCAGATCGGCCTCAACGAGCCATGTACCGACCCGGACGCCGCTGTCCTGCGGCACCTGTCACCGGTGCCGGCCAGAAATATGCGTGATGTCGATACCGAGAGGAACGGATCCGACAGGGAAGGCAACCGCGACGGCCGCTCCTCAGGTGGTGCCGGACAAGGCAAGAGCCAGAACCACCGTTCAGGCAGCGGTGCAGCGGGGCGCTCACACAACGGATCCGGAGGCAACCGGTCAGGGAACAAGAACCGGAACAGACGGCGGGGAGCGGCTTCCACCAACGGCTCCGGTGGGAACAACCAGAAGCCCGGATCCAGGAACGGTGCTGCTGGAAACAACCGGAACGGATCCAAGAACGGAAGTTCCTCAGCGAAGGGTTCCGGTGGCAACAGCGGGAAGCCCAGCAACAGGAGGACCGGCAGCGGTAGGGGTTCAGGCGGTAACGACGGGAAGCCCGGCAACAAGAAGGGCTCTGGCGGCGACAAACGCGGCCGGCATCCTGCGGACACGTCCAACGGTGGCAACCGCAAGGCCCGAAGGGCCCACCTGCAGCGCACCAGCAGCTGACCCGGAAGGTCGCCACCAAATACCAGATGTGCCCTTGTGTGGTTCTGGAACAGACCGCGCGTAGGCTTTCCCCACCGTTCCACTCACGGCACGGTTCATGATTGTTCAACGAAAGCGAATGTGATTGTTATGCCTCGCGGCACAGTAAAGTTTTTCAACTCCGAAAAGGGCTACGGCTTCATCTCCGTCGAAGGTGGGGAGGACGTGTTCGTCCACTACTCCAACATTGATGGTTCCGGTTACAGGAGCCTCGACGAGGGCCAGACGGTCGAGTTTGAGGTCGGCGAAGGCCGCAAGGGCCCCGAAGCCCTCAGCGTCCGCAAGGCCTGACCCGGGCAACCAGCCCATACGACCCCAACCTCTGAGGTTCGGGCCGCAATACCCACGAGGAAGCACACGCCTGGCTACCGCCGGGCCGTGCTGGCCTCGTCCACCTTCTGGCCGACCCCCTCCCTGCACTAACTTTCCCGCGCTACGGGAGGACACGGGGAGAACATGGGGACGCGCTGGATCATCGAAGGCCGCATCGACGAACGCTGGCCGGTAAACACGCGCGGAAACGTCGGCGAGGTGTTTCCCGAGGTAATTACCGCTCTCGGCTACCACCTGGGCATCGTCCCTGCTGAGAAGGCCTGGCGAAACGCATACGCTGAGCTGGGCATCATGAGCCCGGATGACTTTGCGAGCGACGATCCGGTCATCATCGGCCTCTACGGCGGCTACTGCTACCTGAACCTCTCGTACCTGCGGATGATGGGTGTCAGGGCGCCAGGTTCGTCGGCTGAGGCCATCGACGTAGCGTTCTTCGGCGAAGGCAACCCGCCTCCCTATGTGGCCTGCAAGGGTGACAAGAGCCTCCGGTCATCTGTTCGGATCCTCCGCACCGTCCTGAGCGCCCTCGGCACGAAGGAACTCCCCGAAATCGTGGAGGACAGCTTCAGCCGTTCTGCGGGCTTTGAGGCCCTTCGCCCCGACCTCGACGCACCTGATACAGACCTGTTGGACTACCTGTACGCCTTTCCAGAGGCCTTCGAACCCCTGTTCGGGAACCACATGCAGACGACGGCGGTTGCGGCGATCGTTTCCGGTGTTCTCATAGATGCGAGCGCAGCGGCCGGCAACCCCGGTCTGGTAACCCATCTGGTCGGCGCCTCCGGCGATGTCCAGTCGGCCCTCTACGCCACCGACCTCTACGAGATCGCAAAGGTGATCCGACAACAGCCGGGCGTCATGAGAGCCTTCGATGACGGAGTCGACGAGCTCCTCGAGCGGACCGCAGGAAATCCAGACGCCGCCGGCTTCAGGACCATGTTCGAAGCCTTCCTCGACAGGCACGGCCACCGAGGTCCCAACGACTGGGAACTCTCTGCGAGAACCTGGGACAACACCCCGTCCCTCGCGCTGACGGCCCTTGACCGGATGAGGGTCGCCGACAACGACCTCTCCCCTGTCGACAGGCTGGCCGATGACGACGAACGGCGTAGCGCCGCAGCGGCCGTTGTCCGACCGCACCTCAACTTCATGGACAAGGTCAAGTTCGACAAGGCACTCAGGGCCCTGCCGTTCTGGTCGCAGGCAAGGGAGGCCACCCGTGACCGCGCTGTTCGGGTGATGCTCCCCGTCAAGCAGGTGTACCGCGAGCTGGTACGCCGAAGCCTGGAGCGTGGGGGTGGCGCCGGCCCGACCGAGGTGGCCCTGTTGAATCCTGTCACCGAGCTTCCCGACTACCTCAGGGATCCTGCGTCCCTGGCCGCGCTGGTGGATGAGCGGGCCAACCTGCGTAACCGTTTCGCAGCGGTGGGGCCACCCTTCTTCATCTCCTCCCAGAAGGACGTGCCAACCATCGAGGAGTTGGAGGCCACCGCAGCCGGCACCGCAAGGGTCGAGGCGGCAGCCACCGGTGATGTGCTGACCGGAGACGCGGGCGCCAGCGGCCTAGCACGAGGGCGAGCCAGGATCATCCACGACCCGGCCGACGCCGGCTCCCTTGAACCGGGCGACGTGCTGGTGGCACCAATCACCGACCCTGCATGGACACCCCTCTTCCTACCCGCAGCAGCGGTGGTCGTGAACGTCGGGGCCCTGATGAGCCACGCTGTGATCGTCGCCAGGGAGCTGGCGGTCCCGTGCGTGATTGCCCTGGAAGGGGCGACAGACCTGATCCCGGACGGCGCCATGGTCGAGGTCGACGGAACAGCCGGAACCGTTACGCTCATCCAGGCCTGACACCTGACCAGGCCAGACATCTCGAACAGGCATCACGTGCACCAACCAGTAGGTTCATGCCATGACCGCCTTCAGCGACCTTCTGCGTGCCAGGGGATACCTGATCCTCGATGGCGCCATGGGAACTCAGTTGTTCGATGCCGGCCTGACCGCCGGTGACGCACCCGAGGTCTGGAACCTCGAACATCCTGATCGTGTGAGCAACATCCACAGCTTCTACGTGGCTGCCGGCTCCGACATCGTCCTCACGAACACCTTCGGCGGCAACCGGCACAGGCTCAAGCTCCACGACCTCCAGGAACGCGTCGCCGAGATCAACACCGCCGGTGTCAGGTGCGCCCGAGTTGCAGCCGACCAGAGCGACAGGTCGGTACTTGTCGCCGGGTCCATGGGACCGACCGGCGAACTGATAGAACCGCTCGGGCCGCTTTCCGAGGCTGACACCGAGGCCGCTTTCGCAGAACAGGCCGAGGCCCTCGAAGCAGGTGGGGCCGACCTGATCTGGATCGAGACCCTGAGCGACCTACCTGCCGTCGAGGCGGCACTCCGCGGCGCCAGGCGGGCCACCGACCTACCGGTCGTGGCGACCCTCAGCTTTGACACGGCCGGTCGCACGATGATGGGCCTCACGGGAACAGAGGCGGGCCAACGCCTTTCCGAGCTCGGCATCGACGGAATCGGTGCCAACTGCGGTGCCAACCTTGCTGACACCGAGGCTGCGGTTGCTGACATTCGTACAGCAGCCGGTGACCTGCCGGTCGCATCAAAGGCGAATGCCGGCATTCCCGTCTGGAAGGGAGCGGTCCTCTCCTACGACGGAACCCCTGAGGTGCTCGCTGCCCACGCATGTCGAACCAGGGAGGCCGGTGCCAACCTCATCGGTGCCTGCTGCGGCAGCACCCCCGCCCACATCTCGATGATGGCCGACGTGCTGGCCGGCAGGGTCCCTGCGCCAGACATCGACCCACCCGAAGGAACCCGGGTTGACGAGTCGGCGATCGATCCCGACCACCACCGTTCCGGTCGACGCTCAGGCCGACGCAGGCGAACCTGACCCCACAGCCGGTTCAGCGGCCATCCAGCGCACGAACGGCCGCCTCGCCTCCCTGCACGATCAGGTGATGGGCATCGTCGAAGTCGTAGTCGATGTCCGGGTCTCCGGGCGGCATCTCGATGTGGAGCACCTCCAGCCCTGCCGGCACGTCCTGCCACTGCTGCCGGGTCAACTCGGCCGCTGCCGCCCTGAATCCGGTCAACATGAGCGAGAGCGCCGTCTGCTTCTCGGGGGGCAGGAAACGGGAGGCGACATCGAGCACCACCAACCGGGTTGGCTGCAGCGAGACCGCGTAGCGGAGGGGAATGTTGGAGACGACCCCACCGTCGAGGTGCATGTCTCCGTCCGGTAGTTGAACGGCGGGAAACACACCAGGGATCGCCGTTGAGGCACAGAGGATGTCAACTGCGGGACCGCTACGCCACCAGCAGAGGTGCCCGGTTGAGGCAGCCGTGGTTCCGGCGTGGAAGGGGATGCTGGTGTCCGCGATGTCTACAACGGGAACCTGCTCCTCGATGATCTTCCGGAGTTTCTGGCCACTGGTGAAGCTCGGCTTTCCCCGCAGGATCGAGGCTACGGTCCGGACGATATTTCCCTTCATCGGTGACTTGTCGACGAGGCTGCGCCAGACCTCCTCCAGGTCTCCGACCTGATCGAGGGTGGGTGAATGGGCGATAGAGATTCCGTTCAGGGCACCGGCGGAGACACCGACCACCTGGTCGGGAAAGATGCCCTGCTCGAAGAGGACCCTGAGCATGCCCACCTGGGCGGCACCACGTACCGCTCCGCCGGAAAGGACGAACACCGTGTTGGGCGGCGGTGCAGTCCGGCCCAATCGCCTGAGGAAACCGGGAAGTGCCATCACCTGATCCTCCCACGTTCGGATGCTCCACCGGGACCCTCCAGCCCATAACGAGCGCCCGTCGCCCGGTAGCGTCCCGTCGATGCCCATCAGGTACCTCGATCCGATTCGACCGGTAGCCGCATCGGGCCTCTACTCGGAGCCGAACCATCCGATGAGAGAGGTAACCCGATCGGTGGCGCTTGACGCCGACTGGGCCCCAGAGCGCTCGCAGTCCGTCAGGGACCTCTTTGACGGGCTGGCATCAGAGTGGACGGAAAATCGAGACAGCCCCGAGCGGATACTTCCTCTCGTCGATGCACTCGGTCGTGGCTTCGTGGAAGGCCGAACCGCCCTCGAAGCCGGCGCAGGCACCTGCCTGTTCACACGAGAATTGTGTGCCAGATTCGACCTGGTCGTGGCCATGGACCTCTCTCTTGCAATGCTCTCCCACGCCGTTACGACCGAGGCCCCATTGTTGAATGCGGATGCGTCGAGGCTGCCGTTTCCCGACGATGTCGCTGACGTGATTGTCCTCGTGAACATGCTGTTGTTCCCCTCTGAGGTGGAACGTTGCCTGTCCCCCACTGGAGCCGTCGTATGGGTCAGCAGCAGGGCCGAGGGTACCCCCATCCACCTCTCCGCCGAGGAGGTGGAGGCCGCCATGTCCTCGACGGCGACAGGTCGTTGGACCGGCCTCGCATCGCGGGCCGGAACCGGTTCGTGGTGTGTCCTACGCCGGGAATAGGCACCCCCTGCGGCAGTGTTCACTGGCCTGACGGGTCGCCACATGCTTTACTGGTCGCTCCAACTGGTGGGACAGGACTATCTCAAAGGGGAGTCAGAAACATGGCTGACGACTACTCAAAGGTGCTGCTGGACGAATCAGAGATGCCCACGCAGTGGTACAACGTCATTCCCGACCTGCCTGAGCCGCCCCCACCGCCGCTCCACCCGGGAACACGCGAGCCGATCGGGCCAGACGACCTGGCTCCCCTCTTCCCAATGGCCCTGATCATGCAGGAGGTCTCAACGGACTCCTTCATCGACATTCCAGGTGAGGTCCTCGACATCTACAAGCTGTGGCGTCCCACACCCCTGCTGCGGGCGCGGCGCCTGGAAAAGGCCCTGGACACCCCGGCAAGGATCTTCCTCAAGTACGAGGGCGTAAGCCCCGCAGGTTCCCACAAGCCAAACACGGCGGTGCCCCAGGCCTTCTACAACGCCCAGGAGGGCGTGAAGCGCCTCACAACCGAGACGGGTGCAGGCCAGTGGGGATCCGCCCTTGCCTTCGCTACCGCCCAGTACGGACTCGACTGCGAGGTCTGGCAGGTCCGGGCCTCATACGACCAGAAGCCCTACCGCAAGACGATGATGGAGATCTGGGGGGCGAACGTTCACCCCAGCCCCTCGAACCTGACCGAGGCTGGCCGTGCGATTCTGGCTGCCGATCCCGACAGCCCCGGCAGCCTCGGCATCGCCATCTCCGAGGCCGTGGAACAGGCCGGTCCTGACCCGGACACCCGTTATGCGCTCGGCAGCGTCCTAAACCACGTGCTGTTGCACCAGACAATTATCGGTGAAGAGGCCCTCCTCCAGTTGGCCAAGATCGAGGAGACCCCCGACATCCTGGTCGGCTGCACCGGCGGAGGTTCCAACTTTGGTGGCCTGTCCTTCCCATTCCTGCGGGAGAAGTTGGCCGGCCGGATGAACCCGACCATCCGCTGCGTGGAGCCTGCCTCGTGCCCGTCTCTGACACGCGGCGAATACCGCTACGACTTCGGCGACACCGGACAGTTGACTCCCCTCGTGAAGATGCACACCCTCGGTCACGGCTTCGTCCCGGACCCCATCCACGCGGGCGGCCTGCGCTACCACGGCATGGCGCCTCTGGTCAGCCACATCTACGAACTTGGCCTGGTCGAGGCCGAGTCGATCCACCAGACCGAGTGCTTCGCTGCGGCCATCCAGTTCGCCAAGAGCGAGGGGATCGTACCCGCACCAGAGCCCACCCACGCCATCGCAGCAGCAATCCGCGAGGCCCTGCGCTGCAAGGAGAGCGGTGAGGAGAAGGTCATCTTGACCGCACTCTGTGGCCATGGGCATCTAGACCTGGCCTCCTACGAGCAGTACCTGGCTGGCCAACTGGTCGACTACGACTATCCCGAAGAGAAGATCGCAGCCGCTATGGAGCAGGTTCCGGTCCTGGGCTGACATACGTCGGTGAGGGACCCGCAGGCCGGGTATCTGATCACGAGCTAACCGTCGAGGTTGCGCGCCTCGTCTCCGATAGTCGTTGAGTCCCCGTGGCCGGTGTGGACCACCGTCGCTTCCGGCAGGACGAACAGCCGGGCCCGGATGCTCTCGACGAGCAGGTCGTAGCTTGAAAACGAGCGCCCGGTCGCTCCCGGGCCGCCGTTGAAGAGCGTGTCACCAGAAAAGACGGTCCCCAGTGACGGCGAGTAGACACAGCACCCTCCCGGGGAATGCCCCGGTGTGTGCAGGATCGAAAGGTTCCCTCCTCCGACTGAGATGGATGCGCCGTCCCTGAGCAGGTCGTCGACGCGCCTCTCCGGGTACACGACGTCCCACAACATCGAGTCCTCCGGATGGAGCCAGACAGGAGCATCGGCGTCCTCGGCCAGTTCCGCTGCAGCGTTGATGTGATCGTTGTGGCCGTGGGTGCAGAGCACCCCCAGCACGTTCCTTCCGGCCACGGCTTCAAGAATGGGGCGGTGGTCGTGGGCTGCGTCGACCACGACAACGTCTCGTTCATCTCCGATGATCCAGATGTTGTTGTCGACGTCGAAGTCATCGCCGTCCAACGAGAACACGCCGCTGGTCACGACGTGGTCGATTCGCAGGGTCACAACACGACCACGGACCGCAACACCTCGCCGCGTTCCATCTTCTCAAAGGCCTCCTCCACCTGGTCCAGGTCGATGGTCTCAGAGACGAAGCGGTCAAGGTCCAGACGTCCCTGCAGGTAGAGGTCTATGAGCATCGGGAAGTCACGGCTCGGCAGGCAATCGCCGTACCAGGAGGACTTGAGCGTCCCCCCGCGGCCGAAGACCTCGATCATCGGCAGTTCCACCTTCGCCTCCGGGTTTGGGACCCCCACGAGCACAACGGTGCCTGCCAGGTCGCGCGAATAGAAGGCCTGTTCATAGGTGGCTGGCAAGCCGACCGCCTCGATGGCCACATCGACCCCGTTGCCACCGGTCATCGCCCGGATGGCCTCGACAGGATCCTCCTCTGAGGAGTCGACTGTGTGGGTTGCACCAAATTCCCTTGCCAGTTCCAACTTCCGGGGGTCTATGTCCACGGCGATGATCGTGTGTGCTCCAGCGAGGCGCGACCCCTCGATCGCAGCGTTGCCGACTCCGCCGCATCCGAACACCGCCACCGAGTCACCGCGACCCACCTGACCCGTGTTCATCGCCGCTCCCAGCCCGGCCATGACACCGCACCCAATGAGACCGGCAGCCTCTGGCCTGGCGGCGGGATCGACCTTGGTGGCCTGTCCGGCAGCGACCAGCGTCTTTTCGGCAAAGGCACCTATGCCCAGTGCCGGCGACAGAGGCTGGCCGTCAAGGGTCATCTTCTGGGTGGCGTTGTGTGTCTCAAAGCAGTTCCAGGGCCTACCACGCCGGCATGACCGGCACTGGCCACAGACGGCTCGCCAGTTCAGGATCACGAAGTCGCCGGGGGTCACGTTGGTAACCCCTTCACCGGCTTCCTCTACGATTCCGGCGGCCTCGTGGCCGAGCAGGAACGGAAACTCATCATTGATGGCGCCTTCCCGGTAGTGGAGGTCGGTGTGGCAGACGCCGCAGGCCTGGATACCGACGAGCACCTCACCGGGCCCCGGGTCGGGCACTTCAATCGTCTCTATCGAGACGGGTTCTCCCTTGGCTCGGGCTATGACCGCCCTGACACTGTGTGGCATTGGCTGTTCTCCGATCCGTTTGAACGCCGGGACGCTAACACCCCGCCCAGACCGTCAGTCGGGCCACACACTCCTGAGACGGTGCCAGGTCTCTCCGAGCGCCTCGGGGAGCACCCTGGTCCCGGCGGTCGTGGTGGTGAAGTTGGTATCTCCAGACCAACGGGGCACGACGTGCACGTGCAGGTGCCCCTCGATTCCGGCGCCGGCCGCCCTGCCCAGGTTCAGGCCCACGTTCACACCCTGCGGCGAAAGACCCTCTTTGAGGGCCACTACCGCGGTCCGCACGGTCCCCCAGAGTTCGCCGTACTCCTCTTCAGTCAGGTCCCCAAGGGCCGCCACGGCCCTTCTGGGGAGAACCAGCATGTGACCACTCGAATACGGGTAGGCGTTCATGAGCACAAAACAGGTGGCACCCCGGTGCACGATGAACGACTCGTCGTCTGGAATGTCGGCCTGCTCGATCGATTCGAAGAGCGACAGCCCACCCTCACCCGACACCGGCCCTGTGGCGTCCGCATCGGCCAAACCCTCGACATAGGACTGGCGCCAGCCCGCCCAGAGGTGCTCGAGGCCGCTCATGCCCGGGAGCCCACCTCGTCGGCCAACCGTTCCAGGAATGCATCGAGGGGAAGGTCACGTTCAGGCGAGTCGGCACCCCTTGCGTTCTCCCCCACCGTGGCGTTGGCCACATCGTCATCACCCACAACGAGGACGTGGGGAACCTTGGAGACCTTGCCTGCACGCACCCTCTTCCCGAGGGGCTCATCAGCTGCGACCACGGTTGAGCGAAAGCCCCGACCCCCAAGGCTGGAATGAATCGACTCGGCGTACTCCTGGTGCTCAGCAGCCACGGGCAGAACCCTGACCTGCTCTGGCGCCAGCCAGGTGGGGAACGCTCCGGCAAAGTGCTCCAGCAGCACGCCGAAGAACCGCTCGATCGAACCCATCAGGGCACGGTGGATCATCACGGGTCGGTGCCGATCACCATCGGATCCCACGTACTCGAGGCCGAAGCGCTCAGGCAGGGTGAAGTCCAGCTGGATAGTCGACAACTGCCAGGGCCGACCGATCGCATCGGTCACGTCGACATCGATCTTGGGGCCGTAGAAGGCACCACCACCCTCGTCAACCACATAGGAGAGGCCCGCCGTCTCCAACGCGTTCCTGAGGCCGTCGGTGGCCATGTCCCAGAGATCGTCATCGCCGACGGACTTCTCATCGGGTCGGGTCGAGAGCTTGGCCTGGAAGTCGTCGAAGCCAAACGCCCGCAACACCGAGAGCGTGAACTCCAGTAGCGAGGCCAACTCATCTGGGACCTGCTCGCGCGTGCAGAAGATGTGTGAGTCGTCCTGGGTGAAGCCACGGCTACGCATCAGGCCGTGTATCGCGCCCGACAGTTCGTAGCGGTACACGGCACCCAACTCAAAGTAGCGAATGGGCAGGTCCCGGTAGCTGCGCTGGTTGCTGTCGAAGACGGTGACATGGAAGGGGCAGTTCATGGGCTTCGGGTAGTAGGTCGCCCCGTCCATCTCCATCGGTGGATACATGCCGTCGGCGTAGAAGTCGAGGTGTCCGCTGGTCTCCCAGAGCACCGACTTGGCAATGTGGGGGCTGAACACGAAGTCGTAGCCGCCTGCCTCGTGTCTCTCGCGGCTGTAGTCCTCGATGAGCTTGCGTACCAGGGCCCCCTTGGGATGCCACACAGCCAGTCCGGGGCCGAGCAGCTCGGGCCACGAGACCAGGTCGAGTTCTACGGCGAGCCTGCGGTGATCCCGCTTCTCGGCCTCGACAAGGCGATGGAGGTGACGTGAAAGTTCCTTCTTTGATGCCCATGCCGTTCCGTAGATGCGTTGGAGCATCGGCTGGCTCTCATCACCTCGCCAGTAGGCACCGGCCACCTTCTGAAGGGCAAAGTGGCCCAGCCGACCGGTGGATGGCACGTGCGGTCCCATGCACAGGTCCACAAAGCCGTCGCCGTTCCGGTAGCAACTCAGAACCCCGGATGACCCGACCTCCCCGCTCAACTCGGCACCGGCCTCGCCACCGGTGACCTTTTCAATGATCTCGCGTTTGTAGGGATGATCGACGAACAACTCCATCGCCCCGGCAGCGTCGACCTCGTGCCGCTCGAACGGCTGGTCCAGGGCGATGATCTCGCGCATCCTGGAATCGATTTCCTCAAAGTCCTCTGGGCTGAACGTGGCCCCCTCGGGCAACAGGAAGTCGTAGTAGAAGCCGTGGTCGATAGGAGGCCCGATCGCGTAGGTCGCGCCGGGCCAGAGGTCGAGCACGGCCTGGGCAAGGACATGGGCCGTGGAATGGCGGATCGTGTGCAGGCCCTCATCGCTGTCGGCTGTGACAATCGAAACCGTGGCGCCATCGGGGAGGGGAGCCGCCAGGTCCCTCTCAACGCCGTCGATGGTCATGACAAGGGCCGTCTTGGCGAGGCCCAGGCCGATGTCGAGTGCCAGATCGGCACCGGTGGCACCATCGGGCAGGATGCGCTTCGAGCCGTCTGGAAGCGAAAGGGTGATGTCAGCCATACCGCTCAGAGGCTAGCGATCCCCGCTACCCCGACCCGACCCATTCGTCACCCAATCGGCGAGGTCCACCCCGAGCAGTCGGGCCGCCTGCACCACCCCCCGACCCTCGGCCACCGCTTCATCAATGGTCGCCACGGCCGCCGGAACGTCAAGGTCGGAGTCGAGGGCATCACGGACGGCCCCCAACGATCGGGTGCCATCACCGTCGGAAGCGGATCGCCACCGGTCGAGCCTCTCAGTCGCCACTGACAGCAGGTTCGGATCCCAGTCCCACGAAGTCCGGTAGTGGTTTTCGAGAAGGCTCAGACGTACTGCCATCGGATCCGTGGCGGCCAGCAGATCAGATACAAAAACCAGGTTGCCCAGCGACTTGGACATCTTTTCGCCCTGGTTGCGGACCATGGCCTGGTGCATCCAGTGCCGCGACAGGGGTTCACCCGTAACCGCCGAGGCCATTGCAGCCGAGCACTCGTGGTGGGGATGAACCAGGTCGCTACCCCCACCGTGCAGGTCAACTGTCGGGCCGAGGTGGCTGACCGCCATCGCAGCACATTCGACATGCCAGCCGGGGCGCCCCCGTCCCCACGGTGCATCCCATGCCGGCTCATCAACCGCCGAGGACTTCCAGAGAACCGTGTCGAGCGGCCCACGCCTTCGCACATCCTCGAGCTCCTCCCCCATCTCCGCTCCCCTGACACGCATCTCCGATTCGGACAGGTGGCTCAACGATCCGAACACGTCGGAACGGCTCACGTCGAAGAACACGGCATCACCTGACCGGTAGGCCCAGCCCCCGTCGAGCAGTTCGTGGATGAAGCGACGGATCGCGGGAATCGCCCCACTGGCCCTCGGTTCGGCCCAGGGAGCCAGATTGCCCAGGGCCGCCATGTCCTCGTCGAAGCGACGAATCACGCCGAAGGCAAGGTCAAGGTAGTGGACGCCCCTCCGCCTGGCCGCCGCCAGCATGTCGTCGTCCACATCGGTGATGTTGCGCACGTAACGAACGAGATGGCCCCGGTCGATCAGGCGACGCTGAAGGATGTCAAAGGTGATGTAGGTGCACGCATGCCCGAGATGGGTGGCGTCATAGGGGGTTATTCCGCAGGTGTAGAGCCGGACCATTCGATCAGGCCGAAACGGCACAACCTCACAGCGGGCTGTGTCGTGCAACCTCATCGGTGGTATGGCGCCAGGCCCCAAGGGTTCGCCTGCCCGGGCCTGCTCAGGCATCCCCGATGCCGGTCAGACCCACCGCCACCCTGGCGTGATAACGGCTGTTGAGTTGCAACAACACCGCGGAAAACGCCTCGATCGCCATTGCATTGGAGAGGCCACCGGCATCAAGTGGTCTAGACCCGGGAAACCGGGAGACGATTCCCGACACGGTCTCGGTGGCAGCCTCGTGGTCCGAACAGATGAGGATGTCGCTGACGATCTCGTGGTCGAGGTTTCCCAACTCGGTTGCCGGCACGTGGTGGAAGGCTGCCGCCACGAACGCATCGGGGATCTCGGCCTGCACGCTTGCGGACACCGAACCCCGCGGCGGAACCAGTGGCTGGAACTCCCCGGCCACCCTGGCAATTGCGTTTGACATGCACACGACCACCTTGCCGTCAAGGTGGCCTGCCACCGACCTGGCAGTGGCTGCGGCGGCATCCCACGGTGTTGCAATGACGACCACCGGTGCCGCAGCGGCACAGGTGTTGTCACCTGACCTGATGACAAGGTCGTGTTCCGGCCACTTCTCGAGCAGACCATCGCAGGCCTCCAGGGCCCTGTACCTGTTCCGGGACCCGAGGATCACCTCGAACCCAACCGATGCCAGACGGGCTGCGATCGCCCTGCCCGCCGAACCAGTGCCGCCCAGAATCCCGATCTCCATGGCTACAGCCTAGGAGACGAATGCAATCCGGCATCTCGCTCGACTGCCACCACGGGCGGTACGGTTCTGCCGAGCGTGAGAACAGAGATCGCCGGTCTACCCGTCTGAGGAGGCGTCATGGGAATTCTGGATGGAAAACAACTGCTCATCACAGGGGTGTTGACCGACGCGTCGATCGCCTTCGCGGTCGCCAGGCTTGCCCAGGAAGAGGGCGCCGAGTTGATCCTCACCGGGGCCGGGCGGGGGCTCAGCCTGACCAGGCGCACAGCCCAGAAATTACCCGTCGAACCCGAGGTCCTGGAGTTTGACGTAACTTCCGCGGAACAGGCCGACGCGCTCAGAGAACACCTCTCTGCCCACTGGGGCAACGTCGACGGTGCCCTCCACGCCATCGGCTTTGCTCCCGAGGTCTGTCTCGGAGAGGACTTCATGGCACCCACCTGGGACGACGTCGCCGTGGCTATGCAGATCTCGGCCTACTCGCTAAAGACCCTGGCCGAAGTGGTTGCCCCCCTGATGGACAAGGGCGGCTCTATCGTGGGGCTGGACTTCGACGCACGCTACGCCTGGCCTGCATACAACTGGATGGGTGTCGCCAAAGCCGCCCTGGAGTCCGCATCGCGCTATCTGGCACGCACCCTCGGCCCCGACGCAATCAGGGTCAACCTGGTTGCCGCCGGCCCAATCCGCACCATGGCCGCCACGAGCATCCCGGGATTCAGCGAATTCGAGGACGCATGGGAAGACCGCTCTCCACTTGGCTGGAACGTCAACGATCCCGAACCGACCGCACGGGCCTGCGTGGCTCTACTTTCAGACTGGTTCCCGGCAACAACAGGCGAGTTGGTGCACGTTGACGGCGGCTACCACGCCATAGGTGCCTGACGACGAACCGGGGTGAGTCAGCCCCGCTGATCAACCAGTAGCCCTGTCGCAGTGTGCATAGGCCAGCGGATAGGGGTTTACCGGGTTGTTCCTGCCTCCGGGGTGGTACTCGAAGTGCAACAGGTTGGCATCGGCGTTTCCATCTGATCCCACGAACCCGATGTTGTCACCGGCTGACACACGACCCTCGATGCCGAACCGGCGGAGGTGCGTGCCGAAGTAGTAGTCGCCGTTGTTGGCAACGAGGTCAAAGGACCTACCCCCGATCGAATCCCACCGGTAGGTGACCCTCCCTGAAACCGGTGCCACGACCGGGGTGTTGCTCGGCGCTGCGATGTCGACTCCTTCGTGGGTCCTGCCACCCGACCGGGCCTCGCCCCATGTGTCGGTGAACCTGGTCTCGCCGATGACTGGACAAACCCACTCAGTCGAGTTCACCACACGCACGACAGCCGAGGTGTTGCGCCTTGTTCGGGTCGCCTCCTCGAGGCGCCTCCTGTCGGCTTCGTCGAGGCGATCCACGATCACCTGGTAGGCGCTACGGACCTCGACTGCTCCGTAAAACTGCTCGGCCAGCAGACGGTTGGCTCCGTCAAGGGCTTCGGCAGCGGCACGGTTCCTCGACCCCAGGTCGGCAACGAGTCTCGAAAGTAGGCCGAGACGGGCTGTCGCCTCAAGGATTCCCTCATCGGCAACAAGTCCGATTCGACCAGCCGCCGCTACCAGTGGCCCCAAACCGGTTGAACGGGCAACCACCAGGGGGTCAGGTGGGCCATTTGACTCCACGAGCGAGCTGTCGTCATCGGAGCCAGAGGCACCGACGATCACCGGAACCGAAGCGGACATGAGAACGCCGAGCGCGAGGAGAAGGATGGAGAAGCGTCGCACAGCCGCATTCTATCCAGTACCCGAATGACGACTGCTGAACCCGATCAGAAATACGGGGTGTCGGACTCATCGAGAATGTCGCCCACCAACTCCTCGACCACGTCTTCCATGGAGACGATCCCGAAGGTCTCTCCCCTGGCACCGCACACGGCCGCCAGGTGGTTCCGTGCCACCCGCATATCCATCAGGGTCTCCTCTAGGGACTGATCACGACGCACAACGAGCATCCGACGAATTACCTCGAGGGGCACCGCTTCATTCTGGGCAGCTTCGGGGAGCCTGAGCAGGTCCTTGACGTGGATCATCCCGAGGAAGGAGTCGCTGCCGGAAGCCGCCACCGGCAGCCGCGAGTGTCCGCTGTCCAGCACCACCCTCTCAACCTCAGCGACGGTCATCTGGCGATTGACTGAAACGACCTGGGACCTCGGGATCATCACCGACGCGACGCTACGTACACCCAGATCGAGTGCCCCGGTGAGAAGATCATGTTCGAAGTCCTCAATCAGACCTTCCCGCCGCGAAGCCTCCAGAATCGCCCCCATCTCGGGCTTGCCGATCGCCTCCTCGAGTTCGTCAACCGGTTCCTGTCCGATTGACCGGACAGCCAGCGTTGCAAGGCCGTCCAGGAGCCAGATGGCGGGAGCGATCAGACGAACCAGCACACCGTGCATCGGAGCCAGTTGCCGCAGGGTCTTTTCGGGTTCTGCAATGGCGATATTCTTCGGCACCAACTCCCCTACCAGCATCTGCAGGACCGCTGCCGTCCCAATGGCGACAATCCAACTCAGCGTGGATACGACGCCTCTCGACAGCCCGAGGTCGTCGAGCACGGGACGGATCAGGTCACCGACAGCGGGCTCCGCGAGGATGCCGAGCAACACACTGCTGAGCGTGATGAGCACCTGTGCACCAGAGAGTTGGCGGCGCAGGTCACCACGTGCCCTTTGGGCCGCTTCTGCTCCTCTGAGGCCATTCCCTACGGCCTCATCCAGAACAGCGGGCCGACTTGCCACCACGGCGAACTCGGTGGCTACGAAGAGGCCGTTTACGACTACGAGGGCCGCAACCGCCAGCAGGGCGACAAGGGTCATTTCGTTTCCCGCTCTGGGTGATCGGGAGTGGCAGCCGACCCGGCGCCGGGTGCAACGACGCGCAGGGTCTCTATCCGACGCCCCTTGACCGCAACCACCTCAATGCACCAGCCGTCCTCGTGAACCATCTCGCTGGGTTCGGGGATGTGCCCCAGTCTCGTCAGGACGAACCCGGCGAAGGTCTCATAGGGGCCCTCAGGTACCCGGAACCCGCTTGCCTCCTCGACCTCGTCCAGATGGAGTCCACCCGAAACAACGGAGCTGTCGCTGTCCTCAACGCTTGTTCGATCCACCCTCTGGTCATGCTCATCGTCGATCTCTCCGACGATCTCCTCGAGCAGGTCCTCCATGGTGATGATCCCGGCAGTCCCACCGTGCTCGTCGACAACGACCGCCATCTGCTTTCTGGCGAGCCTCATGTCATCGAGAATCAGGTCGAGACCTCGGGTCTCCGGCACGACCAGTGCGTCGTGCATCAGGTCGCCGACGTGGACCCCCGACCTCTCCGCGGCGGGCACCGCATAGACGGACTTGACGTGAACCACCCCGGTGATGTCGTCAAGGTCGTCGGTGAAAACCGGAAACCTTGAGAACCCGGTTTCCACACACCTCTCAATGAGGGTAGAGGTGAGATCATCACGCTGGAAAGCCTCCACCTCGACCCGTGGAACCAGCGCATCCGCCGCCGTCTTGTCGCCAAAGCGGATCGACCGCGTCAACAGGGTGGCTTCGGCAGAGTCGATTTCACCACCGCTGGACGAGGACCGGACCACCGCCTCGAACTGCTCGAGCGTGTGGGACACCCCGAGTTCCTCCCTCGGGGCCACCCCTAGGCGACGAATCACCGCATTAGCCGCACCGTTCAGGGCAACGACCAGCGGGCGGGTGAGAACCCCGTAGGCGGCGACCATCGGAGCCAGGCGACGAGCGGTCCGGTCCGGTGAGGCCAGAGCCAGATACTTGGGAACCTGCTCGCCGAGCACCAGGTGCAGAGTCGTGGCCACCGTGACAGCCAGCACCACGCTCAACCCTGTGGAGTGATCCTCGCCCGTCAAGAGGCGTGCAACCGTCGGCTCCGCCACAAAGCCCAGCATCAGCGCAGACGAGGTGATGCCGAACTGCGCACCCGACAGGTGCGTCGTAAGCCTCGTAAGCAACCTGAGCACACGCCGGTCCCGGGCGCTACCGGCGTTGGTGGCCGCCTCCACAGCCGCCCTGTCGACGGCCACAAGGCTGAACTCGGCCGCCACGAAGAAGGCGTTTACCATCAGCAGGGCTGCAACGGCGAGGGCGCCCATTGGTGTCGACATCTGACCCACAATCCTACTGACGCCGAGGGTTGGGACCCGATGCGAGTAGCGCCGGGCCGCCTGATTACCTTCGTCCGACTATGGACAATACGTCAGCGAACGAGGACGCCGCCGGTAGCACCTCCTCACACCCCGCTGTCCCACTGCCCTCGCCGCAGGGCCCCCTGCCCGCAAGGCCCACATCCGTCACCGATCCTGAGGCCCCTGAATGACAACCATCGAGGTCCTGGTCGGCATGCTCGTGTACTGCGTAGCCGTCGTCGTTCAGGGCACGATCGGCTTCGGCGCCAACATGCTCGCCGTGCCAATTCTTGCCCTCATCAACCCCGAGTTCGTTCCCGGACCGGTCCTGTTGATGAACCCGCTGATGAACGCCATCTTCACAATCAGGGAACGGGGCAACATCGACAGGTACGGGCTCACCTGGGCACTTGTCGGGAGGACACCCGGGATGCTGATTGGAGTGCTCGCTCTCACGGTCGTGGCCGAGGACCACCTGGGAACCCTGTTCGGCGTGCTGGTGCTCCTTGCCGTGGGAATGAAGGTGAGTGGCCTACATCCCGTTCGGAACCGCAGGTCCCTGCTGATTGCCGGTGGTCTGAGCGGGTTCATGGGAACCACCGTTGCCGTCGGCGGGCCGCCGATCGCCCTCCTCTACCACGATGTACCGGGCGCCGTCATGCGTGCGACCCTGTCGCCCTACTTCCTGATCGGTACGCCGATGGCGATCGGCGCCCTGGCCTTCGCTGGTCGCTTCGGCGCTGGCGATCTGTTGATCGCCGCATGGCTGGTGCCGGCGCTCCTCGTCGGCGCTGCCATCTCACACCCTCTCCGCGGAGCCGTCGACAGGGGTTGGATCGCACCGGCCGTCTACGCCATGTCGTCGGCCGGAGCCCTAGCTCTGCTGATCCGCTCCCTCGTCTAGTCCGGCAAGCCGGGTTGGTGCATCTATTGTCCCGGTGTGGCAGATCCGATCCTGGAACTCAACTCGGTCACCCGGACGATGGACGGCACCGTGCTTGTCGGCGACATCGACTGGCGGGTGGACCCGGGCCAGAACTGGGTCGTGCTGGGGCCCAACGGCTCCGGCAAGAGCTCTCTCCTGCGCATCGCCGCCCTCCAACTTCACCCATCATCGGGATCGGTGCGCCTCCTGGGGGAACAACTCGGTTCAACCGACGTCCGCTCACTCCGCAGGCGGATCGGCTACACGTCTGCATCCCTGGCCGAGGCCTTTCGACCGGGAATAGCCGCGGGTGATGTCGTAATGACGGCCCTGAACGGAGCCCTGGAACCCTGGTGGCACACCTACGACGAGGACGACAGGGACCGGGCACTCAGCCAACTGGTCCGGATCGGGTGCGGCGACCGGGCCGACCACGCCTTCGGGACACTGTCCTCCGGAGAGCGACAGCGCGTGCTTCTGGCCAGGACGCTGATGACCGACCCTGAAGTCCTGTTGTTGGATGAGCCAACAGCCTCCCTCGACCTTCCGGGCCGCGAGGAACTCGTAGCGACCCTTGCTGGCCTGGCAGTTGACCCCACGACCCCACCAATGGTGCTGGTTACACACCACGTCGAGGAGATCCCTCCCGGGTTCACCCATGCCCTCCTGTTGAACGGTGGCCATGTTGCCGGGTCCGGACCCGTGCACGAGGTCCTGACCGACTCGGTCCTGTCCTCCTGTTTCGACATGGACCTTCACCTGACCAGCAGCAAGGGTCGCTGGTCGCTCCGGTTGGGCGATTCCGGCCAATGACCGACGTCCATGCCCTGGTAATCACCGGAGGGCCACCTCCGACGGGAGCCGCTCTTCTCCCACCCGCCGACCTCGTGGTTGCCGCCGACCGGGGCGCTGAGCACGCGGCACTGCTCGGCCTCGTGCCGGACCTGGTGGTCGGCGACCTGGACTCCGTCAGCGCGAAGACGCTGGCCTCGATGGAGAGGGCCGGCGTGCGCATCGAACGCCATCCGACCGACAAGGACCAGACCGACCTCGAGTTGGCCCTGACCGCCGCCGCAGACATGGGTGCCACATCGGTGACGATCGTGGCGACCACAGCGGGGAGGCCGGACCATGCATTGGCGAACCTGCTGACTGCAGCCGCGGACCGCTGGGCAGAACTCGACATCGACCTCCTGGTCGACTCGTCGAGGGCGTGGGTGGTCCGTCGCCGGTTGGATCTGACGGATTCCGTCGGCTCGGTCGTCAGCCTCATCGCGGTCGGCGGCCCAGCGACGGGCATTTCGACTACAGGGTTGTGGTGGCCAATGTCAGACGGGTCACTCGAACCGGGAGTTGGACAGGGTCTGAGCAACGAGGTCTCAAGGTCGCCCGCAACCATCGAAATCACCACCGGAACCATCCTGGTGATTACCCCCTGAGCCTGCCAACCGGTCAGCGGGACGAAGCCAGCCGGATGAGCCTGTCTGCGTCCAGCGGGAGAAGCGCCTTCTCGGCCGGCGGAAGATCTCCGTGGGCAATCAGGGCAACCGCCACCTGCCGTATCCGCTCGGGTCCGATGAAGCCCTGCATCCCCCGGTAGGTGACCGAACGGGCGTCGGCTGTCCAGAGCAACCACGCCGAAAGCAGCGGAACCTGCACAACCACCGATGCCTTCTTCCCCTTGGCCCCCTTCGACTCGGTGGCAACCACGATCGGTGGTCGCTTGGCTCCCCAGGTCCTGAGGTTTCTAAGAAATGCGTCATCATCGACCCCCAACCTGTTGGCAAGGTTCCTCATCGATCCGTCCACCTGCACAAAGCCGAGGGCGGTCGGGCTGTCAGCACAGGCACTGACAAGATGGCTCCAGCGGTCCTGGACAGCCGCCCCCCTCAGCCCGAACACGCGCGAAGTGGTGGCCGGGTCGGCAAACGCCTCGATCAACGGCCTTCGTACGGCGGAGCCAAGCACGTCTCCGCGCGAGCAACCTCCGAACTCGACAGATCCACGAAGGCGCCGAAGGGCCTCGCTCCGGGAACGGGAAACAGAAACCTCACCCACAACACCGATCCTACGGTGGCACTCCCGGGCGGCCCGGCATCCCAGCGGCAGAGGGCCCAAAATCGTGGATGCGGTCACGCAGTCAAGGACTTCTGTGCCTACAACGAAAAGCAGGCTGCATGGTCGGCTCAGGCTCAAAGGGACTTTGGTCCTGTCGGCAACGGTGTCGATGGGATTGTGGGAAACATGGATCCAGATCACATCCAAACCGTGATCGACAAGAGCGCTGATGCAGGCATGGACATCCCGGCTGGGTTGCCTGTCGAAGACATCGTGACAAACAAGTTCATCTACGGCAGCATCGGCTTCGAGTAGTCGTCTCTCGACTCGATCGACGCGGAACCAGCACCCAAAAGGCGCCGGCTCGATCGGTCGTGGAATCAAACAACAAGAGAAGCGTGCCTGTTGCAAGCTCTGATCGATAGCCATTTCGATCCCAAGTCAGGCCGGCTGAGCCGTGGCCTGGGTACACCACTAGAGCGTTAGGCCTCGAGCACCGTAACCACGCCGGTCTCACCGTTCACCTCAATGAAAGCACCGTCGGGAATCCGCTTTGTCGCACCAGTGGCTGAAACGACACACGGAATGCCCAGTTCACGGCTAACTATGATGGCGTGGCTGAGAGGTGCACCCACATCCACCACCACACCTGCAGCAGGCACGAAAAGCGGTGTCCATGAAGGATCGGTAAGGGGCGCCACCAGGACATCGCCGGGTTCCAGGCAGGTCGGATCGTAACTGTCGATCAGAACACGAGCCCGTCCTCGGGACACGCCGGGGCATCCGGGCACACCTTGGATGGACTCTCCCGGTCCAACCGGGACTGCCTCCACGGAATCACGGCGTGGCCAAGTTGCAAGAGCAGGTGCCTCACCGAAAACCACGAACGGCTCCTGGAGTTCCCGCACCTCGTCGAAGGTCGCCTGCCTCTCCTCGATCAGCTCGCGCCAACCGGTCGGGTCATCCACGATCTGGCGGCTCTCGGCGAATGCCAGCATTCCATAACTCGTGACCGATGGGAACACCCCCCTGTCGGCCATTCGCCTGCCGAACTCCAGCAGGGCCATCCGTGCCTCGTGCACGAGCTTTATGCAGTTGGTCTTGGTCCGTTCCCGGCCCGGCATGAACACCCCGGCTGATCCAAGGGCAGCTCCGAACTGACCCTGGGCCTCAGGGTCTGATGCGAGCATCTCGTACATCTCGACACCCAGGCGTTCCCGGTCAGCCGCCATCCTCGCCTGGTTGCCGGTGGGGGCGGCCCCCTCTGGTGAGAGACGCATGCGGTCGATTGCCGCCAGTGCCAGGTTCGGGTCTGTCTCCCATGTCGGGCAACTGGTCTCCCATTCGTTAGGTCCACGGCATCCGTATGAATAGAGGAAGTCATCGAAGGCAGCAACGAAGGTTCCCGCCGATTCGCCCTCGAGTGCCCGTATCCGCCCATCAAGGTCATCAAGCCCGACGTCGAACTCCGTTCCCAGAACTTCGCTGGATGCGACCATTCGACCCAGTTCCCACATGACCATCGACGGTGCAGCCGACTCGACGTCACCCAGGCCGGCCAGCAGCTTCAGGGCGTCCTGGGGTCGACCCAGGGCGGTGCAGACCTCGGTGATGATGCCGGCCGGAAGGGTCGCCAACAGCGTGATGAACAGGTGCTGCGCGAAGAGGTGGCGAAAGCTGTCATCTAGGATCCCCTCAGCCCATTCCAGCAGCTCAGCGTCCTCCATTTTCTCGAAGTCAGGCCTCTGTGCACGCAGCGCATCGACGGCCTCCTCGTCTGCTGCCACCTCAGGCAGGCCGTCGGTCGTCAGCACCCACCCGAAGGTCGCACCGATGCGTGCCTCAGCCTCCGGATCAGCGTCATCGGGGTGGGGTTCGTAGTCGGGGATGCCGGGCTGAATCCCGAAGAACTGGGCGTCGATATCGGCTGCCGAAAGACCGGGAGCCCGCTCTCCATAGATGCGCATGATCGATGCATTCAGGTACGCGTAGCCGCCGAAGACCCCGAGAATCACCGGACGCTCCGGATCGAACTCGTCCTCGGTGAAGGCTCCAACCTTTACGTACGAGTCGCGCCAACCAAGTTCCGCCATGCGTATCCCGTCGGCGTTGGCGAAGGCAAAGTCGAACGAGCTCATCGCCACCGGGTCGGGGAAGACCTCGCCCACGTTGGCTCGGGTCCACAGCGGAAAACGCTCTGAAGCCCCGGTTCCAAGGAAGTACTGCTCGGCCATCGGTCACCCCCGGTTCTGCAGGGCATACACGCCCGTGCTCAGTGGCCGGACGCCATGGCATCCGACAGGCCTCCGAGTGTGTCACAGGCCGCCTGTGGGAATCCAACGGGCGGTGACCTGAAGGGAGCGAGTGGTGGGCCGTACCGGACTCGAACCAGTGGCCTCTCGCGTGTGAGAAGCGAGATCTCCTGATGCGCTCGCAGACTTCAGCTACCTGTGACACAGAGCCAACCACCGTGCGAGGATCCCCTCATGTCCGCCCAGGGATCCACTTCCCGCGTAGCCAGCAGGTCAGGTTCTTGAACAACTGCCCGGTACTCCCGCTGTGAGAACCTCGGCTCCGGCCCTGATCATCTTCGACGGCTACCGGGGTCTCCATGAGGGCCATGCCACTGCTGCCGGCGGTCTGGAAGCACTGATCGGATCCAGAGTGTCCACCTACTGGAACTACTGCCTGAAGGGCGGCGACTCCCTCAGGGCACGTCTTGACAGGGCACTGGAATGGTTGGAGGTGCGACGTAACGACATCACAGAGATCAACGTCATCGGGCTCTCAATGGGATGCCAGGTAGCTGTCCGATTCGTCAACCAGGCATCGACCACGGACGCATCGATCGAGTTCGGCGAGTTGGTGTTGGTAGCACCCGACCCGAAGTACCGGCCAGTGGGGAGAGACGCTGAGGAGATCGGCTCAGGCACTCCTTCAGCCTTCGATGAGGCCGAAGCCCTGTGGGGAAACAGCGGCCTGGCCGGTCCACGGTTCGTTGCCGGATTACTGGATTCGGCCAATCGGATGCACCGGACCAGAATCGTCTACTGCCGAAGCGACGGGGTAGCCGAATGGAACGCCAATGTTGAACTGATGGTTGGCGGACTTCCACCCGGAGAAGGCATTGAACTCGTCGAGGCAATAGACGGAGAGGAAGTATCAGCAGGTGGCATGACCATCGATCTCGGGGCCGGGAACCACGAATCCGACGTCCACGATCGACTGTGGGAATCGATCAACTTCAGACAGCCTCTCGACCCGGAATAGCCACAGATCAGAGAATAATTCGGTGGACCGTACTGGACTTGAACCAGTGACCTCTCGCGTGTGAGGCGAGCACTCTAGCCAACCCAGTGTCGGCAACTACCTCGTTGTCAAACCGCAGAATACGCCCGACTAGTGACAGTGGATAGCGGCCTAGGCGGGAGGTCAGTTCCCTAAGGGAGTGGGGCGACATAAGGAGCCCCAAGGTGTAGATACGATCAGCCGATCAGCCGTCAAATAGGCGTCTCACTCTCAGAAATTTCGGTACTGTCACATCGTGGGACGCTTCTCGCGAACGATCGCTCTAGCCAAGGTGTCATGGCAGGTGTTACGTAAGGACCGAGAACTCCTTGTCCTGCCAGTCCTGTCTTTTGTGACGTCAATAGCCGCCCTAACACTGTTGTGGATCCCGACCGTGGCTGCTGTCGACACGTCGGGTCTCGGCGATGAATCAGAAGGTGTCAATCCGGCGCTGCTGGTTGCTGGGGTAGCCAGTGTGTTGCTCCTAAGTCTCATCGGAGTGTTCTTCAAGGGAGCGCTGGTGGCCGGCGCCCACGAGCGGTTATCTGGAGGCGACCCGACCGTCCGGTCTGCCCTTGGCAAGGCCAGTACCCGAGCCGGTGGCCTGCTTCCTTGGGCGTTGTTGACAGGCACTGTCGGCTTGGTGCTTTCGATCCTGAAGGACAGGGCCGGTCGGATCGGAAGATTTGCGGTGAACCTCATTGGCATGGGTTGGGATACGGCGTCCTACCTGGTCATCCCAGCCATTGTCGTTGACAACCACCGGGCGGTCAGTGGCCTCAAGGTCTCAGCGTCCCTCCTGAAACGGACGTGGGGCGAGAACCTTGCTGCGCGGGTTGGATTCGGTCTCCTCGGGGTGGTGGCTCTACTGCCAGCCATCCTCGTGGTCGCCGCGCTCGGAACGATCGGGCTGGTCGTGGCAGTACCGTGGGCGGCCTTGGTCATCGTGGTGCTCACCGCCCTGGGAGCGGTCTTCCAGACCGCCTTGTACTTGTACGCGACCACCGGTTCGATCCCAGAAGGCTTTGAACATGCCGGCCTCCGGGAGGCGTTTACCTCCCGCTAACGAACGGCACAACCGAAGTTGCTGGGCTAGTAGTAGCGGGGCGGGGCGACCATCGGAGCCCCAAGGTGCGAACCTCAGATGAGCGCAGGCGGTCAGCCGTGATACAGACGCCTCTTTGCCTGTTCGGCTTGTCCTTTCGACAGGAACCCGGACGGGCGACTCTCCTCGGCGGCTAGTCGGCCGGTTGTAATTGCAGGAATCGTTTGAGACGCGGACTACTCATTGCCAGTGCAGCAACGCGCCGGTGTACCCAAACGATCCCAAACAGTCCTGTCAACCCAATGAGTACCCCCCCGGCCACGTCCAACGGCCAGTGTTCCAACTCGCTTATCCGCGACCACGCCGTCAGGACGATCAACAAAAGCATCGTTGCTGCAATCCACGTTGCTGTCCGGGGCTTCGCATGGCGACGGGCCAACATCGCGACAGTGCCCAGAACGAGCACTGTGAACACCACGTGTCCGCTGGGGTAACCGCCGTTGCCGAATGAGTAGTCGGTCCACGTCACCGCCGATGTCGGTCGTGGGCGGTTCACGAGATCGCCCACCCGGGTTAGACCAGTAAGCGCTCCGGCCAGACCCAGAATCACTGCGGGGTACCGACCCCAACGCCACCACACCAGCAACGCGGTTGCCACGAACACCAAAGGTGCCCCTATGTCAGAAATTGCTGGGTCAATGATTTTGGCGCACAGGTCAATGACTACGGGGGTGTTATCCCGTGTCCAGCGAGACATCCCTACTTCTCCATACAGTGGCCCGTCGGCCCGTACTGCCAGTGTGAGAGCAACCGACGAAGCCAGCGACACAACCGCGTACTTCTTCACGGTTTGAGTCTGTCACCCCTCCCCTGAGGGGGGTGGGTTCCCCTGAGGGGGGTGGGCGCCAACAGCGCTTTCAGTGTAGATACGCGTGGACGTCAGGTGGAAGCGAAGAAAGGTGGCCGTCTTGTGTCCACTCACTTCTCCCTTCAAGCGGGGGGTGAGTTACCGACTAAGAACCACCCAAAGAACCAAGGCCCGCACCAACGATGCAGATCAACAGGCTTTTTGGTGGACCGTACTGGACTTGAACCAGTGACCTCTCGCGTGTGAGGCGAGCGCTCTAGCCAGCTGAGCTAACGGTCCGCAGATCGACGAGGTTACAGCCGGGTCTCTCTCGCGGCACCGGTGCCCGGCGCTACCACCGCCACTACCGTTGTACCCGTGGATGCAATCTGCTGTCCCGGCTGTGGTGAAGAGGATGACCTGGCCGGCACCCGCACCGGTCCGCCGGGTAACGAAACGATCACCGTCTCCTGCGGTGCCTGCTCCCTTGTCTGGGAGCGGGACCTCACCCCCACCTGTCCAACATGTTCCTCAACCGATGTTCGGCCTGCACTTCGGTCAATTGTCGAGAAGTCACGTGGAACCCAGCTGTCAATCCAGTCGATGCAGGTGGTTCAACTCTGTCGAACGTGTGACGCCGAGCAACTGGCTGTGTGGAACCAGAGCAACACGCCCCTGCGACCGACCGAGCTTCCGGTCGACGGAGACTGAGGCGCTCCTCTCAGGTGGCGACCAGTTTCTCGGCAAGTTCCTGAAGGCCGACTACGAGGCTGCCCTTGACCAGCACTGAGTCACCTTCGCCGAGGTTCAGGCTGGTGATCACATCCAGGGCCTCGTCTACGCCGTGCAGCGGTTCGATGCCGTAGAACTCGGTGTCGACGGCGAGGACCTCGACACCGAGTTCATGGGCCAGGGCCACCACCTGCAGGTGGGCTTCGCTGGACTCCCCGCCCAGTTCGGCCATCAGGCCGAGTACGGCAAGCCTGCGCCCCCCACCCGGTAGCGACGCGACGGCCCGCAGTGCGGCCCCCACAGAGGTGGGGTTGGCGTTGTAGGCGTCGTTCACCACCAGCAGACCTGATGTTGCCGTTGTGATCTGCATCCGCCCAGGAGACAGTCGGGCCTTGCCCAGGCCGACTGCCACTTCTTCGAGGGGGACGCCGAGCACAAGGCCCACCGCCGCTGCCGCCAGGGCGTTGTCGACCATGTGCACCCCCGGCACCCAGAGGTGGACCTCGGTCCGACCCCACGGCGATTCCAGCCGGAATGACGCATGTAGGCGCTCGTCGATGCTGATGCCCGATGCCCGGACCTCACCCGCTGCTCCGAAGGTGAGTTGTCTCGCACGCGAACGAGGTGCCTGTGCCATGACAGCAGGGACATCGGCGGCCAGGACGGCACATCCGTCAGACGGCAGACCGTCCAACAGTTCGCCCTTTGTTCTCGCTACAGCATCGACCGAACCCATGACCCCGGTGTGGACCGCAGCGACCGTTGTGATGACCCCCACATCGGGGCGGGCCATACCACACAACAGAGCAATGTCGCCCTCCTGCCTGGCACCGAGTTCAAGCACGAGAGCCGCCGGTTCGTCGGGTGCGTTCACCAGGGTGAGGGGAACACCGATCTCGTTGTTGAACGACCGTGGGCTGGAGTGGACCGGACCGCCCCGAGCCAGAACGGCCACGGTCATGTCCTTGGCCGATGTCTTGCCGACCGATCCCGTAATGCCAACCACCGGCATGCTCATGGAACGCCGGGCGGTTGCGCCGAGCACCATCAGAGCTGCAGCGGTGTCAGGGACACGAACACCTGTTGCACGGCCGACATCTGACCCGTTGGAGGTGAGGAAGGCGGTTGCACCGGCATCCAGGGCCTCACCGATGAACTCGTGGCCGTCCCGCTCGGCCAGCAGCGGCACAAACAGACAACCTGGAGTGACCGACCGCGAGTCCTGGGTTGCGCCGTCCAGGAGGATGTCATCGCCGAACAGTTCACCGTCGACGGCAGCAGCGACCTGGGATGCCAGAAACTTCACGGGATTGAGTCTCCCAGCCCGGACCGCCCATGAGGTGCCACCCTCCGGGTGCCGTCGCCACGTCCCCGACAGGTCCTACGATGCCGCCGTGGAGGACCTGTTGGGAATGGGTGGCTGAGATGAGCCAGAGGAGATGCCTGGTCCTGCTCTTTGGCGGCCAGAGCGCCGAACATGAGGTCTCCTGCATCTCGGCACGCCATGTACTGGAGGCCATCGACAGGTCACGTTTCGAGGTGTTGCCTGTCGGCATCAGCCGTGAAGGAGACTGGTTCCTCGCAGGCTCTGCGGTCGAAGCCCTCGACTCAGGTGACCTTCCCGATCGCCTTGATCCGTCAGGTGCCATCTGGGACCCACTGCCGCGCCTGGCCGAACTGTCTACGCTTGGACCTGTCGCAGTGTTCCCGCTCCTCCACGGCCCCCTAGGCGAGGACGGAACGGTCCAGGGACTCCTCGAGTTGGCCGACGTCCCGTATGTGGGTGCCGGCGTCCTGGGCTCCTCTCTCGCAATGGACAAGGTCGCCACCAAGGAGATCCTGCACGGGCACGGGATACCCCAGGCCCGCTACAGGGGCCTGCACGTCGACGACCTGGGATCAGCGGGCACCGACGCCAGGTCTACCCTTCTAACCAGGTTGCTGACCGAGTTGGGACCCCACGTGTTCGTAAAGCCAGCCAACTTGGGCTCCTCGATCGGCGTGATGAAGGCCACCGACACGGAATCCCTCGGGAGAGCACTCGAGATGGCATCCACCTACGACGAGTGGCTGGTTGTCGAGGAGGCGGTGACGGGCCGCGAAATCGAGTTGGCCGTGCTCGGAGACCGCGTTCCGCAGGTGTCGGGCCCCGGCGAGGTCCGGCCGGGTGGGGAGTTCTACGACTATGCGGACAAGTACGAGGATGGAACGGCCGAGTTGATCGACGACCCAGACCTCGACCCCGAGACCGTTGTCAGGTTTCAGGAACTGGCGGCTCGTGCGTTCGCCGCTGTGCGCTGTTCTGGAATGGCCCGGATCGACTTCTTCCTACCTGATGACGGTCGCGGCCCGCTCCTGAACGAGGTCAACACGATCCCGGGGTTTACACCAATCTCGATGTACCCCAGGCTCTGGCAGAAGGCCGGGCTGTCCTATCCGGGCCTGATCGACCGCCTCGTTGACATCGCAGTCGAGCGACAGGCAAGACGGCGGCGCAACACCAGCCGCTGAGTCAGCCCCTGGGGTCGAGGGATGACCGCAGGAAGCTAAGCAGTTCCCTGCGGCGTTGCACCACCGGACGCAGGGTCGGCTCGATACCCGCTGCACGCAGTACCTCGGTCTCGGTGGCCACCCCGACGACGGTCGAGTAGGCGCTGATGAGAAGCAGTTGAGCGTCTGCACGGCGCATCCGGCCTGCGGCCATCTCCGCCTCTATCCACACCCTGGCCCTGGCCATCATGGGTTCCATGTGGTTGCGCAGCCGCTGTGCTCCCGGCGATCCGGGCCTGCTCACCTCGCGGAGCAGGCCGAGCAGCACCGGTTGTTCGAGGGCCACACGGAACACCCTGCGGACAAGGGCCTCAACGCGTTCCCAGTCGCGGTCGGCCCCGCTCAGCACCTCGTCCATTGCAGCCGTCAGGTCTCCGGCACAGCGGTCGACCACGGCGTTCAACAGGCCGCGCTTGGATACGAAGTGGTAAAGGATCGTCTGCTTCCGGACACCCAGGCCCCGCGCCAGGTCGTCAAGCGAGGTCCCGTCGTAACCGGCTGTGCCGAAGGATGCCAGGGCGGCATCCAGAATCTGGGCCTTTGTATTCGAGCGAGCCTCGAGGCGCTCGTTGACACGGTCCTGCACCCGGTCGGCCACCCGCTCTGTTGCGGCTTCGCTTCCGGGCTGAGTTGAGCTGCCACCTGCCTCCTCGTTCACACCCCCACGGTAGCCGCCTCTCTACCAACTGGTAAAGACCCTGACCATCTGGTAAACAATGTGTCGTGATTGCTGAATCCCTGGCTGGACGCCGCATTGCCATCACGGGCAGCACAGGCTTCCTCGGCACAGCCCTGGTGGAGCGACTGCTGCGCTCCGTGCCCGACTGCAACCTCGTTCTCATCGTCCGACCGGGCAGGAGGGGGGCCCAGCGCAGGGTCGACCGGGACATCCTCCGCAACGACGCCTTCGATCGCCTCAGGAAGGACCTCGGGGACGAGACCTTCGACCAGATGGCCGCCAACCGGATAACGGCAGTAGCCGGCGACGTCTCCGACGAGGGCCTCGGGCTTGACGAAGAGGGTCGCTCTGTTCTCGCCACCTGTGACACCGTGATCCACTCGGCTGCCATAGTCAGCTTCGACTCACCCCTCGACCAGGCCGTCGAAGTCAACCTCCTCGGCCCCGTGCGCATCACCGAGACCCTGGCCGAGTTGGGAACCACGCCACACCTCGTCGCCGTATCGACCTGTTACGTGGCCGGCAGCCGCAGAGGAGCGGCACCCGAGGAACCGGTTAACGAAAGCCCGTTCTTCGTCGATGTCAACTGGCGCCTCGAGGTGGAGAGCGCCCGCCGCATCCGCCACGAGACCGAAGGCGCAAGCCGCTCCCCCGAAAGCCTCGCCGGCTTCCGCAAAGAGGCCCACGACGAGTTGGGAGCGGCCGGCATACCGGCCCTCGCGACCAAGACCGAGCAACTCCGGTCGCGCTGGGTCGACGACAGGATGGCCGAGGCCGGACGATCCCGTGCCGCATCGCTGGGCTTCCCCGACGCCTACGCCTACACGAAGGCACTCGGCGAAATGGCCCTCACCGAATCCGCCGGCGACGTCCCGGTCAGCATCGTCAGACCCTCGATCATCGAATCGGCCCTCGCCGAACCATCCCCCGGTTGGATACGCGGCTTCCGCATGGCCGAGCCCGTGATCATCTCCTACGCACGCGGGCTCCTCAAGGAATTCCCCGGAGTCCCCGAGGGCACCATCGACGTCATACCGGTGGACTTCGTTGTCGCCGCCATCTGCGCCGTCGCCGCCAGGGGCCCCATCGAGGGAGCCGACATCGTCCAGGTCGCCTCTGGCAGCGTCAACCCTCTCCACTACGGGCGCCTCGTCGACCTCGTTCGCTCCTGGTTCACCGACAACCCCATCTACGACGAACACGGGCAGCCGATCTCAGTCCCGGAGTGGTCCTTCCCGGGCAGGGGCAGGGTGAAGCGACAGCTTGAACGTGCCGGAACCACGCTCGACCTGTCCCGCAAGGTCCTCGACAAGCTCCCCATCCGGGGCCGACAGGCCGAGGTGGCCGTGAAACTGGAGGAGCAACGCGACCTGGTTGAACGTGCAATGGGCTACGTGGACCTCTACGGCGCCTACGCCGAGTGTGAGGCGGTGTACCTCCTGGACCGCCTGATCGCCCTGTGGGACACCCTCGATGCCGGCGACCACGAGACCTTCTGCTTCGACCCCCGAACCATGGACTGGGACCACTACGTGCCCGAGGTCCACCTGCCCTCGGTCGTCAAGGCCGGCCGGGTTCCGATGAAGCCACCGGCCAGGGGCGTCCAGGACAGGGCCACCAGGCTCCGAAGCCAGATACTCTCCCCCGACCGCCACATCGCAGCCTTCGACCTGGAGAACACCCTCATCGCCTCGAACGTGGTTGCCAGCTTCGCCTGGCTGGGCAGCCGCCACCTGTCCCGAGGCGACCGCATCCGATTCGTTCTCAAGACAATGGCCGAGGCCCCGACACTGCTGGCCCTCGATCGTCGCGATCGCAGCGACTTCCTTCGGTTCTTCTACCGCCGATATGAGGGAGCCCCCAAGGACAGAATCTCGGAGGACGCCGCCGAGCACTTCAGCGACTTGATCCTGTCACGGTCCTTCCCGGCCGGAATCCGCCGGGTCCGCGAACACCGGGCCCTCGGACACAGGACCGTTCTCATCACAGGCGCACTCAACTTCGTGATTGAACCCCTGCGACCCCTCTTCGACGACATCATCAGCTCAGAACTGGGGACATCCCAACTGGGAGACGGAACCGACGCCTACGACGGTCGAATGAAGGCGGCCCCTCCGACCGGTGAGGCCCGCTACCAGGCCCTTGTCGACTACGCCGACCTGCACGACCTTGACCTTCGGGAATCCGTCGCATACGCCGACTCGGCCAGCGACCTTCCGATGCTCGAGGCCGTCGGTTTCCCGGTCGCCGTCAACCCCGAGACGCGCCTGGCCAGCATCGCCAAGAAACGCGGCTGGCTCGTAGAGGACTTCGCAAAGTCGCCCGGCATGTCAAGGCGCCTGCTTCCCCTGGCACCACCCATCTCGACGGCAGTGGCCCGACGCAGCGCATGATGGAGCAGCGCATGAAGACGGCTATGCAGGTGCACCGATGAAGGCACTGGAGTTCCACCGGAACATCCCCCGGTTCGCCGCGGCCCGGCTCGCCGGCAACCTCTCACCGGGCGGAGGCGCCGGCGTAGGCCCACTCCGGTTAGCCGACGTCGACCAACCGGCACCACCCGGTTCCGAGTGGGTGCGGGTCCGACCGAGGCTCGCCGGCATCTGCGGCTCTGACCTTGCAACCGTCAACGGCCGGTCAGCCCGCTACTTCGAACCGCTTGTCTCGTTTCCCTTCACCCCCGGCCACGAGGTTGTCGGGGACCTGGACGATGACACCCGGGTGGTCCTTGAACCCGTCCTCGGATGTGTCAGCCGAAACATCGCCCCCACCTGCAGCCCGTGTGCCGACGGTCAACTCGGCAACTGTGAACACGTGACCTTCGGAGACCTCGAACCCGGAATCCAGACAGGATCCTGCCATGACACGGGTGGCGGATGGGCAACGGCCTTCTGGGCCCACAGCAGCCAACTTCACACGGTCCCAAACGACCTCTCCGACGAGGCCGCCGTCATCGTCGAGCCGGCTGCATGTGGAGTCCATGCAGCCTTCATGGCCAATGTGCCAGATGACGGAACCGTCGTGGTCCTCGGATCCGGAACCCTCGGACTGCTCACGCTCGCCGCCCTCAGGGCCCACACAAACCCCCGCACCATTCTCACAACTGCGCGATACCCGGAACAGCGCCAGATGGCTACCGCCCTCGGTGCCGACATGGTCACGGCCCCCGACGAGGTGCGGAGGACGGTCCGTCGGATGACCGGCAGTCGGGCAGTCAGCCAGGCCGGCATTCAGGCCAGGAACCGGACACAAGACGGCAGCGTCGACCGCCTCAGCGGAGGCGCCGACGTGGTGATCGACTGCGTGGGCTCCTCTGACAGCCTCACCGACGCCATGGCCATCACCAGACCAAGAGGCCGAATCGTGCTCGTCGGAATGCCAGCCACCGTCACCCTGGAGTTGACACCCCTGTGGCACCGTGAGCTCGAGCTGATCGGTGCCTACACCTACGGCACGGAACTTCTCGCCGACGGAACCAGTGCACGCACGTTCGACCTTGCATTTGACCTTGTCCGCCGCTTCGACCTGGGCAACCTGGTCTCGGCGACGTACCCGCTGGACCGCTACCAGGATGCCATCCAGCACGCCTCCTCGGCTGGCAGCAGGGGCGCAGTAAAGATCGCTTTCGACCTCAGGGACGAAAAGGAGCGCTACAGGCCATGAGCAACGGCAGACACCTCGCTCCGCGTCCGGGATTCGTCCTGGACGTGGACAGGAACAGCCCCCCGATCGTGTTCCACCACGGCGAGGGCTTCAAGCTGGAGAAGCTTCCGACAGGCCGCTCCCGGGTCATCTACCCGGCCGAGCCACTCGAAGGCCTCCCCGACCCGGACGGCGCCATCCGACACGCCCTCCTGAACCCCATCGGAGACTCAGACCCACTTCCGGCCCTGCTGCGGCCCGACATGAAGTTGACGATCGCCTTCGATGACGTCTCGCTGCCCCTACCACCAATGCGTCGGCCGGACATCCGCCAGCGGGTCATCGAGGCCGTGCTCGACATCGCCGCCGAGGCCGGCGTCGATGACGTCCACCTGATCGCAGCCCTCGCCCTGCACAGGCGCATGACCGAGGACGAACTCCGCCACGCCGTGGGCGACCGCGTCTATGACGCATTCGCCCCCAAGGGACTCCTGTACAACCATGACGCAGAGGACCCCGACGGCATGGTCGTGCTGGGCGAGACACCACACGGCGAGGCCGTGCAGTTCAACAAGCGGGCAGCCGAGAGCGACCTCGTCATCTACGTCAACATCAACCTTGTCGCCATGGATGGCGGCCACAAGAGCACCGCCACGGGCCTCACCGGCTACACCAGCCTGCGCCACAACCACAACGTGCACACCATGCTCAATTCCACGTCGTTCATGGATCGCGACAACTCGGCCCTGCACGCCTCCAACTGGCGCATGGGCAAGGTGCTCCGCGATGCCGGCGTGAAGATCTTCCAAATCGAGACAACCGTCAACAACGACACCTTCGGCAGGGAGGGACCTCTCTCGATGCTCCAGAAACGGGAGTGGGAGTGGTCAGGACGTGAAAGGGCCTCGTTCCTAGCAATGCAACAGGGCCTGAAGGTCATGCCGACGAACCTGAAGCGAAAGGCCTTCTCCACATGGTTGGCCCCCTACGAGATGACGTCGGTGCAGGCTGGCGAGGTCGAGGCCGTACACGAGGTGACAACGGCGAACGTCTACCGCCAGCACCTCGTGCCGGTTGAGGGCCAGACCGACATCCTCACCATGGGGCTCCCCTACATCTGCCCGTACAACGTGAACTCGATCATGAATCCGATCCTCGTGATGTGTCTGGGCCTCGGCTACTTCTTCAACCTCTACCGGGGGCGGCCACTCGTCAGGGAGGGCGGCGTGGTGATCATCAGCCACCCCACACCTTGGGAATTCAACCCGGTTCACCACCCCAGCTACATCGACTTCTTCGAAGAGGTGCTGGCTGACACGACCGACCCGGGAAAGATCGAAAAGAAGTACGAGAAGCGGTTCGCCGAGGACGAGTGGTACATCCACCTCTACCGCAACTCGTACGCCTACCACGGTGTACACCCGTTCTACATGTGGTACTGGGGAGCACACGCTCTCAGCCACGTGGGTCGGGTAATCATCGTGGGCGGCGACACCCGCGCAGTCAGGCGACTCGGATTCCAGCCGGCCTCCACGCTGGCAGACGCCCTGGAGATGGCCGGTGACGTAGTCGGCCCACAACCGACCATCACGCACCTCAAGAACCCACCACTGCTCATGGCAGACGTGACATGAGGCTTCGACCGGTGCACCTGACCTGATGGCCACGACCCCACTGACTCTGCGGATCGCCAGGCTCCGCTCCACCATCGGTCGCCTCGGATTTCCGTGGCGTGCCGCTCCGGTTCCACCGGGTGTGGAGCCCCCGGAACCGACGCGTCAACTCAAAGCCGAGTACGACACAGCATGGGCGCGGCGGTACCCGGCTCGTGTCATCAGGGCCTCTCTGGTCGAGACCGTCATGAGGTTCGTAATGTCCGTGGTCGCATCACCCAGCCGCGAGGGAACCGACCGCCTCAGCACTGTCGACGGCCCCGTCATCTTCGTGGCCAACCACCACAGCCACGCCGACACACCCCTGCTCCTCACCTCGATACCCGAGCCGTGGCGTCACCGCGTTGTTGTAGGTGCCGCCGCCGACTACTTCTTCGCCACCAGACTGGGCAGCGCACTAGCCGCACTCCTGATCAACGCCATACCGATCGAGCGCACAAAGGTGGGACGCAGGTCAGCGAACCTCGCAGCAGACCTTCTCGACGACGGCTGGAGTGTCCTGATCTTTCCCGAGGGTGGCCGCAGCCCCGATGGCTGGGGGCAACCCTTCCGTGGCGGCGCCGCCTACCTGGGCATCCGTTGCAATGTTCCGGTGGTACCAGTGCACATTGCCGGCACCGACCGGATCCTCCGCAAGGGCCACTTCCTTCCTAGCCGTTCCAGCACGACGGTTACCTTCGGCGACCCACTCCTCGCCACCGAAGGCGAGCACGCCCGTGGTTTCGCCTCCCGGCTCGAGGCAGCCGTGGCCTCACTCGGCGACGAGGCCGCCAGCGACTGGTGGCAGGCGCGACAGCGCGCACACGCCGGTACGTCACCAGGGCTCACCGGTCCTGACATCGGTGCATGGCGTCGTGTCTGGGCGCTCGGCGACAGGGGCAGGAAGTCCAGGCGTCGCAGGGTTCTCTGGCCTGAGCTCTAGACAGAGCCGGATCGGCCCGGTGTGATCAGGCCGAACTCAGGAAGTCAAGCGTCCAGTCAGGTACCCGACGAGACCCTCGATGGGTACACGCTCCTGCTCCATGGAGTCACGCTCGCGGACCGTCACGGCCCGGTCGTCAAGCGTGTCGAAGTCGATGGTGACGCAAAACGGCGTGCCGATCTCGTCCTGGCGCCTGTAGCGGCGACCGATTGCCTGGGTCTGGTCGTAGTCGCACATCCAGTGCGGCTGGAGCAACCCCAGGACCTCGTTGGAGGGATCGATCAGCTCAGCCTTTTTGGACAGCGGCAGGACGGCCACCTTGTAGGGCGCCAGTCGGTGGTCGAGGCGGAGGACAGTTCGGGTGTCGTCCCTGACCTCCTCCTCGTCGTAGGCAGCCATCAGGAACGCCATTGCCGTCCGGGTGGCTCCGGCAGCCGGCTCGATCACGTGAGGTACGTACCTGTCGCCACTGCCCGGGTCGTGGTATTCGAGCCGCGCTCCCGAACTCTCGGCGTGACGCATCAGGTCGAAGTCGGTCCGGTTGGCTATGCCCTCAAGTTCGTCCCAGCCCCACGGGAACAGGAACTCCACGTCTGCAGTCGCCGTCGAGTAGTGGCTCAACTCGTCGGAATCGTGGTCGCGGAGACGCAGGCGGTCCTGGGGCATTCCGAGGTCCAGGTACCAGCTGCGCCTGGCATCGCACCAGTACCGGTACCACTCGTCGGCCTCGGCCGGGGGCACGAAGAACTCCATCTCCATCTGCTCGAACTCGCGCGTGCGGAACACGAAGTTGCCGGGAGTTATCTCATTGCGGAACGACTTGCCGATCTGGGCGATTCCGAACGGTGGCTTCTTGCGACTCGTGTTGAGCACGTTGGCGAAGTTGATGAACATGCCCTGGGCGGTCTCGGGGCGCAGGTAGACTTCGGCAGCCGAGTCGGCCATCGGGCCAGCATGGGTCTTGAACATGAGGTTGAAGTGTCGGGCCTCGGTGAACGAACCCGTCTTGCCGCAGGCCGGGCAGGTGTCGGGCTCGTCCAGCTTGTCCTGCCGGTGGCGGGCTCCACATTCCCTGCAGTCGACCAATGGATCGGTGAAGTTGGCGAGGTGACCTGAGGCCTCCCAGACAGCGGGGGGGGTGAGGATGGACGCATCCAGACCGACGACGTCGTGCCTCAACTGGACCATGGTTCGCCACCACTGCTCCTTCACATTGCGAAGCAGCAGCACGCCGATGGGCCCGTAGTCGTACGTGGAGCGGAAGCCGCCATAGATGTCGGCCGACTGGAACACGAACCCGCGACGCTTGGACAGGTTCACCACCTTCTCGAAGAGGGTTTCGTCGTTGGGGACCATGGCGCTGCAGGGTACCGGCCGATGCCCCAGCACTGTTCCACCCTCAGGTGGAGGTCTCGATGCTCATTCAATCGGCCAGACTGGGCCGATGAAGAAGGCCGACGCTGACAACCGCACCGACCCGACAGCGGTTCTCGGACGCCGGCTCATCGCGTGGGTTCTGGACAACCTCATCATCGCCACCCTCTTCACCATCATCCTGTTGTCGGGCGCCGAGAGCAGACCCGTACCAGTTGAACTAACAGCCACCGATGCCTGCTCCGTGCTGTTCGCCTCTGACGAGGGCTGCATCGTCATCGGGAACGAGGCATGGCAGGTCGATGTCGGCCTCGGAGCCACGCATGTGCTGGTTCCAACCCTGGCCTTCCTCGCAAACCAGGTCCTCTTGACCTCGGTAACGGGATTCAGCTTCGGAAAGGCCGTTACCGGCCTGCGGGTCATCCGACGCTCCGATGGAAGCCTCCCGGGGTTGACCGGATCCATGGGTCGAACGCTCCCGTGGATGATCCCGACCGTTCTCGGCCTTCTGGCACCGGTAGTGGTGGCGGTCGAGATGGGGCTGACATTGACGAGTTCCGGGCACCGTCGCCTGGGCGACCGGATCGGAGGCACGCTCGTGGTCGACAGGAGCCACGCTGGCACAACTCCTGTCGTGCCAGCCCTCGACTGAAGAGGGGTGGCCAACAGGTGTCCGGCCGGCACCTCGGACGCATTCTGTGGGCCCTTTCTCAGGCCCTTTCCATTGACCGTCGAGACTTCATGCGGCGCTCCAGGTGGTACTCGACGGCCGCCGTCGACGTGGCATCCACCTCTGCGCAGACCTCAGGGTCGACCACGGCAAGTGCATCCACCAGGCCACCACCCACGACCGCCCTCATCACCGCAAGGGCCGCGGCCGACACCGGTCGGCCGCGTCGACAATCCACACAAAGTGTCCCACCCTCACCGAACTCAACGGTGACCAACGGCCCAGATGAACCGCAACGGACGCAGGAGTCAAGGTGGGGTACCAGCCCCTCGCGGGCGAGCAACTTGAGAAAGAACGCCGGAACCAGCAGGGGGGTCGGGTTCTCGTCGAGGGTCCTCAACGCACCGAGAAGCATCTCGTAGCGCTGACGGTCCGGATCGCCATCTGGGGAGACGACGTCCACCACCTCGAGAAGGGCTGACGCCTCGCTGAAGCGGTCCGGGTCCGCCCTGACATTTTCGAACCTATCGATGGTCTCCGCCTGGGTGACGATGCCGAGGTCTCCCCTGCCTGCGTAGAGCTGGAGGTCGACATGGCTCGTCGGCTCGAGGCGACCACCGAACTTGCTCCGGATCTTGCGCACACCCTTGGCCACGGCACGGACCTTTCCGTGCTCCGGTGTTAGCAGCACCACGATCCGGTCGGCCTCACCGAGGCGCCACGTTCTGATCACCACGCCCTTGTCGCGGTAGAGGGTCACGGTTCCCCAACACCGCCGAAGCGACGGTCGCGGTCCTGGAACTCCTTGATCGCGGAGTAGAGGTGTTCCCGTCTGAAGTCGGGCCACAGGGTCTCGCTGAACACGAGCTCGCTGTAGGCGATCTCCCAGAGAAGGAAGTTCGAGATGCGGTACTCGCCAGAGGTTCGGACAACGAGGTCCGGATCGGGCATTTCGGGGTCGTAGAGGTTCCTGGCAATGGCCTTCTCGGTGACACGCCTTACACCGGAGTCAACCAGGCGCTGCACGGCATCGACCAACTCGGCCCTGCCCCCGTAGTTGAACGCCACCGTGAAGGTCAACCCGCTGTTGTCACGGGTCATTTCCTCAGCGTCGTCCATCAGGCGAACCAGCCGCCTGGGTACCCGCCGGTCACGTCTGCCGATGAACCGGATGCGCATGTTCCGCTCGTGCATCTCGTCTCGGCGGTTGATGAGGATCTGCTCATTGAACCGAAGCAGAAACTGGACCTCGTCGGCCGGTCGTCGCCAGTTCTCGGTCGAGAACGCGTACACAGTGAACCAACCGACACCCAGATCGTCGGCCCCCTCGAGCACGTCGAAGAGCGACTGCTCACCAGCCGTGTGCCCCTCGGTACGAGGCAGGCCCCTCTGTTCGGCCCAACGGCCGTTGCCGTCCATGACGCATGCGATGTGCACAGGGATCCGTCGGGGATCCAGATCGGACGGAAGCATCCTCAAAACCTACCCCCTCCTTGCCTCCGGTCGGTGGTGCAGCCCGCCCGTAGAGTCCTCATGATGAGCACGGCCGACGAGGTTTCAATAGCCCTGGAGGAGGTCACCGGGGCACTGCCGGGCGGAGGCGAGGTACGACGGGGCCAGAGCTCCATGGCCCTGGAGATCGCAGAAGCCATCGACACCGAACGCCATCTGCTCATTCAGGCCGGCACGGGAACAGGAAAGACCCTCGCCTACCTGATTCCGGCCATTCTCTCCGGTCGCAGGACCGTCATCGCCACCTGGTCGAAGGCGCTCCAGGACCAGATGGAGAGGTCCGACCTGCCCCTGCTCGTCGAGCATCTCGACAGGACCTTCAACCACGCTGTTCTCAAGGGTTGGGACAACTACGTCTGCCACGAACGCCTCGACCAGATTCGTTCCCCCGCGCGACAACAGGCCCTTGACGGGCTCACCGACGGCTCAGACGGCACCCAGGTGGAGTCAATACTGGACTGGGCCGACACGAGCGTGTCGGGCGACCGGGCGGACCTTCCGTTCGAGCCCAGCCCGAGAACCTGGTCCACGGTGAGCGTCGGTACCGACGACTGCATCGGTCCATCTGAGTGTCCGTTCGTATCCGAATGCCGTCCGGCCAGGGCACGCCAACGCGCCCGCGATGCTGACATCTGCGTCACCAACCACCACCTCTACGCGGTCGACGTGGCCCTCAACGGCATGCTCCTCGACCACCCCGACCACCCCCACGAGCTCGTCGTGTTCGACGAAGCCCACCAACTGGAGGAGGTCTTCACCGCAACATTCGGATTCCAGTTGACCGCTGGACGCTTTCGCTGGCTGGCCCGCCTCGCCAGACCGGCCCTCGACCAGGCTGACCTCGCAGCCGGACTTGACGATGCGGCTTCACGGTTCACGACATGGCTTGCCGACAATCCCGACAGGCGCCTCGTGGCCGACGCGTGCTCAGACCTCGATCCGGTCCTTGACCTGGCAGAGACCCGGGTCGACCGCGTGCTGGTTGCTGCACGGAAGGCAGTGCGTGACATCACACATGGTGCTGACGACCCCGGAACCCAACGAGAGCGCCGTCGTCTGACCCGCCTGGTGAACGCCGGAGGCGCCCTCATAGGCGACGTTCGGTTCGCCAGAGAGCTGCTCCGAAAGCCCCGCCGAGCAGACACTGTCGAACAGACAGTTTCCGGAGACGACCACCTCGCATGGGTGGAACGCTCAGGCACCCGGATGGTACTGCGTGTCGCACCAATCGAGGTTGGACCACGTCTGGTGAGCGACCTCTGGCCTCTGCGCACGGCTGTACTGACAAGTGCGACGCTTCCCATCAACCTCCCTGCACGCCTGGCGATTCCAGACCCGGCCACCCGCACCGTCGAGAGTCCATTCGACTACGAGGCCCAGTCCCTGCTCTACTGCCCCACTCACATCCCCAGCCCCTCCGACGACGAACCCGCCTGGTCGACAGCGATGCTCGCGGAACTGGAACGCCTCATCCAGGCCGGCGGAGGCCGCACCCTCGCCCTGTTCACCAGTTGGAAGCGGCTGCAGGTCGCCGCTGCGGCGATCAGGCCGCTCGTGCCGTATCGGATACTGGAACAGGGAGACCTTCCGGCCAGGACGCTCCTCGAGGAGTTCGCTGCCGATGAGGCGGCCTGCCTGTTCGCCACACGCAGCTTCTGGCAGGGCATCGATGTTCCCGGCCCGTCCCTGGGCCTTGTCGTAATCGACCGAATTCCGTTTCCACGACCCGATGAGCACCTCATGAGGGCATGGCGTGACAGGGCCGGCCTCGATGGCTGGGGAGCCGTTGACCTTCCCCTCGGTGCCCTCCGGCTCGCACAGGGAGTTGGCCGCCTGATCCGCTCCCAGACCGATCAGGGGGTTGCAGCGGTTCTCGACCCCCGCCTCTCGACAGCTCGCTACTCGGTTGCCCTGCTCGCCGCCCTCCCGCCGATGCGACGTACATCAGACCCCGCAGAGGCCGTCACTTTCCTGAGCGGCCTGTTCTCCTGAGCCTGCCGCGAGACCCCGGGTGCCTGGGTCTGTCAGTAACCCAGGCGATCCAGGGCCTTCGGGCGGCGCTGCCAGTCCTTGTCCACCTTGACGGCCAGTTCCAAAAAGACCCCGTCAGGCAGTTGGGCCCGCGCCCTGGTTCCGACCTCCTTGAGTACCGACCCCTTCTTGCCGATGACGATCCCCTTCTGCGAATCGCGCTCCACGAGGATCTCGCACCGGATTCTGGGCCAGTCCCACTCAGTCACCCGGGTGGCGATCGAGTGCGGCAGTTCCTCCCTGACAACGACCAGCAGTTGCTCCCTGACCAGCTCGGCCACCCAGAAGGCCTCAGGGACGTCTGACACCACGTCCTCCGGGTAGTAGCGCGGGCCCTCTGGAAGCCTCTCGAGTACATGCTCGAGCAGGGAGTCGACTCCACGTCCTGTCTTCGCCGACACCGGGAAGTACTCGTCAAAGTGCAACTCGGATGCCTCGGCCAACTGCCCGATCACCTGATCGCGGCCGACTGAGTCAGTCTTGTTCACCACCAGAATCGTCCGATCAGCCGGAAGGCTCTCGGCGATGAAGCGGTCGCCCCTGCCGATGGGGCCATCGGCCTCGACGAGGAACAGCACGACATCCATATCGGCCAGCGCAGCACGGGCGGTGTCGTTCAGCCGCTGGCCCAGGAGGGTTCTCGGCTTGTGGATTCCCGGAGTGTCACAGAACACGGCCTGCACATCGGGCCTCGTGAAGACACCGCGCACCTCTGTCCGGGTGGTCTGGGGCTTGTCGGACACAATGGTCACCTTGGTCCCGAGCATGCTGTTCAACAGGGTGGACTTGCCGACGTTGGGCCTTCCGACCAGGGTCACGAAACCGGAACGGTGGCCCTCGGGCTGCTCTACGACCATCCGGTCGTCTGCACCCGACTCCCTACCCGGCTCTTCCTCCAGCCCCGCTGGCTCCTCTGTCACTGGCAGACCTCTGGTGCACCCACGCGGATCCTCGTGATCCGCCGACCGACAACCTGCTCTACGCAGAAGCGGCGTCCTGAGAACTCGACTGCCTCTCCCGCCTCGGGCACATGGCCGAGGGCGTTGAAGATGAGGCCACCAACGGTGTCCCAGTCGCCGTCGGGCAGGTCCTCTCCCAACAGGTCGTTCAGTTCGTCGATCGGCATTCGTCCGTGGACCCGGAGGTCTCCGCCCGCGAGTGGCTGGGACAACGGTTCCTCCAGGTCGAACTCGTCGACGATCTCGCCGACCACCTCCTCGAGAAGGTCCTCCATGGTGACGAGGCCGGCCGTGCCGCCGTGCTCATCCACGACCACCGCCAGGTGGAACCGCTCGGACTGCATCTGACGCAACAGGTCGTCGGCCTTCATCGTCTCCGGTATGAATGTTGGACGGCGCGACATCTCCACCGCTGGTTCACCACTTCTGCCGTCCAGATGGGCCTTTGCAAGGTCCTTGACGTGAACTATCCCGACGATGTCGTCGATTCCGGTTCCGCTGACGGGGATACGGCTGTGTCCGCCGGATACGGCCTCTTCAAGTGCCGTCTGCACCGTGCAGCCGTTCTCGACGCCGACGATGTCCGGACGGGGAACCATCACCTCCCTTACCAGCGTATCGCCGAACGCAATAACGGACCCGATGAGCTCGTGTTCCTCCTCGTCGATTGAGCGTGTCGCCAAGGCCCTGTCGGCAACGGCCAGCAACTCCTCTTCGGTAACAACCGGTCCGACCTCGCGTGCAGACCTGGGCAGCAGTCGTTCGGAGATCGTGGCAAGCAGGGTCGCAAGCCAGCGCAGTGGCACGACCGAGGCGAGCAGGCCGACCACCCCAACGGCCCGAAGGGCTACCGAATCCGTCCTGCGAAGTGCAACAGAGCGCGGGAGCGCCTCTGCAACGACGAAGACAACCACACCGAGCACGGCAACCGCGGGTATCACCCACCCTACACCAGGTCGCTGGTAGGCCCAGCTGACCACAAGAGCGGTTGTGGCTACCCGAAGTACGACCAGTGCCAACACGAGTGGGCGAAGAACCTCTGTCCGTCGGTCCAGAAGGGCCAGCAGCGCCTCGACACGCTCGTCAGTACCCGTTCCGTCCCCGATGACCTCTGCCCTGGCACGGCCGATGTGGACAAGGCTCGTCTCTGCTGCAACCAGAACCGCTGAACAACCGGTTGCCAGAACGAGGAGCACGAGGCCCACCACCTCGGTGACGTCCATCAGCGCCCGAATCCCGCCAGTAGTTCGCGTTCCCGCCTCTGCATTACCTCACGCTCCCCGGCTTCGGCATGGTCGTGACCAAGCAGGTGCAGGATTCCGTGCACCAGAAGCAGGGACAGTTCCCCCTGGGGACCCCCCTCGCTGCCCTGGGCCTGTCTTGCCGCCACCACGGGACAGATCACCACGTCACCGAGGAGAACCAGCAGGTCCCCGGACCCTTCGGCAGGGTCGTCAACCGGGAACGCCAGAACGTCGGTCGGCCCCTCACCACCCATGTGCTCACGGTTCAGGTCGGCTATCGAGCCCTCGTCGACCAGGTGGATCGTCAACTCGACGGGCCTGGCACCCAGGCCCTCTTCGACCAGAACGTGCTCTGCAAGCGCCACCCACCGCGACGTGTCACCGGAGACATCGTCAAGGGTCGTCATCGTCCGCGCGTCGACCACGACACGCGGACGGGGTTCAGGAGGTTCCTCTCTCATCGTGGGCTCATCCACAGCTCACGTGTTGCCCCGAGGCTCAGGTGCCCCGTTGGCCCCTGCCACCCCGTAGGCCTCCACGATGTCCTGGACGATTCTGTGCCGAACCACGTCTCGACTGGTCAGGTACACGAAGTCAAGGCCGCTGATTCCGGACAGGACAGGCTCGAGGTCCGCCAACCCGCTTCGCCCGCCCGGTACATCTGTCTGGCTGACATCGCCGGTCACGATCACCCTAGATCCGAAACCCAGTCTGGTCAGGAACATCTTCATCTGTTCGGGGGTGGTGTTCTGGGCCTCGTCGAGGATCACAAAGCTGTTGTTGAGGGTGCGCCCACGCATGAACGCAAGCGGCGCCACCTCGACCTCGCCGCGCTCGAGAAGACGCTGGGCCGTGTCCCTGTCGAGCATGTCGAACAGGGCGTCGTAGAGGGGGCGGAAGTAGGGGTCGACCTTGGCCATCAGGTCGCCGGGCAGGAACCCGACCCGCTCACCGGCCTCTACCAGCGGGCGGGTCAACACGATCCGGTCGACCTGACCAGCCTGGAGTGCCCTCACGGCGAGCGCCACAGCCAACCAGCTCTTACCCGTTCCGGCCGGGCCAATCGCAAAGGTGATGATGTTGTCGGTTACGGCCTCGACGTAGCGCTGCTGACCAGTTGACCGGGGCCGAACCGGTTTCCCCCGCGAGGTCCGGAAAACCTCGCTGGTCAGGACCTCTGAAGGACGCTCATCGGCCTGAACCATGTCGATCGCACGCTCCAGGGTGAGCGAATCCACCGGAAGGCCCCGCTCCAGAAGCAGCACCAACTCGTCGAACACCCGGCGGACAACGTCGGCCTGCTCTCCGTCGATAGTGATCTGGTTGCCACGGACATGTATGCCCGCGTTGGGAAAGGCTTCCTCAACCTGGCGCAACAACTCGTCGTGTTCGCCCACCAGAACCGACATCAGGCCGTTTCCGGGAACGCTCAACTTGACGGTGGTCTCCTGCATGGGTACCCAGAGGCTACCCCTCCCGCCGCCCGAAGGTCCCGGCTACCGTCGACACATGGCCGCAGAAGCGGGCGACTCGCCACCCGAACCGGAGGCCGGGACCACCCCACCGGAAACCCCCGAACCGACACTTGAGGCCTTGGAGCGTTTCATCGCCGAGGCCGGCGCCAAGGAGACCGGCCACCTACAGGGGCTGTTGACCGATCTTGCCGAATGACGTGATCCCATAGGGGTGGTACTGCCCAGCGGGGCCCACCGCAACGGCCACGTCGAGGTGATCGGTGCCGACTTCATCGGCCTGCGCCTCGACGATGGCGGGCTGAGCCTGCTCGCCCTCACCTCAATCGCCTTCCTCCGCCTCGGCCCCGACACGGACGTGGTCGGTGACCGCCCAACACCCATCCGCGACACTGACCTTCACAGCGTGCTTGAGCGACTCCTCAGCGACCAGCTGGAAGTGACCATTGTGGTGACCGGTTCAACGACGGCCCAGACCGGAACGTTCGAACGCCTCGGACAGGATCTCATGATGCTGCGGTCCGACGACGACTCGATGGTCCACGTACCCCTCCCATCTCTGATCGAGGTGAGGATCTCACCGGGGCCCTGGCGCCTCCGGCAGTCAGAGCCGGGACCCACCCGGAACAGCTACAGCCTCGCAGGCCGCACAGACGTCACCGGCGGCGTTTGCCCTTCCGGTTCCGCTTGCCTCTTCTACCCTGCCTCAGGCGCTTCCGAATCCTTCCGGCGGTTCCGCGTTCGGCATCCAGGTCGGCTATCACACCGGGCACAGCATCGTTGATTATGTCCTCGGCGGCATCCAGAAGCGCAGCAATGCTGTCATCATCGCCCAGACCCTGCGGCTCATCTGGGGTGGCCGGTGTCACCAACGAGCCGTGGCTCCAGTTCACGTCGATACGGCGCTTCTGGAAGGAGGGACAATCGGCGGGACACCTCCAGGGGGCCTCGGGAGCCAGGTCGCGGTCGCATTTGCGCACTGTGTCGCCGTTGGGATAACTACGGCTCTCGAAGTGCTTGCAGTCCTCCCGCATCGGCATGGCGTATTCCTAGCCGATCCGGGTGATCAGCCGACAGACCCCTCCATCTGCAGTTCAATCAGCCGACTCCACTCGACCGCGTACTCCATTGGCAGGGTCCGGGTAATCGGCTCGATGAAGCCGTTCACAACCATTGACATCGACTGTTCGGCCGTCAGGCCCCTGCTCATCAGGTAGAAGAGTTGGTCATCGGCGACCTTGGAGACAGTTGCCTCGTGCCCCACCACGGCGTCAGCTGCTCCGACCTCCATGTACGGGTAGGTGTCGGAGATGCTGTCATCATCGAGTATCAGGGCATCGCACTGGACATGGCTCTTGCAGCCGTATGCGTCGTCCTCGATCCTCACGAGGCCCCTGTAGCTGGTACGACCGCCGTCCTTTGAAATGGACTTTGACACAATCTTGGAGGTGGTCTCGGGAGCTGCGTGGGTCATCTTGGCCCCTGCATCCTGGTGCTGGCCGTCACCCGCGTACGCCACCGAGAGCACCTCTCCGGAGGCCTTGGGCCCCACCAGCACAACGGCCGGGTACTTCATGGTGAGACGAGATCCGATATTGCCGTCGATCCACTCCATGTGACCCTCGGCCTCGACCCGTGCCCGCTTGGTGACAAGGTTGTAGACGTTGTTGGACCAGTTCTGGATGGTCGTGTAGGTGACACGTGCCGATGGCCTGACCACGATCTCGACGACCGCCGAGTGGAGAGAATCGGTTGTGTACACGGGTGCAGAGCAGCCCTCGATGTAGTGGACCTCAGATCCCTCGTCGGCAATTATCAACGTGCGCTCAAACTGACCCATGTTCTCGGCATTGATACGGAAATAGGCCTGAAGGGGCATCTCCACCTTCACGCCGGGCGGTACGTAGATGAACGAACCACCACTCCAGACAGCCGAGTTGAGCGCCGAGAACTTGTTGTCGTTGGGTGGAATTATCCGGCCGAACCAGGCCTTAACGATCTCGGGGTGCTCCCGCAGAGCCGTATCCATGTCACAGAAGATGACGCCCTGGGTCTCGAGGTCCTCGCGGTTCCGGTGGTACACGACCTCTGACTCGTACTGCGCCGTCACCCCGGCCAGGTACTTGCGCTCGGCCTCGGGAATGCCGAGTTTCTCATAGGTGTTCTTGATGGACTCGGGAACGTCGTCCCAGTCGTCGGCCTGACCCTCGGTAGGTTTGATGTAGTAGTAGATGTCGTCAAAATCGATTCCCGACATGTCTCCACCCCACCAGGGCATCGGGCGGGCGCCGAAACGCTGGAAGGACCTGAGGCGGAAGTCGGTCATCCAGTCGGGCTCGCTCTTCATGCCGGAGATCTCCCTGACCATGGCCTCGTCAATGCCCTTCCTGGGCTTGAAGACGTAGTCCTCCGCGTCGCTCCAGCCAAGCTTGTAGCGGCTCAGGTCCAGATCAATCTCGGCAGGTGCCATGTTGGGTTTGACTCCAGATTCCAGCATCGCGATGTTGGTGCAGCGGGCACCGACATCAGGTATTTCTCCTATGTGGATAGTAACAATCCAGCCAGAGTTTTCACAGGAGGGTCACGGAAACCGCAGCCTCTCCGGCATCAGCCGATTCGACCGTTCAGGCGGCGCTGGCGCACCAACCAGCCCAGAAGCACTGCAATCGCCCGCGGATCATGGCGGAGATGGTGACCGGCCCCGCTGATCATGCGCAGGTCAGCGGCACCGTGGGCCGCAGCCAGGGCCCGGGCATCGAGTGGCGGCACAGCGTTGTCGTTACCTCCGTGCACCAACAGGAGGTTCCTTGGCCTGAGCCCACCCACACATGCTTCCGGGGAGATCGACCCAAGCGCACCCGCCCAACTGTGAAAGTCAGTGGGAAACTCCGGATCTGACAGCAGACCGGCATCGCGTGCGTGCAGCAGGAGTCGACGCGGGTTGTCAGCCCAGTCGGACCAGTCGGCAGGAGTGGCAAGAGCGCCGACGCCCCTGATCGCCGGCTCTGCGGCAGCAGCACAGATTGCCAGGCCTGCACCAGTACCGAAGCCGACTGCCCAGATGCCGCCCACCTGCACCCCGACTTCGTCGCTGTCACGGAGGTGTCGCGCCGCTGCCAGCAGGTCATCGCGCCAGCCATCAAGGCTGAAGTTGCCCTCAGACCCCGGCATGCCACGCAGGTAGGGAACCATCGCCACCCACCCCAACTGCTTGGAGATCCTTCGGGCCAACTCGGGGAACGTCGCCGGCGAGTTGGCTCCCCCGCCGGGGCCACTGGGAAAGCCGTGGCAGATCAGGACAGCAGGAACGCCTTCGTCGGGCAGCGGATCGCCGTTGACAGCAACTTCGTCAGGGTCAGGCTTCTCGAGGTGGGCCGCGAGACGCAGGCCACCGGACCCGTAGTGGTGGTTCGCCCGCCCGTCCACTGCCTCAGTCCAGGCAACGGAGGACCGAGGCGAACAGACGGGCCCTCTCAACGTAGACCTCGGCGTTCTCGAGGTTGGCGCCCTCGGCCATCACTCCCTCCCTGACGGTTGCGGGAACCCCCAACGCCATCGATAGGGGCGGAACGACCTGACCGTTGCGTACAACTGCGTTCGCACCCACGATCGAACCCCGTCCGACCAGGGCCTCGTGGAGGACCACGGACCCGACACCGACCATGACCTGGTCCTCGATCGTGCAGCCCTCAAGGTGGCAGAGATGGCCAAGGGTCACATCGTCGCCGATGATCGTCGGCAGGTCGGCGGTGCAGTGGAGGACGGCGTTGTCCTGCACCGAGGACCTCGCCCCGATGACGATCTGGTTGTCATCGGCCCTGATGACGGCATGAGGCCAGACACTCGACTCGGGGCCCAGCACAACGGCACCGATCAGGATCGCCTCAGGATGGACATAGGCGGAGTGATGCACCTCAGGCCCTACGTCGCCCATTGCGTACAGCGGCATCAGGAACCTGAACCGACACTGGGGCCAAACGACCCGTACGAGCCACCCAGGAACACCAGCGGCGAGCCGCCTGTCTCATGGTCCTTGAGGTCGACAACTTCACCCACCACGAACGAATGGTCGCCTGCCTCCATTGCATCGAAGACCGAACAGTCGATGCTGGCAACGCAGGCGGGAATCATGGGCGAACCGGAGAGTGCCGGAACCCAGCTGGTTCCCTCCCATGGGTCTCCGTCGCGGGTGAAGAAGGCGTTCGCCAGATCGACCTGGTCGTCGGCCAGCACGTTCGCGCAGAACGAACCACCCGCTCTGATCCGAGGCCAGGTCCTTGCATCGGCGCCGGTAAGGAATCCGACGAGAGGGGGCTCCATCGAAACCGACACGAACGAGCCGATGACAACGGCCAGGGGCTCGTCGCCATCCATTCCGGTAACGAGGGTCACGCCTGTCGGGAAGCGTCCGAGCACCTGTCGGTAGGCCTCGGGGGTGATGTCACCCTTCCGGGTTTCGTGATTGTCCTGCTGGCTGGCTGCCACGTGCCCCCCTGTCCTCTGCCGATGCGAAGGTAGTTGCGAGGGTAACCCGACATGCTGCTCGTTCAGGCCGTCGAGGACAGGCCGAAGTGGCGTCGTGATCCAGTAGCCGACTATGCGGCCGCCAGCGTTACCGTCTGACCCTCGGCAGGTGCGCTGACCCTCCCAACGTCGAGGCCTTCTGCCGTATCGCTGGCCCATTCCAGCAACCTGTCAACGGTGTCGTCACAGTGTGAGGGATCGTGGTGGAACAGGGCCAACTCTGACACCGAAGCCTGATGGGCCACCTCCAACGCATAGGCGACGGTGCTGTGACCCCAGTTGCTCCGCTGGGCGAACTCCTCGGAGGTGAACTGGGCATCGTGGACAAGGAGGTCGACCCCCTGCGCCAACTCGAGCACCGCCTCGTCCACCCGGAGGGGGTCGTTGACAGGTTGTTGATGGTCGCTGATGTAGGCGACGCTCACATCGCCCCAGTCGATCCGGTATCCGTTGGTCACCCCCACGTGTGGCACCTGCCGCGTGGTGACAACCGCTGGGCCAACCGACATGCTCCCGTCGCCGACGTCGAAAAAGGACACGTTCCCCGCCAGGTCACCTACGCAGATCGGGAAGTAGGGCGGGTTCATGAACGAGGAGAAGGCAGCCTCCATCGAGCGGTTTCCATCGGCCGGACCGAACACGTCGAGGTGGGCGCCGGAGCGGTTGATCGGCGCAAAGAAGGGAAGCCCCTGAACGTGGTCCCAGTGGAGGTGGCTGACAAGCGCCGTTCCCCTGAACGGAGGCGTCGACTTCGGCCGCTCGCCTCCCACCCCGTGTTCCGGGTCGGCTTCACGATCGATTTCCAGTCCGAAGTGACGGAGGCCGGTACCGAGGTCCAGGAGGATCGGATCGGCGCCGTCAGCCTGCAACACGACACAGGAGGTGTTTCCGCCGTAGCGCTTGTTGGCGTCACACGTACAGGGGGTGGAACCCCGCACCCCGTAGAAGCGAACGTCAAGTGAGCCGGCCATCGGGTACGAGGGTAGGAGTGGACCTGATTCCACTTGTGCCGGTGTGTCAGACGTCTCAGGTGGCGAATGTCTCAGGTGGCGGCTGTCTCAGGAACTGGCTGCTGCCTGCTGCCGGTGGCAGCGACGGCGTGCGCGATACTCAACACGTGAGTTCCTCCGCGATGCCAGACGGCCTTGTAGCCGTGGTAAAGCGGGAGTGTCCCGCCTGCCAGCTGGTGGTTCCGGTCCTCGAACAGTTGGCTGCCGGGGTCGGGTTGACGGTATTTACCCAGGATGACCCGGCGTTTCCGCTCGAAGTGCCGTGGGTCGTCGACGACACCGACCTTTTCGTGAGTTGGGGGCTTGGCCTTGAGTCCGTTCCCACGCTGCTGCGGTTTGAGGCCGGACAGGAGGTCGAGAGGACGACAGGTTGGCTGCGCGACGCCTGGGAGGGCCTGACAGGCCAGACGGGCCTGGGACCGGACCTGCCCCCCTTCAAGCCTGGTTGAGGCTCGCTCACAGCCGACCCCGGGCGGGTCGACGAGCTGAGGGCCAGGTACGGGGCACCAGGTGACGACTCCACCACCGATACACACCTCAGGTCACGCCATGTCCAGATCGCCTCTCTCGAAGATGACGCCGAGGCAATGTTCGACAGAGGCTGGACCGACGGCCTCCCTGTTGTGCCACCCACCGAGGACAGGGTCGAACGGATGCTCACCGGGACATCACGGAATCCGGCGGACCTCGTGGCCGTGGTCCCACCCGACCTGGTCGACTGCACTGTGGAGAAGGTTGCCATCAACGCCGTCATGGCGGGCTGTAGACCCGAGCACCTGCCCGTCGTGCTCACGGCCCTCGAAGCCGTGTGTACCGATGACTTCAACATGCACGGCGTCCTTGCCACGACGATGTCGGTGGGGCCGGTGCTGGTCGTGAGTGGCCCGATAACCGGTCAGATCGGCATGAACCACGGCATTAACGTGCTCGGGCACGGAAACCGGGCCAACAGCACCATCGGGCGGGCCGTCCAGCTGGTGGTCCGCAATGTCGGTGGAGGGGCCCCCGGCGGCATCGACAGGGCCACCCTCGGCCACATGGGCAAGCAGGGCTTCTGCTTCGCCGAGGACACGGCCGGCTCGCCGTGGACCAGCCTCTCCGAGGAGAGGGGTTTCGGTCCTGGCCAGAACACGGTCACTGCCTTTGCCGGTGAAGGACCCCACATCCTCATGGACCAGAAGAGCCGATCAGCCGACTCGCTGACCCGCATGCTGGCAAACGCCCTCCTCGGGTCGGTCTCGTCCCGTGTCGTAATGGGAATCGACGCAATGCTCGTGCTGTCCCCGGAGCACATGGCCAGGTACAGGGATGCTGGCTGGGGCCGTTCCCGCTTCGCAGATGAACTGGCAGGCCACCTCATGGTCGATGCCGACTCGATCCTTGTCGGGGCCGGAGCGATAGAGGAGGGTCTACCGCAGGACTTTGCCGGCATGTCTCTACCCAAATTCCGACCCGGTGGCCTGCTCGTCGTCCATGCAGGTGGCCCTGCCGGGCTCTTCTCGGCGATCATCGGAGGCTGGGTCAACGGCCCGACCGGCAGCGAACCCGTAACGAAGGAGATCACGCCATGACAGACACTTCCCTGACAGGCCAGACAGGCCTGACTGTCCTTGACCCGACGGCCGAGGGCCGCGCGGCTGAACGCGAGTTGACCGACCGGGCAGAGACCCTCGACGGCCTCACCATCGGCCTACTCGATATCTCCAAGCCGCGCGGAAACGTGTTCCTCGACAGGCTCGAGGAGCACCTTGTGAGGATCGGTGCCGGCGTGGAGCGCTACGCCAAGCCGACCTTCACCAAGCCGGCTCCAGTTGACCTTCGCCACGAGATCGCGACCACCTGCGACGCTGTCATCGAAGCGCTCGCCGATTGAGGATCCTGTACGACGTGCAGTGTGCACGACATCGACGATCTTGAACGACGGGGGGTTCCAGGCGTGTTCGTGGCCTCTGGACCCTTCGAGGAGGCTGCTGAAGTCCAGGCAAGGGCCCTCGGGCTGGCGGTTCGAAGGGTGTTCGTGGAACACCCCATCCAGGACAGGACCGACGAGGAGATGTCAGCACTGGCCGATGATGCCGTGGACGCCCTCGTTGAGGCCCTCACCTCAGTCGGTTGACCTCAGAGCCACCCGCCAGGAACCAGTGGATCTGACGCCAGCGCGCTAGCGTCATTCGCCGTGGCAGACACAGAGACGGCCCAGAACCTTGACGAGATTCGGTTGCAGAGCCTGGAGGGAACGTCGCGCCCCGTCTCCGAGTGGCTGACAACCTTCCACATGGCTGCAGTCGTGCTGGACCCGTTCACCCACGAGAGTTCCTGGATTCTTGACACCGCGCGGCGGATCCTCACCGCGTTCAGCGGTGCCGACGTGCGCGTCGCCTTCATTGTTAGCGGGACCGACAGTGACGGAACCCGCAGTTTCATGGGGCCATTGGCCAACGAGATCCTGAGCCTTGCCGATCCCGACAGCGGGCTCGTGAGTTCTCTCGGCCTCTCGACCCTTCCCGCATTTGTCGCCATCCGACAGGACGGTTCACTCATCGCGACCGCCGAGGGATGGGACCCAGAGGCGTGGCGTGCGGTGGCAACCAGCCTTGCCGATCTGACAGCGTGGACCCGACCTGAGATCCCTGCGGCCGGAGACCCGGCTCCGTATGCCGGCACCCCTGCCACCTCCTGACGAACAACCCGTCCCCGCCGGAACCTCCCCGGTTGAACAACCTGCCCATGGGTAGGGTTTTCGGGTGACCCGACCAGTGGCGGTGGCCCCCGACACAAGGCCTCAGATGTACGAGGCGATGTGTGCAGCTGTTGAACGAGCCGGTGCCGTGTTGGCTGAGCCCTCTGCTGCGGAGGGACTCGTGTGGGCCGATCCCGCAAGGCCCGACCTGTTTCCCACGGTTGTCAACGGGGCCGACCACCTGACCTGGGTGCAACTGCCCTATGCGGGAATCGAGCCGTTCGCACACCACCTCGACAACCGTCTCAGGTGGACCTGTGGAAAGGGGATCTACGCACCCGCGGTAGCAGAGACGGTACTGGCGCTCATCCTTGCTACCTGCAAGAACCTCCACGGCTACTCCCGGGCCAGCACCTGGTCGGGCCCCGTTGGTCGCCAACTGGCGAACTCGCGTGTCACCGTGCTGGGAGGTGGAGGCATCGCTACCAGCCTCCTGCCCCTGCTGGCCCCCTTTGACTGCCAGACGACCGTGGTCAGGCGAAGCAGCGCCGCGTTCGCCGGAGCTGACTACACGGTCACCGTCGACCTCCTCGACGATGTCCTACCCCTGACCGACATCCTGGTGCTGGCCCTTGCCCTCACCCGCGAGACCACCGGGATCATCGACTCACACAGGATGGACCTGCTACCTGATGACGCCTGGATAGTGAACGTGGCCCGAGGTGGCCACGTCGTCACCGAGGATCTCCTAGCAGCCCTCACCGAGCGCAGCATCGGGGGCGCCGCCCTCGATGTGACCGACCCGGAACCCCTACCCGACGATCACCCGCTCTGGTCCCTTCCGAACTGCCTCATCACGCCTCACATCGGCAACACACCCGAGATGGGCCTTGCGCTGCTCACCCCGTTCGTCGAGGAGAACGTGCGGCGGTTCGTGGAACACAGAGACCTGCTGGCCACAGTGGACGTGGCTCTCGGTTACTGAGAGCCCACAGGTGAGAATGGCGGAGCATCGATGACGGGGAGTATCGGGGGGTTGGCCGCTGCCGTGCTGGCCGTCGTGTTCGTGATCGCAGCTGTATCCAAGCTCCGTGATCCCGTGGCGACACGCAGAACGATGCAGGGTTTCGGCCTACCCAACCCCCGACTGCTGGCCGTGGTGCTACCCGTGACCGAAGGCGCAACCGCTCTGTTGCTGCTGGTAGACCCCCGAACCGGTGGTCCATGTGCGGTTGCCCTCCTGGCGGCCTTCACCACGCTGATCACAGGCCGCCTCATGGCAGGCCACCACGACGCATGTGGCTGCTTCGGGGCATGGTCCAACCGGCCCCTTTCGTGGAAGGACATTGCACGCAACCTGGTCCTGATCGGGCTCGGGGTCGCATCCACGCTGGGCTGAGACCAGCGGCAACCGGTTTGCTACCGTCCCATCTACGACAGTGGGGCCCAGTAGGCACCACTGTCGGGCACAACCACCTCGAGGAGACCAGGCCATGGACGCACTGACCGCCGCACGCCGCACAGCCGCACCGATCAGCGACCTGGGAGCCCGGTTCATGCTTGATGGACTCGCCTACAAGCGCGGAGCCGAACTGGGCCTGCCGTCGGGCATGGGAACCTACTTTCTCGGACGGCTGGGTGTGATGGGCGACATCGACCTTGACACGGCTGTGGATGCTGCCTTCTTCTGGAATCCTGAGACGATTGCCGCCAACTGGTCCACCGACGACTCCGCTGTCACCCCGTCCGTCGCAGCCCCCCTGTACGGCCAGGTGTGCGTCGAGCGCGGCCGGGAATACCTGTCCGGCTTCGAGGGTGCCGCTCGCCTGGCCGAGTTACTGGAGCGTGTCGTCGACTCCGCCGACGACACCGACGCCGACCTTTTCGCCGGCTGGCGAGACCTGGACCGGCCGACAGATCCAGAGGGTCAGGCGTACCTGCTCACACAGGTGGCAAGGGAGCTCCGCTTCTGCCGACACGTCGCTGTCGTCAAGGGCGCCGGCGTCAACCCGCTGGCACTGGTCCTTACCAAGGGCGGTGAGGCCAACGCCACCCTGTTCGGCTGGACCGACCTGTCCTGTGGCCCTGTCGATCCCGAGATCCACGAATCCATCGAGGCCGCGACCGACCATGCAGCGGCAGCCGACCTGGCGTGCCTCACCGATGACGAGAGGGCCGAACTGGCAGAACTGGCCGATGCCGCCCACGCACACGGCACCGCCTGACACCCTCACTGCCACCCCCACTGACACCCCCCACCGACACCGATCCGGAAAGAGAGCACCTCCAATGGATGGCCTGATGATGGACAATCCCCTGTCCCTGATCCACCTCTTCGACCGCGCCACCAACCTCTTTGCCGACAAGCAGATAGTGACGGCAACGCCCAGCGGCCGAGAGCGCCTTTCCTATGGCGACTGGGGTGAACGAACCCGTCGCCTGGGTGGGGTCCTCGACGACCTCGGTATCAGCGATGACGGTCGAGTCGCCACGTTCGCCTGGAACACCTCCCGCCACCTCGAGCTCTACTTTGCTCCACCGTGCACCGGAAGGGTCGCCCACACCCTGAACCTGCGCCTATTCCCCGACCAGCTCACCTACATCACCAACCATGCCGAGGACGAGGTCATCTTCGTCGACCAGTCCGTGGCGGGCCTGATCTGGCCGCTGATGGACACGTTCGACACGGTACGACACGTTGTCCTCATGGACGACGGCGCTCCAGCGCCCGACGCCGATGCCATCAGGGCCGAGGTGCACGACTACGAGGAACTCCTCGAAGCTGCCTCACCGGTGGAGTGGACCCGCGTTGATGAGAACCGCGCCGGATCAATGATGTACACCTCGGGAACCACAGGCGACCCCAAGGGGGTCGTCTACTCGCACCGCTCGATGGTGCTCCACACCTTCGGTGCAATGATGGCCGACACACTCGGTGTGAACGAGAGGGACGTGATCCTGCCGGTAGTGCCAATGTTCCACGCCAACTCATGGGGGCTGGCTCACGCCGGGGTGGCCACTGGAGCAACGCTCGTAATGCCGGGAGCCAACCTGACCCCCGGCGCCCTCGCCGACCTCGTCGAGACCGAAGGGGTCAGCCTCGCCGCCGGCGTCCCCACGATCTGGATGGGCGTGCTCCCGGAACTCGAGGGCCGCGACGTCTCTGCCCTCCGTGCCATTCCGTGCGGAGGCTCGGCCGTACCCAGGACCCTGTCTGAGGGTTACCGCGAGATGACGGGCCTACCTCTGCTGCAGGCATGGGGCATGACCGAGACCAGCCCACTGGCAGCGGTCTGCCAGATCAAGTCAACCCTCGACCACCTGGACAATGACGCCAAGGCGGATCTCCGAACCACGGTCGGGCTGGTCTCACCAGGGGTCGACTTCCGCATCGCCGATGCCGACACGGGCGACGAGGTCGCCTGGGATGGCGAGTCCAGAGGCGAACTGCAGGTCCGAGGGCCGTGGATCGCCCGCACCTACTACAACGACGACCGTTCAGCTGACTCGTTCACCGACGACGGCTGGCTCAGGACCGGCGACGTGGCGACCGCAGACTCCGAGGGCTACATCCGCCTCGTAGATCGAACCAAGGACCTCATCAAGTCGGGCGGAGAATGGATCAGCTCGGTCGAACTTGAGAACGAGATCATGGCGCACCCCGACGTGACCGAGGCGGCCGTCATCGGTGTGGCCTCCACCAGGTGGGGTGAACGGGCCATGGCATGTGTCGTGACCGCAGAAGGTGCGACGCTCAGCGCCGACGAGATCCTTGCCTGGCTGGACGGACGGGTGGTCAAGTGGTGGATGCCCGACAGGGTCGAGTTCATCGACGAGGTGCCCAAGACATCGGTGGGCAAGTTCTCCAAGAAGACGCTCCGCGACCGCTACGCCGACGTGCTGGTGGACTGAGATCGGACCAATACCCAGACGATTCCGGGTTGGGAGTTGAGGCCGGGGTGGTTGGCGCAGGCCCCGGACCGTGCCATGATCGGCCCGACGCGTTCACTGAAACCTGTGAACCGCGCAGCGACTCTCAAGAGCAAGCCAAACACCAACAAAGGGGACCCCTGTGGAACTGTTCAGCGACTGGATGGGAATTGCCGGAGGAGGACAGGCCATGGGCCGGTTCGCCCACTACCTGGGTGGAATCACCTGGATAGGTCTCCTCTACTTCTTCAACTTCATCCAAGGCTCTGCCTTCGGCGAAATGGGCGAGGCCGCCCGGGGTGAGGCCCTCCGCAAGATCACCTGGCGGACCCTGTGGTGGTTCCGCTGGGCAGCAGCCCTTACCTGGGTGTCGGGCATCTGGATCCTGGCCCACCAGGAGGTCCTGTCAAGCACCACCTACTGGCAGTCTGCAGCTGGAATGGGAATCCTCTTTGGAACCCTGCTCGGCACGACCATGGCAGCCAACGTCTGGATGGTCATCTGGCCCGCACAGCAGATCGTTATCGGCTCATCGGTGGCAGTGGCCGGTGGTGGTGAGGCCGACCCGGCAGCACCTGCCGCCGCCAAGCGGGCGGGCCGGGCCAGCCGGGTCAACACCCTGTTCTCCATTCCCCTCATCTTCATGATGATGTGGCCGAGCCACTTCGGTGGCCCCAACTTCGGTACCCCCGACTCGGGTTCACGGATTGTGCTCTGGATCGTGTTTGCCGTCATCTGGATCGCCATGGAACTCTCGGCACTCGGCAAGGTGGGCGGATACGACGGTGTCCTGAACCGGATCACCCTCGACAAGCACACCGACACCATCAAGTACGGCTTCGCCATCACCGTGGTGCTCTACCTACTCTTCGAGATCCTGGGCTGAGCAACGGTTTCCAGAACAGCCTTACCGGCTGCTTCTCTGAACGACCCGCTCCCCACGGGGCGGGTCGTTTCGCTCCCGGGCCGGAACCTCAGCCCACCAACAGCCGGGCCTCCATGCCGCCCTCCCTGTGGCCGGGGATGTCGCAGTAGAGGATGTAGCGGCCGGCATCAAGGTTGATGCTGCCCACCCCGGGGGGCCCACCGCTCACCTCCAGGCGGAGGTGGTCCTCGTGGCCCTCGATGACCAGCGAATGCCACTGCCTGCCGTCGAGCACGTACTGAATGGTGATCTCACCGGGTTCGGCCTCGTACTGGTCGAAGTCGAAGTCCAACGTGTCAAGGCCAACCACCTGCAGCACCCCGTCCGCAGGTGGTGGCAGTGGTGCCGCAGCTCCACCGCAGGCAGCCAGCAGCCCGGCAAGGGCTAGTACTCCTGTAGGGGTGAATCTTCCAACAGGGGGGAACACGGTCGGAAGGCCGCGATTCGGTATTGCCGGTGCGTCTCTCATGAGCGGCGAGCCTACCGATGGGCGATGATGCATCCATGACAGGAGCGACCGGCACCAACAGCGGGACGGTGGCGCTTCTCGCCAACCCTGAGGCGCACTCCGGAACGGCCACACGCAACCTGGACAATGTGTTGGCAATGCTCCGGGAGCGCGACACAGGTGTCGATCTTCTGACGGCTGGCTCTGCCGTCGAAAGCATCAGGGCTGTTGTCGGATCCACTGCCGAACGGGTCCTCGTCATGGGCGGAGACGGGACCGTCCACCTGGCTGCCTCCGTCCTGGCAGGCACCGACCGGGTTCTGGGAATTCTCCCGAGCGGAACAGGCGACGACGCTGCTAGGGCACTGGGACTTCTTGAGGGCGACCTGGCCCGGACCGTTGACCGGGCCCTCTCCGAGCCGGTGTCAGTCAACCTGATCACCGGTGCCGACCGCCCCGTTGTCACCAGCCTCATAGCCGGATTCCCAGTTGCGGTGAACAGCCGGGCCAACGCAATGCGCTTTCCCCGGGGTGCGTCCCGCTACACGATCGCCACGCTCCTCGAGATTCCACGCATGGTGCCTGCCACCTACCGGCTCACCCTCGACGGCGATGCAACCGATCTGACAGCAGCGGTCATAGTCGTTGCGAACACGCCATGGTTCGGCGGCGGCATGGAGATCTGCCCCGGTGCCGACCCGACCGACGGCCTCATAGACATCTGTGTCGTCGGCGATGTGAGCCGGATCGAACTGCTCCAGTCCTTCCGAATGGTCGACACCGGTGCCCACGTGAACCACCCCGGGGTGTCAATGTTCAGGGCTGCCGAGGTCTCGCTGGAGTTGCTGGACGACCCCAGCGGTACCGGCGCCGCCGGTGACCTGCGGGCCGACGGTGAGGCGATGGGATCCCTCCCACCCGGCGGCCACACGACCGTCAGGGCGGACCAGACGTCACTCCTCGTTGCCGGAGCCTCAGCCTGAAACAGGCCCCGCGGCTAATGTCAGTCCGCATGAGCGACACCATGAGCATGCACAGCATCGAGATCACCTACTGCGTTCCCTGAAACTATTCACCCCGCGCCGTGAGCGCGGCCAGGGACCTCCTCTCCAACTACCAGCACGTCATCAGCGACCTGCGCCTGGTCACGGGTTCCAAGGGCGTCTACGACGTACGGGTCGACGGTGAACTCATCTACTCAAAGGACGAAACCGATCGGCATGCCGAAGACGGCGAGGTACTCGAGATCTTCAGGGGAATCGTCGGCCCGGACGTGCCCCTCTTTGGCACATAGAGCGGCCCCGGACCGGACGAACCGACCCTCCGGAGAATGTGCAGGGCTGCTCCACGGGCCTAGGCTCACGGCTGGACCGGTAAACCGCCCGAAGACCATCTCTACCCGCCATCCCCAGATCAGGAGCATCACGATGAACCTCGACGGAACACAGACGCACGAGAACCTGAAGGCCGCCTTCGCCGGTGAGTCGCAGGCCAACCGTCGCTACCTCTACTTCGCCAAGGTGGCCGATATTGAGGGCTACCCCGATGTGGCCGGCAACTTCCGCGATACCGCCGACGGCGAGACAGGCCACGCCCACGGCCACCTCGACTACATGAAGGGCGTAGGTGACCCGGCCACGGGCCTCCCGATCGGCGACACCCAGGAAAACCTGGCTGCAGCTGTGGCAGGCGAGACCCACGAGTACACCGACATGTACCCGGGCATGGCAAGGACAGCCCGCGACGAGGGCTTCGATGAGATCGCCGACTGGTTCGAGACCCTCGCAAAGGCCGAGAAGGCCCACGCCGGTCGGTTCCAGTCGATGCTCAACTCGATCAGCTGAGTCCAGCAGCCATCCTGAGGGCAGGTCCAGCTGGAGGCCATGCCACCGGCTTCCCGTGTCGGTCCAAGGGTTCCCCGTGACGGAATCCGACCACGGCTCCATTCCGTACTCCCCGACTGCCGGGCTCACATACGGCCCGTCTGACGACCTCTACTGGGACCCAGCCGCCCTCAAGGGGGAGATTGACCGCACGTTCGAGATCTGCCACGGCTGTCGGATGTGTTTCAAGTACTGCGACAGTTTCCCGTCGCTGTTCTCATTTCTCGACGAACGCCACGACGGCAACGTAAGGCTGGTCACCGGCGACGAGACGGCCCAGGTAATGGACGCCTGCTTCCAGTGCAAGCTCTGCGAGGTGCAGTGCCCCTACACAGTCCGCGACGGACACGACTTTCAGCTGGACTTCCCTAAGTTGGTCCACAGGTACAGGGCACAACGGACACGGGCCGGCAGGACGAGCCTGCGTGACCGGGTTCTAGGTGATCCTGACCGCACGGCCACGGCGGTCAGGGCATCAGGCGGGCTGGCGAACGCGCTCAACTCCAGAAGCCGGCTGCACCGACGCTTTCTGGACCTGCTCCTCGGCATCCACCCCGACAAGGATCTACCACGGTTCGCCCGCACCACCTTCACGTCGTGGGCCGAGAGCAAGGGTCTCGTCGGCGACGACCCCTCTAACGGTGAGGTCGTCGTGTTCCCCACCTGCTACGTGGAACACAACGAGCCGGAGGTGGGGCATGACACCGTGTCGGTCCTCACCAGAAACGGCGTGGACGTGACCTGCGAAAAGGGCCTCGAGTGCTGTGGAATGCCGGCATGGGAGTCCGGCAACCTCGAGACTCTCCGGAAGAAGGCCAGCGTCAACCTGGAACTACTGATGCCCCATGTGGAAGCCGGCAAGTCGGTGGTGGCGATCAACCCGACCTGTTCGATGATGCTACGCCGCGAATACCCCGATCTGGTCTCCGAAGAGGACCGCTCACGGGCGCAGGACCTGGCGGCGGCCGTGGTCGACCCCAGCGAGTTCCTCTGGTCCATCCGCGACGAGGACCGCTTCGACGACGGCTTCGCCAGCACCCCGGGCAGCGTCAGCTACCACGCCCCGTGCCACCTCCGCGCCCAGGCAGTGGGTTTCAAGGGACGCGATCTCCTGCGTCGAATTCCTGATGTCAGACCCTCGACGACAATGGAATGCTGTGGACACGACGGCACCTTCGCCATGAAGACCGAGGGCTACGAGGTGTCTGTGAGGATCGGCAAGAAGGCATTTGACGGCATCGCCACACCTGATGCAGAGGTGTGGGCCACCGACTGTCCGCTGGCGGCGCTGCAGTTCGCCCAACACGCAGGTCGTCGACCCATGCACCCGATGTCGATCCTGGCGAGGGCATATGAACCAGACGGATTCCCCACGCCTGTTGATCAGGAAGGCTCCCGATGACCGAGGTATCGACCGTTCCAGGAGAGAGATACCCCCACCATGTGCGCCGCGACGAGATCGTCGACCACCAGACATACGAGGACGACCGCGAGGCGATGCGCCGCGACGCCATGGCCGTCAAGGCCCCCCGCCGCATCCACCTTGGCGGGTACCTGACCTTCCTCTTTGAGAACCACGACACGATGCGCTACCAGATCCAGGAGATCATGAGGGTCGAGAAAATCGTTCGCGAGGCGACCATTGCCGGAGAACTGGAAACCTACAACGGCCTACTCGGTGGAACCGGCCAGCTTGGATGCGCCCTCCTGATCGAAATCGATGACGAGGACAAACGGAACCAGATGCTCACGGCCTGGCTGGGCCTGCAAGAACGCCTGTACGCGGTGACCGGTGACAACGAACGCTCCTACGCCCGGTTCGACCCCTCACAGGTGGGAACCGACCGCCTTTCAGCCGTGCAGTACCTGACCTTTGACCTGTCAGCCCCACCCGTCGCCCTTGGCTGCGACTTTCCCGGCATGGTTGTGGAAACGGACCTCGAAGAAGACCAGCGCAGGGCCCTGGCGGACGACCTGGCTGCCACGAGGGGCTGACTACCCGACAGACCCGCCTGCACGGCCCACCAGTCCACCTGACCGGCTGGGTTTGCCAGCTGGCCCCGCTGGCCAACCCTCCTAACCGAGGCCAGCCAGATCCACCAAGTCGTCAAGCATCGGGAGGACCACGTCGGCACCGTCCGGCGGCAGCCCGAACACGAGTCGCTCCACCCCGATGGCTCTGGCCCTTTCCACCACCTCTCGGTCGTGCGGTGCGCCGTAGATGCTCACCTCGACCTCAGCAGGGTCTCTCCCCTGCCTGTCGCACTCCGCGTCCCTCGCCTCCAGCCATGCCGCCGGGTTGAACTCGCCGCGACCGGCAATCGGTATCCAGCCGTTCCCGTACCGCACAGCTCTCCTCAGGCCTCCCGGCATGACCCCACCAACGTGGATGGGCGGGTGGGGTTTCTGGGCCGGCTTGGGGTTCTGGAAGATCGGGTCGAAGTCGACCTGCTCACCGTGGTACTCAGCCTGCTCTGAGGCCCAGATCTCCTTCATGGCCTCGACCCGCTCACGCATCAACCCGAAGCGCCTCTCATGGTCGGTGCCGTGGTTGGCCATCTCCTCAAAGCCCCAACCGGCTCCGATACCGAACAGGAACCTGCCACCCGACAACAGGTCGATACTCGTCACAAGCTTGGCGAGATGGATCGGGTCTCGCTGGACAACCAGTGCGATACCGGTGGCCAACTTCAGCTCACTCGTCACCATCGCCGCTGCGCTGAGACACACGAAGGGATCCATGGTGTCGTAGTACATCTGCGGCAGGACGGGCCCACCAGGCCAGGGAGCGGTACGGCCCACCGGAATATGGCTGTGCTCTGCCAACCAGAGCGACTCAAATCCACGCTGCTCGAGGGCTACCGCCAATTCCGCAGGTGGGATCGTGTAGGAACACGGAAAGATGCTCACTCCGAGGTTCATGGTGGATGACATGTCAGCTCCGTTGGTCCCGGTTCGTCGAGTGGCCGACCCTAGACCCTGACGCCGGATACGACCTCATTCCTCGACTCAACCAGGGGCATTCCGGCTTGACCTATGGATAACAAGCGTTATCATCTGCAGATGGTTGATGTGGGGATCGGGGTTGACCCGTCACAGCGCGTGGTTTTCGACAGCGCGCCTTCCCCTTTGGTCGACGCCCCTTTCGACGCCCCTTCCGGCGAGGAACTGACCGAAGTCCTGTTGCACGCCGCCGCAGAGGTGTTCGCCGAGCAGGGATATGAACGGGCCGGCGTTGCCGAGATTGCGCGGCGGGCCGGGGTCACCACAGGAGCCATCTACAGCCGCTACACCGGCAAGGCCGAGATGCTGCTGGCCGCCGTGGACCTTCACGTACCCGACGAGATCCAGCAATTGCTCCGGTCGGACCACCCCGGCGAGTCGGCCACAGACGTACTGGCATCGCTCGGAGCCCACCTAGTCGACGACCTTCCGAAGGGCTACGGCCTGTTCCTCGAAGCCATCGTTGCTGGTCGACGCGACTCTGAGTTGGCCGCAGCCATCCGCAGACGGGTCGAGGACGAGGACGCGAGGCTGGCAGAGCTCGTCGACGAGGCCACGACAGACGGAGTCTTTGACCCGGACCTCGACCGGTTCGCAACCGTCCGCCTCGCACATGCCATCGGCTTTGGAATGACCCTCACCCGCGTAATGGGCCTGGACCTACCCGAGTCCGAAACGTGGACCACGGTCATCGACAGGGTCATCGGAGCCCTCGCGGCACCGGCTGACCAGCAAAGTTCGCCCAACGACCAGAGCAGCCCGCCATCGGGCAACCCCCGACACAGAGGAGATACAGAGTGACAACGACAGAGAACGCGCCCACGACGGAGAACGGCCTCAGCCGGGCCTTCGACCTTGAGGCCTATGCCAACGACCCCGACCGCATTGCCGAGTACTCGGTCTGGAACCAGGACGTGACCAGCGTCATCCACACCGTCGAGGACAACGCTGACGCCATCTTCACCTGGAACTACGACAAGGGCGAGAGGGCGGCACTCGACAAGCTCTACGAGAAGGCCAAGACATCACAGTGGAACGGCCAGACCGACCTGGACTGGTCAATCGACGTGGACCCGTACAAGACCCTCGCCCCCGCAGACCCCCTCGAGGTGCAGTACTTCGCGGAGAATCCGGAGTCGCCTCTCCACAAGTTCAACGACGACGAGTGGGCGGAGGTCGGTGTCGAGTCGCTCAACTGGAGCCTGGCCCAGTTCATGCACGGTGAGCAGGGAGCCCTGCTCTGCACCGCCAAGATCGTCGAGACGGTTCCCTGGATAGATGCCAAGTACTACGCCGCGACCCAGGTGGTCGACGAGGCCCGCCACGTCGAGGTGTTCGCCCAGTACCTGGACACCAAGCTGGACGGCATCAAGTACCCCTGTAACACCCACCTGGGCCTTCTGCTCGACGACATCCTCAATGACAGCCGTTGGGACATGACCTACCTAGGTATGCAGATAATGGTCGAGGGCCTTGCACTGGCGGCGTTCGGCTTCATGCACCAGACCATCGAGGAACCGCTCCTAAAGAAACTGCTCCGATACGTAATGAGCGACGAGGCCCGGCACGTGGCCTTTGGGGTGATCAGCCTCCAGGAGGTCTACCAGCAGCTGACGGGCGCCGAGCTCCGGGACCGCCAGGAGTTCGCCTTCGAGGCAGCCCTGCGAATGCGCGACCGCTTCATGCGACAGGAGATGTGGGAGCGCTTCGGCGTAGACGTCAAGGAGATGGTCAGGTTCCAGCTCGGCATGCCGGACGAGCTCCGGGTCTTCCAACGGCTGCTGTTCTCAAAGATCGTCCCCAACTGCAAGAAGCTGGGGTTGCTGGACGCCGGCGACGGCTGGCTGCGGGACCGCTTCACCGACATCGGCGTAATCGAGTTCGAAGACTGGGTTGACACGGGTGAGGAGTACGCCGACCTGGACGAGGTTGCAAAGGACAGAGAGGCGGCTGCTGCAAACTAGGCAGAGATGCCAGAGAGGTGGCTGCTGCCAACTAGTCGGCGGCCTGCAGGTGGTGTCTGATTACCTCGTCGATCACAAACCTCAGGAACTTCTCGGAGAACACCGGGTCGATTCCGGCGGCCTCAGCCATTGCACGCATACGGTCGACCTGCGCAGCCTCCCGCTCGGGATCAGCTGGCGGCAGGCCGACCTCGGCTTTGTAGGCACCTACCTGGCGGGTGACCCTGAAGCGTTCAGCCAGAAGGTGGATCATGGCTGCGTCGATGTTGTCGATGCTGGCCCGGTACTCGGCCAGCAACTGATCCTCGCCTGAACTGCCTGCCATGTCGTGTTCCTCTCGTGGAGACTCCAGCAGCGTAGGCGCTCCAGCCCATGCTCTAGCACTGGTTTCGACCCGACCATCGGCTACTAGTCTCTCCTGACCAGTCGTAACCGGAAGGGCAACCAATGGAGATCCCACTCACCGTCGCCGACCACCTGCGGCGTGCCGGGCTCGTCTACGGCGATCGCGTCGCAATAGTCGACGAGCCGGAGCAACCCGCATCACCGCTGACCGACCTCACATACCGACGCACCGCCGACCTGGCCCGTTCAATGGCCGTCGGGCTGGACGATCTGGGCCTGGAACTCGGCGCCCGGGTAGCAATGGTCTCCCACAATGCTGCCCGCCTGCTCGTGTTCCTCTACGGAACGAGTGCCTTTGGCAGGGTGGGAGTTCCAATCAACTTCAGGCTGAACCGCGAAGAGGTGCAGTTCATAGTCGACCACTCCGGCGCCGAGGTCCTGATCATGGACCCAGAGCTCGAGGCAGACCTGGGCGACATCGCGGTGAAGCACCGACTTCTGGCCGGCGAGGAGTCCGACGCTCTCTTCACCCGGGGCATGAACGAGGGTGCCGAGCCCCGCCCATGGACACCCGACGAGGGTGCAACGGCAACCATCAACTACACCAGCGGCACGACAGCCCGCCCCAAGGGCGTGGAGATGACCCACCGGAACCTCTGGCTGAATGCAGCCGTGTTCGGATGGCACACCGGCGTCAACGACCGCGACGTCTACCTCCACACCCTGCCGATGTTCCACTGCAACGGCTGGGGGATGCCGTATGCGGTAACGGCCATGGGTGGCCAGCACATCGTCCTGCGCAAGGTCGACGGCCCCGAGATACTGCGCCGAATCGATCACCACGGCGTAACGCTCCTGTGCGGGGCTCCGGCCGTGATCTCCGCAGTCCTCGATGCGGCAGCCGACTGGGACGGGCCGATTCCAGGCTCGGGCACAATGCGGACCGTCGTCGCCGGCGCACCACCACCCACCAGGACCATCGAGAGGGTTGAGACCGAACTTGGCTGGGAGTTCATCCAGATCTACGGCCTCACCGAAACTGCTCCCCTCCTGACCATAAACAGGAACCGCTCCGAGTGGGACCACCTGAATGCCGGTGAACGGGCGTCAATGCTGTCCCGGGCCGGAGCCCCGGCGCTCGGCGTGAGCATCGACACGGCACCCGATGGTGAGCTCCTTACCTGCACGAACCACGTGCTCAAGAGCTACTGGGACCAACCCGAGGAGACCGCCGCAGCCCTGGCAGATGGCTGGTTCCACACCGGAGACGGTGCGGTCATCGGTGACGACAACTACGTCACGATCACCGACCGTAAGAAGGACGTGATCATCTCGGGTGGCGAAAACGTGTCGTCCATTGAGGTAGAGGACTGTCTCTTCTCCCATCCGGCGGTCGCCGAGGTGGCCGTCATCGGTGTTCCTGACGAAAGATGGGGAGAGACCATCAAGGCCCTGGTCGTCCTGGGCGGTGCAGGGGATCCCGGGGAACAGGGCGCCGACATCCCAGGTGAACAGGACCTGATCCACCACTGTCGCGACAGGTTGGCACACTTCAAGTGCCCGACATCGGTCGAGTTCCGCGACGAGTTGGCGCGCACTGCCACGGGAAAGCTCCAGAAGTTCAAGCTCCGTGCCCCCTACTGGGAGGGCATGCAGAAGCAGGTGAACTAGGAGTGCCAGATCGGCCGATGGGAGGACCGTGAGGGTGTGAAACAAAGAGAACCGGAGCAGGCCGTGCCAACAGGGCGTGAGCGACTGGCCATGTGGGCCGTAAAGGCTGCACTCGCAGCCTGCCTCCTTGTCGGCCTCCTATTTCCCGAGATCCCGGGGGTGGCGGGAAAGGGATGGCCCGAGCGGGCCGTCGGCTATCCGCTGTCGGCGCTCATCGTCCCCATGGTCTGGTGGATGACGCGTGGCCGCCGGCATCCCGACACCGCCTCAACGGACACAGCCTCGCCGTCCACCTACCCGTTCCTCGGTGACGCCCTGCTCGTGACCCCGTTCGTCCTGGACCTGGCCGGCAACCTCGTGAACCTCTACGACACATTCGAACGGTTTGACGACATCCTCCACTTCGTGAACTGGACGTTCCTGGTGGCCGCCATGGTCCTGTTCCTGAGGTCGGCCCGGCTCGCCCGCTGGAACCTCGTGCTCCTCGGGTCCGGTTTCGGTGCACTGGCAATCGTTGCGTGGGAGGGGGTTGAGTGGATCATCCAGGAGATGGGCACCACGGGCCTGCAACTCACCTACGACGACACCATCGGCGATCTGGTGCTCTCCTCGTCAGGCGGGGTTATCGGAGCGGCTCTGGCTGCGGTGGCCCTGACCCGCGGTGGATCTCCCGACCAGCTCTCAAGCTGACCTTCCGACTAGGTCCCCAACTCCGCGAGCGGCACACCCTCGAAGAACCTTCTGGGGTTCTCGACCACAAGCATGTCGACCTGCTCGTCGGTCACGCCATGGTCGTGCAGCATCGGCACGATCTCACGATCGAAGCGGGTGGGATCGAACAGGTCGGCAAGACGTCCAGCTGCTGCGGCGGGAAACGGTTCGCCCCTCCAGCACCAGACCGAGTCGTGGCTTACAACCAGCCGGTCACCGGCCCCGCGCCCCAGCAGGCGCACCAGCGAGGCCACCCTGTCGACATCTGGCATGAGCGTTCCGATGCCGAACCTGTCAAAGCCCAGGTAGCTGCCACCGGCCGCAATCCCCATGTGGTAACCGGTATCGGTGCTGCCGCACGAGTGCCCGATGATCACCCGGTTCGCCGGCACCCCTGCGGCAGTGAGCAGTTCCTGTTGGAGTTCCCCCATCGTTCCCCGGTCGGTGTGTGTGGTCACCGGAGCGCCGGTCGCAACCGCCGCTTCCGCCGCCGCATTGAACACCGTCCTCTCGTAGTCGGTCATCGCCCCCGGCCCGGTCGCACACTTGATGATGCCGGGCCGTACGCCGGTGCTGCCGACACCGTCGGTCAACTCGGAGATGAACTGGTCGGCCATGACAGCGCCAACGTCCTCGAACTGGGCCTTGAAGTGCCAGTATGCGCTACCCCCCTCCTCTTCCTTGTAGAGGCCGGTGGCGCAGACGATGTTGAAACCCGTCGCCTCGGCCACCTCGACCATCAACTCCACATCTCGCCCCAGGTCGGAAGGGCATGGGTCGAGCATCGAGGAGTACCCCAGATCCTGGAGTTGGCTGATGCGCTCCGTACAGACGTCCACCATCTCGGCCCTGTCGGGACCCGGCCGGCTTGAATGGGCCTCGAAACCCGCATAACCGATGCTGAGGTGCTCATGCATGAGCGTCCGCCCCAGGTCGGCGGTCGAGATGGGGCCCGTGACCGTCTGGACGGTGTGGCCCGGCGAATCTCCCTCCGGTGAAGCAGAACCTGCGTCGGCTGGCATGGCTCCATGCTCCCACAGCGGCCGCACCGGACCGTTCTCCTGGAATATGTGGAAAACCCACCGCATGGAAGGGTTGTTCACCTCACTCCCACCCCCCCCTCAGCGGGTTGCCACTGTGAAGGCTGGCATCTAGCGTGGGTGCGCTGCCCAACGATGGGCGGCCATCCACGTACCTCGTCCCCATGGATCGGGCTGCACGGATGATCAATCAGGTTGAATCGAAAAATGAATCGGAGGGGTTTATATGCAGAAGAGCAAGTTCGTAAGGCTGCTTGCACTGTTCCTGTCGATTGGTGTCATCGCCGCCGCATGCGGTAGCGACGACAGCGACGACACACCGGCTGCACCGGCCACAACGGCTGCACCGGCCACAACGGCCGCAGAGGTCGAGGTTGTGCAGGGCGGGAGCCTGCTCGACGCCGTCCAGGCACGTGGCACGCTCAATTGTGGTGTAAGCGGTAGCGCTGTGGCGTTCTCAGAAACCCAGGCCGACGGTTCGGTCACCGGTTTCGACGCCGACTACTGCCGTGCAGTGGCAGCAGCCGTCCTCGGTGACGCCAACGCCGTCATGTTCATGGCGTTGACAGCAGCAGAACGTTTCACGGCAGTTCAGACTGGCGACGTCGACGTGCTCATGCGCAACTCGACCTGGACCCAGAGCCGTGACACCGACGTGGGCATGGACTTCGGTCCCACGACCTACTACGACGGCCAGCAGTTGATGGGCCGTGTCTCCGACGGGTTCTCCGGTACCTCAGGTATCGCCGACCTCGAAGGCGCAGTCGTGTGCACCAACGCTGGTACCACAACCGAGAAGAACATCGCAGAGGCGACCGAACTGGCTGGCGTGAACATCACGCTCAACTCGTTCGAGACCGGTGACGAGGTCTGGCAGCAGTTCCTCGACGGCGCATGTGACATCTCCACCACCGATGGTTCCGCTCTGGTAGGCCGCAAAGTCAAGCAGCAGCCTGCCAACGAAGAGTGGGTCATCTTCCCGCCGACGCCCATCTCCAAGGAGCCCCTCGGCCCGGTTTACGGCCAGAACGACTCCGCATGGGCTGACGCCGTCAACTGGACCGTGTACGCCACGATCATCGCCGACGAGTACGGCGTCAACCAGGCAAACGTCGACAACTGGCTCAGCGAGCCGGGCGAGGTCGGCCGCCTCCTGGGTGGTGACGGTGAGTTGCAGACCACAATGGGGCTGAGCGCAGATGCGTTCTACAACGTCATCAAGCAGGTCGGCAACTACAGCGACATCTACAACTCCAACCTGAACCCCGTGGGCCTCGTCCGCGAGGGTTCAGCTAACGCCAACTGGAAGGAAGGCGGCCTCATCTACTCACCGCCTGCACGCTAAGCGAGCAGTTGGGAAGTTAGATGGGTAACCAGGCAACAGTTACCCAGTAGCAGTTACCTGAGATACGCGTGAAGGTCCCGCTGTCCGGGGGTGCATGGCACCTCCTGACAGCGGGACCTTCCGCATACCGGGCCAGTTGCCCGCCCTGCGGCACAATTCCGGAAGAGCCGGCGCCGTGCATGTAGTTTCCAGCCAGTTCTGATCAGCAACCCGAACTCTCGCCCAGAAACCACTACCTTCCGAGAAACATGACCGCACCCACCAACCAGGCCTCAAGTACCCATGAAGCGGTATCGCAACGCGTACCACTTTGGCGGGACGCTGTGGTCGTCAAATGGATGACACAGGTCACGCTCCTCACCCTCGTACTGGCGACACTCTGGTTCCTGGCCAGTCAAGCAGGCGACAACCTGTCGGCCCGCGACATAGATATCGGTTTCGACTTCCTAGAACGACCACCCGACATCCAACTCAGTGAGGGCATCGACACCCACCCCGCAACCGGCGGCCGTGCACTCTGGGTTGGAATGGTCAACACCCTGCGCATGGCCGGGGCCGGAATCATCTTTGCAACGCTCCTGGGCGTAGTAGTCGGCCTCTCAAGGCTCTCCAACAACTGGCTCATCCAGCGCCTTGGAACAATCTGGGTTGAAACCCTGCGAAATGTCCCGCTGCTGGTCCAAATCATCTTCTACTCATCGGTCCTCTCGACCCTTCCCAGAGTCGGTCTGGACACCGGACCGATCAATGGCTGGCTCCACATCTCAAATAAAGGCCTCTCAATACCCCGCATCTTCATTGCCGATGGCTTCTACCAATGGGCCGTGGTGGTGCTCCTCGGCGCGATCGGTGCTCGCTACGTCCACAAGAGGCGTGTCCACCTCCACAACGAGACCGGTGCCAACACCTCACCAATCCTGTGGGCACTCGGAACCATCGTGGTGTTCGCCATCGTGGGGCTGTTCATCCACCCAGCCTTCAGTTTCATAGGTCCGATCATGGGTGCAATTGCAGGTCTGTTGGACAGCCTCCCGGTGATCCTCCCCCAAGTCGTGCTCTCTGCCGCTGCAATCTTTTTCGCTGCCCGCTGGATCCGAGGGTTTCTGGCTGACAGGCGCAGTGCTGTGGGCCACCTCGCTCTGTCCGACGACGACTACTTCAGGATCATCTTTGCAGCCACCGCCGCCCTAATCGCTGTTGCCATCTTGAGTATGTGGTCGGGATTCTCCTCATGGCTCATCAACAGCGGCACAGACCTCTTTGAGGTGATCGAGGACAAGTTCAACGCGGATGGTGCTGCCAGACCATTCGATGCAATGAGACCCGACATCGTTAAGCCCGGCAAGTTTGCCAACTACGGAACCAGTGGCCTGACTATCACTATCGGCTTTGCTGCCGTGTTCTTCGGTGTGGTCTTCTACACATCGGCATTTATCGGTGAAATCGTCCGCGGGGGCATTCTGGCGGTCCCGAAGGGGCAGATCGAAGCTGCCAGCGCCGTCGGCCTTTCCCGAGCACAGTCGCTGCGTCACATTGTCTTGCCCCAAGCCTTCCGCATAATCCTTCCACCTCTTGGGAACCAGTACCTAAACCTGACCAAGAACACTTCTTTGGCAATCGCCGTTGGCTATAGCGACATTGTCCAGGTCGGCCAGACCGTATACAACCAGACTGGCAAGACTCTGCCAGTAGTGGCGATCTGGATGCTGTTCTACCTCGCCTGCTCGCTGACAATCTCGGTGATAGTCAACTACTACAACGTTCGGCTGAAGTTGGTGGAGCGATGAGTGAGTACGGCGCTGATACACCCACCATCGGTGATGTTCCAAGGATTGTTACACCCCCCGTAGAACCACACCTGCCTCCTCGACAGTGGCTCGCAAAGAACCTGTTCCCCAGCAAGCTCAACACGCTGTTGACCATTGTCGCCAGCTTGGTGATCCTCGCCATCGTCCGAGGTCTCCTTGGGTTCATCTTCAACCCAATCCGTCAGTGGAACGCCACGGCGGTGAACCTGCGCCTCATGATGACCCATGCGTATCCGGCGGACCAGTACGTCCGGGTCTGGGTTTCCGTGGCTGTCTTCTTGGTCCTGACAAGCCTCTCCCTGGTCGTGTGGCGTGTTGGATTCCGAATTCTGCTCCGCAAGCTCGCCAAGCAGGTCATTGCAGGTGGCGTGTTTGGCCTCCTTGTTTCAGTGTTGGCACCCTTCAGCACTAATGCGACGCTGATCTGGTTAGCGGTGAGTGCCGGTGTCTTGGCTATCGGACTCGGCCTTTTGCGAGCGCCCGAAGAGGCCACAATCAGCTCGCTCACCCTCGTGGTCGGTGCCAGTTCGCTTGCCGCCGCGTCCCTCTGGCTGATCCCCTACGGACGCCACAGCTTCGTCCCTGACAGGACTCCAAGGATCCTTGCAGAACCAGGAACCGTGGCTATCACGACCAAGTTGCCCTGGACGATCATGTTGGTGATCGCCGTAGCCACCTACGCCGTCGGCCGCATGCTCAGGGACCGTATTCCCACCAAGCAGGCCCAGACGGTCCTACTTTTGACCTGGTTCCTGGCTCCACTTGCCCTCATCTACCTTGTGCTGCGCGATCCTGACTTCGACATGGCCCACGTAGTCTCCACGGATATCCCAATCTTCTTGGTGTTCGCTGCGTTGGGTTCTGCCACCCTCTTTTGGTTAACCAGGCCCGACACGGGCGAAATTGGCCGAGTCATCGCGATGGTAATCCTATTCCTGGGCTTCGGGTCCTTCCTGACTCCGATGCGAATGGTCATCCGCATACTCCTGATCCTTCTAGCGATGTTCTCCCTAGCCGCTCCTACATTCAGTGGTGACCGCCAGACGAGGCGCCGCTACGCCACGACTTGGACAGTGGTGACCCTGTTCCTTTGTTGGCTGATAACGGCAATCAATACACCCTCCACCGTTGACGTTCCCGGAGAGTTCTTCATGGGAGGCTTCTCACTAACGCTTCTCGTGGCCTTCTTCACCCTCATCATCTCCTTCCCACTCGGCGTCGTACTGGCCTTGGCCCGAACCTCGACCATGCCTGTCTTCCGTCTGCTGGCCACCACATTTATTGAATTCGTGCGGGGCATTCCGCTTATCACGATCCTCATCTTCTTCAGTGTCATGGTCCCCCTCTTCCTGCCCGATGGAATGGACCTGCCAGAGCTCACGGCTGTCACGATCGGCTACGCCCTGTTCGCCTCCGCCTATCTGGCCGAGAACGTTCGTGGCGGCCTCCAGTCAGTCACACGTGGACAGCACGAAGCTGCAGAGGCAGTTGGTATGACCACTTCCCAAAAGACGGTCTTTATCGTCCTCCCCCAGGCTCTGCGTGTAGCGATTCCGCCCCTAGTTGGCCAGGTGATCGCAACGTTCAAAGAGACTTCGCTGCTCTACATCATCGGCCTCTACGACCTTTTGTTCGTGGCCAAGGCACTGGTACCCAACCAGACTGAGTTCATGGGCAGCACCAGAGAAAACCTGCTGTTCGTCTCGGTTATCTACTGGATAATCGCCTACAACTTGTCCAAGGCCAGCCAACGTCTGGAGCGACGTGTGGGGCTTGGTGAACGATGATCACAACATGGCTTCCCAGACAGGAGGACAGGACACCATGAACGACATGGATACCGATGCCAGAACAGATGCAGAACCCCCGGCTCGCTCTGAACGCGATCTGAGCAACGCCGCAGACATGATCGTCTGTGAGGAGATCTGTAAGTGGTACGGGGACTTTCAGGCACTTGAGGGCGTCTCAGCGACCATCAAGGAACAGGAGGTCGTTGTCGTACTGGGACCATCGGGCTCTGGTAAGTCCACCTGGATCCGATGCATCAACCGGCTCGAACAGCATCAGGAGGGCAGAATCGTAGTCGACGGTGTTGAGTTGACCAATGACCTAAGAAACATCGAAAAGGTCCGTTCTGAAGTTGGAATGGTCTTCCAGCAGTTCAACTTGTTCCCCCACCTGAAAGTCCGCGACAACGTCAGCCTCGCCCCGATTTGGGTACGCAAGAAGCCCAAGGCCGAGGCCGAGGAACAGGCACAGGCCCTGTTGGAACTGGTCGGAATCCCCGAGCAGGCAGACAAGTTCCCCGGTCAGTTGTCGGGTGGTCAACAGCAGCGCGTGGCCATTGCCAGGGCCTTGGCCATGGAACCCAAGATCATGCTGTTCGATGAGCCGACATCGGCTCTCGACCCGGAGATGATCAAAGAGGTCCTCGACGTCATGAAGAACCTGGCGCTGTCAGGTATGACCATGATGGTCGTGACCCACGAGATGGGCTTTGCCAAGGAGGTGGCCGACCGGATCATCTTCATGGAGGAGGGCCAGATCGTCGAGGTCGGCACTCCCGAGCACTTCTTCACCAACCCGACCGAGGACCGCACCAAACTCTTCCTGTCGCAGATCCTGGCCTGACAGGCTTGCCTAGCCTGCTTGCCTGGCCTGATCCCCTCGGGAAGGGTTCAACCCCGGAGTATCTCAGTCCTCACGCAGGAGCTCTATCACAGCTGAGGTGTCCCACCGACCGTGGCCCTGCTCCTGAAGCCTGGCGTAGTTCTGGTCAGCCAACTCGGTGAACGGCAACGTGGCACCCAGCCGTTCGGCCTCGTCGAACACGATGCCGAAGTCCTTGCGCATCCAGTCGATTGCGAAACCATGGTCGAAGTGGCGCTCCAGCATCGTGCGGGCACGGTTGTCCATCTGCCATGAGCCCGATGCCCCCTTGCTGATCGCTGCCAGAACCGGTTCCAGGTCGAGACCTGCCCTGCGGGCAAAGTCAAGTGCCTCGGCCAGGCCCTGGATGAGGCCACCTATGCAGATCTGGTTGACCATCTTTGTGAGCTGCCCATGGCCTACAGGCCCCACGAGGACCGTCGCCTTTGCATAGGCGTCGATGACAGACTGGACGCTGTCGAATACCCCCGGATCGCCGCCACACATGATGCTGAGTTGCCCGTCTTCTGCCCCCGCCTGCCCGCCCGAGACCGGGGCATCCACGAAACCGACACCCACCTCGGCAGCCGCCGCGGAAACCTCCCGGGCCACCTCGGCCGAAGCAGTCGTGTGGTCAACCAGGGTCGCAGGTCTTCCAGTGCCAGCCATGCCAGCGAGCACCCCGGAGTCGCCGAAAACCACGGACCTCACATCATCGTCGTTGCCAACGCACATCATCACTACGTCTGCACCCCCGGCCGCCTCCGCCGGTGTGTCTGCCATCGCACCACCGTGCTCCCCAACCCACGCCTCGGCCTTCGATCCCGTGCGGTTGTAGACGGTGGTCGGGTGACCTGCCGCCTGGAGGTGGCCGGCCATCGGATACCCCATCACCCCGAGCCCGACAAACGCGCACCTGGCCATGTTCTGCTCTCCTACCTTCAGGACCGGACTGCCGACCCTAGTTCCCATAGCTGAGTGCCTTCCGTACCTGGGTACCTCGTCTCCTGCTCGCACCTCCCCCTCCTGGCCAATGCCTTCTACCATCTCCGGTTGGCCCGGGCTAGGCGACAGGTGGCAGGCTGTGCCAGCGTGCCGCCGTAGGCGTCTCAGGACCTGTCCGTGGCACCGGCCTCCAACTCCCCAACAATCAGGAGCGACATCGACAATGGGTAACCTCTGTGAAGGCCGAGTAGCGGTAGTGACCGGTGCAGGCCGGGGCATCGGACGCGAACACGCGCTGCTCCTGGCTGAGAACGGTGCAAAGGTCGTGGTGAACGACCTCGGAGGCGACGCCGCCGGATCGGGCACCGACCTGTCACCGGCTCAGGAAGTCGCTGGCGAGATAGAGGCCATGGGTGGCGAGGCCGTGGTAAACGGCGCCAACGTCGCGGACTTCGACGCCGCAGGCACCATGGTTCAACAGGCCATCGACACCTGGGGTCGCCTCGACATTCTCGTTAACAACGCCGGGATCCTCCGGGATCGTATGGTCTTTTCGATGTCTGAATCCGACTGGGACGCCGTGATCGATGTCCACCTGAAGGGCACCTTTGCTCCCGCCCACCACGCAGCCGTCCACTGGAGGGAAAAGGCGAAGTCGGGCGACTACGCCCCGGAGGAACTGTTCGGTCGGATCATCAACACGTCCTCCCCATCCGGCATCTACGGAAACGTCGGCCAGTGCAACTACGGCGCTGCCAAGGCAGGGATCGCCGCCTTCACGGTCATCAGCGCCATGGAACTCGTCCGGTACGGGGTGACGGTGAACTGCCTGGCCCCCGGCGCATTCACCCGGATGACGTCCGGCCTGGCCGGTTGGGAGTCCATGGACGAGGAAACCAGGGAGGCCATGAGCCCCCGCTGGATAGCAGTGCCCACCGTGTGGCTCTGCAGTGAGGCCGCCCAGAACGTGACCGGCCGGGTATTTGACGTGCATGGCAGCCAACTGGGCATAGCGGAGCAGTGGCATCTCGGACCGACCGCGGTCCAGCCCGACGACCCCGCTGACTTGACTGACGTGATGGCCGGTCTCATGGCCGACGCTCAGCTCAACTCCGACATGCAGGGGATGCCGGCCGAGGGCCCGGGGCGACCAGGCCGGGGCTTGTAGGGGGCCAGCCCCCTGCTAGCGCCTGCCAGCAAACCCCACCAGCAGGCCATCCAGGACCACCATGAGCATCGACTTCAGCTTCACCCCTGAGCTGGAGGAACTACGCGACCGGGTACATGCCTTCGTCGACGAGGTCATTAGACCGACAGAGGTCGAGTTGGAGGAGGCCGAGGGCAGCCAGCGCCTCGACACCCTCATCTCCCTGCGGAAGCAGGCCCACAAGGCCGGCATCTGGTTGCCCCACATGCCCGAGGAATGGGGCGGCATGGACCTGGGACACGTCGAGTTGGCCATGGTTCAGGCAGAGGCCGCCCGCTCCTACTACGGACCCTGGGTCTTCAACTGCCAGGCCCCAGACGAGGGAAACATGCACACCCTCCTCCACTGGGCGACTGACAGCCAGAAGGAGCGCTACCTCAGGCCACTCTGCGACGGCCGAACCTGGTCGTGCTTCGCCATGACCGAACCGGAAGTGGCCGGTTCAGACCCAACCCTTATCCGAACCACCGGGTACCAGGATGGTGAGGAGTGGGTCATCAACGGTCACAAGTGGTTCATCTCAAATGCCCACAGGGCCAGTTTCGCCATCCTCATCGTCCGCACCGAGGACGACCCGGACCTTCCCCAGGCAGCCAACACGGCGTTCCTCGTCGACCTACCCCACGATGGCTGGAACGAGGTCCGCCAGATCGAGACAATGCACGGCTCCACCGGCCACTCCGAAATCCTCCTTGAGGACCTGCGGTTACATGAGTCCCAGATGCTCGGAGGTCGCGGCCAGGGGCACCTGCTCGGCCAGTACCGCCTGGGTCCGGCACGTCTGGCCCACTGCATGCGCTGGATCGCCCAGGCTGAGATGGCCCTCGACATGATGGTTGCCCGCTCCCTCGAGCGCTTCAGCCACGGTTCGGTTCTGGCTGAGAAGCAGGGAATCCAGTGGATGATCGCCGACTCCACGATGGAGCTCTATCAGTCCAAGCTGATGGTGCTGCATGCCGCGTACAAGATCGACCGGGGTGAGGATTTCAAGTCGGAGGTCTCGATGGCCAAGCACTTCGTGGCTAACAGCCTGAACCGCATCATCGACCGCTCGATCCAGGTGCACGGTGCCCTCGGCTACTCAACCGACACCCCCCTTGCCCACATGTACCAACACGCCCGCTGGGCACGCTTCGCAGATGGTGCCGACGAGATCCACCAAATGCGCATCGCCCAGAGAACCATCGCCGCCTACAAGGACCACGGCAGCACTGCAGCCGCCACCGGCGGACTGCCCATCTAGCTGAAGCGAGCCCGCCCGGTTCCTGCTACTGGGAGCAAGTTGACGTCACCTGCATGCGGGTTCGGTCCAGCCTGTCACCCAGCTTCCCCGCTCCCCGCCGCTCCCCTATCTTCACCACACGAGTGGCACTCCAGAGCCAGGGTCACATGGGACACCCCCAGTTCCACAAGAGACCCCTCCACCTCGGCTCCAACCAGTTGTGCATCGTGGAGGCTGTCGGCGGCAACCACCACGTGGGCACTGAGTGCAACCATCGTCGAGTCCACCGCCCACACGTGCAGGTGGTGCACGTCATCGACGCTCTCATGGGATGTCATAGCATTAGTCAACTCGTTGGTGTCGACTCCCGCAGGAGTCCCCTCCAACAGGATGTGGGTTGTCCGGCTGACGAGCCCCACACCAGACCACAGAACCAACCCTGCAATCAGGAAGGACACTGCGGGATCCACCCATGCCGCCTCCCACAACACAACAGCAAGGCCGGCGACGAGCACTCCGAAGGACCCGGCTGCATCGCTGAGGAGGTGAAGTGCCGCGCCCGAGACGTTCAGGCTCTGGTCGCCGCTGCGCTGAAGCATCCACGCGCTGCCGCCGTTCACACAGAGCCCGACAACGGCGACCGTGAACACCCCCCACCCCGAGACCTCGGGTGGGTCGCCGATACGCCGTGTGGCCTCCACCACTATCCATCCCGCAGCAGCAACAAGCAGCACCGCGTTCAGGAGGGCTGCCATCACCTCGGCCCGCCTGAGGCCGAAGCTGTACCTGTCGCTGGGCGTTCGGGCCGAGAGCGACATGGCCACCGAGGCGACAACGAGGGCAAACACGTCAGATCCCTGGTGGACGGTGTCGGCCAGCAGGGCGAGGGATCCGAACAGAAGTGCACCGACAACCTGAACGACCAGCAGCACACCGTTTGCCACCAGCGCCAGCCTGAAGACTGGGCCGGCGCCACCATGAGCGTGTGCGTGGCCGGGCCCCTCAGCCATCCCAAGCCCCCCGAAAGTAGATGGTGGTCCACCTTCTTCTTCTCACCCGTCCAACTGTAGGGTTCAGAACAGTTTGTGGGCACCGGCATCGCCCGACCGCTCTCAACAGCCCACCCCAGGAGCAGCCAATGACGAGCACAGCCTCTTCCAATAGTTCCAGTTCCTCGCGGCAGGTAGTAATCGCCGAGGCCGTCCGGACACCCATTGGCAGGCGTGGCGGTGGCCTCTCAACCTGCCACTCGGTCGACGTTCTCGGAACAGTCCAGAAGGCCCTATTCGACCGCTCGGGTGTCGACCCCCTCGAGGTTGGTCAGGTAGTGGGAGGATGCGTTGGCCAGGTCGGCATGCAGTCCATGAACGTGACCAGAACGGCATGGCTGACTGCGGGCCTGCCGATAGACGCACCTGCCACCACGGTCGACACGCAGTGTGGTTCCTCTCAACAGGCCACCAACCTGGCTTACGCGCTGGTCGCCTCCGGCACCGTCGATGTCGCCGTCGGCTGTGGGGTTGAGTTGATGAGCCGGGTCGAGTTCGGTGCCACCACCCCCAAGGATCCGGACTCCGGCCTTCCCATCAACCACAACTACTTCGAGCACCACGAGTTCACCACCCAGTTCGAAGGCTCCGAGCGCATCGCCGACCAGTGGGAAATCACCCGCGAGGACTGCGATTCCTTCGGGAAGATGTCCCAGGACCGGGCGGCCAGGGCCTGGAGCGAGGACCGCTTCGGAACCCAGGTCGTGCCGGTGGAAGTCCCGGTTCTTGATGATGCCGGTGTGCCGACAGGTGAAACCACCACCATCAGCCGCGACGAGGGCCTACGCGAAACCAGCATGGAGGCGCTCGCCGGCCTGCGTCCCACCGGCCGAGAGGACGGCGTGCACACCGCTGCCACCTCATCACAGATCTCCGATGGCGCTGGAGCTCTCCTGTTGATGACCGCAGAAAAGGCCGAGGCCCTGGGTGTCACGCCAATCGCCCGCTTTGTCGACACCTGTCTGGTCGGCTCCGACCCTGCGCTCATGTTGACCGGTCCCATCGGTGCCACAGCCAAGCTTCTGGCCGACAACGCTATGACAATCGACGACATCGACGTGGTTGAGATCAACGAGGCGTTCGCCTCGGTGGTGCTTGCATGGGAAAAGGAGTTCGGGCCCGACATGGAACGGGTGAACCCCAACGGTGGCGCCATCGCTCTGGGCCATCCGCTTGGAGGGACCGGAGCCATCCTCACAACCAAGGCAGTTCATGAACTGCAGCGCACCGGAGCGGACCACGCCCTGATCACCATGTGCTGCGGCGGCGGCATAGGAACCGGAACCCTGCTGCAACGGTTGTAGACCCGTCTGATTACCAGCCGGGCATGCCCGCAGCATGCGGAGATGGCACGGGAACTTGAGGGCCTACTCCCCAAAGAATGCCAGGTGCTCGGCCTCCAACTGCTCTCCAGACGGAGCTACCGTCACAAATGGTCCACCCGCGACCTCTGATGAAACCAGTGCTAGGGCCATGTTCGAGCCGTGCTTCGGCGACCACACCGCTGACCGCACGGTTCCCACCTGGTCGCCTGCACCTACTGTGAAAACCGGCCACGGGTGTTCACTCGGAACAGCGAAGCGCTCACCCGACAGCAGCACCGTCACCAGGCGCCGGGCAGGGCCACGCTCACGCTCGGCCAACAGGGCCGACTTCCCAATGAAGTCATCCTCGCGGTCGAGCGAGAGGAACCGGCCCAGACCCACCTCAAGCGGCGTGGCGTCACCCCCACAGTCGCCCCCATATGAAAACAGCCCCGACTCGATGCGCTCATCGGACATTGGACCACCGGGGTGGATGCCGAAGGGCCCACCCGCAGCCCACACGGCATTCCACAGGTCGTGGCCCCGCGAACCGTCGGTGAGGAACAACTCGAACCCGCCCTGTCCGCTCCACCCAGACCGGCAGAGCACAAACGGAATCCCCTCGTGTTCCACCTCTACGAATCCGAAGAAGGGAATGTCACGCACCCACTCCCCCAACATGGCGACCACCACATCCTCGGCCCGCGGCCCCTGCACGCCCAGCGGCGACACGTCGGGCTCAAAGACCCGACAGTCCATGCCCCGCTCGGCACCGATAGCCCGGACCCACAGCAGCAGGTCACTGTCTGCAATGGAGAACCAGAAACGGTCCTTGGCCAACTTCAGGATCATCGGGTCGTTGATCAACGTCCCCTCGTGGTCACAGATCGGCGCATAGCGCACCCGCCCAACGGCACACCCGGACATGTCGCGGGCCGACACATACTGAACCAGCTCGAAGGCGTCCGGCCCCACGACCTCAACCTGGCGCTCGCACGCCACGTCCCACAGCGACACACGCTCCACAAGCGCCTTGTACTCGGCATCGGGATCCCCGAACGACTCCGGAAGGACCATCTTGTTGTAGACGCTCGCATGCGTCATCCCGTGTGCGGACACCGCCTCGTAGAAGGGCGACTTTCGGATCCTGGCCCCCAGGCCAATCGTGAAACTCATCAGTTGACCTCGCTCTCGCCGTGGCGGTACTGCGGCACCAGCGACGCCTCCAGGGGTGTGTTTCCGAGGATCAGGTCCGCGGCCTTCTCGGCAGTCATCATCACCGGAGCGTAGATGTTGCCGTTTGTAAGGGTCGGCATGACGGAGGCGTCGACCACGCGCAGCCCGTCCGTTCCGTGCACCCGCATCGACATTGGGGCCACCACGGCCATCTCGTCGGTTCCCATCCGGGCTGTACACGACGGGTGCAGCGCCGTCTCGGCGTCACGTCGCACCCAATCCAGGATCGCCTCATCGCCCTCAACCTCCGGACCCGGCGACAGTTCGCCTCCGTTGAACTCCTCAAAGGCGGGCTGTCCCATGATGTTGCGTGCCACCTCAATGGCCTCGGTCCACTCGCGACGGTCCTCCGGAGTGGACAGGTAGTTAAACAACATTTCGGGCTTCTGGAACGGATCGCCGGACCTGATGCGCACCCGGCCCCTGCTGTTGGAGAACATGGGGCCGATGTGGAACTGGTAGCCGTGGCCGGCAGAGGGCACGGAACCGTCGTAGCGGATTGCGATCGGCAGGAAGTGGAACATGAGGTTCGGCCAACCAACGTCCTCGTTACTGCGCAGGAAGCCACCCGCCTCGAAGTGGTTCGTGGCACCCGGACCACGCCGGAACAGCCACTGCAGGCCAACCCACGGGCGGCGCCACATGGCCAGGTACGGCGCCATGGACACCGGCTGGGTGCATGCATACTGCACGTAGGCCTCCAGGTGGTCCTGGAGGTTCTCGCCCACACCGGGTAGGTCCACCAACTGGTCGACCCCGGCGTCAGCCAGGACTGAGGCGGGCCCGATTCCTGAGAGTTGCAGCAGTTGGGGCGTGTTGATCGCCCCGCCGCAGAGGATCACCTCGGTGGCTCGCGCCACGCTGCGTGAGCGCCTCCCCCATCGCTGGTACTCCACCCCCACAGCCCGGGTGCCCTCGAACCTGACCCTCGTGGCCTGTGCCCGGGTGACCACCTCAAGGTTCGGGCGGTTCATCGCGGGGTGCAGGTAGGCCCTTGCAGCCGACAGGCGCCGACCCCTGTGAACGTTCCGGTCAAATGCGTTGAAGCCCTCCTGTCGGTAGCCGTTCACGTCGTCGGTCAGGGGGTGGCCGGCCTGTTGGACCGCCTCGAAGAAGGCACGGAACAGCGGACTGGTCGCGGGGCCACGCTCAAGGACCAGCGGGCCGTCGCCGCCGCGCCAGTCGTCCTCCCCTGCCAGGCAGGTCTCCATGCGCCTGAAGTAGGGAAGGCAGTGTGCATAGTCCCAGGCCTCACAGCCAGGGGTAGCCGCCCAGCGGTCGTAGTCCATCGGGTTCCCCCGTTGGAAGATCATCCCGTTGATGCTCGAGGAACCACCGAGAACCCTGCCGCGGGCGTGGTAGACCCGGCGGCCACCCATCTCTGGTTCCGGCTCAGACTCGTACTTCCAGTCGTAGAACCGGTTGCCAATGCCGAACGAGAGGGCAGCAGGCATGTGGATAAACACATCCCACCGGTAGTCGGGACGACCGGCCTCGACCACCAGCACCCGGTTCGAGGGGTCGGCACTGAGACGGCTGGCCAGGGCACAGCCGGCCGAACCCCCGCCGACGATTACAAAATCGTAGTCGTCCGGTGTCTGGCCACCCACCTGCGAACCTCCCTCGAACAGCCGTCACGAACCCGCAGAGTCTGCCCGATCCCACAGATTGAACGCTGCAATCCACTACAGGTCCGCCGCCTACCTCGCCGATCCCCGCTGAGCCGCCTGCCCGACCCCTAGGGTTCAGGGTCCGTGAAGAAACTCTCTGAGTACCCCATACCTCCCAAGCCCCTCCTCCGGGGCGTCTCGCACCGCTCGGCGTTCACGGCGTCGCTCACCCTCGCTCCGATCATGATCGTCGTGGCACCGGGCATCTGGCCACGCTTCATCACGGCCCTCTACAGCCTCTCGATCGTGGCGCTTTTCGGGGTCTCGGCCCTCTACCACCGGATCAACTGGGGCCAGCGTGGCAGGCTCACCATGCAGCGCCTCGACCACGTGACGATCTTCGTGGCCATCGCAGCCGCCTACACGCCCGTGGCTGTCTTCGCCCTCTCCCCCTGGGCCATGAAAGTCGTGCTGCCCATGGTCTGGGGTGGCGCCCTTCTCGGCATGGCCATCCGGTTGCGCTACACCGACGCCCCGACGTCTCTGGTAGCCCTCCCCTATCTGGTCGTCGGCTGGAGTCTCCTACCCGTAGTGACCGACGCCTGGCAGAACCTGGGGGTGGCTGGATTCCTACTACTGCTGATCGGGGGTCTTCTCTACACAGCCGGCGGGATCGTGTTCGCCATCCGACGCCCCGACCCGTGGCCCGACACCTTCGGCTTCCACGAGATCTTCCACATGCTCACGGTGGCCGCAGCAGCACTCCACTACGTGGCCTTCGCCTTCATCGTGCTTCCAAAGGCCGCCTGACGTCCAGGTAACCGGCTGTTCAGGCCAACAGACATGTCGGGCTAGACAGCGCCCCGACTCCACGCCGCCACCTGCTCGGGGACATCCCTCGGGTCCATGAGCGAATCAGGCTCCGGCGCACAGGCCGCCACAACGAGGGGCAGCACGCCAGCCCAGACATCGGCATACATGTCCTCGGCATCGTCGACAGGCGGCCCGGTTCGCGCCTTCATGGAGCACTCACCAAGTGGCAGCGAGAGGACCGTCGTACCACGAACCTCCTTGTCAGTGTGGGGACGCAGCGCGGCCATCCGCCCCGGTATGACATGGTCGGTCAGCTGGTCGAGTGCCGACACCTTCTCATCCCAGTCGGTGACCTCGGTCGCCGTTCCGAATACCACCACGGACCGGTAGTTCATGGAATGGTGCATGGCCGAGCGTGCCAGGACCAGGCCGTCGAGCAGGGTCACAGTTACACACACCTCGACCCCCGACTTGGCCGTGCGTAGCAGCCGGCTGGCTGGCGAGCCGTGCAGGAGCAGTTGGTCGTCCTGACGTGCGTAGAGCATCGGTATCACGACCGGATGGGCCGCCTCACCCTCACCAGCCACGAGGCCGACGTGGGCGATCAAGCCCTCGTCCAGGACGGCTTCGATCGCTGACCGGTCAGTTACCCCGCGTTCCGGAACGCGGCTGATCTGCGTCCTACTCCCCGCTGGATCACCCACCAGGACCTCCTGAAAACCCGTTCTCTGCTACTTGGGCGACGAGAGAACGTAGTCGCCACGCTTGTCGTCCCATGCCATCGCTACCAGGTCCCTGGCAGCGGCAGCCTTGCAGAACTGCAGGAACCCACTGTAGCCAAGGGCCCGTTCGCTGAAGCCCTCATCTCGCCTACGCAGCTCCGTCTTGAGGCCCGACATGGCAACACCCTTCGTTCGGCCACCGCTCGCATCGGCGACTGCCGCCGCCAGTTGGTCAAAAGCCGCCTGAGCGGGCCCGTCACCGGTGACAAGGTCAACCTCGGGGTCCCTCTTGGCTCCCACCAACTCCACGACACGGCGGTCGGCCAGGTGGCGCAGCAACTCGGTGAATCCGCGGAATCCGTGGTCCGATTCGGTGAAGGTGGGGTCGATACGCAGGATCGCCCGCTTCAGGGTCGAGGCGCGGACATCCTCGTGTGAGCCCTGCATCCCGGCCAGCGTGGAGATCACCAGCTCGTCGAGGCTGGGATCCTCGGCTTGTGAGGCATCCTCGGCCGATGTTTCGGCCTTCGAGCCACCCTTCCGGCTCGCTTCACGGCTGGCCTCAACACCCTCAAGGCGGTCGTAGAACAGGAACTCGTCACAGGCGGGTGGCAGCAGGTTCGAGGTGGAATCACGCACGCCAATGCCGATCACCCGGCGGTCCAACTCGCGCAACTTCTGCACGAGCGGCGTGAAGTCGCTGTCACCGGTGCACAGCACGAAGGTGGTCACGTAGTCACGCTCAAAGGCCAGCTCGAGCGCGTCGACGACCATCTTGATATCAGCGGCGTTCTTGCGGGACGCGCCCATGCGCTGGGGAATCTCCACCAACTCGACCTGGTGGCGAGTGAGGTCACGGCGGTCCTCGTCGAAGCCGGACCAGTCGGCGTAGGCCCGCCGGTAGACGACTCGCCCCCTCTCGGCCATGGCACGTGCGATCGGGGCGAAGTCGAAGCGCTTCAGGCCAAGGCTCTCACGCGCTCCGATGGCAAGGTTCTCGTAGTCGAGGAACAGGCCCATCCGTTCTTCGTTTGCGTCGGTTCTCATGGAAACAGTGTGCCCGCACTATCACCAGAACCGCGGACAGCCATGTTCTGACCTGCTGAGAACAGTCTCAGAGGCAGGGCCTGAATGCCTCGATAAAGCCGGTCGCACGTGGATCCCCGGCAACCCCGCCACCCATCTGGTTCATCACGTAGGCGAAGCCGACACTGCTGTCCAGGTCGTCGAAGGCGATCGAGCCACCGGCACCGGGGGCCCGTAGGACTCACCGGTCAGCATCGGGTTGACCTCCATGTCACGCATGAACCCCAGGCCCCCCACACGTCGACAACGGGAACACCATCCACGTAGGCGCAACAGGTCGCACCCACCTCGTCCAGTTCCTCGAAGTTGAGTCGAAAAGCGTCGGAAACGGCCTCATAGCCAGCCGGCGTGTACCCCTGTCATCGTGCATCCCTGCGGCAGTTGCGCCGAGGCGCTGTCTCGAGAACGCGAACCTATCCAGCCCCCACCACCCACGCCAAGATCTGGCATCCCGGGCCGATACCTGGCATCACCCTGCCGGTACCCTTCCTTGATCAGGGTGCAGCCGCCGGCTGCGCCTACCTGACCAGGGGGATCGTCTCGCAATGACCAGTGAAGGGCAACTACAGGCCGACTTTCGCAGCGACACCGTCACAAGGGCCACCCCCGGGATGCGTGCAGCAATCGCTGATGCGCCTGTCGGCGATGACGTCTACGGCGAGGATCCATCAGTCAACGCCCTGCAGGACCGGATGGCCGAGTTGACCGGCAAGGAGGCCGCCCTCTTCTTCCCCGCCGGAACCCAGAGCAACCTCGCAGCGGTCCTGAGCCACTGCCAGCGCGGCGACGAGTACATCATCGGACGCAACTACCACATCCTCACTGACGAGGTGTCGGGCACGGCCGCCCTCGGTAGTGCGGCTCCTTGGCCGATCGAGGTCGACGGGAAC